>Ga0209751_10003658_pt1 | contig 14881 bp, 20 predicted proteins | sample RifCSP13_1_FD_184019 | JGI IMG/M metagenome (GOLD analysis project Ga0209751, IMG submission 184019) | Soil microbial communities from Rifle, Colorado - Rifle CSP2_sed 13_1 (SPAdes) (version 2) | ecosystem: Environmental > Terrestrial > Deep subsurface > Rock core/Sediment | place: Rifle... | reverse complement strand
CCAGCCCTCTGCCATCTCCATAGCGCCCTGCCTGATCAGCATGTCGGCTACCTTGCTGCCCAGCTTTTCCGGGTCGTTTGCGTTCCCGATTTTTTTCACTTTGATGTTCATGCTACCGTCTGCTGAAAACACACTTGCGTAAAGCGTAATCTTATCGCCGCTGGTCACCGCTACTGCCCCGAGCGGGAACCTGCAGCCGCCTTCGACCTTTTTTATCAGTGCCCGCTCTGCAAGCACTTCGGCGCGCGAGCGCAGGTCCTCTATCTGCCTGAGCATGCTAAGGAGGGTCCTGTCGTCGCGCCTGCACACAATCGCTATCGCGCCCTGCCCCGGTGCCGGCACAAAATCCCTGATTCCAAAGCGCTCCACTATGACGTCTTTCATTCCTATTCTTGTCAGCCCGGCTTCTGCCAAGACAACCGCGTCGTACTCGCCGCTTATCACTTTTTTTACCCTCGTCTCGACGTTGCCCCTTATCGGCCTGACGTTGAGGTCCGGCCTAGATTTTGCCACTTGCACGGCACGTCGGAGGCTGCTCGTGCCGACAGTCGAGCCAGGCGCGAGCTCTTTCAGCTTTTGGCCCTTGTCGTTTACAAGCACGTCGTTCGGGCTCGCCCTCTTCGGTATGCACGCTACTATCAGTTCATCGGACAGGTCAGAGGGGATATCCTTGAGGCTGTGGACCGCAAAGTCGACCTCGCCTTTTTTGACTGCCTCGTTCACCTCTTTTTCAAAGATCCCTTTTTCGTCCATCGTGAAGAGCGGCCTCTTGTCCACGTCGCCCTTGGTGCTTATCGTGACGACTTCAAAGCGGACTCCGGGGTGTACCCTACGCAATGCAGCTAGGGCTATCTCTGTCTGCGCTATCGCAAGCCGGCTGCCCCTTGTTCCAACCCGTATCGCCTTCATTTCTTTATCCTGCGAAATGCTTCGCCGTATGCTTCGACTGTCCTGTCGGCGTCGTCTTCGCCGTGCGCGTACGAAACAAAGCAAGTCTCAAACTGCGAAGGCGGGATGAAAATGTCGCGCTTTAGCAGCTCGTCGAACAGTTTGCGGAACATTGCCACGTTCGCCTTTCTGGCGCTTGCTTCGTCCTTTACCTTTTCACTGGTAAAGAACAGCTGGAACATTGATCCGATCGAATTAACCGTGCAGTCGAGTTGCGCGCTTGACAACGCGTCCTTTATTCCGTCGACAATGCTGTCGCACGTTCTTGCAATCTTGGGATAGACTGTGTTCTTGGCCTCGATCAGCGTTTCAATGGTCGCGATGGCGGCCGCTACCGACACGGGGTTGCCGGCGAACGTGCTAGCTTGATAAACTGCGCCGGCAGGTGAAAGCCTGCCCATTATCTCTTTCTTGCCTGCAATAGCAGCTATTGGCAGGCCGTTGCCGAGCGCCTTTGAAAACGTTGCCAAGTCCGGCTTGACTCCAAAGAACCCGCCCGCGCCTCCAAGCGCAAGCCGAAAGCCAGTCACCACTTCGTCAAATATCAAGACCACGTCGTTCTGCGCGGTCAACCTCCTCACTTCGTTGAGGTAACCCTTTTCAGGCAGTACAAGTCCGATGTTTGCAAGCACAGGCTCCATTATGACGCAGGCCGTGTCGCGGTTTTTCTCGATTGCGCGCTCGAGCGCGGCAGAATCGTTGTACGGCACGACTGCCGTACGCGACGACGCCTCTTCAAGCACTCCTTCTGACGCCGGCATGCTTGCGGCTCCCGACCCTGCCTTTGCAAGGACATAGTCGTGCGCGCCGTGGTACCCGCCTCCGAATTTTATTACGCCTTTTTTCTTTGTGAATGATCGTGCAAGCCTGATCGCATGCATCGTGGCTTCAGAGCCAGTGTTGACAAGCCGGGCCATTTCGGCGCATGGGACCACCTTGCATATCATTTCTGCCAGCTTTATCTCCCGCTCTGTCGGCACGCAAAAGAGCGTCCCGTTGTCGAGCTGCGACCTGACTGCCTCGATTACCGAGGAATAGCCGTGGCCTAGGACCATTGCTCCGTAGCCCATGCAATAGTCAAGGTACGTCTTGTGATCTGCGGTCGTGAGCTTGCTGCCCCTTGCTGAGGAAGCAAAGAAGGGATAAGGTTCGTAAAAACGAACCGGGCTATTGACTCCGCCGGGCAAAACCTTCCTGGCTCTGCCAAAGAGCTGTTCAGATTTGTTCAACAATGTAGAGTCCCGTTTGGCGCTATAATAATTATGGTTCTGCAGTTCTGCAATCGGCATTTATAAAGAACCAGCATCCAATTTGACCCAGAATTCAGCATTTCTTATGCAGAGGGTTTGAGCCGAGCTGTTGTAGGATTGAATAGTAGTAGAGCGCATGCACAAAGAACTTCTCTCTGTTGGGGGGGTTGAGCTGACCATTATTTGTCAGTCTGGAAAGATTGCTAAATGGTCAGTGTTCTAGGCTAGTCATCAGGTGAAATCTTTGTTGCGGTTCTGCTAACACCTTCCACCATTTGAACCCAACTAATGAAGGCTAATTAATGGCAAACTGTAAAAAATTGGTGTTGCCGGCATTTTCCAGCCTCATCGACGACTTGCGATACAACATCGAAAGCAACCGCGAGGCGCTCGCCGCGGCTTTGAAGAGGAGCCCCAGCATCGCGTACCAGAAGCTAAACGAGCTGGCGCTTTTTGTCGGCTCCCGCTACGGAGTCAATCTGCAGCTGCACTTTCCAGTCCCGGGCAAGATTTCCGACATTAGCTCGTACGGCACTGAAAACGTCGGCATCGTGATTGACAAATTCCGAAAGACGTTCCCGGTGCCGAGGGAAATGGTGAAGCAAAAGGCGGCGGAGCTTGTCGGCAGCGGCGCCCAGCCGCAGGACGCCTACATGTACGAAGGCAAGGAAGGCGTCAAAGTTGTCATGCCCGGCGGCAGGATCGAAGTCCTGCCCGGCTCTGTGCATTTCTGGTGCAGGATGGACGAAGGCGTCAGGTCGTACGCCGACTGGCTCGCCGAAAATGTGTATTTCCCAGACAAGAAGACTTGACACGTAAATTGATTCTGAATCGTTAATGCTTTTTACATGGTCATATCAGCGATGGCGCTACCAAAAGCAATAGCTGCCAACAAACTTGCTTTGGCTGTGGTCTGCGTCGGTTTGATGATTATCAACATTGTGGCTAGGGTCAGCTGCGATGTTGACGGTGAGTTCGAGGCCAGCGTGCTATACCCGACCGAGCCAAGGCCCCGAGTGATGTCCAGCGTTGACAATGCAACCTATGAGTTCATGGACCTGAGCGTCAAGGAGATAACGCTCCACCAAAAATGCTATTTTGGCGCGATTCCGATCTGCCTCTAGACTCCAGATGCCCGCACAAGCTCGTACTGGTATTGCAGCTCATCTTCCGAGTCATAGACTTCGGCCTTGACTGGAAGCGGCATGTCGCGGACTACCCATATCTTGCTTGTATTTTCTTCAAGCCTGTAGCTCAGCACAAAGGAGTCAAACGTTCCCGCCGGCGTCTGCACTGTCTCCTCGCCGGTTACTCTGACTATGACATCTGACGACTGGTAAAATATCTGGTTCCACGGTGCGCCCACCACAAGGTACTTTGCGCTTTGGCCGTACTCCATGTCACGGACTGCAAAAATCGACACCTGTATGGGCTCAAAGTATGACCTGAACGACTCTGCTAGCTGCCCTTCCCTCGTCAGCTCCTGGGACATCGTGACGGTGTTTTGTACCGCTTGCGCCGTCCCGTTGAGAACCGTGAATTCCACGTCCCAGTTGTTGCCGGTCTGCTCAAAGACCATGGAAACCTGCGCGGATTCAAGCGAGCTGGACTCGGCCCTGGATGTCAGCGAATAGTCAAGCGCCGTCCCGTCCTGTATGTTGCTGCCCACTTTCCAGATGTCTGCCTCAGACGGCGGGTTAAAGATGTCCGGCCCGCGGCCTCCAGAAAATCCGCCTCCGGCCGCGATAATGCCGACGCTCACCCCCACACCAACTGCGGCAAACAATGCTGTGATGATTGCTACCCGCCGCTTTGGAGACACAGCCCTGATCCAGTGTTGTGACTATTTATGTGTAGATTTGCCACTTTTCCATGTCCGGCGCATCGTACTCACCGATCTGCTTGTATAGCTTCAACCGGTTGCCCTTGTCGGTTGTCTTGTAGACCTGCTCGCCTTCCAGGTATTCGAGCAAGTTGTTTGCAATTAGCACCGACAGGTATTCCTTTAGCTGTGCGTACGACAGGAATGCCTTGTACATGATCTTGGTCTTTGCGACTTCCCGTATCTTTTCAAGCGATTCCTGCACGTCCGGCGAGCCAAGTTCCCTGATTTTCTCGGCTGCGTCTAACGCAGTCTCTCTCTTTCAATTCCTTGAGCTTTTCTGCCAACAACAATACTAGCTCATTCCCGGTTAATTGCAAAGCGATGAAAGTTTCCGGTGCCAATGTTCCATTATCATCATCTGCTATTATGCGACATCGACCCTCGTGACCTTTTCACTGTAAAGCGGTGCGCGGCTGGAAAGCGTAAATTACCAGGGCGTGCATTGTCAATCGTGCATAAGTGCAGCATCTGCGGGATGATATTTGCAAAGGCCAAAGAGCTTGAAGAGCACGGCATTTCAGCGCACAATTTCGCAGAGCAGGAATCCTCGCTTCTGAGGAGGGCAGGCCAGGAAGAAAAGGCCCGCAGGAGGACCAGAGGGCCTTACAGGAAGAGCCACGCGGCATGATTTTATATTATAGCCCGCGGCATACTGCACCATGCAAGCGGCCAAGCCAACGGTCAGGAACGGATACATTGTCAGAACGGGCAGAGGATACTCTTTTGAGGAGCTGAAGGAAGCCGGTATTGACCCTAGAATCGCGAGAAGGAGGGGAGTGCCAGTCGATGTGTGGAGGCAGACGAAACACCCTGAGAATGTCGAGCAGCTGAAATCGATATCTAAAACGATAGAGCCGCGCAAAGCCGCCACCAAGAAAGAGGATAAGACAGCCAAGAAACCAAAGAAGGAATAATCGTTCGCAAATGACTCTAGCTGTACCTAAGATCGACAAGCTAGCAGGCATTGAATGCTACTGCACCAGCTTTGCCGGGACCGGAGGATCCATAAAGCAGGGCAGTGAAGGGTTCAGGGTTTCCGAGCTGGTAGAGAAGTCGCTTGCAGAAAGTATTTCGCCTTCCTTTGACGATCGCCACCGCTACCCGATCTACGTCCTTGAAAAGCACGACATCGACTCAAACCACGCCCTCTTTGAAATTGAGCGGGAGTGCCGCATCAGGCTCAGGGTGATGGGGATAAAAGATGCAAAAGCAGTCACAACGCAATACGCCGGCGCTGATAAAGTCATGAAGAACCCGCCATCAGAGCTGAAAAGCAGTCACACCCGCGTCACGCTAAAGGGTTTCACAAAGAGGCCGCTTGGCAAGGAATTCCTTGCAGGCAACAGGTTTGAAATAGCTATTCATGATCCGCGTTCGCAGGACCTGTCCGGCTTGCTCCCCGATATAAGCAAGGTAGGCAACTTTTACGGCCTCCAGAGGTTTGGAAGTGAGAGGCTGGTAACGCACCTTGTGGGCAGGGAAATAATCAGACGCAACTTTGGCCGCGCAGTCGAGCTGTTGTTGTCATACACGACCGAATACGACACTCCGATGAGCAAGGAGATAAGGAGCAAGAGCGCCGACCCGGGGAGCTACAAGCAGGTGCTCAGGATGCTGCCAAGGGGCATGGACATCGAGCGGCACGTGCTGTCGGCGGTTGTCGCCGGCAAGGACGCAGTTTCGGCCTTGCGCGCAATTCCGATCACGATCCGCAGGCTGTTTGTGCAGGCGTACCAGGCATACATTTTCAACAGGTGCCTGAGCGCAGCTATCATGAACGGAGAGGACTTGCTCGAGCCGGCAGCCGGCGACCTGTGCTTTGAGATGGAGGGGCCGGCGACATTTGGCAGGATAATCAACTACGACCCGACTGCAAAGGCGAAAATGGTCCCTGCGATAAGGATGGCCGGCTATACTTTCCAGCCCGGCAAGGGCAGGTTTGAAAACATTACAAAAACAATCCTGCAGGAAGAAGGCGCGGCCGCAAAGGACTTTTACATCAAGGAGATGCAGGAGCTGAGCCACCAGGGAGGGTTCAGGCAGGCGCCTCTTTGGTGCATGGACTTTTCTTACAGACAAAACCCGCTGGCAGTATCCTTCAAACTGCCAAAGGGGTCGTACGCGACCACGCTCTTGCGCGAAATAATCAAGCCCGAAGACCCGATCAAAAGCGGCTTTTGACTCAAAACATAATATATAGCGCCACGGTGTGGTACGATGCAATTGCTTGGCGGCAGGAACCTGCGAGAGACGATAGAAAAGAGCCTCGACAAACTGCACGAGGAACTGAGCGTAAAGATAGACAAAAAGAATCCAGACAAGATTCACGCGGTCGAGGCTTCCGGCTGCACAAGGTTCGCTTATTATGAGCGCAAAGACCCGCTACCGACAGACAGCCTGTCTAGGATCTCGATCCTGCTTGGCAGCGCCATGCGCCATTCCCTAAGTAACGTGCGGGGCGAATACAAGGCAGACAGCCTGTCGCTTGAAGCCAACGCCGACATGATAATGGCCGATGAGTTTGTCGTCAGGTTTGAAGTTGTGCCCACTTTGCCTGAAGTGCCACACCCGCGCCACCTGCTGTACCTGAACGCCTGCCTCTTTGCGTTCAACAAGAACGACGGCATCCTGATCTACATCACCGCGGAGGGCAAGACGGTCGAGTTTTCCGTGACAAAGAACAACAGGATGTTCGAAGAGATCGTCAGGAGGGCAAGGGTGCTCAGCACGCTTTTGAAGGATAATAAAGTGCCGATAGTCGAGCCGTCTGAATTGTGCCTGAACTGCAAGTACTATGAAAGGTGCTATGCAAGAAAGCAGGTCAAGGATGAAAGCACGGGCTTTATTCTGGAAGAAATTTTCAAGAACAAGAAATAAGAAAAATGAATAGGCGCCGCTATCCCTTGGTTTCGGCGTGTCCTCCAGACGAAGTATATCCAGCGCTGTACCTTTTTGCCCTTGCACCGAATACTACTGCCACCAGGAAAGCAAAGATTCCTGCCGTCACTGCAAACATCATCATTGCATCTGCCATATCACCAAAAACCATTCCTCAAACTTTATATCTTTATCGCATGGCGACGTTCCACCCAGGGATAATATCATGAAATATTATGGGAATGTCAAGGAAAAGTCCTTCTCGTAATAGTTCGTCTGGAAGTTCGAGCCTGTCATCCTATAGGCAGAGAAACCTTTAACCTCATACTGGGCAGTGCCGTCAACCATGCTGTCCCAGCTGCTGGCCGTGAGGTTGTTGCGAACGGCTACCTGCATGTTCTTCAGCGTTATCGTGCTGTTGCTCACTATTGTGAAGGTGTCTGGCCCCCCTGTCAAAAAGCCCTCAGGGCTCACCCCGATGTCGCCGGACGTCATCTGGAACTGGCCCACATGAAGCGTGTAGTGGATTGTTTCAAGTAGCGCAGTACTCCTGTTTGGGTTGTAGGCAGTAAAGTTGACCTGCACGCGTGCGCTCTTGTCGTCTATCCTTTTCACGATGACATCCTTGAGCGCGATCTGCAAATCTGCTATCTTGGCCGGCGTTGTGTTTTCCTGCATGCCTGGGAGTCGAATGTTCTCCGAGCCCATGATGAAATATATCGCTATTGCAGCAGCGGCAATTCCGCCACCTGCCGCATAAATGGCCTTTGGATTCACGATTGCCTTTCTCCGTCCATCCACGCTTTAAAGCTGTCGATTGATGCAAATGCTTATACTGGATGTCGCGAAATTTGCTGCCGGCTTGCAGTACTACAAGGCCGCACACATCGGCCAGGAAAGGGCTAGGAAAGCCCAGATGAAGCTGTTCGACTACACCGGCTTTGCCATGCTGACCTATACAATAAAGCAGGGAAAAGCCGGGTTTGACCCAGTGGGCGAAGAAGACCTGGCCGGCAAGATGACAAAAGAAAACGAGTCCATGCTCTTTATCTGCGACAAGGACGGCTACGCCAAGGCACAGTCAAGGCCGATGCCGATCGAGAAGGGAGAAGAGATTTTCAAAAAGATGCTTACAGACGGTATGCCGGAATTTGCCGGCCAGATCAAGACTGTTTCTTAGATTACTATTCGCGTTCCAGTAGCCTTACCGGCTATTGCATTTCTAATTGTCGCCGGGTCTGCCCTGAGCACCACCGTCGGTATCTTGCTCCGCTCTATCACCTTTAGCGCGACAACATCCATCAGGTCGTAGGCTCCCGCAGCCGAGTTTTCCGATCCCAAAAGTTCAAGGCATTTTTTCACCGTTATTTCCCGGAAGAGCTTGGCGCCCTTGTTCTTGTTCGGGTCAGAGTCATAGATGCCGTCAACGTCCGTTGAGTTGAGGAACTTTTTCGCCTTGACCTTTTCCGCGATGAGTGCGGCAGTCGCGTTGGTGCTCTGGCCAGGATGCAGGCCTCCAGTCACGACTATTTTGCCGCCAGCGGCAGCCTTGCTAACCTGCTCCAGATCGGCAGGCACTGCAGGGTAGGCATTGTCGCCAAGGGCGGCTATCAGCAGCCTCGCGTTGAGCCTTGAAACTTCGATTCCCATGATGTCAAGCGACGCCTCGTCGGAGCCAAAGCTCCTTGCAATGTTGATGTAGTGGCGCGCGACCTTACCCCCGCCCGCGACAACGACGGGCTGCACCTGGCCGCTAATGTCGAGAAGCATATCTGCATACTTTCTTAATTCGCCTGTTGCGTCGTCGCCAAACACCCTGCCGGATATCTTGATTACAACCCGCTCTTTAGTGCCCAAGTTTGCCCGCTCCCATGTACAGGGTTTCTTGATCGCCCAGCACCTTTTTAACAGATCGCTCCACCTTCCCGCGGTTCTCGGCAGTGGTGTAGACGCGCAGCATGTCAAAGAACCCCGAGATCGACTCTACAAGCGGGAGCTCTGACACCGGCATCTCGTAGACCCGGTCCTTGTCTACCACAAGCACGGAATACATCTCCTCCTTGCTTGGCGTCAGGGGCATGGAAGGCGCGCGCGACGCGTCGACAAAGACATGATTCCTGTCGACTCCTGCCGCGTCTGCTATCCTCGACGCGGTAGCCTGCAGTGCCTTTCTGTCCATCCTTTGTCTGTCGCGCTTGTGGAGGAATTTTTCATAGACGCTTTTTAGCAGACGCCTGTCGCGGTAGTCCCGCGCCATCTTGCCTGCAAACTCATGTTTCCCGCCGCCAAGGGCGCACAGACGCTCGAGCGTAGCTTCGTCAGTCAGGCCGAGATAGTTGTGGAGTGAAGAAGTGTCTGTCAGCTCGAGCGCCTCATCTGCGGCAATCATGGCGCGTATGAGCATCACCTCCGCGGCCCGCACTGTCTTGTGAAAGTACACCGCCTTGAACATTTCATATCTGGAAATAAGCATCGACTCGAGCGAGTTGAGCGCGGACTTGTTTATCGCAAGCCGGCTCTTTGAAACTTCAAGCGAGCTCACTAGCCTGTGGTAGTCGACCTTGGCGTACTCGGCCCCGGTGAAGAGCCCGTCGCGGGGCAAATAGTCCATGATGTCTGCAGAAAGCCCCCCGGAAATTATTTCGTTCATGAAATTCACCTTTGACTGGCCAAACGACAGCCGGCAGACCTGCTCTGTGCTGTGGCCGTGTCTGGCAAGGATGTCGGCTATTTCGCTCTGCATGATGATCCTCTTGCCCATCTCTTCGTGGGTAGTGTTGGAGTTGTACTCGAGCACCTCTTCAAACAGGTGCGAAAACGGCCCGTGCCCAATGTCATGCAATAGCGCGCCAAGCCTTAGGTCCTGCACCATTTCCACGTGGTCGATGTACCCCTTGCCAAGCAGCGTTTCGCCGGCAAGTCCGGCGACGTGCATCGCGCCAAGCGAGTGCTCAAAACGAGAGTGCTGCGCGCTCGGATAAACCAGATGAGCGCCGGCCAGCTGCCTTATTCTCCGAAGGCGCTGGAACGCGGGGCTGTCGATTACTTCTTTTTCAACCTGCGAGAACCTGATGTATCTGTGGACTGGGTCGGTGATCTCGCCTGCAAACTCCATTGCTTGTATCAGAATTTAACAAGACTTAAACTTTGATCTCTTTCCTTATTATCTTCATTACTTCTTGGTGGACCTGCTCTTTGTTCTTTGAACCGTCGATCACCTTCCACTTGAACTGCTTTGCAAACTTCAAATAGTTCTTGTAGGCTCTTGCAGCAAGCTGCGGGTCGGACTCGAAGGTGTCCTGCGTTTCGGCGCGCTTTGTAGATACGCCTGGGTTGATCAGTATCACGATAACAAGGTCTTCCTTCGGCAGCCCCTTGTCAAGCCTGAGGAGCCAGCTGGGGTCCATGCCGTTTGCCGCGCCGTAGATAAGGTTTGACTGCCAGTAGCGGTTCATGACGACAATCGTGCCGTTTTCCACCATGCTCTCGATCTCTTTCTTTTTCTCCCACCTGTTTGCCGAGAAAAGCAAATGCTTTGCCTCTGACGGGTAATCGCGCTTGCCGTCAAGGAACGCCCTAATCTCCATCCCCGTCGGCGTAGTATAGTCGGGAAAATCGATAACGACGCAGACCTTTCCCGAAGTCTTTATGGCTTCTGCGAGCATGCGGGACTGGGTCGTTTTACCTGCCTTGTCGGTGCCTTCTAATACTATAATCTTGCCCTTTGTTGCCACCGCGGGAAGGTTCATGGAAGCATCAATAAAAAGATGTTGAGCATTATTTGACATAGTTGACATAGGCACGGATTTATGGCATTTTACATGCCCTGAGCGTTGAAAATTTAATCCTAAAAACCAACATATTAAAATATTAACAGACATTGTAACAAGTGGTCGTTGGAGGGGGTGTCTACCGAGAGTGAAGGACGAGAAATCAACCATTGCGATATTTGACACGTTCAAGACCCGCAAGAACAAGTTTACCGGCGAGGCAAAGAGGCAGCGCGGGATAATAGCCCACCTAGCCACAGAGCAGGGCCCAGAGCTGCGCACCAGGACCTCGATAGCGCACGCCATCGCAAAGCAGAACGGCATCCTGTGGCAGAACATATATTCAGGCATATTCCGCGACCTTGACGAAGTCCTGATCCCGGCCGGCGTAGTGAAGGAAGGGGGAAGGCTCCCGCTCAGGCGCGGCCCCAAGGCGCTCCAGCTTGAAGGCGTCCCATTCTATGAATTGACAGACACGGGCATGCTGGTAGCGTCTGCGATTGAGGAGCTGGGCGACAAGCGCATGAAATTATTGCAGTCGTACATTTCGTCGCTGTCGACAGGCGATTCTAGTTCCAGGGCAATGAAGGAGGGCATGTTCTTCCTGATAGCGGCTGCGCCGTCGTTTGTTTCAAAGATAATCAGCGAATACATTTATGCCTTCAGCACCGGCGCAATAGAAACGATCGCACCGCTTGATGCAAAGAAGCTCCGGTCCGTCATTGCCAAGCAGATAACGGTCGAAAAAGAGCTCCTTGAAGCATTTATCGCGATGCCACAGGATCATAAGGACCTTGTGAGAAACTTTTTCAAAGTGCTGACTTAGTGGCCTTCGTACCCGCATGCGGTGCACCGGTATTTCTTCTGCTTGCCCTTGCAGCCTTCACAGCGCCAGATCCGGGCGTTTCTGCATTTGGGGCAGCTGAAACTTTCCGACAGCTCACCCGGCCTCACTTCCTTGCCGCAGGCGTTGCAGCTTGGCATGTCGTACGAACCGGCGTACATTTTGCTTGAGGGCATATCCCCGCCGGCCTATTTTTACTTTTGTTGTTTGAGGCCGGAAAATAAAGGATTTATACCATCTTACACACAAGTTATGTCATGGGCATTGGAGGATACGTGGCAAGAGGTCTGGCAAAAGAGATTGACAACAGGTCGAGGGAATTCTACGAGTTTGTCACGCCAGCCATAGACATGGTAGAGGACGGCAGTGATCTGGTAGTCACGATTGACCTGCCCGGTTTTGCCAAGAAGGACATCAACCTCAGGATAACCGGCAATGTCCTGTCAATAAGCGCTAAACGCGATCAGGAAGAGGCTCTTGGCACCGTCTACTACAGGCACAGGCCGGCCAAGATAGAGAAAAAGGTGCTGCTGCCGATAGCAGTCAAGGAAGAGGACAAGGTTGTGGGCAAGGCCAGTTATGAAAACGGCGTCGTGACGATCAAGATACCGATACCAAAGTCGACCAACATTCCCGTAACATAGATAGAAAAATAATGCCGGCATGGCCGGCTTTTCCGCATTGTTCAAGACCTTCAGCGTAATCTATGCGACATCGACCAACTCCACTCTTTCTCCGCTGTCGATCACTACTTCAAGAGCAAGGCCGCCAAGTTCAGTACAATGGAATTTGTATTCATTCAATTCTGGATCTATTGGACTCCACTCTCTTGTCTTGACGCAATCCGTGAATGTTCCGAATGGGACTGTGACCGTTTCTCCTAGAGAAACAACCTCAGCCATGTCCTCCGCTTCTCCGGGATAGTATTCTTGCCTGTACGAATCACCCAACTGAGGATTTGCTTCCATGATAACACCTGGTTTGGCGCCATCAACTCCTGCTTCCCAAGAACCTTCGGTACTTACAGCCTCTCCGTCTTCATATTCCGTTGAATCTTCTCCCAAATACCAAACGTTACCCTCTTTATCCTGAGCGTACCAGTCAAAGGTCTCTTCAATAAGTTGCTCATCTAGCCACACTCTGTCCCACACAACTGTTGTTGTTACTCCGAGGATTTCTTTTGTTTCTCTAGTAACTATGACAATATTTTTTTCAGTTCCTTCATCAGTTTCGCTCTGATATGTGAAGGTGCTTCCAGTAGAAAGGGTATAGTGGGGATTATCCATGCTAGACACAAAGTCCGATGGATTAATGGAGGGGTTGAATTCTGCGTCAGCCTGTATGGAGATCAGCTCTAGTTCTTCATCGCCCTCTACTTCTTTCACAAGGCCAACACCTGAGGCATAGAATTCCATTGATGTCTTTCCATCGTCAAAGTCGTAGACGTTGACTTGCAACACTGAATTGTCGAATGAACCATAATCTACGCTGACTGACTCGATCAAGCTTCTGACTTCGTTGAATTCATGTGCTATTCCCGGTACAGTTACTGAATGGTATGCAAAACCTGTCCCGACTGCAGGAGTTGCAGGCATTGCTATTCCAGGTACCGCCACGTCGTCGCCTACTATCCAGCTTTCTTCGTCGTTCTCAACAGCTACACCATCTTCATAGTCGGCTATGTCCTCTCCAAAATTGTATACCACCCCGTCTTTGCCCTGTGCATAGTATTGGAGTGCTTCTTGCACTAACTCGCCATCCTCGAATTCCTGCACTACGACTACCAGGGTCTCGACGTCCGCGATGTCGAAAGTTTCGGATCGTACGTTCCAAAGTTCTTTTACATTAACTGAACTGCCGTCTTCAGTAGAAGTTCCTTCGAATGTGAGCGTGTTTCCGACGTATTTGCTCAATGGCAGGTATGGGTTGTTGATCTCGTTGCTAAAGTTGCAAGCGTCAAATGGCACATTCTCGTCTTCTTCTTCGTCATCTTCTTCCTCTACGTCTACTGCGCTGCTACTGGTGCTAGATGATGTTGTTGTGCTCTCTTCCACTTTATCGTCTGACTCTCCTTCATCTTCGTCGCCAGTGTCTGTGTCCTCTTCATCATTTACATCCTCGTCGCCGGGCTCATCAGCGTCCTCTGCGCCTTCCCCGCTTTTGGACGCGTTCGCTGTTGCATCTGCTTCTAGTGTGTCATCATCTAGGCAGTCATCGCTGTCTTCTTGCTCTCCCGCTGTGTCATCTGTGCCTGGGTCTTCGCCTGTGCCCTTATCATCGTCATCTATCAGTCCTTCCTTGACGAAGTCGCTGTCGATTGATACTATGTTTGTATTGCTATTACTGTCGTTGTTAGAATACTTGGTTTGGGCAGCAACCAATACTCCGGAGGTAGTCATAGAGACTATGGCTCCGACGAGAATCGCTATTGCCACAAAAATCAAGATATGCTTTGTTTGCATTAGAAATAGCGTCATCACAATCCTATCAAGAGATATGATACAGGTAGCTAATCAGCCGGTTTATTCTAAGCAAAGAAAAATGGATTCATTTAGGTACTTGTACCAGAACGTATTATATTGGAAGCGACAGGAAGAAGGGCATTGCAGGCAGGTACCTTTCGCCACTACGATAAGGATATTACCTATCAGTCACTGAGTAGGAGCGAGTAGGTCGGTTGTGGCAGACGAAGGCTCGCAGCAGCCTGAAGGCAACGCAACAGACAGAATACTTGTTTTTATTCAAGAGAACCCCAGCTGCCACCTCCGAAAAATCAAAAAGGAGCTCGACCTAGCGATGGGCACGGTACAGTACCACCTTGAGAGGCTGGAGAAAGCGGGCAGGATAACTTCTCAAAAGCACGGCCTGCACAAGTACTACTTTGCAGTGGGGTTCGAAGAAAATGAAAAGCAGCTGCTAGAAGTCCTGAGCAACGAAACCGCGCGTGAGATTCTCATGTTTATTGTAGAGAAAAAGAACCCATCGCAAACCGAGATTGGCGAATACATCGGGATATCGCCGGCGTCCATAAGCTGGCACATCAAGCGGCTTGAGGATTCCAGCATTGTTGATGAAATCAGAGAAGGCAGATTCAAGCGATACAAACTGCGCGGCGATTCCAAGCAGGTTGCCGCAATGTTGAAGAACTTTTATCCTAGCATATGGGACAAATGGAGTAACAGGCTCGCGGAAATGTTCCTGTCGATGTCAAGTCAGGCTGCAGAAAGAGGAGAGGAAGAGTCATGACAGATTTCATGTTCATGCCAATCTGGATTCTGCTTTCCTGGCTGATACGGCAGGTAGAGGG
>Ga0209751_10003656_pt1 | contig 14886 bp, 15 predicted proteins | sample RifCSP13_1_FD_184019 | JGI IMG/M metagenome (GOLD analysis project Ga0209751, IMG submission 184019) | Soil microbial communities from Rifle, Colorado - Rifle CSP2_sed 13_1 (SPAdes) (version 2) | ecosystem: Environmental > Terrestrial > Deep subsurface > Rock core/Sediment | place: Rifle... | reverse complement strand
ACGCCGCTCGCAGCCCCCCAAACCGGTAACAACCTTTTAGTGCACCCCATGATACCAGCCCCTCCTCTAAAATTCTCAACATCGTGTACAATTAGTGAAATTTTTAACGGAGGCGGTATCGTGCAAACCTGTTCAATTTGTCATGCCCAATCCCCGGATGCTGCTTTGGTGTGTAACAACTGCCAGGCAGATCTCAAAAAACATTCAGTCACTGCCATAACCTTGAAACAATTACAGGCGAACCCTCGCGTCAGGAATGTCCGCCTGGTGGTGTCAGACGATTGCTGTCCAGCTTGCCACGAAACCGAAGGTACTTTCCTGAAAGAGCGGACGCCCAGCTTACCCGTGGAGGGTTGTTCACACCCATTGGGGTGCCGCTGTTTCTACGAACCCATGCTGAGCGAAATCTATCCGTAAAAATCTATCTTTGCTCGAGCCAGGACCTGGCAAAATCCAGCGCCTGTGCATAAGTAATCACTTCGCCGGTTGCCTGCGCCTCCCGGATCGCCTCCAGAATTTTGCCGATGACAGGTCCCGGCTCCAGGCGCAGCTCCCGGATCAAATCGCCTCCGCGCAGCAGCTCAGGTGGCGAGACGCTTTCCGCCGGTTTCTCCCACCAGGCTTCTAAAAGTTGCCGGACGACCTGCAAGTGGCGCTGCCAATATTCCTGCGGTAAGGTCGTCCCGTAAGTGGCTAAGGTATCGGCCAGCGATAGAAGGCATACATCCACACCAGCCGCACCCAAATCCCGAAAAAACCTGTAAATTGCCTTTCTTGAAGGCGCCTGGTTGGCCTGGCTGAGTAACAATGGTCGCATATGAGCGCCGACAATCCGCCCCAGGTGTTCGATTTCAGCGGTACTCAGATGCAGAGCATGAGACCGTTTCCGGATCAGCCTCTTGCTCTCCGCTTCATGACCGATAAATCGCACCCGACCATCCTCCTCCTCCTGGCGTTGTGAAGGCTTGCCTGCATCATGGTAAAGGGCAGCCAGGTGAAGCAGGGGGCGCAGATTGCGATCGGGAGTGAGTCGCTCGTTGACATGAACATCTAGCTGCTCACGATAACGCCCAAGCTGCATGGAGATCAACCCCATCATCAGGTTTGTGGATTCGTCCGGATTGTATTCCTTGGCCAGTATGTTTAGCACGCGCTCCAGATTTTTTACGGTTTTAAGGGTGTGGGTCCAGGCGTCAAATACATGCGGATGTGGTTGGGATACGCCTTTAAGGAGCTGAAGCTCAGGCAAAAGCTCGGGTAAAACTCCGAGCATATCCAGGAGGCGCATGGCGGTCGCTGGCTGGGGTCCATCTAGAATGCGGAATAATTCATCCCGCAGCCGCTCAGGGGAAACCCGCTTAAGGCTTGGCACCGCCTGGCGCATTTGCTTCAAGGTGTCGGATGTAATGCGGAAGCTCAAAGCGGTCGCCAGGCGCGCTCCGCGCAGGATTCGGATGGGGTCATCTTCCATGGCAGTTGGCGAGCACGACCGCAGCACCTTGTCCCGCAAATCCGCCACGCCGCCGAGTGGATCCAGCAAAGAATTCGGGTTATGCACATCGACTGTCAAGGTGTTGATGGTGAAATCGCGGCCGCGCAAGTCGCTCTCCAGGTTTGGACCACGCAGCAGGGCGAAATCCAAAAAAATGCGGCTGCCATCCTCCTGGACCAGGACTACCCGCCCGGTATGGCGCATTTCGTCCAGTGGATAATATCCCGCCCTGAGGATATCTGCGACCTGCCTGGCGGTTTCAAGAGATCCGGAATCCATGGCAAAATCATAGTCCTTCGTCTCGCGATTCAATAAAAAATCACGCACCCCACCTCCCACCAGGTAAACAGGTTTATCTTTCGGCAAGGCAGGGGCTATTTGCTCCAAAAGCCTGGAATGGATGACTGGTTTTTCCATCACAACGAATGAAAGAGCGGCTTCTTTGGAGGTTTAGCGGTGACTCACTCGGGCGGCTGATAGCGCTCAGGATTCACCGCTCCGATAAAACGTAGATTGCGGTAATACTCATCGATGTCCAACCCGTAACCGAATACAAACTTATTCGGTATTGCGAATCCCCGGTAATGGATAGGGACATCCACCTCACGGCGCTCAGGTTTATCCAGGAGAGCGCACACCTGCAAGGATTTTGGGTGGCGCATTTGGAGAAACTCGAGCACCGAGGCAAGCGTATAACCGCTGTCGACGATATCCTCGACCAGCAGCACATTGCGATTATTGATGTCTTCTTGCAGATCCATCCTGATGCGCACCTGACCTGTCGTCTGGCGCGCGCCCGCACCGTAGGAGGATACCGCCATGAAATCTACTGTGTTCGGGGTTTTCAGGTTACGCATCAAATCGGCGAGGAACAAGACTCCCCCACGCAGAATGCATACCAGGTGCAGGTCTTCTCCCAGGTAATCCCGGTCAATTTCCTCGGCAAGTTCGCTGACCCGCTTCTGCAGCTCAGATTCAGAGATCAATATCTCTTCGAGGAATTCGTGATAATCCTGCATAGTTACGCTCTCGGAACATCATGATGCTCACGGCAGCGAGCTTCATACATTTCAGCCGCACCCACGACCACAATGGGTTCATTGTAGCGCGCCGGTTTGTCATTCACCAGGCGTTGGGTGCGGGAAGCCGGCTCCCCACAGACCATACAGATCGCATGTAGCTTATCAACCCGTTCTGCCTGCGCCATCAGGACCGGCATCAGCCCGAAAGGTTCACCCCGAAAATCCGTATCCAGTCCAGCGACGATCACCCTTAACCCCTTGTCAGCCAGGGTTTGGCAGATAGAGACGACCTGAGCATCAAAGAACTGCGCCTCATCGATAGCGACCACGGTCGTCTTGGGATCCAAGCGCGCCGGAATTTCGCTGGCAGATTGGATGGGAATGGCGGCAAACTCGCTTCCGGCGTGTGAAGTGACCTTCTCGATGGCATAACGGTCGTCAATCAGCGGCTTAAACACCTGCACCTTTTGGCGCGCAATTGTCGCCCGTCGCAAACGGCGGATCAATTCATCCGTCTTGCCACAGAACATAGAGCCAGTGATGACTTCAAGCGAACCGGAATGATGTCGCATTCTCACCTCTTGATCCAATGTGTTCAATTTAAAGAAAAACAGGCAGACGCATTAGGCGCCTGCCTGTAAGTTTACACGATGTTTCCCATTGCGCAAGGACTACACCGTAATTTCTTCACCAGCCTCGGGAATCTCATATCCGAAGGAGCGCAAGCGCTTCTTAAGATCAGCCAGGGATTTGCGCCCGAAACCCTCAATGGCGAGTAAAGTCTCCTCGCCAAGTGTAAGTTTATTGAGCGCTTCGCCTACTTTCGTGATACCCGCTTTGGCTAGCGCCTCGGTAGCACGGGTTCCCAATTCAAGCTCGACAATTGGTCGTTCCGGAGAGATTTTAGCAGCTTCACGGGCCTCCACCTCATCCAGGTACTGTTGGCGGGCCTGCAGCTTGCGGTAGAAGCGGTCGACCTGCCCTTCTGTATCGACAATGCGCTGCTCACCCGTGTAAAACGGGTGGCAATTGGAGCACACGTCCGTATAAATGACTTTCATGGTTGAGCCTGTCGTCCAGGTGTTCCCACAGGCGCAGATCACCTTGGCATCTGTGTAGTACGTCGGATGAATACTCGCTCTCATTTCAAATCGTTCCTGTTTAACCTCATTCGATGGGCAGCGACGTTTACCGCATAAAAACCGGTGTCCGGCATGCCCGGATATGGCATTAAGCTTCTGCTTCCGCAGGGACTACGCTCACTCGCTTGCGATCATCTTGAATGGTTTCGTAAAGCACGATGCCATCCGCGGTCGCAAACAGGGTGTCATCTTTACCCACGCTCACGTTGCGCCCGGGTTTGATGCGCGTACCGCGCTGGCGTACCAAAATATTGCCCGAACGCACGGTCTGTCCGCCGTAAACTTTCACACCCAGGCGTTGGGACTGGCTGTCACGACCGTTGCGGCTGGAACCGCCTCCTTTTTTATGCGCCATTTTTATCTCCTTTCAACCTTCGATTGCTTCGATCATCAAGCGGGTATATTTTTGGCGGTGTCCCGACTTGACCCGGTAGCGCACCTTGGGCTTGTACTTGAAGACAACAATCTTTTCTCCCTTTACCTGGGAGAGCACCGATGCTTGAACGCTGGCGCCCTTCACATAGGGCGTGCCCACCGTCACGCTGCTTTCATCGACTATCAGCAGGACCCGGTCCAGGTCAACCTGGTCGCCGATTTCAGCCGGAAAATGATCCACATCAATCATACCACCGATGGTGGCTTTATACTGTTTACCACCGTCTTCCACAATGGCAAATTTCATTTCCTTCCTCCAGCTTCACTTCGCCGCACACTCCGCGAACCTTTTCCACTCAGGGAGCGCCCAGGTGCGGGGAAGTTGGGGATACATAGATTTGCCCCAGCAAATGGCTGCCGGGGCAGTACAAGGTAAGATTATACCGAAGGATACTCAGATTGTCAATCAAATCCGCCAATGTGGCGGCCAAAATAGCGGCCTATCGCCAGGGAAGTACGAACGTCTCCATGACCCTTGTGGTAAACTATAGCGTTGAATCGCCGCTATTCGATCAAAGATCTGCACGAGATATGCAATGATAATCTTATTTTCAGGAGGCATTACGGATGACAAAAAAGTGGGTATACATTTTTGATGAGTTGAATGAGGCTGAGAAGCAGGTCGGCAGTTGGGATGCGGTGCGCGCTTTGCTGGGCGGGAAAGGCGCCAACCTGGCGGAGATGACTCGCATTGGCGTGCCAGTGCCGCCCGGTTTCATCGTTTCGACGGAAGCCTGCAACAGCTACCTGGCGCTAGGGGGTACATTTCCCGAGGGGGCATGGGAACAGGCGCTGGCTGCCCTGGAAAAAGTTGAGCGGCAAACCGGGAAAAAATTCGGGAGCCCCGAAAACCCCTTGCTGGTTTCCTGCCGCTCGGGAGCAAAATTCTCCATGCCGGGCATGATGGACACCGTTTTGAACCTCGGCTTGAACGATGCAACCGCAGCCGGCATGGTAGCTTTGACCGGCGATGAGCGCTTTGTCTACGACGCTTATCGGCGACTGGTGCAGGGGTTCGGCTCGGTGGTCTTGGGCATCCCCGATGAAGCCTTCGAGGATGTCTTGGAAGAATACAAAGAGCGCAAAGGCGTGAAAAACGACACCGATTTAACCGCCCAGGACTGGAAGATCCTGACCGAGAAATTCAAGCAGATCGTTCGCCAGCACAAAGGGTTCGATTTTCCCCAGGACCCATACGAGCAGTTGCGCCTGGCGACTGAAGCGGTATTCGAATCCTGGAACGGCAAGCGCGCCGTGGATTATCGCAACGCAGCCGGGATTTCGCACGACCTGGGCACAGCGGTGAGCATCGTTACCATGGTATTCGGGAATATGGGCTGGGATTCCGGCACCGGCGTTGCATTCACCCGCGATCCGGCTACGGGTGAAAAGAAATTGTATGGCGATTATCTTATGAATGCCCAGGGTGAAGACGTGGTGGCGGGTATTCGCAATACCAAAAAGATCGAAAATCTGGGCGAAGAGCTGCCAGAAGCCTACCAGCAATTTCTCGATATTTGCGACCGGCTGGAAAAACACTATCGGGAAATGCAGGATGTAGAGTTCACGATTGAAAAATCCAAACTCTGGATGCTGCAGACCCGCAACGGCAAACGCACAGCCAAGGCCGAGGTGACAATAGCCGTCGATATGGCTAATGAGGGGTTGATCAGCCGGGAGGCGGCCGTGCGCCGGGTCACTCCGGAGCAGGTGGATACGCTCCTGCACCCGCAGTTCGATTTCAACGCCAAGAACATGGCTCGAGAATCTGGACGGCTTCTCGCCACGGGAGTCAACGCCTCACCCGGCGCGGCAGTCGGGCAGGTTTACTTTGACGCTGACACCGCTGAACACATGGCGAAAGCAGAAGGTCAGGATGTGATCATGGTGCGCCCCTTCACCAAGCCAGATGACGTGCACGGCATGCTGGCAGCCAAGGGAATACTGACCAGCGAAGGCGGCGCCACCTCCCATGCAGCCGTGGTCGCCAGGCAGTTCGGCGTTCCGTGCATTGTTGGCGCGGCCGCCATTCGCATCGACCTGGAGCGGCGCCAGATGAACGTGGATGGCACCCTGGTCGAAGAAGGCGAATGGATCTCTGTGGACGGCACCAGCGGAGAAGTTTTCTTGGGCGAAATACCCACCATTGCCCCTTCCCTCGAGGAACAAACCGACCTGTTGACCTTGTTGAAGTGGGCCGATGAAATTTGCGCTACCCGGGGTATCCGCAAAGCGCCAGATGGCTGGCCAACGACCGGCCTGCAGGTATGGGCGAACGCCGACTACCCCGCAGACGCCCGCCGGGCCCGGTCTTACGGCGCTGTGGGCATTGGGCTATGCCGTACGGAACACATGTTCTTCGAGCCTGAGCGCCTGCCTATCGTGCAGCAGATGATCCTGGCCAAGACCAGCCAGGAGCGCAAGGCCGCACTGGATGAGCTGCTCCCTCACCAGCGTTCTGACTTCGAGGGCTTGTTCGAGGCTATGGATGGCTACCCGGTCATCATCCGCCTGATCGACCCGCCCCTGCATGAGTTCCTGCCTTCCCTGGAATCAACTCTCGAGGAGGTGATCACCATGCGGGTTCAGGGCGAAACCGAAGGGCTGGAAGAGAAGGAAGAGCTGCTCAGGAATATCCAAGCCCTCCACGAAAGCAACCCGATGATGGGTTTGCGCGGCATCCGGCTGAGCATTATGATGCCTGAGATCGTCGAGATGCAGGTGCGCGCCATCTTCGAAGGCGCAGCCGACGCCACCCTGAAAAGCGTGCATGCCAAGCCAGAAGTAATGATACCCCTCACCGGGCATGTGAATGAATTGAAGGTGATCCAACCTCGCCTGGTGGACATCGCCAGGCAGGTGATGAAGGAAAAGGGCGTAGAATTCCCCTATAAATTCGGCACGATGATCGAGATTCCCAGAGCTGCCCTGACCGCCGAGGAAATCGCCGAGATCGCCGAGTTCTTCTCCTTTGGCACCAACGACCTGACTCAAATGACCTATGGCTACTCTCGTGACGACGCGGAGCGCAATTTCCTGCTCAAATACGTAGAAGATGGCATCCTACCGGTGAACCCCTTCCAGACCATCGATCGTGAAGGCGTTGGACGGCTGATGGACATTGCCGTCATAGACGGGCGCAAAGCTCGTGTGGACCTTGAAGTAGGCATCTGCGGCGAGCATGGCGGCGACCCGTCATCCATCGAGTTTTGCCACCTGGTGGGCAACAATTATGTAAGCTGCTCGCCATTTCGCGTTCCCATCGCCCGCCTGGCAGCCGCGCACGCGGCGCTGAAGCACAAGGCGAATTAAGGCAAGAGAAAATCTCGTCAAGATGAATCAATACGGGCGGAGGCTGTGAAAGTCTCCGCCCGAGGATTTAAATCATGGTCGAGTTATTTACCTTGCAGGCGCCCAACCGCCTCCAGGAACCAGCGCGGGGCGCGGGATACGAAACGCCCAAAACGGTCTCTGACGGGCTTGCGTTGCTCTGTACCCGGTTCGCCGACATTGCATTCTACCATCGTATGAGCGTGGCAAATTTCCTCGCTTTCGCATACCTTAAAGCATATCCTCATGGTTCGGTCATTTTTCCAGCGGGTTGCGGAAAACCGCTGATCAATTGGGTGTAAATTTCCGCCGAGAAATCCAATAGGGATAGGATCTTCGCTTGGACATCCGAGAGCGGCGTCACATGATACAAAACCTGCTTACCGAGCGTCACGACAGACAGATAAATGCCCTTGAAAGCCTGGAGCATGGCTTCTGCCGTGGGACGATCTGTGGCCCGTTTGGGATTGCCGGCATACAGACCGGGCAATTTCTCCTTCAAATCTGCCAATTGTTGGCGTGCTCGATGTTCGATCAAGGTCAAGATACGCAGCCCGATCGAGAGCAGGCGCACCAAACCGGTGGCGCGTTCGTCGCTCTGCAAATACATCGGGGACAACGACAAGGGTTTGCCCTTCAGACGACCAAAACCACGCTCTACCAGATACTCTTCCCGGTAGGCCAAGACCGCTTTCTCCAGGGGCAGAACCTCTTGGGCCTGGTTGGTGGCATACACCCGCCAACCGAACCAGCGCACCGCCTCTTGAACGGCAGGTTCATCGATTTCAGCCTGCAAAGTCACCGTTCGCTCGATCTCGGTGCGAGCGGGACGTTCTCCATAAGCCCGGATGTGGCGTTCTGCGCTCTGTTCCACGATCTTCAGCTTCAGCAAGCCCGCTACCCGGTGTTGTTGGAGAACTTTTTCGGCAGCGGTCTGCATGCTGGCCACATCTTCGATCAGCTTCTTGCCTTGTTTGTGCTCGTTCAACTCGATCAACTCGGCCTGCGCCTTTGCCAACCGGGTGCGCAGCGCTTCTTCCGAAGAGTGTGCATGCTGGAACGAGCGGACGATCAGATGTCTCTCCGTCCAGGAGATGGTTTTACCGTCCACTTCGGCGTTCAAGGGCAGGTTTTGCTCGTACCCTTCAGCGATTTTTTCCAACTCGCCCGATGCATTTTTCCGCTGGATCGGCGCCAGTGCTTGTTTTCCACTCCAGACCGGCTGCAAATACGTTTCCAGGGTCTCCACAGGCATTTGTTTTTCGGAGAGCGGGCACAGGTAATAATCCTGACTGCTTTGGATGAAGGTCCGCGTCGCCAGGGCAGCCATTTTGCAGTCGCCCACATACAGCAGCCCATGCTCGTCCAGGCTGGCGCTCACTTGCTGGATCGCCGGGATGTACAGTTTGTCATCGGCGCGCTCTCCCGACACCACCTGGGTCGCAACCGGCATACCCAGCGGATCCAGCGCCGACATCATCACCTTCAATTGCGGCAGGTCTGGGCGGTGATCCTTGCTGTGCCCAAACTGAAACAGCCCATCTTCTGTAACCGTCCAGTAACCGCTGGTTGTGGTGCTGTCCACTCGCACTCGCCGCGGCTTCAAATCGTACACGCGGATAGTGCGCCGGTTGAGATCCGTCTCAAACGCTTTCCATTTCTCGGCGTCTGCCAGTTCATCCAACACAATCCCCAGCCGATCATCACTCCATTCCGGCCCTCGCACTGGCTGCCCCGTGCTGATTTCCAGCGTATGGGGCCGCTTCTCGACCCACTGCTCAACCTGGTTCAGTCGGTGATCGCCTTCCGACAGGATATGCGCCAGCCAAACCATGCTCGTCCAGCCAAAACTTGTCCCTCGCCAGTTGCCATGCGAACAGAAATGTCGGTCCAGAAGTTCTGGAACCCCAATTTTCTTGCCTTGCGCCAACAATACGGGAATATCGTCCACTTGTTCCGTCGTTACGTTGAGGTTATCTGCCATGCAGATAGCTTATCGCATTTTTCAATCTCCGTCAAAATTTGACCGAACCATGAGGTATCCTGTCTAATATAAAATATGCTTTCAGGTTGAGCAAGGATTGCTCTCCCCCGGAGTCAGAAATCATCACAAGAGTAGATGGCGTTTGCAACCTGCCATCTACTCAGTTACCATGATTATTTATTTTCGGCGGATGTTCAACTTTTCGGTCAATGCCATATAACGTTGGAAATCATTGCGCCTGACATATGCCAGCAACCTTCTGCGCTGACCGACCATTTTAAGCAAACCGCGGCGAGAGGATTCATCGTGCTTATGATTTCTGAGATGGTCAGTCAGTTGGCTGATCCGCTGGGTCAAAATAGCGATTTGTACTTCGGGTGATCCAGTATCCGATTTATGGCGTGAATATTCCTGGATCAATTTATCCTTGTCTTCCTTCTCTAGCGACATGACGTCTGCTTCTCCTTTAGATTTTATTGCAGGTCTCCATATCAACAGCCTGGAAGAATTTGCCGCCGATAGGTCTAGTCAAAGCGGGCAGATTATACCATAACAGGGTGAACTCAGAGGCTTTAAGATTGAGGGGTCATTGGGATTTACCGTGGAAAGACCCGGATTTGGGGGTGTGAGCGTGCGTACGCACGCCCACACCCCCAAATCCGGTGGTACACCACGGCGATTCCCAAAGAACCAGATTGAGGCTAATACGATTGGTTATGGTTTTCGCGCAATGCGGCGCGCAATTGTATCTGTACATGAGGCGGGAAATATTTCAGCGTTCGACGAATAAACCAGGCAGCGTTGTTAAGGCCTTCCGAGGTATCTAAAATCACGCGCAAGTTATAAGCTGTCTCGACGGGCGTGTGGCGCGCTAACGCTCGGAGAACGTCGATGGCGTCGGCCTGGATTTCTGCAGGCGAGGAACGAATAAGAGGGTTGATCAAACGAAAAATGAAGTTTAAATCATCAAAGCCTGGCTGATCAATCAGCAGGAGCATTGCTTTTAATCCGACTTGCTTTTGGTATGGATTCGCACCTTTGACCCAACCTTCTAACGCCCTGACAAACTGCTCAGGGGCGGATTGGCGGATGCCAGCAAGGCCGTATTCTAGAATCGCCTTGACCAGTCTGCTCTCCGGTTTGGATGCCAACCAATTATGAACACGCTCGAGCACAGGCTCTGGATTTGCGAGCCTGGTGTGGCCGAGCAGATGTGCAGCGAGAAGGTTCTCCTCAAAATAGGCTTGTCCCCACAGGTAATCGCATAAACTTAAGCTGCTTTCCGGATAATTGGCTGCGAATACTGAGAGCTCCTTGACGATCTGGCGGATAACGGGCGCAGGTACATTGTAGGCTGTGCGTAGTGGGGGCGGTTCACCAGCCTGTCCATGCCGGCGCGTTCGATCCGCATAATAATCGAGAACTTCAAATAGCGCGCCTCTGAAAGCCGGGGGGTCGTGGAAAACGTCCGCGAGTCTCGCAGCCTGTTTTTTGAGTCTGGCGAGCTGGATGGCTGGCATCCCTATTTGGATATTAACTGGATGGCTTCATCGACGGTCAAAGCCATGGAGATTAAACGATGATATCGCTCAGGTATATAGCTGCTGAACTCGCGATAAAATGTTGCGACCATTTTTTGCCAACCTGGTCCGATCAGGATGAGCGGGCGAGGTGAGATCGCGCCTGTCTGGAGATTTGACCACATCAGGCTTACTTCTGCCAGGGTGCCGATCCCACCTGGCAATGCCAGGGCTAAATCACAGGCGTCGATCAATTTGAAAAGCCGCTCGCGAACGGTCGGGTAGCGCCATTCTTCCAGGATATATGGATTTGGACTAACCGGTCGCCAGACCTCGATTTCGTCGCAGGTGACGCCGATGACATGCCCACTGGCCTCGGCTGCTCCTTTTGAGACGGCCTCCATCGTGCCAATGTAACCGCCGGTCATCACGACGTGACCCAGCTCGGCCAGCGACTTCCCCAGTCGATATGCTTCCTGATAGTGATATTCTCCGGGTTTGGGCGATGACCCGCCAAATATGGAAATATTCATGAAATATTATTTTGTATCCTCTCTCCCCCAATATCGGTTGTAGTTGCGCTCAAGTTTATTCAGGATGGCTCGCTCAAGGTCAACACCTGCCAGGCTGGATATTTGCAACAAGTAGAGCGCTACGTCAGCCAGTTCATCTGACAGGCTTTCGATGTCTGCGCTGTTCTCACTCCATTGGAAATGTTCAAGCACTTCAGACGCTTCGAGGGTCAGCGATATCGCCAGATTACGCAGAGTTTGAGGTTTGGGACTCTCTGAATCATACCAGCCCTGTGATCGCACGAAGACATGCATGAGGTCGGTGAGCTCGCGAATGTCCATTGGATTGCCTCAATAACCTAAGGCATGGAGTGCTGCCCTGGCTGATTCGCGCTGCTCGGGGTGCCAGCCCGGCTCGGATGACATCCTGCGCAGATGTTCCAACACAGCTTTTTTCTCCGCTGGGTCCAAACCGGCGAAGGCTGCCCGGACGCGATTTTGATCGCGGGAAAGCAGATAATCCCACAAGGTTTCAGGAGCAGCGGCGAAATTTTGCATGCAAGTCTCACATTATGCCACAAAACGAACAGGCGCCTAGGAGAGAACGAAGCAATATGGATTACAATTACACCAATTATAACGTTGAGACCAATTCGCTCATAAACCGGAAATCTCTACAGATGCAGATCATTCTCACTCACGAACAAGCGGATTTTGACGCTATCGCATCTCTGTTGGGAGCGCATCACCTAAACGAAAAGGCAATACCGGTACTGCCGCGCCGGATGAACCGAAATGTGCGCGCGTTCTTAACCTTGTACGGCGCCGAGCTGCCCTTTGTGGATCCCAGGGACTTGAGTGGTGAGATGGTGAAATCTATTACCCTGGTCGACACTCAATCCTTGATCAGCGTCAAAGGGGTGAGCGAAGATGTTAATGTGCACGTTATCGACCACCATCCACTGCGGGATGATTTACCTCCAGGCTGGGTGATCACCGTAGCAAACACGGGAGCAAACACCACTTTGTTCGTGGAAACGCTGCGTGAGCGCGACAGGGTCCTCAGTATGGTGCACGCCACCTTGTTGCTGCTTGGGATTTACGAGGATACCGGCTCGCTTACCTACGACCGCACGACTGCTCGCGATTTAAGAGCGGCAAGTTTCTTATTAGAGCAAGGCGCAAGCTTGCAAATTGCCGCCGATTTCCTGAACCATCCACTATCTGCGAGACAACAAGAGCTATATGAGAGGTTGAAAGATTCATCCGAAACACACGATATTCACGGAAACACCATCGTGATTGCCTATGGAGATACGCAGGGAATGGACGAAGAACTGTCTTCTATCGCCCATAAACTACGTGATTTGTTTGACCCAGACGCCTTATTCCTGCTCGTTGCAACCCGGAGCGGTGTCCAGCTTATCGCGCGCTCGTTGAATGATAGCATTGATGTCGGTGAAATTGCCGCCATTTTTGGTGGCGGCGGGCATGAACGCGCGGCTGCCAGCCTGATCAAAGAAGGCGATCTGGATGGATCAATGGCAACGTTAAAGAAAATTTTGCCAGGGATGGTGAGACCAGCCATAACCGTCGCCCAAATTATGTCTCGGGAACCACAAATCCTCTCCATCGATACGCCCGTGAGCGAGGCGTTGTTGAGGATGCAGCGCTTCGGGTATGAGGGTTTCCCGGTGGTAAAAGACGGCAAGCTGGTGGGGTTGCTCACCCGCCGGGCGGTGGACCGCGCTATGGCTCACAAGCTCAATCTCACCGCTCAAAGCCTGATGGAAGCAGGCGACCATACCGTTTTATCAGACGATTCCATCGAACGACTGCAGAAGTTAATGACCGAGACGGGCTGGGGCCAGGTGCCTGTTGTTGATTCTGATTCAGGCGAGATTATCGGAATCGTGACCCGCACTGACCTGCTAAATACACTGACTCCCCAACCGAAGATCCCATCTCGCCGCAATCTGGCAGAGCGGCTGGAAAAAGTGCTCCCTCCAGGACAGCTTGCCCTCCTGAAAAAGACCGCCAGCGTCGCCTACGACCAACAGGCCGCTCTCTATATCGTTGGCGGATTTGTCCGCGATCTCCTGTTAGATCGCCCCTCGCTCGATTTTGATCTCGTCGTTGAAGGAGACGCAATCAACCTGGCGCGATCTCTGGCGCGTAAAAATGGCGGCAGGGTGACGAGTCACGCTCGTTTTGGCACAGCGAAGTGGCACCTGCCCGAAAATTGGTTAATGAAGCTCGACGCTGCGGACAAGCCAGCATCGAACACTATCGGCGCGGACTCATTTCATTCACTCGATCTGATAAGCGCCCGGACAGAGTTTTATACTTACCCAACCGCCCTGCCTACCGTGCAACGGGGCAGCATAAAATTAGACCTGCATCGCCGCGATTTTACGATTAATACGCTCGCCTTACGATTGGACGGTAACCATTATGGCGAGCTGCATGACTATTGGGGAGGATTGACAGATCTTCGCCAGGGCCTGGTGCGGGTGTTGCATTCGCTTTCTTTTGTGGATGACCCTACCCGCATACTGCGCGCTGTGCGTTTCGAGCAACGCTTCAACTTCTCGATCGAGGAGCGTACGCTGCAATTGATGAATGAGGCAGTATCATTGTTAGATCGCGTTTCGGGAGATCGAATCCGGCACGAACTGGATCATATTCTCATCGAAGAACGCGTCGCCCAGATAATAGAAAGGCTAGATCAACTGAATTTATTAAAGGCGATTCATCCGGAATTGGTTTGGGATGCCTGGCTGAACGCTAAAGTCGGATCAATTGTAATTTTAGAACCTGAACAACATTGGGATTTCAAGGATGCCAAGGGATTATCCTGGCGCCGCGATTTGATTTATATTCTCTGGCTATTGCGCTTGCCTTTTGGTCATGCGCAGAGTGTAATATCGCGATTGAGATTCTCTGCAACGCTCACCGAAAAAATTCTCGCTGCCAGGACCCTCTGGACGAATCTCGACCGACTGGCGGATACTTCTCCGAGTGGGGCAGTCGGCATGTTGGCAGACGTTCGCCCGCTTGCCTTATACGCTACTTATCACGCCAGCGACAGCCCGGAGATACGCAGGGTCATCGAAAGGTTCATCACCCAATGGCGATTTGTGTCGCCTTCAATCGACGGTCATAATTTACGGAGGCGCGGAATTCCACCCGGACCCATCTACAGGACGATACTCAATAAGCTCAGAGATGGATGGCTGGATGGGGAGATTCAAAATGTGGACCAGGAAAATAAGCTTATCGAGAAGATCCTTCAAGAATTCAGCCAGACTACAAAAAAATAAAAATTAATTTGATCAAACCTGTCTGAATTGGGTAAAATATTGGCAATGACGATAAGATGGTTAACTGTTCAATGAAATACTATGATCTGGGAGCACTCAAAAGTTGTTGGTAAATTCCGGTTTGGG
>Ga0209751_10003651_pt1 | contig 14895 bp, 10 predicted proteins | sample RifCSP13_1_FD_184019 | JGI IMG/M metagenome (GOLD analysis project Ga0209751, IMG submission 184019) | Soil microbial communities from Rifle, Colorado - Rifle CSP2_sed 13_1 (SPAdes) (version 2) | ecosystem: Environmental > Terrestrial > Deep subsurface > Rock core/Sediment | place: Rifle... | reverse complement strand
CCCCCCCGCGGTCGCGCGCCGATACGTGCCCACCGAGCGGCACGAGCCGGGCGAGCGGGTCCTCCCCCTGAGGGCCTACGTCGACGCGATCGCGGGACGTCTCGAGGTGCGCCAGGTGCTCCCCCACTTCCTCATCTCCTACCTGCTCCCCCACGCCGTCTCCCGGTTGGCCCCGGGGCGCCGGGGGATGGCTCGCCGCCTCACCGCCCTCAGTGCGTGGGCGGACGCCGCGCTGCTCGCGAAGCTCCCCCATCTCGACGGGCGCGCGGCCTACGTCTCCGTCGTCGCCCGCAAGCCTGCCTGAAACAAGGATTGGAGAGCGCCTCCAAAGAGTTTAAAAGGGGAGGCCAACTTGACGCGACCCACCTTCGACGAGGTTGCATGCTGTGGACCCTACAGGCGACCATTGGCTGCGGCGGAACGCCCCCACGCTATTCGTCCTCCTCGTGATCTTCGGGCTGGCCTGGTTCCTCCGCGCGTGGTTCGTCTGGGACCTCGCCGCCCCCCAGGGCCTGCTGTCGGGCGGGTCGGACTCGTTCTACTACGAGAACATCATCCGGCACGCCGTCACGACGGGGCGGCAGATCGACATGGACTGCCTCCTGAACTACCCCATCTGCGTGATGAACCCGCGGCCGCCGATGTTCGCGTGGTTCAGCGCCTCCGTGGGGTCCCTCCTCTCCCCCCTCGCCACGGACGTCTGGAGCTCGGTTTCCGCCGTCTTCCTCATGTCCACCGCGTTCTGGGGCGCGCTGACGGTCATCCCCACGTACCTCCTCGCCAAGGACGCGTTCGGGAAGCGCGCGGGGATCATCGCGGCCTTCCTCCTCGCCGTCCTCCCCGCCCACCTCCAGCGCTCGCCCGCGACGAACGCGGACCACGACTCCTTCGTCCTCTTCTTCGTGGTCACCGCGTTCTACTTCTTCCTCAAGTCGCTGGAGGGGCTCAACGAGAAGCGCTGGGTTTCGTCCTGGCGGGACCGGAAGAGCATCACCGCGGGCCTCCGCCTCTTCTTCCAGGAGAACCGGGAGCCCGTGCTCTACGCGACGCTCTCCGGGTGGGCTACCGCCACGGTCGCGCTCACCTGGCAGGGGTGGGCGTACGCCCCGATCATCCTCCTCGCCTACTTCCTCATCCAGATCTTCGTCCACCGCCTTCGCAACCAGGACACCCTGGGGATCACGGTCTGCTTCGGCATCGCCCTCGGCCTCCCCCTCCTCATCTCCGCGCCCTGGTACTTCCCCTACGGGTACGTCGGCACCTGGTATGACGTCCCCGCCTACCTGTTCCTCGCCGCCATGGCCTTCGGGATCATCTTCACCGTCACGCGGGACCTCCCGTGGGCCCTCGTCACGCCGACCATCGTCGGGGTCGCCACCGTCGGGCTCGCCGTCGCCGCCGCGGTGAACCCCGCCGTCGCCAACGCGTTCATCAGCGGCGCGGGCTACTTCGTGCAGAACAAGGCCTACGAGACGATCGCGGAGGCCCAGGCGCCGGGCCTCTCCCAGGCGATCCTCTCCTTCGGGATGGCCTCGTACTACCTGAGCCTCGCCGGGCTCGGGCTCATGGCCCTCCAGTACATCACGGGCAAGAACACGAAGCCCTACTACCTCTTCGTCCTCGTGTGGTCGTTCGCCGCCGTGTTCATGTCCATGGCGGCGGCGCGCTTCATCTTCAACGCCGCCCCGGCGTTCGCGGTCACCGCGGCCTGGGTGATCGCGAAGATCGTCGACCTCCTCGACTTCGACGGCATGAAGCGGCGGTTCCTGAGCACGCACGGCAGCCGCCTCGGCGCCGCCCGCCGCAGCGTGAAGGTCGGGCACGTCGCGGTGGCGCTCCTCCTCGTGGTCCTCGTCATCCACCCCAACGTCTTCTACGCCACGGACGCGGCCATTCCCTACGAGAGCAAGCCGCAGTACGACGCCCAGCTCTGCTACGCCTTGCCCGAGGCGCTGCGGCCCTCCGGGTGCGTCAGCGCGGCGACGAGCGGCTCCACGTTCTTCTTCGGGGCCTTCGGGTACACCCTCCCCCTCCCGCGGAACTATTACCCCGCGGCCTGGGACTGGCTGGCCCAGCAGGACAACGACGTCCCCCCGGAGCTGCGGCCCGCCTACCTCTCCTGGTGGGACTACGGGTTCGAGGCCGTGGACAAGGGGCGCCACCCCACCGTGGCCGACAACTTCCTGGACGGGTACCACCTCGCGGGGAACTTCATCGCCGCGCAGGGCGAGGCCGAGGGGATCGCCTACCTGAGCGCGCGGCTCATCGAGGGCGACTGGCGCGCGCACGGGAAGGCCCTGAGCCCCGGCGTGAAGCAGATCCTGGTCGCGCAGGACGTGGACACGCGCCTGATCGAGCGCGTCTTCCAGAACGCGCCCGCGTACTACGCGCAGATCCTCGCGGACCCCGCGCGGTACGGGAAGCGCGACCAGAACCTCCAGCCGCAGAACACCTGGTACATCATCCTCAAGACGGAGCTCCTGGAGAAGCTGCCTGGGGCGGACGCCCAGGCGGACCTCTACCGCGCGATCCGCCTCCAGACGGGGAAGTCCATCCGGTACTTCGCCGCGGACACCCGGCTGTTCCCCACGGATGGCGAGAACACGGGGATCTTCTACGCCCCGATCAAGCTCAGCGACCACCGCGTCACCGTGCTCAGCGACGGTCGGACGATCCCCATCGACTTCTTCGACATCAAGGCCGTGGTGAACGGCGTGGACAAGGACCTCGAGGACGTCACCGCGACGGACCAGGTGTCGGACCTCAAGATCGCCTACAAGCCGATGTTCTACAACAGCATGTTCTACCGCGCCTACGTTGGCTTCAGCCCGAGGCAGGGCGGCGCGGCGACCGACGACGGGATCCCCGGGTTCAGCGGTCCCCTCCAGCAGGTTACCGCGCTCCCGGGGTGGAACCTCGCGCACTGGCGCCTCGTGTACCTCACCGCGTACTACAACCCGTACCCGGCCGCGGAGGTCTCCGCGCACCGCGAGGCCTCGACGGCGATGAACTACTTCGACGCCGTGGAGATCCAGCGGGAGATCGACGCGAAGCGGGCGAACGGGACGGTGTACCTCAGCCCCGCGAACGCGGTGAACAGCGGCGTCGTCTTCTTGAAGTACTACGACGGCGCGTATGTGAACGGCACGGTCACCGTGGACGGCCGCGTCCCGGTCCCCAACGTCAACGTCACCCTCTCGGACGAGCTCGACGTCCCCCACTACGTCGCGCGCACGGACGCGCAGGGCCGGTACTCCGCCCTCGCCCCCTTCGGCGAAGTGAGGGTGTCCGCGACGGTCGGCCCCCTCGATGGCCGCACCCTCCGCGGGTCCACCATCCTCAACACGACGACGATCCCGGTGAGCGACGCGGCGTCGATGCGGGAGGAAGTGGACGAGGACGGGAACGGTGTCCCGGACTACCTGATCACCCTGGACCTCAGCGCGACCGGCGTCTCCGCGGACGGGGTCGCGTTCCTCGATACGAACTCGAACGGCCGGAAGGACGCGGGCGAGATCGTCGCCCCCGGGGCGAGCGTGGAGCTCGAGCACAACGAGACCCGCGGGTTCTTCACCACCTCCACGGCGAACGACGAGGGGAACCTACGCGTGGAGGACGTCCTCAGCGGGAAGTACCTCGCGAACGTGACCTACGCGGGGCGGCGCCTCGCCACCCGGAACGTGGACATCACCGGCGCTGACTTCGAACTCGCCGTGCCTGCCACGGAGGCCATCGGGCGGGCGATTGACGAGTTCGGGGGACGGGTCGCGGGCGCCATAGTGACCCTCGAAGACTCCATCACGGGGACCTTGGTCACCCTGACCACCGCGGCGAACGGGGGGTGGAACGCCACGAACCTCCTCCCCGGCCCGCACAACGTCACGGTGACCCTGGGGGACACCGCGTCCCTGCGTCGCTTCGTCGACGTGACCGCGGAGTCCACCGTCGTCCTGAACCAGACGGTCTACCGGTCCGCCACGGTTTCGGGGCGCACCCTCCAGGGCGGGGCGCCGCTCGGTTTCGCCACCCTGGAGTTCCAGCGAGTCGACGACTCCGCCGTCGCGGTGACCGCGCGATCGGACGGGAACGGGGCGTACTCCGTGCGCCTCCCCTGGGGCCAGTACCGCGTGTCCTCCCGCCACTTCCTCGGGAGCACCCTCCTCGCCTACGGCGGGGAGTTGACCCTCCGGTCCGCCGGCGCCGGCCTCGACGTGCGCCTCGTCCCCGGCGTCCAGGTGGAGGGGCTCGTCTTCTCCGGTGTGCGTCAGTCCACCTACGCGCACGTCCCGGTCCGGTTCGAGGGCGCGAACGGGATTGTCACCGCGTTGACGAACAACGGCGGCGCCTACACCGCGTACGTCCCCCAGGGCACCCACGCGGTCTCCGTCTCGGCCTTCGGGAAGGTCCTCCTCCGCTCCGCGGCCGTGGCCGCAGGCGACGGGACCCCGAGCATGACGCTCGACCTCGACCTCCGCGACGGCACGCCCGTCCGCGGGCTTGTGTGGACGGATCGGGACGGGGACGGCGCCGCGGGAGCCGGCGAGGGCGTGTCGAACGCCACGGTGGCGTTCCTCTCGTCGGCGGGGAACGTCCTCGGGTCCACGGGACCGGACGGGAACTTCTCGGTGGCCCTGCCCCCCGGGACGTACACGCCTCGGTTCTCCAAATTCGGGTTCGACACGTTCACCGGGCTCGCGGCGTCCCCCGCGACCCTCGACTTCAAGAAGCGCTGGGAACTCACGCCTTCGGCCGCGCGCGTGTCCGGCGCCGTCACCTTCGGGACGGACCCCGCGGGCGCGGGCCTCCCGGTCGAATTCCTCGCCCGGGGCCCGGGGGCGCGGAACGCCACCGCCGTCACGGGCACCGACGGCCGGTACGAGGCCTCTGTCCTCCCGGGGGACTACGAGGTCCGCATCGACCAGGCCGAGGACCCGTTCCGGCTCCAGCTCGCGGGACCGAGGGCCCTCAACCTCAGCCTCGCGGATGAGGCCCGCGCCCTGGACCTCGCCGCCGTCCGGCGAGTGCAGGTCTCCGGCGCGGTGACCCTGGACGGGGTGGGGAAGCCCGCCGCGCTGGAGCTCCGCGGGCCGGACGCGGTGGACGTGACCGCGGACGCGTCGGGCAACTTCACCGCGCTCGTCGCCACGGGCGCCTACAACGTCTCCGCCAGCTTCACGGAGGACGGGATCCGGTACGGGGGCCTGGCGAGCTTCGATGTCACCGGGCCCGGGAGCCTCGCGCTCATGCTCCAGCGGGCGAGTCAAGTCCGCGGGAAGCTCCTCCTCGACGGGGCGCCCGTGACCGGGGAGCTCGACATCACGTTCACGAACGTCGCCGGGGGAGGGCTCACGGTGACCAGCCAGCCCTTCGGTGACTACGTCACCAGCCTGCTCCCGGGAACCTACGAGGTCACCGTCGACGCCCCGTCGACGGCCACGATCGACGGGACGCTCCGCTACGTCCGGTACACGCACCGGAGCCTCGTCGACGTCCCCTCGGCCCCCCTGCAGTATGACATCGACCTCGAGCGGGCCCTGGACAGCTCCACGGTCTCGGGCCGGGTGGCCCTCCAAGGCTCGGGGGTGCCGGCCCTCGTCTCGTTCATCACCGCCGAGCCGGGGGTCCTCAACGCCTCCACGGTGGCGGACTTCACCGGCACCTACACGGTCGACGTCCTCCCCGGGAACTACACCGTGTACGTCACCCACACCGCGGGCGCGGCGGCGTTCCTGGGCACCTACGTCGTCTCGCCGAGGACGGACGCGGTCCTCGACTTCACTCTGGTCCGCGCCGCCCGCGTGAGCGGGAGCCTCCTGGCCACGCCGCCCGGGGGCGCCGTGCGGGCTGTCGCGGGCTCCATCGTGTTCACCGCGGGTGGAGAGATCGCGCTCGCGACGGCCGGGACCTACCAGGTCCTCCTCCCCCCGGGGACCTACGGCGTCACCGGAGAGGCCTCGCTCACGGAGCGCGGCATCGCGGTGGCCTACCGGTCGAACGTCGCAGCCACCATCACGGGCGACCGGGTCTACGACGTGGCCCTCGACCGGGCGACGAAGGGCACCGTCAGCGTGTCCTGGGACACGGCGCAGAAGCGCCTCATCGGCCAGGGCGGGGGCGTCGAGTACGCGATCACCGTGACAAACACGGGGAACGTCGACGACACGTACAGCCTGTCCGCATCCGTCTCCGGCTGGACGATCACCTTCGACCCGAGCTCCCTCTCCGTGGACTTCGGGAAGACGGGGAACGCGGCGACCGCCCGCGTCACGATCCGCGCCCCGCGGGACGCCACCGTGGACCACCCCGCGCTCGTGATCACGGCGCGGAGCACGGTGGACACGACGGTCCGGGGGACGGTGACGGTCGTCGTCGACATCGTCCGCGTGCGCGCCGTCGCCCTGGAGGTCCCCGGCGTCACGCCGACCTACGACGGCACCTTCCTGAACTACACCTTGCGCGTGAAGAACGCGGGGAACGCGGCGGAGACCTTCACCCTCACCGTCCCGAACGCGGCGGACCTCCAGCAGCTGAACTGGCTCCCCCGGCTTCTCCGGTCGCCGACGGCCACGCCCGAGGTCGTCCTCACTAACCTCTCCATCGCCGCGAACGCGACGTCGGACGTCGTCCTCCGCCTGCAGCGCCTCGCCTTGCTCCCCACGCCGGGGACGGCCGTGATCACCGCCACGGAGGACGCGGACACCGCCGTCGCGGCGACGGTCACGGTCTCCCTCTCCCTGCCGCAGCTCGCCCCCCAGGGCGACTACCCCGTCCAAGCCACAGGGGTGGGGATCACCCGCGAGGCCCCGGTGGACTGGGCCCTCGCCTCCGTCCTGGGTGCGCTGCTCGCCGTCGTGGGCCTGGCCGCATTCGTCTTCTACCGCGGGAGGTTCCGCCGATGAGGGCCCTCGCGCTCCTCCCCGTCCTCGCCCTCCTCTCCGTCGCCCTCCTCGCCCCGGCCTCCGGCCAGGAGCCGGTCGCGATCAGCATCGAGGGGCCGACGGCGGTGGCGCCCCGCAGCGTGCACCGGTACTTCGCCAACGTCACCGGCGGCCCTGCCGAGGGGAACGGCACGTACTCCATCGAGTACTACCTCGAGGGCGCCGCGCTCTCCGGCGGCTCCCCGCTCCCCGACGCGAAGGGGCTCGCGAACAGCGAGAACGGAACGTTCGAGTTCGACGTCACCACGCCGACCGCGGAGACCACCTACGAGCTCGTCGTGAGGGCGACATCGACGAACACGACCACCCAGGCGAACGCGTCCGCGGTGCTGCGCCTCGCCATCGAGTCGAAGTCCCCCATCTCCCTGGAGGCCTCCTTCACGAACACGGGGACCGTCGCCGCGGTGCACGTCCGTGTGGACTTCTTCGTGGACGGCACGAAGGTGGGCAGCGGCCACCTCGCCCGCGTGGACCCCCAGCAATCCGCGACGGCGAACTACACGTGGATCCCCATCGGCATCCGCGACGGCTCGCACTCCCTGGAGGCGCGGGCCGACCTCAACGGGAACGGCGTCATCGAGGCGTCGGCGGGGGAGGTCAGCGCGTCCAGCGTGTTCGTCCGCTCCGCCGGCGGGCTCTCCCTCGGCCTCGCGATCATCCTGATCACCGCCATCCTCGGCGTGGGGCTCCTCGCGGTCCTCGCCCTGCGCGCGCGCCTCAAGGCGTCACGATAGTGGTGAAGTTCGCGGGGATGGAGTCCACGAGCTCCTTCCGCTTGTGCGGGAGGAGGATCATGTAGCCCGGCATCCTCGAGGCCGGGACGGGGGGGCGCGAGACGCTCTCCAGGGGGACGAACCCCGCGGCGGTGAAGAACCGCGCGGCGTCCTTCGTCAGCGGCTTGACGAGGAGGTACCCGGAGACGAGGGCGCAGGCGAGGAGGAGGAGGCGATAGCCAACCCGCTTGCGGCGCATGGCCGGCAGGGTCTCGACGGCGCGGAGGATGAAGAGGGGGAAGCCGTCCTTGGCGGCCTCCGTGGACTCCTCCACGAAGATCCACGATTGGACCTCCCGGCCCTTCACCGTCGCCAGGAAGATGGGGCGCGGGAACTTCCTCAGCCACATCTTGAACGTCCGGTCGTACCCGATGATCCCGAGGCCGCGGAAGAACTCGAAGCCGTTCTCGTGGGTCTCCGTGCTCCTGACCTGGTAGGCGTCGATGTCCGCGGCCTCCTCCATCTGGACGTAGAGGAGGGCGGCGTCGCTCGCGAGGATCCGCACGGGTCCACTCCCGGAAGGCTCCGTCGGGACGCGCGGCTAGTCCTGGTAGAGCAACCAGACGTCCGCGTTGTTCCGCAGGAGCATGTTGAGCTGGGTGTGGGTGATTCCCGCCTTCTCGAGGAGCACCGGGAGCCACTCGTCCGGAGCAATCTTCTTCTCCCCGTCCGTCCACACGGTGGCGACCTGGGCGTAGCGGACCGGCTTCCCGTCGACCTTGATGCGCTCGGCGGCGGCGCCGCGGAAGGTCTGGTGGATGATGTGGAGGGAGTTCAGCGCCGTCGGCTTCACCGTGGCGTTGTAGTAGTCCGCCACCTCGCGGTGGATCTTCGAGAACGCCCCCACGCGCTTGATGTACTCCACCCACCCGCGCTCGAAGGGAGAGCGCCGCGTGACGAGGCAGTGCGGCGTCGGCGTGAAGACCTCCTCGAAGGCGGTGACGATGGAGTTCCCCGAGCGGACGGCGTCCAGGAACTCGTCCCAGGTGCCGTACTCCTCCTCGGGCATAGACTTCGCCAGGTTCGTCGCGAGGCTCATGAGGTAGTTGTTCAGGCCGGCCGCGCCCTGCTTGTCCGCGATGTCCTCGAGGAAGAGGTGGGTGGCGACGTCCACGAAAGGGTTGCTCTCGATGAGCCGGTCCCGCTGAGGATTCATTTCTTCTCCTCCTTCAGCTTCGCGCCCTTCATCAGGATCGCGTAGACGCACTCGTAGTTGCGGAGGAGCGCCCGGACCTGGTCGGGGTTCATCCCGATCTTCACGAGGTTCTTCTCGCTGATCTTCGTCTCCCCCGTGTAGCCGCGCGTGGCGAGGAGGAGGCAGTCGAGGGGCTGCCCGTCGATCGTGATGTTCTTCGCGACCTCCTCGCGGAACTTCTCGTGGATGACACAGAAGTTGCACACGGCGATGTCGTGCACGGTGTTGTTGTACTCCTCGGCGACGGCGCGGTCGGCGCGGGGGAGCTCCCCGACGCTGTACCGCACGCGGAGGATCGTGGGGACGAAGCAGCACTGGCGCATCGCGTAGATGTACCCGACGACATCCCCGTCCACATCCGTGATCGCGAGGTCGGTGAGGGGCGTCGCCTCGCCCTCGATGGAGAAGCCCGTGCGGCCCTCGCGGAACGCGACGTTGAAGGAGGGCCAGCCCATGTAGGCCTCCTTCCCGATCCGCTTCGCCAGGTTCTCCCCGACGCGCGTCCAGTACTGGATCGTGCCGTCCACGCCGGCCTTCTCGCTCATGTCCCGGATCAGCGCCACGAGCGCCACGTCGAGCATCAGGGGTCCTCCGTGTCCTGTCCCCCGCGGATACCGGCGTCAGGATAAGAGGCTATTGGCGTCCCCTCCCTCACACGAAGGACTTCAGGAGGCGCCGCACCTCGGGCCCCCACTCCTTCTTGGCCCTCTCCGCAGCGACGTCCCCGGCCTGCTCACGGAGGCGGGCGACGAGGCGGTCGAAGGCGGCCATCCACTGCTCCTCCTTCATGAACTTCGCCGCGGTCCCCGCCTCGGAGAACACGAGCTGGAGGATCTCCTGGGCCGGGCCGACGCCGACGAGGCCCACGAGGCCCTCCCGCAGGAACTTCAGGACCTCCATGTTCCGCCGGAACTCACCCGTCTCCTCGTACTTCTCCACGAAGAGGCGGCGGGTCAGCCGCTTGAGTTCCGCGGCGACCTCGGGGGGCTGCCTCGCGAGGTACTCCTCCGTGAGCGGTCGGATCTCGAAGAGGTGGCGGAGCACGGCGGAGGCCTGCAGGACGCTCCGGACCGGGGCCTCCATCTGCGTGACCTCCACCGGGCGAGAGGTGAACATGAGGAGGAATGCCTTCTCCCCGACCCCGGAGATGAACACGCTGCCGACCTCGTACTGCTGGACGCTGAACTTCATGTTCTTCGAGCCCAGCTGCCCGCAGATGTGGACGAGGTTCCCCTTGACGAGGTTCAGGAGCCGGTACTGGTCCGGGCTGAGCTCCGCGGGGATGCTCGACGAGAAGATGCGGCCGTCCACGCCCATGAAGAGGACCACGTCGAAGGCGTTCTCCTCGCGCACCTTCGCGAGCTCCATCTCCAGCATGTGCTTGAGGAGGGTGACCGACTCGGCCTCCATCGTCTTCTCGGTCTTCCCCTTCCCCTTCACCATGGGCCTCACTTCAGCCGGTAGGACTCGTAGAGGATCTGGAGCGCCTCCTCCGGGGAGTAGGCGTAGTCCCAGTTCTCCTTCATTCCCTGGATGCGCGCGAGGACGTAGGGCGGCGCCTTCGAGGACTCCGCGGACTTCAGGGCCCGGTCGAACACCTCGTCGTAGGTCTTGCCCTCCTCGAGGCGCACGGCCTCGGTGGCTGAGGCGCGGACGATGACGCCGACGCCACGCACGAAGATGTAGGGGTACACGCCCTCCCCGTGGTGCGTCCCGCGCATCTTCAGGATCTTCATCGTGCGGTTGAACGCGCCGCCGATGGGGTAGTACTCCAGGTGGAGGGCCCCGTCAGCGAGATAGGTGGGCAGGAGGACGTCCTCGCCCATCGTCTCCCCCGGCCGCGCGTGCTCCTCGACGGTGGCGAGGACGACGCCGAGGTCCTTGAGCGTGTAGAAGAGCTTCCCGATGAGCTCGCGCTGTTCCAGCTTGTCGTCGTCCGCCCAGATCAGGGGCGTCATGGGGTCGATGACGACGCGCGTCTTGATGTCGTAGTCCGAGCGCGCCTTCACGAGCTGGGGGAGCTGCTCCTCGATCATCTTCTTGAAGTTCCGGCCCTTGAGGTGGATGAAGAAGAGGTCCTTCTCGTGGTGCTTCCGCAGGGGGAAGCCCATCATGTCCGCCTCGCGGAGGATTTGCTCCGGGGGCTCCTCGAGGGTCACGTACAGCCCCTGCTCGCCGATGTCGATGCCGTGCTGGAGGAACTGCATCGCGAAGGTCGTCTTCCCCGTCCCGCTGGACCCGATGATCACGGAGACGGACTTCTCGACGAGCCCATCCTCGATCAGCTGGTCCAGGCCGAAGATCCCGGTGCGTACGCGCTCCATGTCACTCTCTCCTGTTCTCTTCGTGTTTCTTTGACGACCGGCCGATGAGCTCCGCGAAGCTCCGGCACTCCCGCGCCTCGGCGACGAGCCCCGGGTCGACCGGACCGTTCAGGAACTCGCCCCCCGCGCTCTCGCGCACGGCCTGCGCGAAGGACGCGGCGGTGGATACCGCCTCGGTGACCTGCTCGAGATCGTGCCAGGGCGGTTCCCCCTCGTCCTCCTCGGCCGACGGCAGGGGGGCCCGCGCGAGGCGGTTGCCCGCCTCCGTGAGCTGGCCGGCGCGGGAGACGAGGCCGACGCGGGACATGAGCTCCAGGCGCGTGTCCAGCTCCTCCTCAGTGAGGTCGAGGGAGAGGCGGAGGTCGTCCGGGACCTCGCCAGCATGGAGGGACTTGAGGAGGTGGCGGTCCGTCCGGTCCAGGAGGGCCTCGCGGACGTCCTCCTGCTCCAGCGAGGTGTTGAACGTGCAGACCGGGTCCCCAGCGTTGATGCAGGTGACCTCCTCGGTCGTGCACCCGAGGCCCAGGTCGCGCTCGAAGAAGCGGGAGATCGCCTCGGAGGAGAGGTAGCACGTGGGCTTCCGGACCTTGGAGCGCAGCAGGTCCGTGTACGGGGAGCGCGGGACCTCGAAGACGTGGTGGAAGGGGTGAACCTTCACCAGCGTGACGCTGAGGCCGACTTGGCGGAAGAGCTGGCGCATGAACTGCATCGCAGGCGCGTTCCCCGCCTCCAGGGCAGTCTCGCACCGCAGGAGCCGGCGGACCTCGGACCGCGGGACCTGGGCGTGGGAGACGAGGTCCACGATGGCGGACTCGAGGTGGTTCAGGCGCTCCAGGGTGGCGATGAGCTCGGCGAAGCTGCGGCTGCGGTCGGACACGGCGGGGGCGGCCTCGTCCCGCCCCGCGGCGCCGGCGGAGGGTTCCCCTGGCATCTAAGGCTCCCTAAGGATGCGGTGGGATTTTGCTGGGTCGATAAATATCTTTCGCCGGCGGTATCGGTTTCGCACACTTCCTTGCCTCGCCACGGGAGGTCACATCCGCTTCGAGACGGCGTCCAGCTTGCGCTCCAGCTCGAGGCCGCGCGCGGCGACGGCGATCTCCCCCCGCGTGCGCTCGATGAGGCCGCGGGCGACGTCCTGCTTGCGCTTGATGGCCACGACCGCCGTGGGGTAGTCGAAGCGGAGGAGGGCGTCGAAGACCTCTTCCATGGTCTCCAGGTGGGCCTGGGACCGGGCCAGGTCGCCGGTCCGGAGGGCGTCCAGGGCGAAACGCCTCAGCTCCCCGACGGCGTCGGCGAGGCCGAGAAGGTACGCCGCGCTCGTCACCCCGATCTCCCGGGGCGCGGGCAGGGGCCGGTCGCGGACGATGGCCTGGACGATGGCGGCCTCGGCCACCTCCTGGAGCGCGTTCTCCACGAGGCCGGAGCGGAAGAGGTCGGGGTGGTCCCCCAGGACCGTGCGGAGCTGGCCGACCTCGTCCACCGCGGCTTGGACCGCGGCGGCGACGTCCTCCCCGCGGTGCATCCCGCGAATGGCGGTGGAGGCGAGGCGCGTGAGCGTGCGCGTCGACTTCAGGGCGAGCTCGCGCACCGTGTCGCGCTCGTCCATCTCGGCCTCGATCTCCGTGATGATGTCGCCGAGCCTCTGCACGGCGGGCCCAACCGCCGCGTCCTCTATCAACGTTTAGGTCGCCCGTCGATGTGGCGCCGTTCGTCCGTGAGGCGGTCCCGCGGCCACCCGCGGACCTCCCCGTCGGGCGGGTCGTGCTCCTTCCCGCGGCGGGGGCGCCTAGGCCGCGCCGCGCAGCTTTTGCATGCGCGCGGAGTAGTGGGCCAGGAGCTTCTCCGTGCCGATGTCGTGGCGGACGGCGAACTCCCCGCGGACGAACTTCAGGGCGTCCTCCGCGAACATCTCGGCGGCGGCGATCTTCTCATGGACGCCGACGACCGCGAGCGCTCGGGAGGCGGTCTGGTAGAGGCCGTCCTCGCGCTCGTCCACCGCGGCGAAGTAGAGGCGAGAGCCCGCCGCGGCCACCCCCTTCTCGTCCACCGCGATCCGCCCCCCCGCCTTTGGGTTCGAACCATACCCCGGAGGAACGACGTACTTGCACACCGTGGCCTCGCGGCGGAAGCGCACGGACGCGGGGAGGTTCCCGTCGAGGAGGCGGCCGCAGATCTCGGCGAGATCGTCCTCGAGGAGGGCGAGGACGTTCATCCCCTCGGGGTCCGCGAAGCGCACGTTGTACTCGAGGAGCTTCGGCCCGTCCTTCGTGGTCATGAACCCCCCGTAGAGGATGCCGCGGAACGGGGTCCCTCGGGCTCGCATGGCCTCCACGGTCTTCTCCAGGATGCCGATGGCCTCCTCGTAGTCCCACGGCGTCACCCAGGGGAGGCGGTGGTCGGGCATCGTCACGGACCCCATGCCGCCGGTGTTCGGTCCCCTGTCCCCCTCCAGGGCGCGCTTGTGGTCGCGGGCGAGGGGCATGGGGAGGACGTGCTTTCCATCTACGAAGGCCTGGAGGGAGAACTCCTCACCGATGGCCTTCCGCTCCACGAGGAAACGTGCGACGCCGCCGACCTTCCCCTGGAGAATCTCGCGGCCGCACTCCAGCGCCTCCTCGGCGTTCGTGAAGTGATCGCCCTGGACCTTCACGCCTTTGCCGCCGGTCAGGCCGACGGGCTTGATCACGATCTCGAAGTCACAGTCGCGGAGGAAATGCTCGAAGGCCTCGAGGTCGTCGAAGGCCCAGTGCTCGATGGACCCGGGGATGTCGTGGTCATGGAGGAGGCGGCGCGTGAACTCCTTGGAGGTCTCCAGCTTCGCGGCTTCCCGCGTCGGGCCCACCGCGGGGACCTCCTTAGCCTCCAGGGCGTCCGTGAGCCCCGCGGCAAGGGGGGCTTCGGGGCCGATCACCGCGAAGTCGACGCGCGCGCCCGCGGCGAACTGGACGACCTTCTCCACGTCGGTCTCGGACGCCTGGAGGTAGGCCTTCGCGCGACGCGCGATGCCGGGGTTGCGGTTCCTCGCCACCGCGTAGAGCTCCGCGCCGGACTCGAGGAGGGCCTCCGCGATCGCGTGCTCGCGGCCGCCGCCGCCCACGACGAGGACGCGCATCACCCCGGGAATCCCCGCGCGGCCCTTAGCCTTTGGCGTCGGTTTGCCCGTTCGCCTTCCCCGGCTCGCCAAGGCCGTGCGGCATCCGGGCTCCAAGTCGTCGCCAATCCGCGAATGCCCGATCCATCGCACTAGCCAGCGCACTGCATTCCATACCCGTTGGTAGGGACTTCCTCCCCGTCCTCCGAGGCCTCGGGCGGCGGGTAGAAGGTCCGCACCGGCGGGTAGGAGGTCCATAACGCGTGGGTAGGGCGTCGCTACCCGGGTACGAGACCCCCACCCGAGGGTAGGGATTCCACACCCGCGGGTAACCGACCCGCACCAGTGGGTAGCATCTCACTACCTGCGGGTCGGCACATGCTCAATGAGGTAGAGGCTCCGCACCCGCGGGGAGGGATTCCACTTCAGCCCTCTCGTCGCATCCCAAGGGGGAGCCCGTGGAACCGCGAACGTCATTCCACCTCCGCCCGATCACATCCCACTCTGCTCCCACTCAACTCCCATCGAGAGACCAGATCCACACGCCCGTCACGAATCCGAACCGCAGCGGAGC
>Ga0209751_10003649_pt1 | contig 14899 bp, 10 predicted proteins | sample RifCSP13_1_FD_184019 | JGI IMG/M metagenome (GOLD analysis project Ga0209751, IMG submission 184019) | Soil microbial communities from Rifle, Colorado - Rifle CSP2_sed 13_1 (SPAdes) (version 2) | ecosystem: Environmental > Terrestrial > Deep subsurface > Rock core/Sediment | place: Rifle... | reverse complement strand
ATCGTAATCGCACTCGGCTGCCCCCGGGTAATCGATGTCCGCCGAGGCATAACTACCGCCTTTTCCATTGCAGCCGATAAAGGCGATCTTGTTACCGTGGTGTTCAAGAGTCAACGGTCTCCTCGCATCTGCGATGGTTACCCCCCCGCCGTAATAGGACCAACCGCGCTCCCGGTAAAGCCCCAACGTATACAACATAGCATCCCGGGACCAGTCGTTGAAATGGTCGCCGGTCAACTCGATAACATCCGCACCCACCGCTTCCAGCAACTCGATATAACCCGCCTTGCTGCAAAAGACCAGGGTGGATTGGAGGGGATTAGGAGGAGGGCAATCCTGGGCAAAGGGCACCTCGTTACTGATGTGAGTAATATCTGCCTCGCTCAGAAGAGGGCCAATGTCCTCTGCCGGATAAGTGACGCCCGAGCGCTCCATTTCGTAAGCGGTTGCCCGAACCAGCGCCGTAACCCCGGTCAGGACAACAGTAGTCAGCTTATGCGCATCCCGGTTGCTGGCTGGCGCCAGCGGGAAAGCGGTTTCCGGACCGAATCGCTCCCAGGCCTCTGCGACAAGCGATGGGTCGCCATTCAGGCCGATAGGCACGCCCAAGGGATACGTTTCGATATCGAAGGCTTTCCAGATCGGGGATTGGCCATCCACCGCTAGCACTTTCCATTCGGGCTGAACTTCCTCAAAGGGCACGATCGCCCAGGCCGGCCGAGACGACCAGGCGGCTTCCAGCAGTTGTTCGGGGTCGAAAAGCTGCACCGCGCCGCCACCGGGTTCCCCCCACCAGGCACTGAAGACAGCTTGGGTTTCCGCGCTCATCATTAATGCAGAATCGGCGAAAGCTTCAGAGCCCTCCCCCCGCCAGGCTGCCTGCAAGTCGGCGAAGGGGACCTCATCCGTGATTGTCGGGAACGGGGCAACCAAGGTGTAAACCCAATGTGAAAGGGTCCTCCCGTCGTTCACGGAGAGTAGCAAATGGGCTTGATCCCGGTCTTCAATGACCTGCGCCCCTTCGGGGAGCACTATTTGCTCACGGTAAGCCAGCGGTAGGTTGGGCGAGAACCACCAATTCGCCACCACTTCCTCTGCTCCGGCCTCGCCTTCGACCAACACGGTTCCTCCAGGGTTTTGGGCGCCGATAACCGGTTGAAATGGCGTGGCGCTGACTTGAAGAGTTGCGCCAGTCCCTTGCGGGGGAGCAGGCAAATTGCAACTCGACAAGGGCAGCACACAGGCAAGTACGAAATAGGAGGTGACTTTGAAAGCGGGCATCTGCTTCTCGGTTTAGCCGAGGTCAAAACCGCCGCGCGCTTGAACCTGCACTCTGATTTCGGCTTCAATGGCGGCGGCCTGTGTTTCCAACTCGCGCAGCTCTTTCAGCATCCCCGCCCCCCGGGCCGAACTGCCCAGCGAATGCACATTGGTGCGCACGTTCATCCCGGCGCCAGCCAGGCTGGCCCGCGCCAGGGCGGCTGCGGTTCCCGCATCGCTGATCGCATTGGTGTTTCCCAGTCGCGCCGCCAGGCTGGCCAGGCGCAGGCAGTCAGTCGCCTGGCGGGCCACCTCCAGCGGTTGGCGGGCGGCTTCCAGTGTTGCCTCTTCCACGCCAGCCTTGCGAACCTTTCTCTGATCTTCAGTTCCCTTGGGCAGCTTGAGAGCAGCCATCACGGCCTCAAAAGCGGCGGCATCTTTGTCCACCGCCTGCACGAAGGAGGCTCGCAAACCATCGGCCTTTTGCACAAGTTCAGCTATTTGGCTTTCCACATCGGCGTACTTTTTCTTGCCCTGGGTAAGCCTGCCCACCATGGCCACCAGTGCGGCTGCCAGGGCGCGGGCGTGGGCGGCCGCCGAGCCGCCTCCGGGGGTGGGCGCGGCTGAAGCCAGCGCTTCCAGGAAGCTTGTTCCTTCAGCCCGCTCTCCCGTTCCTCTGGCATCCTGCAGGCGCCGTTCCAGCACTTGCTGACGGTCGAAATCCTCGAGCTGCAAATACCAGGCGGCGGCGTCCTCCAGCGCTTCCTGGGGGATGAGCCCTACCAGTTCGCTCTTCACGACGGAGACCCCAAACTGTTTAGCTTCGCCGCGGATCAATTCGACGGCGCGGGCCACCGGCGTTTCGCGAAAATTGGTCAGGTTCATTGATACTTGCGCTTTTCCGTCCACCAGGAAGCCGGCCGCCTTCACAAAGGGCAACCCGCCGGAAGAGGTTCGAACGGACTTGGCGATCTTCTTGGCTATTCGGATGTCGTCCGTGTTCAGATACACGTTATAGGCGATCAAGGGCTGCCGCGCCCCGATGGCCACTGCCCCGGCCGTGCCGAGTTTCGTCGGGCCATAGTCGGGGCGGCGCTCAGGGTCGCTGGCAATAGCCTCGCGAATGCCCTCGTATTGGCCGCGGCGCACGTCTTCAAGGTTGCGGCGCTGCCCACCGAGGGCGGCTTCCTCATATAAATAAACCGGGATGCCCAGCTCCTCACCCACGCTTTGGCCCAGCCGCCTGGCCATGAGCACACAATCCTGCATGCTCACTCCGGAGATAGGCACAAAGGGCACCACGTCGGCGGCGCCCATGCGCGGATGTTCCCCCTTATGCTTAGTCATATCGATGAGCTGGGCTGCTTTGGCAATACCCTGGAAGGCCGCCTTTTCCACAGATGCGGGCGAGCCGACGAAGGTGACAACACTGCGATTATGGTCCGGGTCGGAACTGCGATCAAGGAGAGTGATGCCAGCCACCGCTTGAATGGCTCCTGCTATGGCGTCAACTATTTCTGACCGGCGTCCTTCGGAGAAGTTGGGGATGCATTCGACCAGTTGCTGCGCCATAAGGATCGGGCTGATTATACCTAGCCGAGGTTACACCCATCCCAGATGTAATAATCACGTACACGGATAGCGGCCTCGACCTTACTTGACAAGGTCCCCTGAAACATAAGAATGAATCAAACGGATGCTTGTAATCCGCCTAGATCCTCCCCAACAAGTCTTTGGGCACCCTAGGACCCACCGCGCGGATGAGGTCTCGGGCCGCGTCCACCTTATCCCACACATTCCACAAAAGCACACCGCGTAAGTGGCCGCTATCAAGGTAGTAAACAACTCCCTTTTTGTAGGGCTCCTCTTTCCAGTCCTCAACTAATTGGTAGCGCGAGTCCAGGCGACCTACCGCTTCGTAGCCGAGATCGAACAGGTCGGAGTAGAACATAGGCAAGTGCTCGTAGGGCTGCGGGCTGCCGGCCATGCTGCGCCCGGCGGCCTTGCCCATGGTGTTGGTATTGTCTTCGTGCTCCACGCGCAGGTGCCCGCCTAAAAGTGAGTTCGGGAAGCTGGCCACATCACCCGCCGCATAGATATCCGCGTGGCTGGTCTGCAGGTCCTGGCCTACCACAATGCCGTCATCCACCTTCAAACCGATGTGCGCGGCCAGCTCCACGTTCGGCTCGATCCCCAGGCCGGCCACTACATAGTCGACCTCCAGGGTTTTGCCACTCTGCGTGACAACTTCGGCGACCTGAGTGTTGGCGCGCACATCGCTAACCTTTTCGCCGCTCCATACCTGCACACCTTTTTCCTTGTAGTACTCGTTCAAATGAGCCACCAAGCCTGGCGGGAAGATGTTGGCGCAGATACCCGGCCCGGGAAAGATGATGGTGACCGGCTGCTTGTGCATGGCGAGGGCGGCGGCCAGCTCGGAGCCGATGAAGCCGCCGCCGATGACCGCGAAGCGGCCGCCCTTGTCGGCCTGCTCGCGCAAGGCCTGGTAATCTTCCAGCGTGCGGTAATAGCGGATCAGGCCTTCGCCGAAAGGCAAATGGCGCGGTTTTCCGCCGGTGGCCAACAGCAACTTCTCGTATTCGTAATCCAACCCTTGGTCATCTGTGACCACTTTTTTGTGCGCGTCGATAGCGGTAACGCGTTGATTGAGATACAAGTCCACATGATGGCCAGCGGTCTGGCGCCAGATATCGTCCAGTTTTTTCTTGCCGGTCCATAATCCCTTGGTTAGCGGTGGACGGATATAGGGCGGAAAGTTTTCCGACCCGATCAGGGCAATTGTGCCGGTCTCATCCACTTCACGGATCCCCTGGGCGGCCGCATCGCCTGCCATGCCTCCGCCGACGATGATGTATTTGTATTTTTTCATTCCGACCTCCATTTCCATTAAAGCAGACAAGGGCTAAGGATACAAGCCTGCTAATGATAACGAGGAATACGCGTGGGGCGAACTACCTGAAGAAGTGAAGCTGTTTTCGCTGGCTACCTTTCTGGTTGATCTCCTCTAACAAAGGCAGCTCCACGGGGCTCTTATGCACAAAGTCTTCCGGCGCCCAATAGCTGCCTTGCCCCGCCAGCCAGGCTTCCAAGGTCTCTTTGCCAACCCCCAATGGTTGCAGCACTTCATCCGCGGCGCGCAACAGTTGCTCGCAGTACCAGTCGATGTCGAGCTCCACCCCCTGCGCTTCATCCACCGCATGCCAGGACAGGGCAAAGGGCGCCTGCTTCACCCGCAGGAAATCCACATTTTGGCCGGCGCCGATGGCTTTGCCGTCCGCGGCCAGCTGCCGCGCCGCCCGCCCGGCAGGGGAGAGCACCTTGAAGTCCTCCAGGTCGCGGCTGAGGGTCTGCGAAACCAGCAAGTGCTCCAGCGGGACCCTACCCTGGGTCAAGTCCTGATGGCAAGATCGAAAGAAAAAGACTACCTTGGGGATCAGACCGGGCAGCTTTTCGAATTCGGTCTCCCTGGCCAGGATCTTTATCGCATCCAGTTGCACCTCGGCAATATAGTGGGGTGTGTCGCCCCGCCGAGCCATGATGCCGCGGCATTTCATCTCGCCATTACGAAAGACCCCGTAAAAGCAATTGGGCACCGGCACATTTGGGTTTTGTTTGGACGGCAGAAAGACCACCCAGCGCATAATGCCTTCCAGGTCCGCCTTGAGGCCGGTGCGGCGCCGGATATCCTCGCGCAGCTCTTCCAGTTTGGCTTCGTTCTGCCCCACGCGCACGAAGAGGCTGTCCACATACACGTGCAGCACCTCGAAGCCCATCTCCTCGGCGGCTTCCTTGGCCTGCGCAATCGCATCCCGGCTGACAGCATTGATCGCCTCGTGGGCCTCGATGCTGCCGATACGATTGCCGCTGAAGCCCTGGTAGCCGTACGACACCCAGCCCAGGCCCTTCAGGAATTCATAGGCGACCTGCAGGTAGGTTCTGTCGTACCCACTGGCGTCCCCACCTTCAAGGATCTCTTTCGCCGCCTTGCGCTTCTCCATGACGGGCTTGAGGATCATCGCCACGATGCCGGGGTTGTCCTGGCGGATGGGCACGCCGATGCCGGGCGCCCAGCGGGTCTGCCCGCCTTGCTCCCCCACCGTCTCAGCCGAGATGTTCCAGCCGGTCATGATGTTGGGATACATGGAGAAGAAGTCGATCTCGGCCACTTCGGGGTGCAGGCCCACAATGGGCTTGAAGATCAGGCCGCCATTGTCGGCGGCAATGAGCTGCGTGGCCCTTTTGAAGCGCTCGCGCTGCTGCTTACGGATGGGGATGAGGATACCGTTCTCCAGCGAGGCGGCGATCTGCATGCCCACAAATGCCCCGCCGGCACTGCGCCGGGCGGCGTTCTGCAGGGGCAGGTTGCTCAGGCGGGCGGTCTCGAAGATGCCCAGCGAGCCCCAGTCTTTGAAGGCCATCGAGTTTTGTGGGTCGATATGCGCCCGACCCAGCAGCAGGGTCTGCTGGTCGCGATGCACCAGGCGGCCATAGCTTTCGAACTGGCTGGGCTTGACCTGGATCGGCGCCTGAGATTTATCCCGGTTGGGGTTGAAAGGCAGGCCGCCGGATCTCGCAATGGAGAAAAGATAGGGAAAGAGCCACTTGTCCCCAAAGCGGGTGCGGATGATATCGGGATCACCGAGTTCGATGATGCGGCTTACGCTTTGCAGCAAACCGCGCGGGTCTTTGGTACTAAAGGTTTCGGTATGGTTGCCCAGCGTGGCGCGAATGGAGGGCGGCAAAGCTTTGTTGGGGTCCCCGCCGGGCTCCAACTGCAGCACCCGCAGATCAGGAAATTTGGGCTTGAGACTCCACCGGTCATCCCGCGTCGTGATGGCAGTGACCCGATCGTGTTCGTCCACGCTGACGGTGCACAGGGCCAGCGGGAAGGTGTGGGTGGCGGAGAAGTAATGCACAGCCAAAGCCAGGTCGGCGTCGAAGTACTCCAACTCCGGGAAGGCGCGATGCAGGCTGCGAAACACGGAGCGCTGCCGCGCCCCAGAGGCCACGCGGATGGCGACTACTTCAAGATCACCGTGGAACAAATGCCTGCGTTTGGTGAGTTCAAAGCTCAGGGAGGATCTTTTCAACTGGGACCACAGTCTATTTAGTTCCTGCGCTTCTCCCCCCACATAAAAGGTTATCGGCAGGTCCTGCGTGAAGCGGTAACGCACTCCATCTTGCCCAACCAGCCACACCACCGCGCCCCTGCCGGGGTCGGGATACACATCGAACAGCCAGCCGGAAAGTTCAGCGCCCATCGCTGTTGCGCAGCCTCGCCTTCAGCAGCAGGAGTTCCATCTTCAACTGACTCAGCTGGGCAGCTGATTCCTGCCGCAGCCTTTGCATCTCCTGGCGCAATTCGCTGCGCATCTTTTCGAATTCGGCCTCGTGCCGCTGGGCCTGCTTGTGCTTTTCCAGCAGCAGCGAGAGCAGGAAGGCCACGCCCGGAACCAGGTTGGCTGCGTAGCCGGCCGCCGGCAAATGCTGGTTACCTTCGTCCAAGAGCGCATCCAGCGCAATCTGGTCGGATTTTCGCAAGGCGCGCCGGTATGGCGCCAAATAAGAGAGGAAGCGCTGGTAGCCTTGAGTGACGGTGGGAAGCGTGTGTCCCATTAGAGCAGCCCCGGCAAGCCGATCTGGGCATGTTGCGGCTGCTCAACAGCTGCCTGGAAATAGAAACGTGTGTCGGCGCAGTCTTCCAATCGCGCCAGCAGTTTCGGCCGGGCCGCATCGCTCTCCGCGTCCACCAGCACCGGGGCGAATTGGCTCAGATATTTAATGCGATCCAGGCACTTCCTCAGCAGCGTGCCCACTTCCTGCTCGGTGAGATCTTCTTCATAGAAAGAAGCCAGCATGTCGGTAATGATCAGGGGCGCCGAGCTGGGTTGCAGAGCCAGCAGCGTATCCACCATCTGGTAGCAGGTCTCGGCCCGTGAAACAGAAATATGGTCGAGGATCTCATACAGGCTGCCGGCCCGCTCGCCCAGCAGCAGCGGCAGGCCGTCGAACGAGATCCAATTGCCGCCCACAATGACCTGCACTGCTTCCTGCATGGCGAAGCGGTCCACCAGCTCTTGCATGGCGCTGCGCAGCACGTTGCGCTCGCCTTGAAACAGATAGATCGAACCCGGTTCCGCCAGGGGCACCAGGCTGCGCATGCTGGAGAGCGCTCTGGAACCGGGGACTATATTTCTGCTGAATTGTGGGTTCATCTCACTCCCGTGGGGAGAGCATTGTACTAGAACATTAGTTCTACAGTCAAGGGTGGGGTTTCTTAGGAAAAACGGCTGGCTTATTCCTTGCAACCTTTGTATAACCAACGAGTCCTCGATGCCCATGATCGCCCGCTATGCGTAAGCCGTTTGTCCCCTTCCTACTGCTCCTAGCCATCCTGGCCTGCAATTTCCCCACCACCACCATGGGCGGCGCCACGGCCGCCCCCGTCTTCGCCAGCCCGGAGAGCACCCCATTGGGCGCGGCCGCCCCGGCTCCCACGCTGCCGCCCACCCGCGACCCAAATTTGCCAGTGGTCTCCCCCACCCCAGATAGCGCCCACAGCCTGCCGACCCTGCGCGGCGACTACATTGAATACCGGGTGCAGCCCTATGATTTCCTTAGCTCCATCGCAGTGCAATTTGGAGTCACCCTGGAGGAGTTGATCGCCGCCAACGACCTGCCTGACCCCAACCAGCTTGAGGTCGGCCAGGTCCTGCTGATCCCCCCTCAGTCGCCGGCAGACAGCGGGCCCGATTTCAAGATCGTCCCCGATTCCGAAATGGTCAACGGCCCTTACGCATTGTTCTTCGATGTGGCCGCTTTCGTCGATGCGCAGCCCGGTTACCTGAAACAGCATCGCGAAGAAGTGGATCAGCGCTCCCTCAGCGGCGCGCAGATCGTGCAGCGCGTGGCCAGTGAATATTCGGTCAATCCAAAGTTGCTGCTGGCCGTGCTGGAATACCAGAGCGGTTGGCTTAGCGACCCCAACCCGCGCACCAGCACCCTGGAATTCGCCATGGGAGTCACAGACTCCTGGCGCACCGGGCTCTACCGCCAGCTTTCCTGGGCCGCCGATAATCTCAACAAGGGTTATTACGATTGGAAGAGCGGCGCCACCTCCGGCTGGAAATTAACTGACGCCAGTTTTGTCCCCGCGGCCGCCACCATCAACCCCGGCACAGCCGGCGTGCAATACCTGTTTTCGCTGCTCTATCCGGAAAATGAATGGCGCCACACCGTTTCCGAAAACGGCGTCTTCGAGACCTACAATCGTTTGTTCGGCTATCCATTTGACGTGGCCCTCGACCCGCTGGTGCCCGCCGACCTGGCGCAACCAACCATGCAACTTCCTTTTGAGAGCGGTGTGCCCTGGGTGTATAGCGGCGGGCCGCATGGCGGCTGGGGCAACGGCTCTGCCTGGGCTGCGTTGGACTTCGCGCCGCGCGGCGACATGTTGGGCTGCAACCAGAGCGTGGACTGGGTGGTGGCCGCCGCGGATGGCCTCATCGCCCGCGCCGATAACGGCGCCGTAGTGCAGGACCTGGACGCCGATGGATACGAACAAACAGGGTGGACAATTCTCTATATGCATGTGGGGGCCGAAGGGCGCGTGCAAGCCGGCCAAACCGTGCAAGCCGGCGAACGCATTGGGCATCCTTCGTGCGAAGGTGGCCTGGCCTCCGCCACCCACCTGCACTTAGCCCGCCGCTATAATGGAGAGTGGATCCCTGCCTCCGGCGTGCTGGCGTTTGTGCTCGACGGTTGGGTCTCCACCAGTGACGGCGTGCTGTATGACGGCGCTCTGCAGCGGGAGGGGATAAGTGTAGAAGCTTGCGAGTGCCGCGACCCCGCCAACATGCTCCAACGATAGCTGATGCGACTTTCTCGAACCCTGCGATTGAGCTGCTGCGTCTTTCTGGCTGCCTTGGCCACCACGGTGTGCAGCAGCGGCTACATCACACCCGGCAGCCTGGCAGAAACCGAACAGGCCGAGCAGGCCCTAAGCGCTTCCGAAACCGCGCTGGGTGAGCTGTCGCTTCCCACCTCGGCGGTGGGACGTGCCACCGCAACACTTTCCCCGACCCTCGCAACCAGCCCCACACCGGCCCAGTCGCCCACAGCCGGGCCGCCCTCAGTATATGTGGCCCAGCCGGGCGACACCTTATCCGCCCTGGCGGTGCGCTTCGGAGTCCCGCCGGAGCAGGTCGCCTCTCCGCAAAATATCCCCAGCGGGCTGATCGACCCTGGGCAGATCCTCACTATTCCCAACGTCCTGGATAGTACCGGCCCGCGTGACCGCCTGCTCCCAGACAGCGAGGTAGTGTATTCGCGCACCGCTTTCGACTTCGACATGGTCGCCTATGTAGACCAGATGGCCGGTTACCTGACGGGCGTCCAAGAATATTTAGCTTCGGACTGGTTGAGTGGAGCGCGGGTGATTGACCGAGTGGCCAACCAGCATTCCGTGAATCCCAGGCTGCTGCTGGCGTTATTGCAAGAGCAAAGTAACTGGGTGTTGGGGGATCCCCTACCCGAGAATAACATCGATTACCCGCTGGGCTATATCGATCCGCTGGAAAAGGGCTTATACAAACAGCTTTCCTGGACTGCTCGAGAACTAACCGTTGGCTATTATGGCTGGCGCGAAGGTTCTTTAACCGAATTAAACTTCCTCGACGGGCAGACTTTGCGGTTAGCGCCCGATCTAAATGCCGGCACGGTGGCGATCCAGTACTTGTTCAGCCAGCTCTACGGTTATGAGAACTGGCTGGAGAAGATGGACCCGGAGTTTGGCTTTGCGTTTACCTATGCCAAAGGCATGTTCCCCGACCCGTGGGTGCGCGCTGCCGAGGCTGAGCCCCTTTTCCCTCCCGGGCTTACCCAGCCCACGATGAGGCTCCCTTTCATCCAGGGCCAGCTGTGGGCTTTTACCTCCGGCCCACATGGCGCCTGGACTCGGGAAGGGGCCATGGCGGCGTTGGACTTTGCGCCGGGCAGCAGCCTGCCCGGCTGCGTGCCATCTGAGGCCTGGATCACCGCAGTGGCCTCCGGCCTGGTGGTGCGCACAGACACCGGACTCATCGTAGTGGACCTGGATGGCGACGGGTCTGAGCAAACCGGCTGGGTCGTCGTTTATTTACATGTAACCAACAAGGACCACATCCGCCCGGGGGATTGGGTGGATCAAGGAGCCCGGCTAGGCAACCCATCTTGCGAAGGCGGCAGCGCCACTGCCAGCCATTTACACCTCGTCCGCAAGTACAACGGCGAATGGATTAGCGCTGGGGGTCCCCTTCCGTTTGAACTAAGCGGCTGGGTAGCGCAAAATGGAGCCGCTCCCTACAAGGGCACCTTAGTGCGGGACGGCGAGGTGATTACCGCCTGCACCTGCAGCAACGTGGACGCACGCATAGAGCTCTCCAGCAACGATCCGGATTGAAATCTTAAGCTTCAGTGGTTTTCACTGATCGGCTCTCGATTCATTACTCCCCCTCCAAGGCTTCGCGCACCGCATCCAGCACCTGCAGCGCGGTGAGATTCCTCCAAGGCCAGGCTTTTTCCATGTGCGGGGGATCATCGAAATAAGAACCGGCCAGGGTCAGGTGGAAGCCGTCCGCTTCCAATCCGTTGCCGGGCAAAGGCTGCACCGCCCGCCAGAAATTCCATAGCGGGATCTCATATTCAGCGGCCACCCTGGCAATAGTCGCATTGAGGCTATTGTCACCCTCCAGGTTGTCCGCCTTGGTGGCCAGGATGGGCAGCACGCCCTCGGCGATCAGGGATTCGACGATGGTGCGCAAATGCTTTTCGTATTCTTCTGGGGTGCGCTGGCTCCAGTTTTCTTCCAGGCTCAGCAGGGCCACGCTGGGGTTGTAGATGCGCACTTCGCAGGCCAGCGAGTTTTCGTTGGGCTCGCAGAATTCTCGCTTTGCATGGAATGGGGAAAGCACGCGTGCCACGTTGAGCCCACCGGCCACAGCCAGGCTTTCCCTCGAGAAGGAGCCGAAATACCAATCAATGGTTTCTTGCAGATCGGCGTAATCTGTCCCCAATGTATATAGGTCGGGGTCCTCGAAGGCGCTCAGGAAATAAGTAGTGATATTTTGGCAATCCCCGATCTTGGAGAAGTGATGGGGGTCGTTGCCCGCCAGGAGGCCCTGCTGATAGATCTCAATCGCTTTGGTCGTAAGTTCCGGTACTACCGGATAATCCTGCCAGTTTGCAGGTGGTGTCGGAGCCGAGTCTTCTTTTCCCAAGTCAACCGGCACCGGGGTTGCGAGCGCCTGCAAACTCGGGTCAGTTTCGGCTGGGGTAGACACTTTGCGAGACGCCAGTTCGCTACCCGCTCCTGGCTCCAGCCCGCTGGCGGCCGTTAGGCAGCCGGTGAGCATCGACGCGATAATTATTGAAATTAATGGCAAATAGATCGATTTCATGCGGGTCTTGCGAACCGAGTTCGCCCTCTATTGATAGCCGCACATGCGCCATTCGCCGCCTTCAAGCACCAGGCTGTAATCGCGCGAACTAAGGTCGATCTCCTCATTCTCGCCGCCGGCGTAGCTGAATGCGATCAGCCCGCTGCACGAAACCGTGGCGCTGTCGCCACTCTCTTCGGCCACAGCGCAGGCCACATCCTCGAGAACAACTTCCACACCTTCGAAGGCAGCGCCTTCCACCTCGGCGTTGGCCTCCCAGGCCGCGCAAGACAGGTTTACTGCGGCCAGGTCATCCTTGGCCACCAAGGCGGCCAGGTAATCTTGCACCACCGTGGCCGGGTCGCCGGCCCCCTGGCTGCAGCTGGCCAGAAGCAGCAATCCCAGGGAGAGGACAAATATCAAGCGGAGCTTTGAGCCCAATAGGTTTCTCATAGCGAGTGATTGTATCCGCTTTTTCAGCCTGACCCCAAGCCGAGGGATACTTGTAGGTTGTTTGTTGGCGAGAGGGGGTCGGGTTTCATCATAACAAGGTTACCAGCAAGACACCGTGTCGGTTCTTGATGACGCAGCCTGACCTCTTTGCGGGCCGATGAACTGGAGGCTTCTTCGCTTCGCTCAAAATGACACTAAGGAAAAAGTAGGGGCGGTTTTGAACCCCGCCCGCATAGGCCGCCTAAAAATCCACCAAGCCCTTCTTTGCACTTATTTTACAGCCTATTCGACACAGGCCTTGACAACCGGCCTTCTTTCCCCCTATTCCCCACTTTTCATGCTATGTAGGTAGGCTGGCGGCGTTGCGCCAAGTGAGGACTTGCTGGAGAATCGTTGCTCGGCGTTAGCCAAGTAGATATCGCCAACGCGCTGCGAAGCAACGCAAGCTCGGCGAGTGAGTGGCCTTTTATCCCTTCTCCTTAGCCAGAACCCAGGAGGCGCTCGGGAGCAGGTCGCCTCGGCTTGTGTTGAATACGCCCCAGCCAGTGTATCAATCGTCTAACATTAAGGGGATCAACGACGGGACAGAGGGAACAAAAGCCGATTATGCACTCCCAGAATAACCTGTCAAGTTCCAATATAGCTGTGTGTAGAAATTGGAATGGGTGATGGGTACTTTCAATGTGACAGCCTCCTTCCCTTGTCATTTCGAACGTGCCGTGTTTGCGCAGGCAACCAAGGAAGAGCCTATCGTGAGAACAGTGAACGGAGCCCATGTTTGGGAGCGCTCGAGTTGGGCAGACAAAACAGGGGATAAAATCTCATGACATCCATGACCTTTCGACCGAGGACCATCTTGCGCCTGGCTGCCTTCTTGCTCGGCGCTCTCGCCGCCTGCAGCCCGCAAGCTGCGCTTGCCGACGCCGCCGCTGCTAAAGCCCTCATCCAGACCGAGGCACCCTCGGCTGCCGTTTCCGCCACGTCGGCGCCTGCCGCCCAGCCCAGCGCCACGCCCTTGCCCACGCCGCTACCTGATACCTGGCAAACCGCCCCCATTATTCCAGAGTCGCTCAGCCAGCGCGCTAGGGACACTTACGCCCTCGGCCGAGCCCTGGGCCGCAACCCGCGCGCCTTCTCCAAAGTGGGGGATTGCGGCGGCACACCTGCCTGGTTCCTGGGGCCATTCGACCTTGGAGATTACAAGCTGGGTGACTACTCCTCTCTGCAAGAGGTCATAGATTTCTATTCGGGCTCCTACAATCGCACCAGCAAGGCGGTGCACAATGGCTTCAACGCTGCCTCGATCCTCTCCTCCATACGCGCCGACCCCGAATTCTGCGAGAGCGGGGAGCATCCCTTGGGCTGCGAATTCAGGCTGAATAACCCCAGCCTGGCCCTGATCATGGTAGGCACTAATGATAAATATCGCGTGGCTGAATTCGAAGGGGCCATGCGCCTGATTATCGAATACAGCATAGACCAGGGAATCCTGCCGGTGATCGCCAGCAAACCGGATAACCTCGAAGGCGACCACAGCCTCAACCGCATCCTGTATGCGCTGGCGCTCGAATATGAGCTGCCGTTCTGGAATCTTTGGGGCGCCATGCAGGACCTGCCTAACGGCGGCCTGCAGGAAGACGGCGCCCACCTGGTCTGGGCGCCCAATGATTTTTCCAACGTGGTTGACATGCGCGCGGGCTGGCCCAACCGCAACCTCAGCGCGCTGCAGGTGCTGGATTCGATCTGGTCGCAGCTGGAGAATGATGACTAAACAGGCGTCATTCTCCCGGCGCGATTTCCTAAAAGTGGCTTCCTTGGGGGCGTTCAGCCTGGGCATCCCGCCCCGCCTGGTGCAGCTAACCCTGGGCTCGGCCTGTCCTCCGCCCCCGCGACCATTGGTAGGACTCAACCGCCTGACCTCCGCCCAACAGATGCGCCTGGAAGCCGCGGCGCGCACCTTCATCGCCCCCGATCTGGCTTCCGCCCGCCAGGTGGCCCTGGGCATTGATTTCATCGAAGGCCTCAACGAAGACGCCTCCACCGTGTGCGGACCCCTGGCCATCGCCATCTTGCAAAACGCCGGGTTACTTGGCCTGTGGGCCAGGCCGCACGACTTTTGGCTGATCAACCCGCGCCTCACGCTGCTTCCACTGGAGTTCACTTTCCCCCCCAAACATTACGATTGGCTTCAATTCGACGAGCCGATTGCCACCTTTGATTTCAGCGCCCGCCCGCTCCTGGCCGGCGACCTGGTGTATTTGCACGCCGCGCCCGGTGACACCTTCGAGCACATGCTGGTGGTCACCCGGGTGGATGAGGCCGGGCGCGCTTTCACGGTCTCCAATTTCTTCATCGCCACCGGCACCATCATCGAAGAACGCTTATTATTTGACCCAGACCAACCGGGGACCGGGCAGTTAGCCAACTGGGGAGACCGCAGCCTGCGCAACCAAATGGGCAACACCGGAGGTGACGGCTTCCGTATCTGGCGGGTGAAAGACGGCCGTAGCCTGGATTTTCCCAGCGACCCGGCCAGCCAGCAGCTGCGCGCCAGCCTGGATGATCTGCTGCTGGGTGCGCCCGGGGAGTGGTACGCTTCCATCAAACAAGTAAATGGGCCGCTGCTGTATCAATTCAATCCATATGCCTCCTTCCACCCCGCGTCCACCATCAAGGTGCCGATTGCCCTTGGCTTCTTTCATTGGCTGGAATCGCAAGCGATCTCTGATTGGAGCTTGTATTTGAATGAG
>Ga0209751_10003648_pt1 | contig 14902 bp, 11 predicted proteins | sample RifCSP13_1_FD_184019 | JGI IMG/M metagenome (GOLD analysis project Ga0209751, IMG submission 184019) | Soil microbial communities from Rifle, Colorado - Rifle CSP2_sed 13_1 (SPAdes) (version 2) | ecosystem: Environmental > Terrestrial > Deep subsurface > Rock core/Sediment | place: Rifle... | reverse complement strand
AGAACGACCCGACCGGCATCGAGGTCGATCTCGGCGACCGCGTCCTCGACCAGGGGGACGAGCACACCCGAGTCGAGCTCGAGATTGTCGTTCGCAGGCCCGGGGACGACGTCGCTCACGACGCCCCGCCTTCGTGCTCCCTCGAGCACCTCGAGCCCGACGAGATCGGCGACGTAGTACGAGCCGAGTTGAAGCGGGGGAAGCTCCGAGCGCGGGACGGTGAGCTCCGCTCCGCGCTCCACCGGACGGTCGAGCGCGATCGCCCTCCGACCTTTGCCGACGCGCCGGGAGAGAAGGACTGTCGCCGGCGCTCCGTTCACGAGGAGCGCGCCGCCGACCTCGAAGCGGCGCGGGTCGTCGCTTCCGTCCTCGACGACGAACGCGCCGTCCACTCCGTGGGGCCGCCCGACGCGACCGACCCGGACTAGTGCAGGCTCAGTCGGCAATCTCGAGCAGGTACCGCCGGTCGGCCCGGGCGCCCGCGGCGCGCACGATGCTCCGAAGTGCACGGGCAAGCCGCCCCTGGCGGCCGATCACCTTGCCGACGTCGTCGGGCGCGACGTGCAGGTGGAAGACCACCGCATCCTCGCGCTCCTCGGTCTCCACGCGAACCGCGTCGGGCTCGTCGACGAGCCGCCGCGCGATCCACTCGAGCACCTCAGCCACGCCATCCTCCACTTCGTGGAGGATGGTTAGGAAGGCAGCGCCCGCACATTGGTCTTTCTAACCATTCCCGACCGCGAGGTCGGGAATGGCAGCCTTGATGAGCCGTGAGACGGGCTCGGACGGCTGTGCGCCCTTGGCGAGCCAGTCCTTGATCTTGGCCTCGTCGAGATCGATCGTCGACGGATCCGTCTGCGGGTTGTAGCGTCCGACGATCTCGATGTAGCGGCCGTCCCGCGGCGAGCGCGAGTCGGCGACGACGACGCGGTAGATCGGGTTCTTCTTCGACCCGACCCGCGTCAACCTGATCCGTACAGCCATATATCTCCTTGCCTTTCTCGCTCGTTGAGCGAGAAAGGCTAGCTGTACCTAGCGTTTCCCGGTGAAGCCGGGAAACGCAGGCAGCTTCCCCTTCCCCATCTGCTTCATCACCTTCGCCATCTGCTTGCGGGCAGCCATGAGCTTGTTCACGTCGTCGAGCGAGGTGCCGCTCCCGGCCGCGATCCGCCGGCGGCGCTGCGTGGAGATGATGTGCGGCATCCGCCGCTCCTGCGCCGTCATGGAGAGGACGATCGCCTCCACGCGCCCCAGCTGCTTCTCGTCCACGTCGAGCCCTTGGAGCTCTCTGCCGAGGCCGGGGACGAGCTTGAGGACGCCCTGAAGCGGGCCCATCCGACGCACCATGCGGTAGCTGGCGAGGAAGTCGTCGAACGTGAACTCGCCTGCCCGGAGCCTGCGCTCCATCTCCTCCTGCTCGTCCTCGGCGATCGCCGCCTCGGCCTTCTCGACAAGCGTGAGCACGTCGCCCATCCCCAGGATGCGCGAGGCCATGCGGTCGGGATGGAAGTACTCGAGCTGGTCGAGCTTCTCTCCGACCGACGCGAGCTTGACCGGGCGCCCGGTGACGGCCTTGACGGACAGCGCAGCTCCGCCGCGTGCGTCGCCGTCGAGCTTCGTGAGAACGATGCCGTCGAACGCGACCCGCTCCTGGAAGGCGAGTGCCACGTTCACCGCCTCCTGGCCGGTCATCGCGTCCAGGACGAGGAGGACGTCGAGCGGCTTCGTCTCGTCGCGGACCCGCTGCAGCTCGTCCATCAGCTCCTCGTCGACGTGGAGCCGTCCGGCGGTGTCGAGGATGACGACGTCGAGACCGTCGCGGCGAGCGGCGTCGAGCCCGTGCCGCGCGGCGGCGACAGCGTCCTTCGTCTCGAGGGTGAAGACGGGGATCTGGATCTGCTTGCCGAGCTGCTCGAGCTGCTCGACGGCGGCGGGCCGCTGCAGGTCGCAGGCGACGAGCGCGGGCCGCTTCCCCTCGCGGCGCAGGAGCAGGGCGAGCTTGGCCGCCGCCGTCGTCTTCCCGCAGCCCTGGAGCCCTGCGAGGAGGATCACGGTCGGCGGCCTGCCGAACGCGAGCCGCGAGTCGCTCGAGCCCATGAGCGCGGTCAGCTCCTCGTGGACGATCTTCACCACCTGCTGCCCCGGCGAGAGGCTCTTCAGAACCTCCTGGCCGAGCGCGCGCTCCTTGACCGCGGCCGTGAATTCCTTCGCCACCTCGAAGTTGACGTCCGCCTCGAGGAGCGCGAGCCGCACCTCGCGCATGGCCTTCGAGACCGACTCCTCGTCGAGCCGGCCGCCCGTGCGCAGGCCGCCGAGCGCCGCCTGGAGCCTGTCGGAGAGCGTGTCGAACACGGAGTGGTCAGTGTACGCGGGGATCCCTCTTCGTCCCCGGACGCGTTGGACGTGGTTCGTGCCCTCTTACACTTGCCCCGTGGAGACGGTGCTCGGCGAAGGGGTGCGGAAGACAGTCACGATCCTCTTCTGCGACGTCGTGCGGTCGACGAGCCTGGCGGACGATGTCGACCCCGAGACGCTTCGGCAGGTGATGTCGCGCTACTTCGACGAGATGCGGGTCGTCCTCGAACGTCACGGCGGGACGGTCGAGAAGTTCAGCGGAGACGACGTCATGGCGGTGTTCGGAGTTCCGGTTGCGCACGAAGACGACGCCCTCCGAGCAGTGCGCGCGGCAGCGGAGATGCTCGAGCGCCTCGACGAGCTGAACGAGGAGCTCGACTCCATCTGGGCGCTCCGGCTTCAGGTGCGCATCGGAATCAACACCGGCGAGGTCGTCGCAGGAGATCCGTCCAGCGGACAGACCTTCGTGACCGGCGAACCCGTCAACCTCGCGAAGCGGCTCGAGCAGTCCGCCGAGCCTGGCGAGATCTTCATCGGCGAAGCCACCTATCCCTTGGTTCGAGATGCCGTGGAGGTCGGTCCGCTCGAGAACTTCTCGCCGAAGGGGAAGCGCCGTGCCGTCGGGCGGCTCCGCGTCGAGGAGGTGGATCCCGACGCCCCCGGCGTCGCACGCCGCCTCGACGTCCCCATGGTCGGTCGGGAGCGCGAGCTCGACCAGCTGCACGAAGCCGTGACTCGAGCACAGGAGGAACGTCGCTGCCACGTCGTCACGGTGCTCGGCCCGCCCGGCATCGGGAAGTCGCGCCTCGTGGCCGAGCTCGACGCATCGTTGTCGGGCACCGCGACAGTCGTCACGGGGCGCTGCCTGCCCTACGGAGAGGGCATCACCTTCTGGCCCCTCGTCGAGATCGTGGAGGGAGTCGGCGGCATCGAGGCGCTGGGCGAAGCGCTTGCGGGGGCAGAGGATGCAACGGCGGTCGTGGAGCTCGTGCGGGGTGCGCTCGGAACCGCACCCGCGACCGGTAGGAGCGAGGAGACGTTCTGGGGGGTGCGCCGCTCCCTGGAGGCACTGGCGCGGACGCGACCCCTCGTCGTCACGCTCGAGGACCTCCACTGGGCCGAGCCGACCTTCCTCGACCTGCTCGAGTACGTGCTCGGATGGGGCCGCGAAGCGCCGATTGTGCTCGTGTGCCTGGCGCGGCCGGAGCTGGTCGACGAACGTCCGACGTGGCTCGCACCCCGCGCAAACGCCACGACGATCGTGCTCGAGCCTCTCTCTCCGGCAGAGACGGAGGCACTCCTCGACCACCTTCGCGCCGGGACCGCCCTCGACGACGAGACATGCAGCCGGATCGCGACGGTCGCCGAGGGCAATCCGCTGTTCGTCGAGCAGATGGCAGCCATGGCAGCCGAAGGCAACGGCGCAGGTTCACTTCCCGTACCGCCGTCGATCCACGCCCTGCTGGCCGAGCGGCTCGATCGCCTGACGGAGGGGGAACGCGCCGTGATCCAGCGCGCCTCCGTGATCGGACGCGACTTCCCGGTGCGCGCGGTCGTCGACCTCATGCCGCCCGACCAGCGCCCCACGATCCAGCGTGATCTCCTCTCACTCGCCCGCAAGGATCTCGTCCGGCCGTCGACCGCGGGTCCCGGGCCCGACCGCTTCTCGTTTCGCCACGTTCTCGTCCGCGATGCCGCGTACGGCGTGATTCCGAAGGCACGGCGAGCCGCCCTGCACGAGCGACACGCCGACTGGCTGGAAGACGACGCCGAACGGCCCGCGGGCTTGGACGAGATCGTCGGCTACCACCTCGAGCAGGCGTACCGGTCGAGGATCGACATCAGCCCGATCGACGATGCCGCTGAAGCACTCGCACTCAGAGCCGGTCAAGCCTTGGCCACGGCAGGGCGCCGCGCGTCTGCGCGCGACGACATCCCAGCCGCGCACAACCTGCTTTCCCGGGCGGCTGCGCTCCTCCCCCCTGGAGACGCGGATCGTGCCGAGCTGCTGCTCGAGCTGGCCAGCCTGTCGATGAAGGCCGGACGATTCGGAGAAGTCGCCGGGCTGCTCGACGAGGCGTCCGCCGCCGCCGCGAAGGCGGCCGATCGACATCTCGAGCTTCGAGCAGTGATCGAGCGCCGGTTACTCGAGAACGCCACGACACCGGAAGGATCGACGGAGGCCGATCGGCGCGTCGCCGAATCGGTGATTCCGGAGCTCGAGCGTCTCGGCGACGACGTCGGGCTCGCGAGAGCGTGGTGGCTGCTCAGCGAGGCGGATCTCTTCGCCGCACGCTGGGGGGCGCGCGCCGAAGCGCTCGAGCGGGCTCTCGTCCACGCGCGACGGGCCGGAGACCACAGGCAGGTGGCGACGTTCGTCGGGCTCCTCGGCCAGGCGCTTCTCTACGGCCCGACGCCCGTGACCCAGGCGATCGCCCGCTGCGAGGACTTCCTAGAGGAGGCGCGCGGAGACCTGACCGTGGAGGCCGGAATACGGAGCGTCCTGGCCGTCCTGCGAGCCATGGAGGGCAGCTTCGACGAGGCACGTCGCCTCTGGGCGCGCGCGTCAGTGGTCTACGACGAGCTCGGCCTGCGCTACCGCCGGGCCGCGCGGTCTCTCATACCAGCGACGGTGGAGCTCCTCGCCGGGGAGCCGAACGCCGCGGTCGCCGAGCTGCATAAGGGATACGAGACGCTCGAGGCGATGGGTGAGCTCGGCGTTCGCTCGACGCTCGCCGCCTTCCTCGCCGACGCCCTCTGCGCTGCCGGGCGCTACGGCGAGGCCGAGGACTTCGCTCGCGTGAGCGAGGAGCTCGCGGCGAGCGACGACCTCGTCCCTCAGATCGTGTGGCGCTGCGCGAAAGCCAAGGTGCTCGTTCAGCGAGGAGAGCTCGACGACGCCCAGGCCCTAGCGCTCGAGGCCGAGCTGCTCGCGGGACAGACCGACTCTGCGGACCTCCTGCCGACAGCGCTCGAGAGCCGTGCCGATGCGCTGTGCGCGGCCGGACGGTTCGACGAGGCCGTCCCGTTGATCGAGGAGGCCTGGGCCTTGCACGAACGGAAAGGGAATGTCGTGGCCGCCCGCAGGACCGCCTCGCTCCTCGCCGATCATCGAACCTGACGCCACGCGGTCGCGTTGAAACTGGCGGCGCATTTTCCGCGCGAGTTATCCGGCGTACGCGAGGACACGCACGCGCCCGAGGTCTGGAAGCACCAGCGTCAGGCTCGTAGACTCGTCTGGACATGGCCGTTCGTGACGATGCACGCAAGTCGCTGCCAACGGGCACGGTCACGCTTCTCTTCGCCGACATCGAGGGGTCGACGCAGCTCCTGCATTCGCTGGGGGAGCGCTATGCACTCGTGCGAACACGCCTGCGCGAGCTCGTCCGGGCGACGACGTCAGGGCACGGCGGCGTCGAGGTCGACTGGGCGGGAGACGGTGTCTTCCTCGCGTTCGCAAGCGCCCGAGAAGCGGTCGGGGCCGCTGCCGAGCTTCAACGCGCGCTGACCGAGGAAGCCTGGCCGTCGGGCGCTGCCCTGCAGATGCGCCTCGGCATCAACACAGGCGAGCCGAAGCTCGACGACGAGGGCTACGTCGGCATGGATGTCGTCCTCGCGGCTCGCATCTGCTCCGCGGCACACGGAGGCCAGGTCGTCGTCTCGCAGGCGACGCGCGATGTCGTCGCAGACGGCTCGCTCGACGGAGTGTCGTTCCGATCACTTGGCCGCCACCGGCTGAAAGACATCCCGACCCACGAGTCGCTCTTTCAACTCGTCGCCCCGGGTCTCGCGGACTCCTTCCCTCCGCTCCAGACGCTCGGAGGAGCAACGCTCCCCGCCCTCCACCACCGCCTCGTCGGCCGGCGTAACGACCTCGAGCGGCTCCAAGCTCTCCTCGCCCGCCCGGATGTTCGGCTCGTCACCATCACCGGGCCGGGAGGGACCGGCAAGAGTCGCCTCGCACTCGAGGCTGCCGCCTTAGCGGCCGTCGAGCGGCCCGTCCAGCTCGTCGGCCTCGCGTCCATCTCCGACCCTGCGCTCGTTCCTTCCGCGATCGCCCGTGCGCTCGGAGTGCGCGAGTCCTCCGGCCGGTCCCTGTCCGAGAGCATCGCCGACGCGCTCGCCGGCACCGGCACGCTGCTCTTCCTCGACAACCTCGAGCACCTCGCACCGGCGGCACGGGACGTCGCTGCGCTGCGCGACCGCGTCCCCGACCTGGACGTGCTCGTGACGAGCCGCGCTCCGCTCCGGCTCTCGGGCGAGCATGTCGTACAGCTCGACCCGCTGGCGGTCGACGACGCCTTCCTCCTCTTCGTCGACCTCGCCGAGGCACGTGGGGTCGAACTCCCGGAGGACTCCCTTCCTTCGGTCCGCGAGATCTGCAGACGCCTGGACGGTCTCCCCCTTGCGGTCGAGCTGGTCGCAGCCCGACTCGCCGTCCTCCCACCGGCCCAGCTCCTGCGTGCTCTCGACGAGGGGCTCGCGCTCGAGATGGAGGGCCCGATCGATCTTCCTGAGCGCCAGCGGACTCTGCGGGCGACGATCGACTGGAGTTACGGGCTTCTGAGCAAGTGCCAGCGCGAGCTGCACGGGATGCTCGCGGTGTTCGCGGGTGGGGCTCCGCTGGACTCCCTCCAGGTGGTCTGCAACGAGTTGACGGCTGACCTACTGGGCGACCTGGCGGCGCTCGTGGACGGCGGCCTCGTCCGGAGAGACGCCGCGCCGGCGACAGAGCCGCGCTTCACGATGCTCGCAACGGTGCGCGAGTACGCCCTGGAGGCTCTTTCCGCAAAGGGCAATCTCGATGAGATGCGGACGGCGCACGCCGTGTACTTCGTGGGCCTCGCGGAGCAGGCCGAGACCGGCTTCGAGGGCGGCGAGCAGTCGGTCTGGCTCGATCGGATCGAGCAAGACCTGGACAACGTGCGCGCGGCACTCGGATTCGCCTTCGAGTCCGAGAAAGTCGAGCTCGGGCTTCGCATCACCGCGGCTCTCAGCCGGTTCTGGCGCGCGCACGGGCATGTGACCGAGGCACGGCACTGGCTCGCGCGAGGACTCACTCATGCAGACGGGGTGCCTGCAGAGGTTCGCGCGCGGGCGCTCTGGGCTGCTGCGCGCCAGGCGATGGCCCAGAACGCGACCGACGATGCGAGAGCGCTCGTCGAGGAAGCGCTGCCGCTCTTCCGCGAGCTCGGCCGCGAGCGCGAGACCGTGTTCGCACTCGGCGAGCTTGCGTGGATCGCGCTCGACAGTGATCAGCGCCGGGCCGAGGAGCTCTCCGAGGAAGCCGTCGCGAGGGCCCGGGCACTCGGAGACCCGCGAGCGATCTCGGCCGCGCTCAACGTCCTCGCCAGTGTCGCCGCCGCCCGAGGTGAGCACGAACGGGCCGTTGCGCACAACGAGGAGGCTCTCGCTCTCCGCCGCAAGCTGGGGGATGGCCTCCTCGTCGCGGATTCCGCTTACAACCTGGGCGAGGCAGCCTTGAGCCTCGGCGATACAGGCAGTGCCCGGGCGGCATACGAGGAGGCGCTCGTGCTCGCCCGCGACCTCGGAGAGATCCTCCACGCCGCGCACTCGCTCTGCATGCTGGGCGGGCTCGATCTCCTCGAAGGCGACGTAGTGCAGGCGGACGAGAGGATCCGCGAGAGCCTCTCCTTCTATGTACAGCTCCAAGACGACCGAGACTGCGCCGAGTGCCTGCTCTCACTCGGAGGCGTCGCGGCGGCGCGTGGAGCGTGCGAAGACGCGGCGCGACTGTTCGGCGCGGCCGACGAGCTGCGCGGCGGCGATTCCCTCAAGATCCTCGAGCAGGCAGTCGTCGAGCGCTTCCGGCCCGATCTCGAAGCCACGCTCGGGGGCGCGAGGATGGCCGAGCTCCGTGCGGAGGGAGCACGGCTCGGTCTCGACATCGCCGCACAAGCGCGCATGGGATCCGACCGCGGATGAGCCGCGACGTTGCCTAGACCAGCAATCGGCGTTACGCTCGGCCTGCCGGGGGGGTCCACGAAAGGAGAGTTGGAGCGATGGGCGACAATTCGAACAAAGGGAAGTCCGACAAGTCCCTTCAGGAGGCACTCGAGAGAGCAGGCGCGAACGCCGCTCAGACCGGAACGCACACCGTGCACATCACGGTCGAGGTCGGGAACCCGAAGATCGGCGAGTACAAGGTTACGATCACACCGGGCGGCTGACCGAGATTTCGGCGTAGCGTCCCTGGAGACGGCCGGAGCTTCGCCCCGTCGGACGGGCCCGCTCGTAGACTCGTCTGGACGTGACGGAACGTGACGATTCGCGCAAGCCGCTGCCCAGCGGCACGGTGACGCTGCTCTTCGCCGATGTCGAAGGCTCGACACGACTCCTGCACGCGCTCGGAGAGCGCTACGCGCCCGTGCGCGCGCGCATGCGCGCACTCGTCCGAGCGACGGCCTCGAAGAGTGGCGGGCACGAGGTGGACTGGGCGGGAGACGGCGTCTTCCTCGCCTTTGGGGGGGCTCGCGACGCGGTCTTCGCCGCGGCCGAGCTGCAGCGGTCGCTCGCCGAGGAGCCGTGGTCGCAGGGCGAAGCCCTGCGCCTGCGGATCGGGATCCACACGGGCGAGCCCGAGCTCGACGAGGAGGGCTACGTGGGCCTGGATGTGCACGTGGCGGCTCGGATCTGCGGAGCCGCGCACGGCGGCCAGGTCCTCGTCTCGAGGACGACGCGGGACTTCGTCGGCGACGACCCCGGGGCGGGGATCTCCTTCCGCCCCCTCGGCAGCCACCGCCTGAAGGACGTCCCCAGCCCGGAGCAGCTCTTCCAGCTCCTCGCCCCCGGCTTGGTCGAGACCTTCCCGCCCTTGCGCACACTGGGCGGGGCGACCCTTCCGGCGCTGCATCATCGCCTCGTCGGCAGGCGCAAGGATCTGACCGCCACCCTCTCGCTGCTCGCCCGCCCCGAGGTGAGGCTCGTCACGATCACCGGTCCCGGGGGGGCGGGCAAGAGCCGGCTCGCGCTGGAGGCCGCCTCCTTGACAGCCGTCGAGCGGCCGGTGCACCTGGTCGGCCTCGCTCCCGTCTCCGACCCGGAGCTCGTCCCGGCGGCGATCGCGCGGGCCCTCGGCGTGCGCGAGGCGGCCGGCCGGCCGCTGACGGAGAGCATCGCCGACACGCTCGCAAGCACCGGTGCACTCCTCCTTCTGGACAACTTCGAGCACCTGGCGGCAGCGGCCCCGTATATCGTCGCGCTTCTCGACCGAGCCTCCGACCTGGACGTCTTGACGACGAGCCGCGTCCCCCTGCGCCTCTCCGGCGAGCACGTGGTGCCGCTCGAGCCGCTGACCGTGTACGAGGCATCCACCCTCTTTGCCGAGCTCGCGGCCGCGCGCGGGGTCGTGCTGCACGACGACTCCCTGCCCGCGGTGCGCGAGATCTGCAGGCGCCTGGACGGGCTCCCCCTGGCGATCGAGCTCGTGGCTGCTCGCCTGGCCGTCCTCCCCCCGGCCCAGCTTCTGCGTGCTCTGGAGGAGGGACTCGCGCTCGAGATGGAAGGGCCGGTCGACCTCCCGCCCAGGCAGCGCACCCTGCGGGCGACGATCGACTGGAGCTACGGACTTCTCAGCGAGGGCCAACGGGAGTTGCACCAGGCCCTGGCCGTGTTCGCCGGGGGCTGCACGCTCGACGACGGGCGGGCGCTGGCAGGCGCGCCCTCCAGCTTCTTCCCCGACCTGGAAGCGCTCGTCGCCGGAAGCCTGCTCCGCAGCGACGTCACGGACGGCGAGGTCCGGCTCTCCCTGCTCGAGACGGTTCGCGAGGACGCCGTCGACCGTCTCATCGCCGCTGGGAGGCTCGACGAGCTGCGCCGGAGACACGCGGAGCGCTTTCTCGAACTTGCCGTGACCGCCGGGGTAGCGCTCGAAGGACCCGACCAGGCGGAGTGGCTGGAGCGCCTGGAGCGCGAGATCGACAACATCCGAGCGGCACTCGACTGGTGCCTCACCTCCGGCCGAGTCGAGGACGCCCTGCGAGCCGTCTCGGCGCTTGGTCGCTTCTGGCGTGCGCACAGCCACGTGACCGAGGCACGGCGATGGCTCGCGCAAGGCCTGGCAAGGGCCGACGGCCTGCCGGTCGACGTCCAGGCCGACGCGCTTTGGGCAGCGGCGCGCCAGGCCGTGGCGCAGAGCGACGAGGCCGCGGCTGTGCCGCTCCTCGAGCAGGCGCTGGGGCTCTACCGGAAGCTCGGACGCCCACGCGAGACCGCCTTTGCGCTGGGCGAGCTCGGGTGGATCGCATTCGGGCGGGGCGAGTTCGACCGGGCGGAGATGCTCTACGAGGAAGCGCTCGCGGTGGCACGCGCCACTGCTGACGCACGAGCGATCTCCGCAACGCTCAACCGCCTCGCCGACATCTTCTCGGCGCGAGAGGATCATGGGCGCGCACTCGTTCTGCATGAGGAGGCGCTCGCACTGCGGCGCACGCTCGACGACCCCTTGCTCGTGACGGACTCCATCTACAACCTCGGCGTCGCCACGTTTCGAGCTGGCGACCGCACGCGGGCGCGACAGGCGTTCGAGGAGTCGCTCGCGCTCGCCCGCGAGCTTGGCGAGGCCGGTGAGACTGCGGCTCCGCTCTTCATGCTTGCCGAGCTCGACCTCCTCGCAGGCGAGGTCGACCTCAGTGACGAGAGAATTCGCGAAAGCCTCGCCATCTACACGGATATCCAGAACGACCGCGACCGCGCCATGTGCCTCGTGGTTCTCGCGGGTGTCGCCGTCATGCGGGGGTCCTTCGAGGAGGCGGCGCGACTCCTCGGCGTCGCGGAGGCACTGCGAGGGGATTCGCCGCTCGCCTTTTTCGAGCTGCCTGTCTTGGAGCGCTTCCAGCCCGAGCTCGAAGCGGCCGTCGGCAAAGACGCTTTCGCCGAGCTCAAGGCGGAGGGAGCACACCTCGGCTACGGAGACGCGTCCAGAGTGGTTGCTTCGGCAGGAGTCGAGGAATAGGGTGCCGGTGCCCGCGGTACTGCCGGCTAAGGAGGGAACGAATGGCAACCAACCCACAGCCCCCGTATACCGGTTCGTCCGACGCGAACCTGGGTCACGCTCTGCACAAAGCCCTCGAGGACGCGCAGAACCGAGACCCCGACTATCGCGTCGACAAGGAGTACAAGATCGAGGGGATCTGGCTTACGGCGGGGAATCCGCACATCAAGCAATTTAGGGCCGACATCGGTCCCTAGTTTCTACAGCTCGTCCGACGCGGAGGCGACCCCCGCCTCCGTCGGGCGGGTCTCGTTCATCGCCTTGAACCCGCCGAGCTCGGCGATCGTGACGTCTGCGACGACCGCGCCGAGCCCGAGGAGGGCGACGATGCGGCTGCGCTTCAGGATCCCGAACAGGAGCAGCGCCCAGCCGGCCAGACCGACTGGGCCGAAACCCATGGTCAGCTCGCGCTGCTCGTCCACGGCAGGATCCTAACGGCGGCGCGGCCCCTCGACCGCGCCGCCGACGGACTCAGAGTGCCCAGCCCGCAACCGCGGCCGGACGAGAGACGGCGCCGATCCGGTCGATCATGTCCGGGTCGGCGGCGTAGAGGTTGTGGAGCGGGATGAGCCGTATCTCGGGCTCGCCCTCGATCTCCAGCTCGTGGACGACTGGCAACATGCGTTGCTCGAGGAAGCCGTGGAAGGCTAGCTCGGTCTGCCATACGTCGCACGCCTCGAGCCCCTCATCCGTCAGGGCCGCCAGGTGCAACACACTGCCGGCAGCGGGGTTCGCGTCGAGCTCGAGCCTCGCCATGACAGCGTCGTACTGGTCGGATGTCATCCCCGGCCAGTGCATGAACATCGCGACAGCCATCCCCAGTTCCTCCTTCGCCCTCGTCGCGTCAGGGAGACTCGGCCACAGCGTACGCGGCGGGCACGCACTGCGCAACGTAGTTACCCCGATCGAGGGAGAGCTCTTACCCGGAGACGAGCGCGTGCGCATAGTCGTGCGCGTCGAACGGCTGTAGGTCGTCCAGGCCCTCTCCGACGCCGACGAGCTTCACCGGAAGACCGAGCTCGACCGCGATCGCGATCGCGACGCCGCCGCGCGCGCTGCCGTCGAGCTTGGTCAGCGCGACCCCGGTCACTCCGACCGCATCGCCGAAAAGGCGGGCCTGCTGGAGCCCGTTCTGACCCGTCGTCGCATCGATGACGAGCAGCGTCTCGTGGGGCGCACCCTCGATGCGCCCCTCGATCACGCGCCGCACCTTCTCGAGCTCGGCCATGAGATTCGTCTGCGTGTGCAGCCGTCCGGCCGTGTCGATGACGACGACGTCGTGTCCGCGCGCACGTCCGGCCTCGACGGCATCGAATGCCACCGCCGCGGGATCAGCCCCGCGGGGCGAGCCGACGAAGTCGGCTCCGGCCCGGCGCGCCCAGATCTCGAGCTGTTCCTCGGCAGCCGCCCGAAACGTATCGGCAGCGCCGACGAGCACGGAGCGGCCATGCTCGCGCAGCTTCTGCGCCAGCTTGCCGATCGTCGTCGTCTTGCCGGTCCCGTTCACCCCGACGACGAGGACGACGCTCGGGGCGCCCGACAGGTCCAGCGTCGGCGGGCCGCCGAAGATCGCCTCCGCCTCTTCGGCCAGCGCGTCCTCGAGCCGGCCGACGGCGCCGCGGCCCTCCAGCCGTCGCACGAGCTCAGCCGTGGCCGGCACGCCGACGTCGCTGCGGATCAGCGCCTCCTCGAGACGCTCCCAGGCCTCGTCGTCGCCCGTGTCGAACGCCGCCGCGGCGAGCTCGTCGGCCAGGGCGCGGCGGCTCTTGGCCAAGGAGTCGCGGACCCGCGCGAAGACCCCGGTTCGCTCGGGCTCGTCGGCCTCGATCGGTTTGTCGCCGAGAAGCTCCGCCCAGGTCCGGCTCACGCTGTCGCGGCGACGGGCTGCTCGTGCCTCGGGAGGCGGCGCGAGACGATCTGCGACACGCCGTCGGCGCCCATCGTCACGCCGTAGAGGATATCCGCGGCCTCCATCGTCCTCTTCTGATGTGTGACGACGACGAACTGGGCGCGATCCGAGTACCGGCGCAGCAGCTCGACGAAGCGGGCGATGTTCGTATCGTCGAGCGCGGCCTCGACCTCGTCGAGGAGGTAGAAGGCACACGGCCGCGCCAAGAAGAGCGCGAAGAGGAACGAGATCGCCCCCAGGGCCTTCTCCCCGCCCGAGAGGAGCGAGAGACGGGTGATCCGCTTGCCGGCAGGACGAAGCTCGACTTCGATTCCGGGCTCGTCCCCCTCGTCCCCCGATTCGACGAGCCGCAGTCGTCCCTCTCCACCCGGGAAGAGGGTCGCGGCGACCTCCTCGAAGTGCTCCGCAACCGACGTGAACGTGTCCGCGAAGCGGCGTTCGACGGTCTCCGCGAGCTCTGCGCGGAGGCGCTCGAGCTCGTCGAGGCTTCGCTCCAGGTCCTCGCGCTGCGTCCGAAGGTCGGCAAGACGCTCCTTCTCTGCCTCGTATTCCTCGCGCGCCAGCGGGTTCACCGGTCCGAGCGACGATCGCCGCGTCTCGAGCCGCGCCGCGCGGGACGCGAGCTCGTCCGGGTCGTCGCCTTCAGCCGGCTCGATCGGGCCGCTGGCCTCGAGCCTACGACGTGCGTCATCCGACTCGGCGTCGAGCCGGGCGAGCTCGACCTCGGCCGCGGTCGAACGCTCGCTCGCCTCCTCGAGCTCCCGCCGCAGCCCGACCTCTGCAGCGCCGAGCCGTCGCAGCTCCTCCCCCAGCTTGCCCGACCTGAGGGCGCCGGCGTCGACGCGGGCCCTGAGCGGAGCGTCGAAGCGGCCCGAAGCGCGCTGAGCGGCCGAGAGCCCAGCGGCGAGCGTCTCCGCGGCGGCGACCAGGCGAACGAGAACGTCGCTGGCGATCGCGGGCCTCCTCGGCACGGGAGACACCTGCCCGTACGCTGCGTCTGCTGCCTGGGCGCGCTCTGCCGCATCCTGCGCTGCCTGCACGGCTGCCTCCGCGCGCTCGCGGAGATCTGCCGCCTGCACCTCGAGCTCTCGCCTCCGCGCCTCGAGTCCGAGCAGCACCGCCTCCGCCGTCTCGCCCGCGAACCAGAGCTCACCTCGCTCGGGGTCGTAGCCGAATCCCTCGGGCGTCACGGACGGCACCCGTGCCTCCAGCAGCGACCCGCGCGGCACGACGGGAAACTCGCCGACGAGCTCCTGCGGGTCGCGGCCCGCGAGAACGGTGAGGCTACCGAGCCCGTCGGCTCTCGCGCGCTCGAGCAGCGCGAGCGCGGTGCGCGGATCCTCCGCGAGGACCGCAGACGCTCGCGAGCGCAAGGCCGCGGCCACCGCTCGCTCCGATCCCGGCTCGACCTCGAGCTCGCCGAGCGCGAGACGCGCACCCCGCTCCGCGAGCACGCGGGCGGCGGGCGGGAGCCCCTCCTGCTCGGCGAGGACCCGTTCGAGCGCGAGGAGGCGCTCGCGCGCAACGCGTTCGTTCTCGACGAGCTCGTCGCGCTCGCGTGCAGCAACGCGAGCGACCGCGGCGGCCTCGCCCGCGGCACGTTCGAGGCGCACTGCGTCCGTGGC
>Ga0209751_10003647_pt1 | contig 14914 bp, 15 predicted proteins | sample RifCSP13_1_FD_184019 | JGI IMG/M metagenome (GOLD analysis project Ga0209751, IMG submission 184019) | Soil microbial communities from Rifle, Colorado - Rifle CSP2_sed 13_1 (SPAdes) (version 2) | ecosystem: Environmental > Terrestrial > Deep subsurface > Rock core/Sediment | place: Rifle... | reverse complement strand
AACTCGGGCTCGCGGCTGGTCAGGAACTCCTCGAGCGCCTCCAGATCGTCTTTCGTCGCCCGGCGCGCGGCGAGGTGCACGATGCCTTCCTCCAGGATGCGCCGGGCCTCGACCAGGTCGAGCAGGGCGGTGCGCTCCGAGAGGAGGCTGTACATCGAGGGATCGAGCGGTGTGGGAGGGGTGGTGGCCACGAACGTGCCCTCGCCCGGGCGCACGTCGACGACGCCGATATAGTGGAGGACGCGCAGGGCTTCCCGGACCGAGGCGCGGCTGACCGAGAGGGCGTCCGCCAGTTCGCGCTCCCCGGGCAGCCGGTCGCCGGGCGCCAGATGCTGGGCGCCGATGAGGTCCTGAATCTGGCGCACGATGCCCTCATACAGGCGGCTGCGCCGGATCGGCTGAAAGAGCGGCGGTTGGGTGCGCGAAGGCATCCTTGGGCTGGTGGTCAGACCACCAATCCAGTATAATCCTAAGGCGGGCGCACAGACGGCGTCAAGTCGTCGCGAGGGCCCGAACGGGCCGCAGCGACCGCAGTCGGTTTGTGCGCCGTCCGCTCATCCGTGTACTGTAGAGTTGCAGTCATCACACCCCGCCAATCTGATCCGTGGAGGGCCCACCCATGGTCACGCTGGAGACGCTGACGCCCCCGAAGGAAGGGCAGCGTATCGAGATCCGTGAGAACCGGCTGCACGTTCCCGATCAGCCGATCATCCCGTTCATCGAGGGGGACGGAACCGGCCCGGACATCTGGCGGGCCAGCCAGCGCATCTTCGACGCCGCCGTGAAGGGCGCGTACGGGGGGAAGCGCCGGCTCGTCTGGTTCGAAGTGTACGCCGGCGAGAAGGCCAACAGCACCTTCGGCTCCTGGCTGCCCGAGGACACGCTGCGCGCCTTCCAGCACTACGTCGTGGGGATCAAGGGGCCGCTCACCACGCCGATCGGCGGGGGATTCCGCAGCCTCAACGTGGCGCTGCGCCAGCTGCTGGATCTCTACGCCTGCGTGCGGCCGGTGCGCTGGTTCGAGGGCGTGCCCAGCCCGGTGAAGTATCCGGAGCGCGTGAACGTGATCATCTTCCGAGAGAATTCAGAAGACATCTACGTCGGCCTGGAGCACCCCAGCGGGTCGGCCGAGGCGAGGAAGCTGATCGAGTTCGTGCGCAGCGAGTTCGGTTGGAAGGTGCGGGATGACGCCGGCGTGGGGCTCAAACCGATGAGTCCGTTCGGCACCAAGCGGCTGGTGCGCAAGGCCATCCGCCACGCCCTGGACCACCACCGGAAGTCCGTGACCTTCGTGCACAAGGGCAACATCATGAAGTACACGGAGGGCGCGTTCGCCAAGTGGGGCTACGAACTCGGCCGCGAGGAGTTCGCCGACCAGACCGTGACCTGGGACGAGGTGCAGAAAACCCACGGCGGCCAGACGCCTCCCGGGAAGGTCCTCCTCCAGGACTACATCGCCGACGTGACTTTCCAGCACATGCTCACCCGGCCGCGGGACTTCGACGTCATCGCCACGGGCAACCTCAACGGCGACTACCTCTCCGACGCCGTGGCGGCGCAGGTCGGCGGCATCGGCATGGCGCCGGGCGCGAACATCGGCGATTTCAACGCGGTGTTCGAGGCGACGCACGGCACCGCTCCCAAGTACGCCAATCTGGACAAGGTCAACCCCGGCTCCCTCACGCTGTCCGGGGGGATGATGCTCGACTATCTGGGCTGGGGGGAGGCCGCCCAGCTCATCACGCGGGGATTGGAGAAGACCTTCAAACAGCAGGTCGTGACCTACGACCTGGCGCGGTTGATGGACGGGGCCAGGGAAGTGAAGACGTCGGAATTCGCCAGCGCCGTGATCGACAACATGGGGTAGCGGGCAGCGACGAGGGGACGCGGGAACGCGGGAACAGCCGATAGGAGTTGAAACATGGGACGCCGTCCGAAGGTGACCATCGTGGGAGCGGGGGCGGTCGGGCACACGGCCGCGCACTGGCTGGCCGTGGACGAAGCGGCCGACCTCGTGCTCGTGGACATCATCGAGAAGATGCCGATGGGCAAGGCGCTCGATCTGCAGCAGTCGGCGCCGATCCGCGGCGTGGACGTCAGCATCGTCGGCAGCAACGGCTATGCGGAGACGGAAGGCAGCGACATCGTCGTGATCATCGCCGGCATTGCCCGCAAACCCGGGATGACGCGCGAGCAGCTCATCGACACCAACGCCGGCATCGTGCGCAGCGTGGTGGAGCAGGTCGTGCACTACTCACCCAACGCCTTCCTCCTCGTCGTGACGAATCCCCTCGACGCGATGACCTACCTCACCTACAAGATCTCCGGATTTCCGCGCGAGCGGGTGATCGGGGAGTCCGGCGCGCTGGACGGCACGCGCTTCCGGACGTTCATCGCCAAGGAGGTGGGGGTCTCCGTCGCCGACGTGCACGGGATTGTCATCGGCGCGCACACCGACAAGGACATGGTGCCGTTGTCCCGCTTTGCCCATGTCGGCGGCGTCCCGCTCGGCCACCTGCTTCCCCCCGAGCGTGTGGACGCCGTGGTGGCCCGGACCCGGCGGGGCGGCGCGGAGATCACGGAGCTGATGGGGACCAGCGCCTTCTTTGCACCGGGCGCCGCCATCGCGCAGATGGTCGAGGCGATCCTGGGAGACCGCAAGCGGCTGCTGCCCTGCAGCGTCTACCTGGACGGGGAGTACGGCGAGCGCGACGTCTGCATCGGCGTGCCGGTCGTCCTGGGCGCCGGAGGGGTCGAGCGGATCATCGAGCTACCGCTGAACGACGCGGAGCGATCGGCGTTTGCCGCGTCCGCCAGGGCGGTGCGGGAGATGCTCGGCGCGCTGAAGCTGTAGTTCGCCCGCTCAGCATGGACATTCGGCCGGTGGTTCTCGAGGGCGTGCACGTGCGGTTGGAGCCGCTCTCGCTGGATCACCTGCCGGCCCTCATCGAGATCGGGATCGAGCCCGGCCTGTGGCGCTGGACCACGCAGACCGTCCGCACCCCGCAGGAGATGACAGAGTACGTCCACGGCGCCCTGGCCGAGCAGGCGGCGGGGCATGCCCTGCCGTTTGCCACCGTGGAGAAGGCCTCGGGGCGGGTCGCCGGGAGCACGCGGTTTGCCGCCATCGCCCCCTTCCACCGCCGGGTGGAGATCGGCTGGACGTGGCTCGCCCCGCGGTGGCAGCGCACGGCCCTCAACACCGAGGCGAAGTACCTCATGCTGGCTCACGCCTTCGATCAGTGGGGGTGCCTGCGTGTGGAGTTCAAGGCCGACGTGCTCAACACAAGGTCGCGACAGGCGCTGCTGCGGATCGGCGCGAAGGAAGAGGGGATCCTGCGCAGCCACATGATCACCGCCACCGGGCGGATCCGCGACACCGTGTATTTCAGCATCATCGCCCCGGAGTGGCCTGCCGTCCGGGCGGCGCTGGAAGCGAGACTGCAGCCCCGAGGGTGAAATGAAACTCCACGAGTACCAGGCCAAGGACCTCTTCCGCGCCTATGCCATCCCCGTGCAGAACGGGACAGTGATCGAGCGCGTGGAGGACGTGGACGGCCTCGTCCTGTCCTACCCGCTCGTGCTCAAGGCGCAGGTGCTGGTCGGCGGGCGCGGCAAGGCCGGGGGGATCAAGCTGGCCACGGGCCCGGCGGAGGCCAGGGCGCACGCCCGCTCGATCCTGGGGATGTCCATCAAGGGAGAGGTGGTGCGGCGTCTCCTCGTGGCGGAGGCGGTAGAGATCGCCGCGGAGTACTATCTGGCGTTCATCGTGGACCGGGCCGCTCGGGCGCTCGCCGCGATCGCTTCGGCGGCGGGAGGCATCGACATCGAGGACGTGGCGCGGACCACCCCGGAGAAGATCGCCAAGACGGTGATCGACCCCTTCCTCGGGTTCCGCCCCTTCCACGCCCGGGAGCTGGGACGCCGGCTCGGACTCTCCGGCACGCCGCTGAACGACTTCACCGCCATTGCCGCCGCGCTGTACCGCCTGTGCGAGCGGGAGGACGCCGAACTGGCTGAGATCAACCCGCTCGGCGTGGTGAACGGCCGGCTGCTCGCCGTGGACGCGAAGGTGATCATCGACGACAACGCGGTGTTCCGCCATCCCGCCCTGCCGAAGAATGAAGAGATGACGGAGCTCGAACGGGCGGCCCGCGCCGAAGACCTCTCCTATGTCGAACTCGACGGCGATATCGCCATCATCGGTAACGGCGCGGGGCTGGTGATGTCCACGCTGGACATGGTCGCGCACTTCGGCGGGAAGCCGGCGAACTTTCTCGACGTCGGCGGCGGGGCCACCGAGGAGAACATGCGGCAGGCCATCACCATCGTCTCACGCAAGCCCGGCGTGCGCGTACTGCTGGTGAACATCTTCGGTGGGATCACGCGCTGCGACGACATCGCCCGCGGCATCGCCGCGAACCCGCCCAATCTGCCGATGGTCGTCCGCCTCACGGGGACAAATGAGGTGGAGGGGCGCCGCATCCTCAAGGACGCGGGCTTCGACGCCTTCATCGATCCGGAGGCGGCGGCGCAACGGGCGGTGGCCCTGCTGGGAGCGCGGGCCTGATGCGGCGGCGGGCGGTCGCCGCGGCAGTCCTGGCGGCAGTCCTGGCGGTGTTCACGCCGGCCTCGACCGGCGCGGCCGCGCAGGATGCGCAGGCGGTACGCTACGTCGTGGTCCTCAGCTTTGACGGCCTGCGTCCGGATGCGCTGCGCACGGCGATGCCGGCCGCGCTGCTGCGACGGGCGTCATTCACCTGGCAGGCGAAGACCACCCTGCCGAGCGTCACGCTCCCCTCGCATACCTCGATGCTCACCGGTGTGCCGCCCTCGGTCCATCGGATGTTGGCCAATAGCTGGCGGACCTCCCAGGGATACGTCCAGCTCCCGACCGCGTTCTCCGTGGTCACGGACGCCGGCGGCCGCGCGGCGATGTTCGTGACGAAAGCGAAGCTGCTCTACCTCGCACGGCCCGGGACGGTGGCCCGCGCGGAATTCCTGCCGTATCCCCGGCACGACCAGGCCGCGGCCGTCCGGGTGGCGATGCACTACCTGGCGACCGTCCAGCCCCACTTCCTCTTCATCCACGTCGCCGATCCCGATGACGTTGGGCACCGCGACGGGTGGATGTCGGACGCCTATCTGGAGGTCGTGCGGAAGACGCCGGAGACGATCCTTGTCGTGCTGGACACCTTGGAGCGGATAGGCGCGCTCGACCGCGGTCTCGTCATCGTCACCTCGGACCACGGCGGTCACGGGCGGGCGCACGGCTCGGACCGCCCGGAAGACGTGACCATCCCCTGGCTGGCCTTCGGGGCCGTGGCGCCGGGGCCCATCAGCGGACAGGTGATGACATACGATACGGCGGCGACAGCAGTGAGCGCCCTGGGCCATGCTGTGCCGGCCGGCTGGCACGGGCGCGCGGTGATCCAGGCGGTCGCCACCAGGCGATAGGCAAGGGGCAGTCCGTGAGCATCCTGATCGACCGGAACACCCGAGTTCTCGTCCAAGGGATCACCGGGTACCAGGGCGAGTTCCACGCGGCCCGGATGCGTGAGTTCGGGACGCAGGTGGTGGCGGGGACGACCCCCGGTAAGGGGGGGCAGCGGGTCGATGGGATCCCGGTGTTCGAGACGATCGTCGAAGCCGTCCGGGATACCGGCGCCACCGCCTCCTGCAGCTTCGTCCCGGAGCGCTTCGCCGCCGACGCCGCGCTCGAGGCGATCGATGCCGGACTGAACCCGGTGGTCATCATCACCGAGGGCCTCCCGGTTCACGACGCCCTGCGGGTCGTTCGCTACGCCCAGCAGAAGGGCGTCCGGGTGGTCGGCCCGAACTGCCCCGGGCTGACCTCGCCGGGGCAGTCGAAGATCGGGATCATGCCGAATCACCTGTTCAAGGAGGGACCGGTCGGGGTCGTCTCGCGCAGCGGTACGCTCACCTACGAGATCGTGGCCGCACTGACCGCCCGGGGCATCGGGCAGACCACGGCGCTGGGTCTTGGCGGAGATCCCGTGATCGGCACGAACTTCACCGAGGCGCTGCGTCTCTTCCAGGACGATCCGCAGACCGCGGCTATCGTCCTCATCGGGGAGATCGGCGGGAGCGCCGAGGAGGACGCGGCCCGCTTCATCACCGCGCATGTGACGAAACCGGTCGTCGGCTACATCGCCGGCCGTACCGCGCCGGCGGGGAAGCGCATGGGCCATGCCGGGGCGGTGATCTCGGGATCGGAAGGGACGGCGGGGGCGAAGGTGGAGGCCCTGCGTGCCGCCGGAGTCCGGGTGGCGACGCTCCCTGGCGAGGTGGCGACTCTCGTGGCGGAGGTGGTGTGATGATGGAGCGGCGATTGATGCGATCGCGCCGCAGCCGGATGATTGCCGGTGTCTGCGGCGGCATCGCCGAGTACACGAACGCGGACCCGACGATCGTGCGGCTGGTATGGGCCCTGGTCACGCTGTTTCCGGCGACGCTGCCGGTCGGGCTCATCGGCTACGTCCTGGCCTGGCTGATTATCCCGGAGGCCCCGGCGACGACGGAGACGGATAGTAGGCAGTAGGGGGGGCGGCCGTGCGAGGTTTCCTGCTGCGCTGGCTGTTCAACACCGTGGCGATCTACGTCACGACGCACATCGTCTCGGGGTTGCGCATTCCCGATCTGGGCGGGGCGGTCATCGCCGCGCTGGTGCTCGGCGTCGTCAACGCCTTCATCCGGCCGATCATTCTCCTCCTCACCCTGCCCGTCAACATCCTCACGCTGGGTCTGTTCACGCTGGTCGTGAACACCATCATGCTCTACATCGTCGCCGCCGTGACGCCGCTGGAGATCGCGGGCTTCCTGGCGGCGTTCATCGGTGCCCTGCTCATCGCCGTCATCAGCACGGTGCTCAGCCGACTCCTCACACATTAACGCGGGCAACGATGACGACGGTCGCTGCGGCCCGTCCGGGCCTCGCGACGACATCCCGCGACGACTCTGATACACTACCTCTAAGACGATGCCGAAGAGCACGGCCGCGCGGCGCCGGTTCCGGCTGCCCCTGGCCGACATCCAGTTCCTGATCATCACCGGGTTGTCCGGGGCGGGGAAGTCGAACGCCATGAAGGTGTTCGAGGACCTCGGTTTCTTCTGCGTGGACAACCTGCCGCCGGCGCTCGTCCCGAAGTTCGCCGAGCTCTGCCTCTCCTCCGACGGACGCATCCACCGCGCGGCGCTGGCCATCGACGTGCGCGGCGGGGAGTTCTTCGACGACCTCTTTGCGTCGCTCAGCCAGCTCGAGGAGATGGGAGTGGACTACCGCATCCTCTTCCTCGACGCCGCCGACGACGTGCTGGTGCGCCGCTTCGAGGAGACCCGGCGGAAGCACCCGCTGGCGCAGGCCGGGGGCGTCCTCGACGGCATCCGCGCGGAGCGCCAGCGCCTCGAGGCGGTGAAGGAACGCTCGGACAAGATCATCGACACGAGCACGTTGAGCGTCCACGACCTTCGTCAGGAGATCCTGGAGTCATTCGTGCGGGGAGCCCGGGAGGACACCCTGACCGTGGGCATCGTCTCCTTCGGATACAAGTACGGGATCCCCCTCGACGCGGACCTGATGTTCGACTGCCGCTTCCTCCCGAACCCGCACTACGTCGAGGCGCTGCGACCCTTGCCCGGCGACAGCCCGCAGGTCCGGAAGTTCGTCCTGGGGCAGCCCGCCACGCAGGAGTTCATGCGCCGGCTCGCCGACCTGCTCGACTACCTCCTCCCGCAATACCTGGACGAGGGGAAGTCGCATCTCACGCTGGCCATCGGGTGCACCGGAGGGAAGCACCGCTCCGTCGTCCTCGCCGACGAGCTGTCCACCTACCTGAACACGAAGGGCTACGCCGTGAGCGTGCGCCACCGCGACATCGGGAAGGAATAATCCGTGCGCGCACAGCTCCGGCGCTGGGCCAGCTGGCTGTCCCCCGGGATCGGCGTCAAGCGCTGGGGCGTCCTCATGGTCCTCGGCGTGCTGCTGGTCAGTGCCGGCGCCGCCCTCATCGTCAACGTGCAGCTCCTTGGGCTGGTCGAGTCGGTGATCTTCCAGGTGGCTCTCAGCCTGCTCATCGTCACCCGCGGCCTGCTGTCCCCGACGCTCTTCGGCGCGGCGCTCATCCTCGCCGGGGCCCTCGTCGGGTTCATCGGGCTGCGCGGCGCGTTCCGCTCCATCGCCAGCGCCCTGATCCCCCCGGGCAACACGCCGCTCATCGATGTCCTCCGCCAGCAGCGGCGGCGCAGCCGCGGGCGCCGGGTGGTTGTGGTGGGCGGCGGGACGGGACTGTCCACGCTGCTGCGCGGGCTGAAGGCCTACACGGAGAACATCACCGCCGTCGTCACGGTGTTCGATGACGGGGGCAGCTCAGGCCGGCTGCGCCGCGAGCTCGGCATCCTTCCTCCCGGGGACATCCGCGACTGCCTGGTCGCGCTCGCCGAATCCGAGCCGCTCATGACGCAGCTCTTCGAGTACCGGTTCCAGGGCGGGGCGCTGGAGGGGCACGCCTTCGGCAACCTGTTCATCGCCAGTCTGGCGGGGGTCACCGGCGATCTGGAGAACGCGGTCAGGCAGACGAGCAAGGTCCTCAACATCAAGGGACGCGTGCTGCCCTCGGCCGTGGAAGACGTCGTCCTGGTGGCGGAGTTCACGGATGGGACGGTGGTCGAAGGGGAGTCCCAGATCACGAAGGCCGGACGGCGGATCCGCCGCGTGGCGCTGAAACCGGCCGACGTCGCCCCGGCGCCCGAGGTCCTGGCCGCGATCGCCGACGCGGAGCTCATCGTACTGGGGCCGGGCAGTCTCTACACCAGCGTCATCCCAAACCTGCTCGTGCGCGGCGTCGCCGACGCCGTGCGCGCCAACCGCAGCGCGACGCGCCTCTACGTCTGCAACGTGATGACGCAGCCGGGAGAGACCGACGGCTACGCCGCGAGCGATCACGTGCGGGCCCTCCAGCAACTGGTCGCTCCGGACATCGTCACGCACGCCCTGGTGAACACGCAGCCCCCCCGCCAGCGAGCGCTCCTCGCCCGCTATGAGGGGGAGGGCGCCCACCCCGTTGCCGCCGACCTGGACGCCGTCCGGCAGCTCGGCGTCACCCCCATCGCCGCGGCGCTGATCAGCGAGGAGGATGTCGTCCGCCACGATCCGGAGGCGCTGGCGCGCGCTCTGGTGCGTCTCCTGGTGGCGGGCGCCGTAGACGGGGTCGCGGCCGCCGCGGAGGCGCGGTAGGAGTCCCTAACAGCCCGCCGAATTCACGGGATTGTGCCTAAGGTAGTCGTAGACTGGCTGTACGTCGGCGTGTTCGCCGCCGTCGGCATCGTCCTCACCGTCATCCCGCTGGTGGTCGTCTGGCTCCTGGCCCCGCGGCTGTCCCTGCCCCAGAAACAGCTCACCTACGAGTCCGGCGTCATCCCCTTCGGCCAGGCCTGGGCGCAGTTCAACGTGCGCTATTACCTCTTTGCGCTGATCTTCGTCGTCTTCGACGTCGAGGTGATCTACCTGTACCCCTGGGCCGTCGTGTTCCGGGACCTCGGCGCCTTCGCCTTTTACGAGATGCTCGTCTTTCTCCTCATCCTGTTCGTCGGGCTGATCTACGCCTGGCGGAAGGGCGCTCTGGAGTGGGTGTGAGCCGTGGCCTGGCTTCTTGAGATCCTGAAGGCGGCGGCTCTGGCCGTCCTCATCTTCACGTTCCTGGCCGTCGTCGGGGCGATGTACGGCGTGTACCTGGAGCGCAAGATCAGCGGGTGGATTCAGGCCCGCATCGGCCCCAAGCACGTCGGCCCGTACGGCCTGCTCCAGACCGTCGCCGACACGGTGAAGCTGCTCCAGAAAGAGCACATCACGCCCCGCCGGGCGGATGCCCTGATCTTCAACACCGCTCCGTTGATCGTTGCCGTCGCCGCGCTGCTGGACTGGGTGGTCATCCCCTTCGGCACCGGCTTCGGGCGTGTGCTCGTCGTCCGCGACATCAACATCGGCGTGCTGTACTTTGCGGCGATGGCCTCCATCACGGTCATCGGCATCCTCGCCGCGGGGTGGGCGAGCAACAACAAGTACGCCCTGCTCGGCGGGCTGCGGTCCGCCTCACAGATGATCAGCTACGAGATCCCGCTCGCCCTGGGGATCCTCTGGGTGGCGATGATCGCCGGGACGCTGTCCACGGTGGGCATCGTCGAGGCGCAGCGCGGGGGCTGGTTCCTCTTCAAGGTCCCGCCGCTCGGGCTGCTGGCCGCGGTGCTCTTCCTGGCCGCGGCGACGGCGGAGGTGAACCGCGTCCCCTTCGACCTGCCGGAGGCGGAGTCGGAGTTGGTGGCCGGCTACTTCGCCGAGTACACCGGCATGCGCTTCGCCCTGTTCCAGCTGGGCGAATACGGCGAGATGTTCGGGATGGCGGCGCTGGCCTCGGTGCTGTTCCTGGGCGGGTGGCTCGAGCCCAATCTCCCGGTCTGGGTGTGGGCGGCGCTCGGGGTGGCCGCGCTCGCGACGGCGGCGTACGTCCGGTTCTCAGCCCTCCGCACCGTCTACCTGCTCCGTCCGATCACGGCCCTGGCCGTGCTCGGGGCGGTGCTCTGCGGGGTGATGATTCTGGGGGCGGTCCTCGGGCGCTCGCCGGTCCTGCCCAGCCTGATCTGGTTCTTCGCGAAGATGTTTGCGCTGGTGTTCTTCCTGATGTGGATGCGCTGGACCTACCCGCGCCTGCGGCTCGACCAGCTGCTCAACCTGTCCTGGAAGGTGCTGCTGCCGGCCGGCCTCCTGAACCTGCTCCTCACCGGGTTCCTGCTCACGGTGGCCCGGTGATGGGCGAGCTCGCCGCGTTCACCATCCTCTCCGCGCTGATGCTCGTGCCCGCGGTCATCGTCGTGACCAGCCGGAACATCGTGCGCTCCGCGCTCTCGCTCGTACCGACGTTCCTCGGCGTGACCGGGTTCTACATCATGCTGCACGCGGAGTACGTGGCCGGGATCCAGGTGCTGATCTACGCCGGTGCGATCACCGTCCTCATCCTCTTCGTCATCATGCTCACGGAGGGGGGATCGGGGACGATGGTGCGGCAGGTCACCGGCCAGGTTCCCCTGGGGGCGATGGCCGCGATCTGGCTCGCCTTCCTCATTCTCGTCACGCTCTCCCGCACGACGTGGCCGGTGGCGCGCGGCGAGCTCCCGTCGTACAGTGTGCAGGCCATCGGGACGGCGTTCCTCACCAACTACGTGCTCATCTTCGAGGTGACCAGCCTGGTGCTGCTGATCTCGCTCGTCGGGGCGATAGTCATCGCCCGCAGAGAGGAGTAGCGAAGCGCGGATGGCGGTCGGCCTGACGCACTATCTCGTCATCAGCACGATCCTGTTCTGCCTGGGCCTCTTCGGCGTCCTGACCCGCCGGAACGCGGTGGCCATCCTCATGGGGATCGAGCTGATGCTGAACGCCGGGAACATCAACCTCGTCGCCTTCAATCGCTACGTGGCCCCCGGCGCCGTCTCCGGTCAGGTCTTCGCCCTGGTCGTCATCACGCTCGCCGCGTGTGAGGCGGCGGTCGGGCTGGCCCTGGTCATGGCCGCCTACCGCGGCCTGGAGACCATCCACGTGGACGAGATCAACCTGATGAAATGGTAACGACGCGGGAACAGGGGAACACGGCCACATGCTGAGGCGGTGGAAGCGATAATGCTGGAGGCCGCCTGGCTCATCCCGGTCCTGCCCTTCCTCGCCTTCTGGCTGATCATCTTCTTCGGCCGCCGCCTGCCGGGGGAGGGCGCCTACGTCGCCATCGGGGCGATGGTCGTGGACGCCCTGTGGTCAGTTGTGATCCTCGTGCAGTCCCTGGGCGGCCGGACCTATGAGGCCAACCTCGTCTGGGCCGTGACGGGCGGGCGCGCCGTCGAGATCGGCTACCAGATCGACCCCCTGACGGCGGTGATGTTGAACGTCGTGACCGTCGTGGGCTCCCTGATCTTCATCTACTCCATCGGGTACATGCACGGCGATCCGCGCTACCCTCGGTTCTTCGCCTACATGTCGCTGTTCGCCGCGTCGATGCTCACCCTCGTCCTGGCCAACAACCTCCTCCTCCTGTACATCGGCTGGGAAGGCGTCGGCCTGTGCAGCTACCTGCTGATTGGCTTTTGGTTCGAGCGGCCTGCGGCGGCGCGCGCCTCGATGAAAGCCTTTGTCACGACGCGCGTGGGCGATCTGTTCATGTTCGTCGGCATCCTGCTCCTCTTCTTCACCGTCGGCTCGCTCGACTTTGGGGCGATCTTCGAGGCCGTGGAGAGCGGGACGCTGGCCGGGGCGACGCTCACCCTGGCCGCGCTGCTCCTCTTCGGCGGCGCGGTGGGCAAGTCGGCGCAGATCCCGCTGCACGTCTGGCTGCCCGACGCGATGGAAGGGCCGACGCCGGTCTCCGCGCTGATCCATGCCGCGACGATGGTCGCCGCCGGCGTCTACCTGGTGGCGCGCAGCTACCTCCTCTTCTTCGCCAGCCCCGATCACGGCGCGCTTACCGTCGTGGCCTACATCGGCGGCGCGACCGCGCTGATGGCCGCCACGATCGGCATCGTCCAGACCGACATCAAGCGCGTCATGGCCTACTCCACGATCAGCCAGCTCGGGTACATGATGATGGGCCTGGGCGTGCTCGGCTACACCGCCGGTGTCTTCCACCTCATGACGCACGCCTTCTTCAAGGCGCTGCTCTTTCTCGCCGCGGGCTCGGTCATCCACGCCATGCACACCAACGACATGAAGGAGATGGGCGGGTTGAGCCGGGTGATGCCGCGCACATATTGGACGATGGTGGTCGGCAGCCTGGCCCTGGCCGGGGTGCCCCCGTTCGCGGGCTTCTGGAGCAAGGACGAGATCCTGCTCGAGGCCTTCCACCACAACCCCGTCCTGTTCTGGATCGGGCTGGCCGGGGCATTCATCACGGCGTTCTACATCTTCCGGATGATCTTCCTCACCTTCGGGGGACGCCTGCGGAGCGCCGCCCATCCCCACGAGTCGCCGGCGGTGATGACCGTCCCCCTCTTGATCCTGGCCGGCTTCAGCGCGGTCGTCGGCTTCGCCGGCGCGCCGTGGTGGGGAAATCCCTTCCATCAATTCGTGAGCTTCGAGGCGGCCGAGACGGTGCCGTTCGATCCCACCCTGGCCCTGATCAGCACGATCGTCGCCCTGGCCGGAATCTTCACCGCGGCGGCCGTCTACCACTGGAAGTGGATTCCCTCCGAATCCCTGCGCCGGGCCGCCGGCCCCCTCTACGCCCTGCTCGTGCACAAGTACTACTGGGACGAGCTGTACCAGTGGACGGTGGTGCGTCCGCTGCTCTGGATGGCGCGGAGATTGCGTACCTTCGACCTCTACGTCATCGACGGCGCGGTCAACGCCGTCGGGTTGATCTTCGTCTGGTTGGCCCGCCTGTACCGGGTCTTCGATCTCTACGTCGTGGACGGCGCCGTGAACCTGGTGGGCTGGGTGACGAAGGCGGCCGGCGGCGTGCTGCGCTACGCCCAGACCGGGGCCCCCCAGAACTACCTGCTGGTCATCGCCCTCGGCGTCATCTTGCTGGTGGTGGGCGGCATCATCCGATGAGCGCATCTCTCCGAGGAGGAGCCTGAATGCTCAGTTTGATCACCTTCCTGCCGCTGGCGGGGGGCGTCCTGATCCTGTTCCTCCCCAAGACCGGGGAGCGGTTGATGAAGAATGTCGCCCTGCTCTTCTCCGCCGCCTCCCTCGCCGTCTCCGTGGTCCTGGTCGCGATGTACCGGGTCGGAGAGGGGATGCAGTTCCAGGAGCTGTACCGCTGGATCCCCGGCCTCACCATCAATTACCACATGGGCATCGACGGTTTGAGCCTCCCGCTGGTCGTGCTCACGGGGCTGCTCAGCGTGCTCTCTCTGGCCTACTCCTGGCGGATCGACCACCGGCTGAAAGAGTATCTCTTCCTCTTCCTGCTCCTGCAGACGGGGATGCTCGGGGTCTTCGTGGCGCTGGACTTCTTCCTCTTCTATGTGTTCTGGGAGATCACGCTGGTCCCGATGTACTTCCTCATCGCCATCTGGGGCGGCCCGCGCAAAGAGTACGCCGCCATCAAGTTCTTCCTCTATACGTTGATCGGCTCGCTGGCCATGCTCCTGGCCATCTTGATCCTGTACTTCAACGCCTCGCCGCGGACGTTCGGCGTGCTGGAACTCATCCGCCAACAGCCGCTGGCCGGGAAGCCGCTGCTCGCCTCGCTGGCGTTCTGGGGCTTCTTCCTCAGCTTCGCCATCAAGGTGCCGATGTGGCCCTTCCACACCTGGCTCCCCGACGCCCACGTCGAGGCCCCCACCGCCGGCTCCGTGATCCTGGCCGGTGTCCTGCTGAAGATGGGCACCTACGGCTTCGTTCGCTTCAGCCTGCCGCTCTTGCCGGAGGCGTTCAAGCAATACGCGTTCTTCATCGCCGTGCTCGCCCTGCTCGGCATCGTGTACGGGGCGCTTGTGGCGATGGCCCAGACCGACCTGAAGAAGCTCGTCGCCTACAGCTCGGTCAACCACATGGGGTATGTCATGTTGGGCGTGGCCGCGGCGGCCGCCGCGGCCGGCGACGCGGCAAAGGCGGCGGCGGCGACCACGGCCCTGAACGGCGCCGTGTTCGAGATGGTGGCCCACGGCATCATCACCGGGGCGCTGTTCCTCATCGTCGGCGTGCTCTACGACTACCGCGCGCACACGCGCGGCGTGGATGAGTTCGGCGGGCTGGGGGCGCGCCTGCCGGTCTACTCCGGGATCACCATGCTCGCCATGCTGGCCTCCCTCGGTCTCCCCGGGCTGATGGGCTTTGTCGCCGAGTTCTTCATCTTCGTGGGCAGCTTCGGCATCTTCCCCTACCTCACGGCGGTGGCCGTGACCGGCGTCG
>Ga0209751_10003644_pt1 | contig 14918 bp, 13 predicted proteins | sample RifCSP13_1_FD_184019 | JGI IMG/M metagenome (GOLD analysis project Ga0209751, IMG submission 184019) | Soil microbial communities from Rifle, Colorado - Rifle CSP2_sed 13_1 (SPAdes) (version 2) | ecosystem: Environmental > Terrestrial > Deep subsurface > Rock core/Sediment | place: Rifle... | reverse complement strand
GCACCACCTGAACGTCCTGGAGCGGGACGCTCTGATCCGGTCGAAGAACGTGGGGACCCGGAAGCTGTTCTTCGCCGCGGGCGCAAGGGTCCCCGAGGACGGGGGAGGCATGCACGAGGTCCAGCAGCAGATCCTGCGGCACCTGAGGGAGTCGGGAGGGCTCGCCGTGAACGACGTGGCGGGCGTGATCGGGATCAGCCGGCAGCTCGCGATCTACCACCTGCGGGACCTGAGCCGGAGGGGGCTCGTCCGGATCGAGCGGCGGGCGTTCCGCATCGTCGCGTACGCAGAGGAGCCGCAGGGCCCAGCGTTCCCGTAGGAGCGCACCCCCGCGCCACGGACGCACCGGGGTCCACCTGCTTCGCCCTGCGTCACGGCGTGCCGCCGGCACCGCGGCTCCAGGTCCGGTTGCGGTCGGGCCCCGGTTTCTCTCCCGCGTCCTGGGGCCAGCCGACGAGATCGAAGAGGTCGCACAGCACGCGGAACGTGAACCCCCACAGCGGCTTCCCGCCCGCGTCGAAGGCGGGCGTCTCGAGTTCCGCCTCCGGAAGCTCGATGAGGGCCTTGTGCAGCGTCGCGGGCAGCCCGTCGAGCGGGGCCCAGAACGCCCGCGCGGCCTCGTCCCCGGGCCGCGGCGTCGGCGGGCGGGACGCGTGGAACACGAACGGGACGACGACCCAGTCCACGCGGTTCGCCGGGTATCGGGTCGGGAGCCACCCGAGAAGGCGGGCGCCTCGGGAGAGGCCGATCCCAACCTCCTCCTTCGCCTCGCGCCTCGCGGTGTCGAGGGGCGTGCGGTCCGTGCGGGTGCGGCGGCCGCCCGGGAACGCGATCTGCCCGGACCACGGGTCGCCCTCCCGCTCCGCGCGTTCGATTAGCAGGACCTCGGGAGCGGCCCGCCCACGGAGGATCATGGACACCGCGCCCCCCGCGGTCTTCGGCGGGGGGCCCAGGGACTTCGAGAGGGCGGAGACCTTCCGTTCGATCTCCGCGATGCGGGCCATCGCGCAGGGATGGGGCAGCCGGCCTAAATCGTTTCCATGGTGGGCGCTGGCGATCGCGTCATGGAGGCGTCCCGCGCCGCGCCCGGCTCGGGAACCGTCAAATAGCGTCGCCCGCATGGGGTCGCGCGCATGCTCGACGTGAAGGTCCTCCGGGAGAACCCGGAGCTGATCCGCGCGAACCTCGAGAAGCGCGGGGACCTCGCCCGCATCCCCGTCCTCCAGGACGCGGTCCGCTGGGACAAGGAGTGGCGGGAGGGACAGCAGGAGCTGGATCGGCTCCGGCACCAGCGGAACGTCGTCACCGCGGAGATCCGCGAGCTGAAGAAGGCGGGCCAGGACGCGGGCGCGAAAATCGCAGAAGCCGCCGCGCTCCCGGAGCGAATCAAGATCCTCGAGGCGCGAGTCGAGGAGCTCCAGCGGAGCCTCCGGGACGCGATGCTCCGGCTCCCGAACCTGCTCCACGAGAGCGTGCCCCCGGGCCTCCGTGCGGAGGACAATGCCGAGTTGCGCAGCTGGGGAAAACCGAAGGCCCCAAGGTTTGAGCTGAAGGGACACGGGGAGCTCGCGGAGGCCCTCGGGCTCGCGGACTTCGAGCGGGGCCGGAAGGCCGCGGGCGCAGGGTTCGTGTACCTGCTCGGGGACCTCGCCCGCCTCGACCTGGCGATCATACGGTACGGCGTGGATTTCCTCGTGAAGCGCGGCTTCACGCCGGTGTTCCCGCCCCACGCCCTGCGGCGTGCCGCGTACGAGGGTATGGTGGACCTGAGCGCGTTCGAGGACGTGATGTACAAGGTCGAGGGCGAGGACCTCTACCTGATCGCGACCTCCGAGCATCCGATCGGCGCGATGTTCATGGACGAGATCCTCGACGCGGACCGGTTGCCGATCCGGTTGGCGGGCATGTCGACGAACTTCCGGAAGGAGATCGGGGCCCACGGGGTGGACACGAAAGGCCTGTTCCGGATGCACCAGTTCAACAAGGTCGAGCAGTTCGTGTTCTGCCGCCCGGCGGAATCCTGGGACCTGTACGAGGAGCTCCAGCGGAACGCGGAGGACTTCTACAAGGCCCTCGGGATCCCGTTCCGCATCGTCGTCCTGTGCGCGGGGGACACGGGGAAGGTCGCGGCGAAGACGTTCGACCTCGAGGCCTGGTTCCCCCGCCAGAACGCGTACCGCGAGGTCGGCTCGAACTCGAACTGCACGGACTACCAGGCCCGCCGGCTGAACATCCGCGCGGGGAAAGTGGGCGGGGACAAGTTCCTCGTCCACACCCTGAACAACACCCTCGTCGCGACGAGCCGGTGCATGGTCGCGATCCTGGAGAACTTCCAGAACAAGGACGGGACCGTAACGGTCCCCAAGGTCCTGCGGCCGTACATGGGCGGGGTCGAGCGGATCGGGGCGGGGCCTGCGAAGGCGAAGTCGCGCCGGCCGAAGGCCCGCCACGCGCCCAGGCGGGCGGGGCCCACGAAGAAGCGGACCCGATTCCGCCGGCGCTCAGGGGACCGCCATGGCCCGCGCCATCCCTGAGCCCTCGACGCCGCGTTGGAGGGCGACAAGATTATCTACATGACAAGTCATTACATTGTCATATGCGAAACCTGCAGGTCCGCTTGGACGAGGAGGACCTCGAGGAGCTGGACGAGCTGGCGGGAGACGAGGGGCTGTCCCGGTCCGACGTCGCGAGAAGCGCCCTGCGCGAGGGGGTGCGGAAGCTCCGGATGGAGCGGGCGCTGAACCGGTACCTGAACCTGGAGTTCACCCTCACTCGGGCGGCCCTGTACGCGGGCGTCACAATCCGGGAGATGGCGAAGGCCGCGGGCGACCGCGGGATCCCGTTCTTCCGGTACTCCGTCGAGCAGCTGAGGCGGGACCGGGACCGCGCAGCGAAGTGGCTCAAGGGCTGAGCGATGCGGACGTGGGTCGACGCTTCCACGCTCATCGCCATCGACCTTGCCGGCGAGGTCGAGGTCCTCCGCACGCTCCTGGGGCGCGTCTCGGTCACGAAAGAGGTCGCGGCGGAGGTGTTCACGGGCCGGGAGTCCAGGGTCCTCCGAGAGGCCGCGGGCACGTGGATCGAGGTGGCGGAGGTCAGGGGGGACCGCCGCCGATGGACGACCCTCGGCCTCGGGCTTGGAGAGGCCTCCCTCTTCCTCACCCCCGCCGGGGACCGGCTCGTCCTCGACGAAATTCCCGCCCGCACCGTGGCGGAGGCGGAAGGGCGGGCCTACGTCGGCCTTCTCGGGCTCCTGCTCGCCGGTGTCCGAAGGGGACTCCTGACCCGCGACCGAGCCCGCGAGGTCCTCCGAAAGGTCGTTGAGTCGGGGTTCCATCTCGCGTCCCCCCTGCACGACCGGTTCCTGGCGGACCTCGAGGAGGGCTAGGCCAGCCCCGCCGAAATCCCCTTAACCGCCCGCCGCCTTGCCCACTGCGGATTGCCATGTCCCTCCTGTGCCCGATCGACTTCCGGTACGGCCGCCCGATCATGAAGGACCTGTTCGGGGAGGAGGCCCGCCTCCAGCGGCTCCTCGACGTCGAGGCAGCCCTCGCGCGGGCCCACGCGAAGGCGGGGAACATCCCGAAGACCGCGGCGGTCGCGATCGGCGGGAAGGCGAACACGAAATCCGTGAAGGTCGATCGGGTCAAGGCGATCGAGAAGGAGACCCGCCACGATATCATGGCGGTCGTCCTCGCCCTCTCGGAGGCGTGCGACAAGGAGGCCGCGAAGTACGTCCACCTCGGGGCGACGAGCAACGACATCTCGGACACCGCGACAGCGCTGCAGCTGCGGGACGCGATCCGCGTCCTGGACGAGGGAGTGCGGGAGCTGCGGGACATCTTCATCAATCTCGCGAAGAAGCACAAGCGGACCGTGATGCTCGGCCGGACCCACGGCCAGGCCGCGGCCCCGATCACGTTCGGCCTGAAGCTCGCCGTGTTCGCGACGGAGACGGACCGGCACCGGGAGCGGCTCTCGGAGGCCGCGAAGCGGGTCGTCGTCGGGAAGATGAGCGGCGCGGTGGGGACGGGCGCGGCCCTCGGGGAGCGCGCGCTCGAGATCCAGCGGCTCGTGATGGTGGACCTCGGGGTCGGCGTCGAGGAGGCGTCGTCCCAGATCGTGGGGCGGGACCGGTACGCGGAGTTCGTCGCGGTCCTCGCGAACCTCGCCGCGAGCCTGGAGAAGTTCTGCACGGAGGTCCGGAACCTCCAGCGGAACGAGATCGGCGAGGCCGCGGAGGCGTTCGAGACGGGCCAGGTCGGGAGCTCCACGCTCGCGCAGAAGGAGAACCCCGTCACGTCGGAGAACGTGTGCAGCCTCGCGCGCGTCGTCCGGGGGTTCGTGGTGCCCGCGTACGAGAACGTCCCCTTGTGGCACGAGCGGGACCTCACGAACAGCGCGTCGGAGCGGATCGTCCTCCCGCACGCGGCCGTCCTCGTGGACGACATGCTCGCGAAGACCGCGGACGTGTTCCGGGACCTGCGGGTATACCCGGATCGGATGCGGACGAACCTGGACGCGCTGAAGGGGCAGGCGATGGCGGAGAGCGTGATGATCGCCCTCGTGGGGAAGGGGATGGGGCGGCAGGACGCGCACAAGCTCGTGCAGGCCGCGGCGAGGGTTGCACGCGAGAAGGGCGTGCACCTGCGGGAGGTCCTCGCGGCGGACAAGGCGGTGATGAAGTCCCTGTCCGCGAAGGAGATCGAGGCGGCCTTGGACCCAGAGAACTACATCGGCGCCTCCGTCGAGATTGTCGAGGGCGTCGCGAAGAGATTCGCGTGAGCGCGGAGTACTTTCACCGCCCCCACGGCGAATGGGTCGGAGTAGTCTCGGCCACCTCCCCCTGGAAGGGTGAAGCCCGCGTCCTGTATGCGACATGTCGCATGGAACCCGCGACAACGCGCTCGCTGGACGTCCGGCCGATGACGCCGGAGCAGGTCGCATGGCGTCTCCTCCGGGACCACAATGCTGAGTTTGTGGCAATCGCCCCGACGGGATACTGGGTCGCGGTGGCCATGGAGAATCGAAGCGCGACGGACCCTGCGGAAACCTCGAATGGCATGCGGCCCTCGACGGCGGACCGGGTTGAGATCGTCGACGTGAACCGGGCCTCGGCCGATGACGTGCGCCGGATCTTGGACAGCGCCGTGGCGGTCGTCGGCTCGGCTGCGAGGACGACCCAGGGGCACCCGCTCCGGAAGATGATCGACCTCCACTACGATGTCCCGGTCGGAATCCGGTCGCTCAAGGACCGCGTCAACCGGCTCGTGTTCGGCTACCGCCTGACGATGGAGAGAGACGGCCGGCGGCGGACGTATCGGTATCCCGGCATCGTGCATCGGAAGGGCGTGCGCTGGATTGGCCAGTCCGTGCTCCGGTTGCCGCCCGTGGTCGCCGAAGAAGTGGAAGCGCTGCTTCGAGGGTGGGGGGTGCCCGTGACGCTGCAGGAAGTCTACGAGGGGTACTAGGCCCGACGTCCGAGCGGTGCCGCCCCGTTTGCGACATGTCGCATAACGAGGGGGCCCGCCTGTGGACCGCCCTAGCACGTCCAGCTCACAAACGCGCTCGCACGGAAGGACCACAAGCTCAGCGTGCAGGTGCCCGGGTTCCCGGGGTTTTCGAGGCGGAACGCATCGCCTGCGTCGAGGTGGTTCGAGATGCCGACATCCGTGAAGGTCAACCTGACCTCTGAGTCGAAGATCGGGCCGGGAGCGAGCGGCGCGCTTTGGGGGGATCCTGTTCCCTCTATGTCGATTGATAGTGTGTAGCCCCACAATGGCTCGGAAGTCGAAACGCTCGTCACGACGATGTCCCAGCACGAGGTTCCGCAGGGCGTCGGTGCTCCGAGAGTTACTGTAATCCGTAGCAACGTTACGCCGACCGAGACGAAAGCGAGTGCGACGGCCACGATGATTGGGGCAAGGACGACCCCCGGCACAACTTTCGACTCATCGGGTCTTCTCTTGGGCGACGGCCTGGGTGGGACTGGCGGCTGCCCGGGAAAGGCCATTGCCAGGCAATTGCGGCCAAGTCGAAAAAGCTTCGTGCTGAAGCGAATTCTACGATGAGCGGGGCTCCGTGTTTCGTTGTAGATGTCCGCGACCTTGTCGACTACGCCCCGGCATCCGGTTCAGGCACCGCGCGGAGGGTGGACGGTTCCCGACCGATTTTCCCCTTCTTGTCACGCCCGCCATGATTTCGTTCGAGTGTATGCGGATCACTCGCACCTCGAGAACCCACACGCGACGCACATCTGCACCCGTGCCGAGGGACGACCATTCCCCGCGCCCCCGGACAGCCGGGGGGGCTCGAGTTCCCCGCCGCCCGGGCTCACGCGACATGTCGCATATCTCGGCGAGCCCACCCCCAAGCTCTCCGCGATTCTGTCGACATGTCGCATAATCGCAGGGTCTAAGTCCCGACCTGGGTTACCGACGGCCGTGCTCTTCTCGAAAGTCGTGGAGTACTACGAGCGGATCGAGGCCACGACGAAGCGGCTCGAGATGACGGACCTCCTCGTGCAGATGTTCCGCGAGACGCCCGCGGAGGACCTCGACAAGCTCGTGTACCTCACCAAGGGCAGGCTCCACCCGGACTACCTGGGCATCACCTTGGGCCTCGCGGAGAAGCTCGCGATCCGTGTCCTCGCTCTCGCGACCGGGCTCGAGGAGCCACGCGTCACGGAGCTGTGGAAGGAGAAGGGCGACCTCGGCCTCGTCGCGGAGGAGGCGATCGCGGCCCGCCGCCAGACCGCCCTCACCTCCGAGCCCCTGACGCTCGCGAAGGTGTACGGAAACCTCGACGAGATCGCCCGCGCGAGCGGCGGCGGGAGCCAGGAGCGGAAGATCAGGCTCCTCGCGGACCTCCTGAACTCCGCGGCCCCGAAGGAGGCGAAGTATATCGTCCGCGCGGTCGTCGGCAAGATGCGCCTCGGCGTCGCGGACATGACGATCGTCGACGCGCTCGCGGCGACGTTCGCGACGAAGGAGGACCGGGACCGCGTGGAGCGCGCGTACAACGTCTCGTCCGACCTCGGGGAGGTCGCCCGCCTCCTCGCTGCGGAGGGCCTCGCGGGCCTTGCGAAGGTCCGCCTCCAGCTCTTCCGCCCGATCCGCTCGATGCTGTGCGAGCGCCTGGAAACCCTGGAGGAGATCCTCCAGCGCCTCGGGCAGTGCGCCCTCGAGTACAAGTACGACGGGATCCGCGTGCAGGCCCACATCGGGCGCGGCGACACCCGCCTCTTCTCCCGCCAGCTCGAGGACACGACCGGGCAGTTTCCGGAGATTGTCGCGGGGCTGCGGGAGGCGTACACAGGGACGGAGGGGATCGTGGAGGGCGAGGCGGTCCCCGTGGACCCCAACACGGGCGAGTTCCTCCCGTTCCAGGAGGTCTCCCGTCGCCGGGGGCGGAAGTACGACGTCGAGGTGATGATGAAGGAGTACCCCGTCACCCTGTTCCTGTTCGACTGCCTCCTCGACGGCGGGGAGGACCTCACGGGCCGGGCGTACGAGGATCGCAGGGCGCGGCTCCACGAGCGGATCGGGGAGAACGACCGGGTCCAGCTCTCCGAGTACAAGGACACGGACGACGCGAAGGTGGCGGAGGCGTTCTTCGACGCCGCCCTCGCGAAAGGCGGGGAGGGCCTCGTCGCCAAAGCGCTGGACTCGACCTACGAGGCGGGGGCCCGCGGGTACCAGTGGATCAAGTTCAAGCGGGAGTACGCGGCCGCGATGTCCGACACGGTCGACCTCGTCGTCGTGGGCGCGTTCGCGGGCCGCGGGAAGCGGGCGGGGAGGTACGGCGCCCTCCTCATGGCCGCGTACGACAAGGACGCGGACGTGTTCCGCACGGTGTGCAAGCTTGGGTCCGGCTTCGACGATGCGACCCTCGCGTCGCTCCCCGAGCGCCTCGGGCCGCACCGCGTCCCGCAGCGGCCCGCGCGGGTCGACTCGACCCTCGAGCCCGACGCGTGGTTCGAGCCCGCCGTCGTCCTCGAGGTGCTCGGCGCCGAGTTCACCCTGAGCCCCGTCCACACGGGCGGGCGGGACCTCGTCCGGAAGGGCGCGGGGTTCGCGATCCGCTTCCCGCGGTTCACGGGCCGGTGGCGGGAGGACAAGGGGCCGGAGGACGCGACCACGGTCCAAGAGGTCATGGAGATGTACGAGAGGCAGCGGAAGGTCGCGAAGGCGGGCGTCGCCCCCTGAGCCGCGGTGGCAACGATTTGGCAACAAAGGAGAGGAGCCCGCCAAGACATCCCCTCCCGCTGGCGGACCCGGCCGGGCCGGAGACCCACGAGAAGGCGACCACCTCGTTCGTGGAGGGGGAGACGACGGCCCTGCCGACTCGTCCGCCGCATTCCTCCTGCGACAGCCCTACTCCCGCCATTCCGCGATGTACCCGCAGTATTCGTCCCCCTTGAGGAGGCACTCCACCTTGCGGACCCGCACGGGGATCTTCTTGAGGGCGAACGCGCCCTCGTACGTCCCGAGCCAGGCCTGGCACCGGGCGGGCGAGCTGAGCCAGTCGAACTGCTTGAAGTGGGCCCGGCCCTCGCCGCTCTCGACCTCCATCCTCCCGTGGTTGAACTCACGGAGGTACACCGCGGGGACCATGTCGACGAGGACTCGCATGGGAAGGGCTCGCGTCAGGAACCGTCGGACGGACGGGAAGTGCTGCACCGCCTCCGACGCGCCCTCCCGGACGAACGCGTGCGTTCCGTCCCCGAACCGGGCTTCCACCTCTTCGAACAGCCGCATCATCGATCGGAGCGGGACCCACCGTTGCGAGGAGGGTCCGATCGTGCTCGTCAACCCCGCGGCGACGAACGGGGGCCGCGCCTCCGCCGGTCCGACCTGATGGCCAAGAACCCGGAACCACGCGCGCGGGTGGGTCGCGCGGACCATCGGGATCGTCAGGGGCCGACGGCCCCTCCACTCGAGGGAGGACGCGAGGGCCCTGCCGGAAGCTGTCAACCCGTACATCCGTCCCCGACCGCGACGGTCCGGCGTGAGGCACCCCACAATACCCCGGTCCGACAGCTCCCGGATTGCCCGGCTCGCGTGCGCCGCACTCACCCCGCACGCCTCCGCGAGCTGGCCCGTCGTCTTGGGCCAGTCAAGAAGTGCCGCGACGACGGCCATCCGGACGAGGCTCGCCCGCACGAACGCAGCCGTAGAGGCCGAGTCGGCCATCGCATCCCGTCCGAGGGGCGAATCCGGTCAGGGGTGCTTCAACGTTCGCTATCGACTTGGCGGGCGCTCCCCGGTGGCTCCGCTACAGGCCGCGCAAATCCTCCCGGATCTGGCCATACTGCTCGACCGTCAGGCGGGGCCCGAGTGCCCGGACTAGGTTGTCGAAGTCCATGTTCGTCGCCTGATCGAGGCGCTCGCGGTACGCGTACGCGCGCTGAAACTCGTCCATGAATGTGGCCGAAAGGAGGGCGCTGTACTCGAGGTGCTCGACAACGGACCGGGCCGCCAAGGCGCCCGTGATGACCGCGTACCGGAAGCCGTAGGCGGCGACGGCATCCTGAAACCCGCCGGCCTCGCCCACGACGAGCCCTCGCTCGCGCGTCGCGAAGGCGATGGGGTCCCGGGCATAGAACGCGCGCCCGTGAATCTTGCCCGCCCAGCGACTCGTCCCGAGGATCTCCCGAATCCACGGCTGTTGCGCAGCCTGTCGCGCCATGGCGAGCACCCTTTCGTAGTCCAAGTCCGTCCACGATCCGCTGTAGAAGGAATGGTACTCCACGCCGGGCGTAATCGCAAGATATCCGCCAGGCGCGATACTGTTGTCGAGAACCGCGATCACCATGTCCCGGTCGAGGTTCGCCCCTTCGGCGGTGAACGTGTAGCCCGCGGCCATCATGTTGAACCGACCGTGGGGCGGCCCCGTGGCGACGATATCCACGTTGTTCGGGGCGTTCGTGTCGAAATGGAATCGCACGCCGCCGTCCATGGCCCTTCGATACAGCTGCTGATCGACCGTGTAGTCCTCGGGCCCGCGCATAAACAGGTAGTACGACTTGCCCGTGACGACATTCTCGAAGTGCTCGGATCGGCGGACAGCGCGAGTCACCGTCGAGAAAGGCCGCACGTCGAACCCGAAGGACCGCAACTCCTCAAGGGCGTCTCGGGACCCATAGTTCCGCAAGGCCTCTGTGTGCGCTCCCGTGCTCGGCAGGAGCGCGCGCTTTCTTTCGAAGATCTCGACCGACTCGCCTAGCTCTGCCGCGGTAATCGCGGCCATGAGGCCCGCCAGGCCGGCGCCGGCGATTCGGACGGTCATGCTTCGCCTCGAGACATCAATGCAATCGAACGGAACGTGGCTCGGTCGGGTCCCACGGTGCGGATGGGCGAGCCATCACCCCCGGACGGGTCCGGCCCCCGAACGCGTCAAACAATCGAGAAGCTCGGGCAACTTCCGGAGGTCGTCAATCACGTGCGCGCTTGGAGGCGGCCCCCGGTCCGGCTCTCCGCCCCGCCTCACCCACACGGCCTGCATGCCCACGGCCGTCGCGCCTTCCAGGTCGATGCGGGAGTTCGAGACGAACACCGAGTCCTGTGGGCGACCGCCTTTCAGGGCGGCCAAGAAGATCCTGGGATTGGGTTTGTAGGCCTTGACCGAATCCGACACGACCACCACATCGAAGAGGCCCCGGATGCCGAGGCGATCGAGGAGAGGTTCTACCATCGACGTGTCGCTGTCCGTGACGATCCCCATGCGCTCGACCTGCCTCCTCAGGCCGCGGAGCAGGGCCGGTGTCACATCGTCGTGGAACTTCGCCGCAGGCAAATACCCTGCCCAAGCCGTCCGGACTAGCTGGACCGCGCCAGGGAGTGACAGGTCGATGTCGACGCCCGTGAGCACGTTCCGGAGAACCGTGCCCGCGATTTCCACTCCGGGCACAAAGCGGTTTTGCGCCTTGGCCGTCGCATCCGCAGTTCCCACGACCCACGCCGAAACGAGCACCTCAAGCGCGCGTCCGCCAATCGCGAACCGCCGCGCGATCTCCCGCGCCATCGCCGGACCCAACCCTCGGAGGTCCACGAGGGTGTCTCCCAAATCAAAAAACAAACCGACGGGCCGCGCCGCCTCCGACTCCATCTTGGACCGTGTGCGCCCGCGCATGGTCCCCACCGGCTTTAAGGGCAGGTAGGAATTCTCATCCTCGGCATCGGGAGGCGGGTATTTATATCCCCGTCGGGGGTTCGCTCCGATTGGCCGTGGTCCCTCTCGACATCCTCCGCCACCTACCCCTCCTGGCGGCGTCCATCTGGTTTGGTCTGGTACTGATGCAGGTCTACCGGGACCGGACCCACACGTGGACCGAGACTTTCTTCCTGTTCGCGTGCTTCTTCGCTGCACTGTATGCGTTCAGCGACTGGCTGTTCTTCAACGCGAGCAACGACGTGGGCGCGCTCGGGGCGGCGCGGCTGAGCCTCACGAGTGTCATCCTCACGGAGCTCTTCTTTCTCCTGTTCACCGTGGTCTACGTCGGGCGGATGCGCCGGTCCTACTGGTTAATCACCGGGGCGTCGGTGCCGCTGCTGCTTTACGTCTGGACGGCCATGGTCGAGGGGGTCGTCCGGCCCACCCCCGAGGGGCTCTACCTCCCGGTTCTGGATCCCGCAGCCTTCCTCGTGCTGCTCGTCTACGTCACCGCGTGCGGCGGAGTGGGCGTGATAAACCTCTACCGTGTCTATCGAATCGTGCGGGAGCACAGCCGGGGGTTGGCGCGCCGGGCCGCAGGGCTCGTCGTCACGTTCGTCACGGTCCTGTTCCTAGGGATGGGCACCAACGGCTACCTCGGCGTCACGCAGAATACTCAGATTCCGCCCCTGTTCTCGACGTTCCTGATCTTGGTGGGATTCATGGCCGCCTACACCCTCTATCCGGGGGGGAGGGAGCGGATCTCCGGGGCAATCCGGAGGTTCCGGGCCCGCCGGTACCAGATCGAGGGCGTGTACCTCGTGTACAACGACGGCACCCTCATCGCCTCCCGCGGGCGGGAAGGGGCCGCGGGCCTCGACCGGGACCTCTTCAGCGCGACCCTCGACGTGATCCAGAACTTCATGCGGACTTCGTTCCCGTTCCTCCGCGGCACGTCCCTGCGGACGATCGAGCACGGCAGCTACCGGATCCTCATCGAGCGCGGGAAGTGGTGCTACCTGACCGTCGTCCTCTCGGGGGAGGAGAACGACCTGCTCCGGCGACAGATCCGCGACCTGCTTCTGCAGTTCGAGGATGGGAACGCGGAGACCCTCCGCCGGTGGCGGGGGATCCCTGCGGATGCCCCCGGGGCGGACGGGATGCTCCGGTCCCTCTTCGAGCCCGTCGAGCTGTTCGGCCCCGCGGTGCCTCAGTAGTACACCTGGTACAGGCCGATCGGCGAGCCCACGACGAACAGCTTCCGCGGCTCCGGCCGGAGCTTCACGATCCTCTGGAACAGGTTCAGCTCCCGGAGCTGGAACCGGCGCTTCACGTCGTCGATGTCCAGATACGCCTTGCTCAGGATCTCGCCGGACATCAGCTTCTTCGCCAGGAGCGCGACCGCCGCGAGGGCGACGAGCTCGTCCGGCTCCCAGTTGCTGAACAGGGTGCCGTTCTGGCAGTACACGTAGCTGCTCCGGAGCATCCGCGTCGGGATCCACCCACCGGACACCTGGAGCTTCGTGTGCCGGACGCACACGTCGATGTTCGGGAGCCGCTCGAGCGCGGCCCGCCCCTCCGGCGTGAGGAACATCTCCTCCGCGTAGTCCACGAGGAAGTGCGCCCGGAACTCCGGGTCCTCCAGCCGGGGCAGCTTCTCCGCGAGGAGGTCCTCGAGCTCGTACCCCGCGCCGTGCCCGATCAGGTCGAGCGCGACACGGTGCCGGCGCGCGTACTGGGCCGCGGGCTCCACGGCCTTCGCGATCATCCGGAGGAGCCGGTCCGTGTCCTCGGGGCCGCGGGACCGGTTGTACACCGTGTGGGTCATCACGACCGCGGTCCGCGCGCCCAGGGACTTGAGGGTGTGGACGAGCGCGAGCCCGTACATCCCCGCGTCCAGGTCCACGTCCATCGTCGGGGGGACCGTCAGCGTGGACCGCGTCCCGTCCGGGATGTCGTACACGACGAGGTCCCGGAACGCCTCGAGCGCGGCGTCGCTCCCCAACGCCAGGTCCAGCTCGGCGACGAGCCGGTCCCACGTCGCGCGGAACGATTCGACGATGTCCTCGGGCGGGGCGAGGGTGAAGTCCTTCGCGGACCCCTCCCGGGCCTCCGGCGCCCGCTTCCCATAGTCCGCGGACTCGATCAACGCGTTCAGCAGTTCCTCGTCGAGCGGGCTGAGGTCGTTGTCGACGCGGACCGGGACCTCCATCTCAGGGAGGAACTCAAGACCCCTGTCGGGAGCGGGACGGATCCTCGGGCCCCCGGGCCGTCCTGCGGACGGTGCCCCCTCCTCTTGGGCCACGGCCCCGCATCGACGAGCCGGTAGTTAAGCATTGCTACGAATCGTAGAGAATGCTACGAAACGTATTTAGGCGGGGACCGCCTACCGCTTCCGAGGACCGGCCGGATGACCCGCGGGATCGCGAAGACGCAGTTCAACATCCGCCTCGACGACGAACTCCTCGGGCGCTACCGGGAGTACTGCGAGCGCCACGGGCTCGACCCGGCGGGCCAGATCGTCCTCTTCATGAAGCGGGTCGTCGAGGCCGAGTACGATTTCCAGGAGAAGCTGTGGGAGGCCCTGCGGGCCACGGCGGACTGAACGACTAGAGGGCGCGCACGCGATCGAACCGACGCCGGAGGGACGCGAGCTCCGTCGGGGCGACGGCCTTCGGCGCCACGGACGCGAGGAGGACCCCGTCGCGGAGGGACGCGTTGTCGATCAGCCCCTTCACGAACTCGACGACCCGCGGGAACGGCGCATGGAGCCGGAGCTGCTCGAGGTCCGCGAGGTACAGGACGGGGCGGGTCCGTTCCCGAATCAGGTCCGCCGCGACCTTGCCCGCCTCGAGGTCGATCGCGACGGGGCCGTCTTCGCCCGATCCCTCGCCGGGGCCGCCGACCCACAGGATCGGCACCTCCGCGTCCACGATCCGCCGGAGGCGAAGGGGGTTCTTCGTCGTGACGAGGAGGCCACGGCCGTCCCCCGCCAGGGACTCGTAGAGGGAGAGCGCCGCATCCGGGTCCCCCTCGAGCAGGACCGCGCCCGCGTCGAGGGGCGGGGCGGACTCGAAGACCGAGACCGCGGGCGGGAACTCCCGGACCTCGTCGAACAGCCCGCGGAGCAGGGCGAGCTGGGCCTCCGTGAGCGCGTCCGGGTCCAGGGCGGCGATCACGGTGGAGCCGCGTGCCGTCGCGAGGTTGTTCAGGCGGTGGAGGAACCGCGCGACCGCCTCGAACCCGTTCGTGAGGACGAGGAAGTCGAGGTCGTCGACGAGGACGACGACGGAGGGGTTCCCCTTCACGAACCGCACGGCGCTTTGGTACAGCTCGAACTCGAGCGCCTTCGGCCGCAGGGAGAAGTCTGCCCCGGAGACGGACGTCACCCAGAGGATCGGGGTCCGCTCGAGCCGGAACCGCTCCACGATCTTCGGCGGGTGGACACCGGTGACGCACAGCCCGGGGACCGTGCCGACGAACTCGCGGAACGCCTCGTACGCGGGGTCCCGCTCCCTTGAGAGGATCAGGTACGAGAGGCCCGGGCGGAGGCCGAAGCGCCTCCCTGTCCGCGTGCGCTCCGTCACGGCCTGGACCTCGAGGAAGTGGAGGCGGGCCTCCGAGAGCGCCGCGACGACCGCGATCGCGAACGTGTACAGGGGCCCGACCTCGAGGCCCGTGGGGCTCGCGGTCAACACGGGCCACAGCACGTCCGTGACCGAGCCGACGACCACTGCGACCGCCAGGACGACGATCACGGGCCG
>Ga0209751_10003643_pt1 | contig 14919 bp, 18 predicted proteins | sample RifCSP13_1_FD_184019 | JGI IMG/M metagenome (GOLD analysis project Ga0209751, IMG submission 184019) | Soil microbial communities from Rifle, Colorado - Rifle CSP2_sed 13_1 (SPAdes) (version 2) | ecosystem: Environmental > Terrestrial > Deep subsurface > Rock core/Sediment | place: Rifle... | reverse complement strand
CGGCGAGATCTTCTGCTCCGACGCGCATGCCGAGGAGTTCGTCAAAGGCGTGCGGGCGGTTCGGGTCCAGACTGGCGTCGCGGGTGGCGCCGAGGTCCAGCGCACGGACGGGACCGCCCCGGAGCAGCCGACCGGCGCCGCAAAGCCCTGGGACTGGAAGATGGCGCTCAAGATGGCCGCCTGCTGCGGCGCGCCGCTTCTGGCCCTCGTCGTCCTCGCCGGCGGTGGAGGTGCCCTGCTCGGTGCGGCCGGAGCCCTTCTCCCCTTGCTGGCGTTGCTTGCGTGTCCGCTCGGCATGTACTTCATGATGCGCGGCAGGTCGACGGGGCACCAGCAACAGCCGAAGGACGAAGATCGCGACAAGTGACGCGACGACCCTGGACTCGCCCTTCACGATCTTCTTGCGGGAGGCCCCGCTGTGATGCGCGCCGTCCGTCGTCTCACACTGGTGCCTTTCGCCGCACTCTTGTCCTTGGGCACACCCGCGGAGGCCACCCACGAGGTAAGCCACCGCTATGTGGTGCTGGGATATGTCCGAGACGGGGCGCGCCGGCCGATGGCGCGCGGCACGGTCGAGGTGGTCCGCGAGAAGACAGGATTCTCCTATCTCACCGAGACCGACGCCGAGGGCTTCTACGTCGTTGTCGTCCATTTGCAGGACGGGGATCTCCTGGACGCCTTGCGAGTCACTGCAGGGCGGGCCACGATCCGAATCCAGGCCCGGTTCAACCCGCTGAACTCTCGGAGCCATCGAGGGACGAGGGTCGACTTCACGGGAAGCTCGGCGGTGGAGCGGCAGGAGATATTCGATGCGACGGTCAACGACTACCTGAAGCGTTAAGAGGGTCCGACGTGGACAAAAATCCGCTCAGCCGTCGAACAGCGTTCCGGATGGCGTGTCTTGGAACCCAGCAGCACACGTGAGATGAAGGATTCCGTGAAACAGCTGAAGTCCGCTTGGCGCATGGGACGCTGGGTCGTCGTGGTGCTCGTGCTCGCGCTGCTCTTTAAGGGAGCGGCCGACATCCTGCGCAGCGCGCCCGGCGCCCATAACGTCCCGTTCGAGTACTGGTACGGGCACTGGCGCCAGGCTCTCGTCCTCTCGGCGGTCTTCCTCGCCTTCCTGCTGGGGTTCGCCCGGCCCCGGCGCCGGGGCGAGTGGCGAAACGCCGGGCTCTCGGCGGCATTCTTGATCTCGCTCTTCAGCGAGATGTTCGGAGTCCCGTTGACCATCTACCTGCTGGCCCCTCTGCTCGGCCTTCCGGCGTGGACGTTCGGGATGAACGAGAGCCATCTCTGGGCCTTTGCGCTGGATCGCCTCGGGCTGCTCCCGCTCCAGGTCGGCGTCTACCTGGTCATGACGGTGAGCACCGTCCTCATCGCGGCCGGTCTGTCGCTGCTCGCCGTCGGCTGGGCCACCGTCTATCGGGGACGGGATCGGTTGGTGACGGACGGTATCTACCGCTACCTCCGGCATCCTCAGTACCTCGGCCTGATGCTGATCATCTTCGGCTTCAACATCATGTGGCCGACTGTCCTCACCCTCCTGATGGCGCCCGTGCTCATCGTCATGTATGTCCGCCTGGCGCGCCGCGAGGACGAGGAACTGGCGACGTTCTTTGGCGAGGCGTTCTTGGACTACGCCGCTCGGACGCGGGCGTTCCTTCCATGGGGGCGAGGCCGAGCGGTGCCGCCCCGCGGCACTCCGGACCGCCTTCACCGGGATGCCGAGGCGCTCACGGGCCAGGAGCATGAATGACGGTGGCGCCCCGCTGGTTCTTGGCTGCCCTCTCCGGGGCCCTGCTGGCCCTGGCCTTTCCCGGCAGCGGAGACCAGAGCTGGCTCGCCTTCGCGGCTCTGGCGCCGCTCCTCGTCGCCGTCGACGGAGTGGACCGGCGGAGCGCCGGCATCCTGGGCCTCCTCTCCGCGTTGATCTTCTGGCTGGCGACCATCCCGTGGGTGGCGCAGACGATGACGCAGTTTGGCGACGTGCCGTGGCCACTGGCCGGGGTCGTACTCCTCGCTCTCGCTGCGTACCTGGCCCTCTACACGGCAGCCTTCTGCTGGCTCCTCGCCCGGACCGCGCCGCGCTCGAGCACTGCGTACGTGATCGTCGCGGCGAGCCTCTGGGTGGCCCTCGAGTTCCTCAGGACGTATCTCTTCACCGGCTTCCCGTGGAACCTCCTCGGCTACTCCCAGTACCGGAACCTGCCGCTCGTCCAGGTGGCGGCCGTGACCGGCGTCTACGGCGTATCGTTTGCCGTCGCCGCGGTGAATGCCGGGCTCGCGCAGCTGGTTCATCTGGAGAAGGGCTGGAAGGACCGGCTGGGCGGGCTCGGCGCCGCGGCGGCGGTCGTCGGTCTTGCGGTCGGCTCCGGCTGGCTGCTGTCGCCTGCCCGCGAGGAGAAGCCTGCGATTCCGGTCGCGCTGGTCCAGGGGAATATCGATCAGGGGGTGAAGTGGGACCCGGCGTATCAGGAAACGACGCTGGAGGTCTACCGGCGGCTCACGCTGGAAGCGGCGCGCAGGGGCGCCAGGCTCATCGTCTGGCCGGAGACGGCGGTGCCCTTCTTCCTCCGCGCCGACCCCCGCTGGCGCGCGGTCCAGGATCTCGCGCGCGTGACCGGGGCCCACCTGCTCGTGGGCGCGCCGGACCGCTCGCTCGGCGAGCCACGCAACAGCGCCTTCCTCATCGGTCCCGACGGCCAAGTGCGCGGGCGCTACGACAAGCGGCACCTCGTGCCCTTCGGCGAGTACGTCCCGCTCAGGCGGGTTCTCTTCTTCGTCGACGTGCTGGCTGGAGGCGCGATCGGCGCCTTCGCGCCCGGCGCCGAGACGACGACCTTCGCAACCCCCGCGGGCCGGGTCGCCGTCGTCATCTGCTACGAGGCGATCTTCCCGGCCGAGGTGCGGGAGTTCTTCCGCGGCGGCGCGGACGTCCTCGTCAACATCACCAACGACGCATGGTTCGGCCGGAGCGCCGCCCCGGTCCAGCACCTCGCCATGGCGGCGTTTCGGGCGGTGGAGAACCGCGCCTACCTCGTCCGGGCCGCAAACACCGGGATCTCGGCGGTTGTCGCTCCCGATGGCCGGATCGTTCAGGCCTCTGGGCTCTTTACCCGCGAGGTGCTTTCAGGAACGGTTGCGCCCCGCGCGGGAACCAGCCCGTACACCCGCTACGGCGATCTCTTTGCCTGGGCCACCGTCGGACTCTCGGTCGCTGCGGTCTGGCGTCCACCCTTCATCACCAGGAGGAAAACGGTGCGCTCGCCCAAACCAACGGGCTTCCCCGGGGCGTTGTCCCTCGGACCCGGGGACCGCATGCGTCAACCCACCCGCCTCGAGGGCGACGTGACGCGCATTGCCCACCTCAGCTTAGATGTCCCTGGGGTCGGCACGATTCTATTCACGCGAGGCTTCTGGGTGGTGGTGATCGTCGGCATCGTGCCCCGCATTCGCCAGCCGGTCAGCCAGGGCAAGCAGTCTCGCTCGAACGCGGCCCTCGATGTGCTCCGTCGACCGTACGCGCACGGAGAGATCAAGAGCGAGGAGTTCGAGGCGAGGACAGGCGACTCCCGGGACGGATAGCCGGTGCTCTCATCCGTGCCTGCCTCCAGCGGACAAAGGGCGACGCTCCGCCGCCTCCGGGCGCTCTCGATCGTCACGATGGCCGCCTTCCTCGTCGTCATCGGCCAGCTCTGGTACCTCCAGGTGCTCGAGGGATCGCGACTCGGCGAGCTGGCCGACCGGAACCGGATTCGTGTGCGACCTCTGCCCGCGCCGCGAGGCATCGTCTCCGATCGGAACGGCGTCCCGCTCGTGAACGCGCGCCCCGCCTTCACCGTCTCCGTCGTCCCCCGCGAGCTCGAGGATCGCCAGACCGTGCTCGGCACGCTGTCGGTCCTGCTCAAGATCCCTTACGCGGAGCTCGACCGCTCGCTCGCTGCGGCGCCCCCTGACTCACCCTGGCCCGTGCGCGTCCGTCGCGGATTGACCTTCGAGGAGGTCATCCCGCTCGAAGAGCGGCGCGCGGGGCTGCCCGGCGTGACGGTCGCGCTCGAGCCCCGACGCGCCTACCCGTCGGGCCGCTTAGCCGCGCACCTTCTCGGCTACGTGCGCGAGGCGAGTCCGGAGCAGCTTCGCGAGGGGCGCTATCGGCCGGGCGACCTCGCGGGGCAGAGCGGGATCGAGCGAATGCTCGACGAGTTCCTGCGCGGGCGCGACGGCGGTGAGCAGGTGGAGGTGGACGTGGCCGGGCGCCCGCTTCGCGTCCTCGAGCGGCGCGCACCGCAGCCGGGTGCGGACGTCACCACGACGTTCGACCGGCGAATCCAGGAGGCGGCGGAGCGCGCATTGGGCGACGCCGCTGGCGCGGTGGTGGTCATGGATCCACGGAACGGCGACCTCCTGGCATTGGCGTCCACCCCGGCCTTCGACCCTGCTCTGTTCACCGGCGCGATCGAGCGTGACGAGTGGCTGCGGCTGGTGCGCGATCCTCAACATCCCCTCCTGAACCGGGCCTTTCAAGCCTATCCGCCAGGCTCGGTCTTCAAGCTCGTGGTCGCCGCCGCCGCCCTCCAGGAGGGCCTGATCGCCCCTTCCGACAGGCTCCCGTGTCCAGCCAGCATCCAGATCGGGAACCGGACGCTCCGAAACTGGTCACGCGAAGACCAGGGTCCGATCGGTATCGAGCGAGCGATCGCGACATCGTGCAACACGTTCTTCTACCGCCTGGGTCTCAAGGTGGGCATCGATCGGATCGCCCGCTACGCCCGTGCCTTCGGGTTCGCTCAGGCGACGGGCATCATGCTCGGCGATGAGAAGGTAGGCCTGCTTCCCACGGCCACGCGCGCGTCTCTCACCCGCGCGTGGTTGCCGGGAGATACCGCGAACGTGGCGATCGGCCAGGGGCGCGTACTCGTGACACCGCTCCAGGTCGCGCGGTTCATGGCGGCGATCGCGAACGGGGGGATCCTCTGGCGGCCTCGCCTCGTGCAGCGTGTCGACAGCGCCGGCGAAATGGTTTTTTCGGTCGCTCCAGAGGTGACTGGACACGTGGCGCTCGCTCCCGCCGTCCTCGCCGTCCTCCGTCGAGGTCTCTGGGCCGCGGTCAACGACGGTGGGACGGCCTCTGCGGCGCAGCGTCCCGACCTTCTCGTCGCGGGAAAAACCGGGACCGCACAGGTCGTCCGGGACAGCGATTCCGCCAAGGGGCAGGATCACGCCTGGTTCGCCGGCTATGCGCCGGCGGATGATCCTCGGATAGTGGTCGTCGTCCTCGTCGAGCGCGGTGGGACGGGGGGGAAGGTCGCGGGGCCGATCGCCGGCCGCATCTTCCGCGAGATCTTTCACTCCGTGACTCAGGCCCCCGAGCACCCTGCGTGATGACGGCGCCTCATGCGGCACATGGTCTCGGGGGGGCGGCCCACCGCTGGATGCACGCGAACCCGCCCGCACGATCTCCTCACTTCAGCGCTTGGCGGTCCCGGCGAGCGGGCGGCCGGCTTCCTGCCACGCGATCATGCCCCCGTCGAGATTCCAGACGTTGGTGAAGCCCATTTTGACCAGGGCGCGGGCCGCGATGCTGCTCATGCTCCCGCTGCGGCAATAAAGGACTACCCGGGCGCTCTTGTCCGCCGGGAGCCTGGCGAGGTTCGCTTCCACTTGGTTGAAAGGAAAGGCGAGGTCGGTCCCGGCGATTCCGCCCTCTAAAGGGATGTGGACGTTCACCAGCAGGAAGTTCTTCTTCGCAAGCATCCGGGCCAGGACCGTGGCGCTCACGTCAGTGTAGCGCCCGCCTCCCTCGACCGCTACCGTTCGGGTCTGGAGACCCGCCTCGGCCGCTGCGGGTTCCCACCCGCCGCCAGCCAAGACCAGGACGCCGGCGATTCCGAGACATCCCAGCGCGAGAACGGGGTTCAGCAAGCGTCTCATGGGGCCCATGGTTGTCCTCCATTCCAGGCTGACGGCTTCCCGAAGTCAAGATAGCGCGGCCACCAGCGCCGGCGAATGGCGGGAAGGTTGCCGAGCTCCGCCAGCGGACCGAGCGAGGCCCTCGGCACCCGCTGCACGGCCCATTGGAGCGCGCGAAGTACCCGGTAGGCCCTCCGATACGCAAGCACACGGACGCGGTACTCCTCCAGAGCCGCGTCGAGGGACCGCCGCCCATCGATGACAGACTGGACCATCCCGCCGCAGATCCGTCCGAAGTAGACGGCTGGCCGTATGCCCTCGCCGGTCAGCGGCAGGCACTGGCCCGCCGCGTCGCCGACCGCGAAAACGCGACCGACGGTCGGAGGGCCAAGGCCGGCCGGGAAGTACGTGCCGTAAAAGCGTGTCGGGCTCAGATCGAGCCCCCGGAGGAAGCGCTCGAGCCGTGGCCGCAGCCTGGAAGCCCCCGCATAGCTCCCGAGGCCAATGCGGCTCCGGGTACCGACAGGGAAGAGCCACGCGGCTCCCTCGGGGAGGATGTCGGGATCGATCCAGAAGTACAGCGCCTCGCCCGCATAGTCCGCCTCGGTCTCCAGTCCGAAACTGAGCGGCGGAGCCGCGGCTGCCGGCGTCCCTCGCCCGACGATCGCCCGATGCCAGCCCGAGGCATCGATCACGCATGCGGCCTCGAAGCGCCCGGCGTCGGTCTCCACCCCTCCCTCGACGAGATCTCTTACAGGCGTCCTCAGGAAGCGAACGCGGCACTGGTCGAGCAGGCCCCGGCAGAAGCGTCGATACTCGAACGTGCAGTATGGCGAGTCGGAGGCGTCGTACGTTACGGTCCGGGTTGGCGTATGGATGACCGCCCGGGTATGCACCTGGATCACGCTCTCCTTGACCCCGAACATCTCGGGGATCCAGAGGGGTGTGCCGCACGCGGAGGTCTGGTGCGACCCCACCTCGTGGGCATCGAGCAGCAGCACCTCTCCGCGAAGCTCGCGGGCCACCGTGAGCCCGGCGAAGCTCGCTCCCACAATGATCGCATCGTACTCACGGGCTGTCATGGGCGGCAATGCCCCCTCCCGCCGTCCGACTCGCCCCCACCGGAGAGCACGATCCCCCAGAGCTCAGTCGGCGATCCCATCCGGTAGTCCACCACCGCCATCCGTTCTTGGCGTCACGCACGCCGAGTGGGTCCCCGCATCATGGCCGTGTGGATCCGCCGCCTGAGCCGCGCGGGCGCCCGCTTCCGCGGGAGACCCCGGAGAAAGCGTACCAGCGCGGCCTCGTGCGCCTCAGGCGCGTTTTCGGGTGACGTCGGACTCTCCCCTACCTGCCGCACGTTCCCCCACCTTTCTCAGCCGCCGTGTACTTCTCTGGCGCCTTGACGGAGGTCGTCTTGCAGCCGGGCGCGCAGAAGAAGTACGTTCTGCCGTGGTACGCCGCTGTCGCGGCCACCTTCTTCTCGTCTACCTCCATCCCACAGACCGGATCCCTGGCCATGCGCCTCCCCTCCTTCCTCTTAGGTCACCGCACTGTCCGCGACCGGTGTGACGCGCACACGCGCGCCCAGCGCCGAGAGCGCCCGAGCGAGCCGGTCGAGGTCCTCGGGATTGCCGGAGGACCTGTAGACCACGAACGCGGACCCCTGCCCGCAAGGCACTTCCCCCGTTGCCTGCTCGACCCCCTCCGGGACGCTCCCGAGAATCCGGGCAACGGCGTGGGCGATCGGATCGTCCCAGTGCACCTCAAGCAAGTGCTCCATCGGACACCTCGCTTCCGGTCTCCACGCCGCCCGCGGGCTCAGAAAGCTGCCCGGCCTCGGTCTCGCCCGCGACGACGACCCTCTCGATGCTGAGCCGGCCTTCCGAGGCGAGCAGGTGGATGAAGTGCACGGCCGAGGCCTCCGAGACACCGAGGGCCTCGGCCAGCTGGCGCGCGGACATCGGGCCGCGATGGCACAGGCATCCCACGACTTCCGCCTCGATCTCATCGAGCCACCCTGGGATCATGGCCCTGTCTACCGCCCCGGGCCGCCCATCATGGAGGCCCCTCGCGCCCACCCCATGCTCCGGGCAAGGGCGCCGGCCTTCTGCTGCTGCTCCGGGGTGAGGAGCGCCTTGCCCTTCACGAGCGTCTTCACCCGGGCAAGCTCGAGGTCGGCCTCGATCCCCGCCGCGGCCCGCACCCTGGACTCCAGCGCCTGCAGGTCGAGCGGCTGCTGCGCGTAGAGCCGCCGCACCTCGGCCTCCGCCGCGCGGATCTCGCTGCCAAGTCGGATGGCCTCCTTCCGGAACTCGTCCCGGAGCGTGGTGAGCGAGTTCACCTGGTCCGGGGTGAGATCGAGCACCGTGGCATGGGTGAGAGCGAAGCTGATCCACGGCCCGTCGTAGCCGAACGCCGACGGTCCGCCGGTCATGCTGGAGCAGCCGGTCGCCGGGGCCGCGCCGTGCATCCCGCTGCCCATCATGTCGCCGCCCGCGCCGCCCCCGGCGCCCATCATCCGGGCAGAAGCCGGCAGCGCGCCGGCCAGCAGCAGGGCGAGCACCATCCCCACGATCAATCGAGCTCTCATCGTGCATTCCTCCTGTAGAGACGCCTCAGTGGCATCCCCCCGAATGGCCCGACTGGGTGGTTCGCTTCTTTCTCTCGCCGGACTTGTCAGTCTCCTCGCCAGACTGGCCGCCATGGCGATGCCCGCCGCCGCACCCCATCCCACCGAACCAGTGCATGGCGACGAAGATCCCACCCAACAGGATCCAGATCCAGTACTTACCGAAGAATTCTTCCATGGCTATTCCCCTCCCCCGGGAATTCCGAGAGCAAGCCGGGTGCCAGCCGGCGGCTCTGGCGAGTGACGTCGTGGCGAGGGCTTACGGGTCGCGAAGGAGGCGGATTGCGCGCGCGGTCAGACAAACTGTCGAAGCCGGTAAAACGCGAGCCCGGCGCCCGACTTTTTGTCAGCGGTCCGCAGTGTCAAGGTCGGCGGCGCGAAGAAACCCGCCGGGGGCTGCGACCATTGTGGCGACCGCCGCCACGATCATCGGGCTCTTCCATCTGGCGGTTCACACCGTCACCAGAATGGCGAAGCCCATGAGCACCACGCCGGTCCCGAGCCCGAGCCGGACCCATTGGCGGTGGTGCTGATTCCAGTGGGCCAGGCGGTTGAGCGTGGGACGGGCGGAGGCCGGGAGCGGGATCCCAAGCAGCGGGAGGGTGAGCCGGACAGTCAGCCTCATTCCCTGCTCCGTATCTCCCCCGCCGCGGCCGGCTGCTCCGCCTCACACGGCCTCGCGCCCTCGAAATAGTTTTGAAGAGCGAGGCGAAGTCCACCGCCAAGCCGGCTCAGCCGATTTGTCAGGCTCTTCGGAAATTCCACCGGGGGAGTCAGCGGGTTGCCTCGACCAGGGATCGAGCCATGTGGGAGAGGCCCCGATCCGGCGGAGGGTCTGCACCACGCGATCCGGCGTTCCCCAGTCGCTCCAGAGGACCCCGCGGACGGGCAGGACCACCAAGGACGAATCGCAAGGTGTCAGCGCCTCCTGGGAGAAGTTTGCCGACCGCATCAGCGCATAGGCCTGATGAACGGCCCAGGGTTCGTCTTCGGTCCTGGCGAACGCCGCGAGCCGTGAGAGGCGCGCATCTACCTCCGGCATGTACCGGCGGCCCAGGGCCTTCAGGGCCTCGACGCGAGCGACGACGATCAGGCTGTTCCACAAGAAGCCGGACCGGAGAAAGGCGCGCGCCCGCGCTGCCGACGGCTTCTCCGAGAAGCTGAGGACCCGGGCTCATTCGGGGGCCTCGGGCACTGGCTCGCCCGGCTCGATCCAGCCGTATTCCTCCTCGGGACCGTCAGGTTCCATCCCGAGGATGACGACCGCCTCCGGCCACCGCCCGACGACCCGCCACGTACGCCAGGAAGACGCGCTGCTCCAAGACGAAGTGGTCCGAGGGAAAGACCGCCACGATGGCCTCCGGATCGCGCCAGCTCACCCAGTGCACGGGCCAGAGGATTCCGGGCCCGGTTCCCTTGTTGGAAGGTTGGAGAAGGGCCTGTGGAACGGGCCCGGGAAGATCGCGACAGAGGTACCCCGCATGGGCGCGGTTGCAGACGACGACTGTGCGCTCCGGCGCGATCAGCGGGGCGATCCGGGCCAGTGTCTGGCCGAGGAGCGTCCGGCCTCCGGTCACTTTGCAAAACTGCTTTGGGCATTGGTCGCCGGCGATGTATCGGGTCAGCCGGCTGAGGCGACTGCCTTCCCCGCCCGCGAGAACAATCCCCCACGCGTCGGCAATTGCCGTCTCCATCTCAAGTTCCTCCTCGGTCAAGGAGCCCAAGGCGCCCATCGAGGAGGTCGCAGAGATTCCACGATCTCGATCTCCTGCTCTCTCAGGCGCCCTGCCACGCAGGGCGGCAGCCCCGTGCACCGGACCCTAGCGCCTCCTGCGCGAGGTCTCCCGAGCTCCTTGACCAGGAGATCAACACCGAAGGCCTCGAACTGGCGGACTCCGGAGAAATCCACAATGACCGCCCCGCTCCGCAAGCCGTCCAGGCCGTTCAGGAGCTGCATCGCGCGCGAGCCGTCGAGCACCCCGCTTACGCGGACGCGTACGTCCATTCGGTACATCTCCATGCGGGTTTCGGTCCAAGCTGAACGCCCAGATCGGTCCAACGTGAACGCTCAGATCGGAGCAACGTGAACACCTAGATCGGTGATCGTGAACAGGCGACCCTGCCCGTGGGGGCGGGCGCCTGAAGGGTAGCGACGCTGGATGGTCCAGCCCGCCGTCCGCCCCGAGCCAGAAAGGGGCGCGATGGCGGCCGAGCGACTCTCCATGCGGCAGATCCGCGAGATCCTGCGACAGAAGTGGACCCTGGGGCGCAGCCACCGGGAGGTGGCCCAGCAGTTGGGGGCCGGCCTGGGGACCGTCTCCGGCGTCGAGCGACGGGCCCGGGCGGCCGGGCTCGACTGGCCGCAGGTTGAGGCGCTCAGCGACGCGGGGCTGGAGGCCCGCCTGTACGGGCCGCCGACGCCGCCCACGCACCATCGGCCCGTGCCCGACTGCGTGCGCCTGCACGCCGAGCGGCACAAGCCCGGCGTCACGCTCGAGCTGCTCCACCTCGAATATCTGGAGCAGCATCCTGACGGCTACCGCTACACCCAGTTCTGCGAGATCTATCGGCGCTGGCTCCAGCGGCGGGGCCTGTCGATGCGCCAGGTCCACCACGCCGGCGACAAGTGCTTCGTCGACTACGCGGGGAAGAAACCCCGGCTCATCGAGCCGACCACCGGCGAGGTGACGGAGGTCGAGCTCTTCGTCGCCGTCCTCGGCGCCTCGAACTACACCTACGCCGAGGCGACCCGCACCCAGCAGGTCCCCGATTGGCTCGCGAGCCATCAGCGCGCCTTCCAGTTCTTTGGCGGGGTCACCACCGCTGTGGTCTGTGAATATGTGTCGTGGAACATATTCACAGTTATGTGCCCTCCGCGGTTATGTGGCCGTCGGTTCACGGAGGGCAGTAAGAGCAAGGAGTTGCCGTTGACGACGGCCACATAATCGGGGCGCCAGCGGGAGATGATCTCCCTGCGCACTGCGCAGAAATGGAGGTTGTCTATGCTGGAACGTTACTTCATCCGTCCCGACACCATCGACCGGATTCACGCGTCATGGATCGCCGAGCCCATCGAACGGTACGTCGAATGGCTGACCGGCCGCGGCTACGCCTGCCGCAACATCTTCCACCGCGTCCCGATCCTGCGGCATTTCGGGGAGTTCGCGCGCGCCCGTGGGGCGACCGCGTGGGACCAACTCCCAGGCCATGTCGGGGCCTTTGTCGACCGATGGGTCCAGGAGCGCGGGCAAGGGCGTAAGACGGACCGCGCGCGCGCGACGTGTGCGAACGAAGTGCGCAATCCCATCGAACAGATGCTCTGCTTGGTGGTTCCGGGGTTCGTGGGTCACCGGCGCCGGCGGCCCCCGGAGCCGTTCTGCGGGCGCGCCGGCGCATTCTTTCGGCATCTGCGGGAAGAGCGCGGGCTCCGCGAGGCGACGATCGTTCACTACCACGGGGACCTCACGGCCTTCGAAGGCTACCTCCGTCGAATTGATCTCCACGATCTGCGCGCGTTATCGCCAGCGGTGCTCAGCGCTTTCATCGCCGATAGCAGCCGCTCTCTGCGGTGGGCCGGACTGCGCAATCGCTGCGGGGTATTGCGCGTCTTTCTCCGTTACCTCGCCCGTGAACGCCTGATCCCTACCGATCTCAGCGCCAGCGTCGAGTTCCCTCGAGTCTACCGCTTGTCGACGATCCCGCGGTCGATTGCTTGGGACGACGTCCGCCGCATGCTCGAGGCGGTGGATCGGCGCACGGCGGTCGGCAAGCGCGACTACGCCATTCTGCTCTTGCTCGTGACGTATGGGTTGCGGGCACGGGAGGTCGCCGCCCTCATGCTCGATGACATCGACTGGAAGCGAGACCGGCTCCGGATCCCCGAGCGCAAGGCGGGCCATTCGACGGCCTATCCCTTGTCCTCTGTCGTCGGGACCGCCGTCCTCGACTACCTGCAGCATGGACGGCCGACCACGAGAGATCGGCACGTGTTCCTCCGTGGCTGCGCACCGCCGACCCCCCTGACCACCGACGGCCTATCGGGGCGCGCGTCGTATTACCTGCACCGAGCGGGGATCGACGTCCCACGCCCGGGCTCCCACACGCTGCGCCACACCTGTGTTCAGCGGCTCGTCGATGCTGAGCTCTCGTTCAAGCTCATCGGCGGCTACATCGGACATCGGACCCCCGCTTCCACCGAGATCTACACCAAGGTCGCGACGGAAGCGCTCCGGGAGGTCGCGTTGGGCGATGGGGAGGCGATCCTATGAGGTCGCGGTGGGCCGGCTTTCAGAGTCCGCTTGCCGAAAGCATCACCCGCTTCCTTGCTCACAAGCGCGCCCTCGGGCGCCGCTACGACGTCGAAGAAAAGCAGCTCCGGCTCGTCGATCGCTTCCTCGTCGAGCACCGGCTCACGCAGCTGGGGGAGCTCACCCCCGAGCTCCTTGATCTCTTTCTGGCCGGCCGGCCGCGGCAGCGCCCTCGCAGCTATAACCAGCTACTCGGTGTGCTGCGGCGGCTCTTCGATTGGCTCGTCAGCCAGGAGATGCTCCTGCGGTCCCCGCTCGCGGCCCGACCGCGCCGCGCGACCAGCCAGCAGATCCCCTACCTGTTCGATGCCAGCCAGGCGCGACGCCTGCTCGAGCTCGCGGGCAGTTTGCCGGACCGCCCCAAGGCTCCGTTGCGAGGGCCGACCTACCGGACGATGTTCGCGTTGCTGTATGGCCTGGGACTGAGGGTCGGTGAGGTCTCGCGCCTCCAGCGCGGCGATGTCGACCTCGAACGCAATGTGCTCGTGATCCGTAACACCAAGTTCGGCAAGAGCCGCCTGGTCCCCTTCGGCCCCCGGATGGGGGCGTTGGTGCGCCAGTACCTTGAACTCCGAGGCCGCGCAATCAGCGCGCCAGAGACGCCGCTGTTCTCGTTCACGCGGCGCGGCGCCGTCCACCCCGGGACAATCAGCCAGACCTTTCACAAGCTGGTGCCGGCGCTCGGGCTCGTTGTGCCCGCCGGGGTCGCACCGCCGCGCGCACATGGCCTCCGGCACGCCTTTGCCGTCGGGACGTTGCTTCGCTGGTACCGCGCCGACGTTGATCCCGCGCGTCGCCTGTTCCACCTGGCGACGTTCCTCGGGCACGTCAATCCCAGCTCGACGGCGGTCTATCTGACGATCACGCCGGAGCTGCTGCAGGAGGCGAGTCGCCGCTTCGAGCACCTCGCCGCGCCGGCCCGCGGGACGGAGGTGTCGTCATGACCCCGCCGACCCTGGGGGCCCTCGTCCACTCCTTCGTGATCGATGGGCTCCTTACGATGAAAGGCCTGCGCCCGGCCTCGGTGCGCAGCTATCGTGATGTGCTCCGGCTCTTCCTCCGCTTTATCGCGCAGGACACCGGCCGCACGATCACGCGACTCACGCTGGCCGACCTCAGCTTCGAGCGCGTGCTCCGGTTCGTCCGCTACATGGAAGAAGAACGCCACAATCATATCCGGACGCGAAATCAGCGCCTTGCCTGCCTCCACGCCTTGTTCGACTACCTCGTCGGGCGCGCCCCAGAGGTGCTGGAGGTCGCCCAGCGCGTGGCCGCCATCCCGATGAAACGCGTGGCGCCCCCGGAAACTCGGTTCCTCGAGCGCGACGAGATCGACGCCCTCTTTGTCTCCCTGCCGGCCCACGGAGCCCATGCGCTCCGCGATCGCGCCCTGCTGCTGTTCCTCTACAACACCGGCGCCCGGGTGCAGGAGGTGGCCGATCTGCGCGTTGGTGATCTCGACCTCACGCCACCGCTCCGTGTGCGGTTACACGGCAAAGGCGATAAGTGGCGCACGTGCCCGCTGTGGCAGGACACCGCGCAGCACCTCCGCCGTCTCCTCGATCAGGGCGCGACTCGCGCCCCGGATGCCCCGGTGTTCGCCTCACACCCAGGGCGCCCGTTGACGCGCTTCGGCATCTATAAGCTTGTCCGCCGCCATACCCGCCAGCTTGAACGAGCGACCACCCAACGCCGAGGCATCAGTCCCCACGTGTTTCGCCACACGGCCGCCGTCCATCTTTTGGAGGCTGGCGCCGAGCCCAACGTCATCCGGGGCTGGCTGGGCCACGTCAGCCTCGACACGACGAATCGCTACGCCGAGATCAACATCCGCGCGAAGGAGGCAGCCCTCCGCGCCTGCGAACCACCCACCGGCGTTTCGGCGGCACTCCCCACAAAGCCCGTCTGGCGCACCGATGAATCCTTGCTCGCGTGGCTGAATTCGCTCTGACGATTATGTGGCCGCAATCACGCAGCCGGCTCGGTCCGCTGCGTGGTTGCGGCCGGACGGCCACATAACCGCGGAGGGCACATAACTGTGAATATGTGTCGTGGAACATATTCACA
>Ga0209751_10003641_pt1 | contig 14921 bp, 17 predicted proteins | sample RifCSP13_1_FD_184019 | JGI IMG/M metagenome (GOLD analysis project Ga0209751, IMG submission 184019) | Soil microbial communities from Rifle, Colorado - Rifle CSP2_sed 13_1 (SPAdes) (version 2) | ecosystem: Environmental > Terrestrial > Deep subsurface > Rock core/Sediment | place: Rifle... | reverse complement strand
TGGCCGAAGTGCGGCTCGGCAAGGCCGTCTCGATCAGCGAGACGGCCAGCCCAACGCCACCTCCCATCGTCTATGCCGAGGCGGCAGGGGGGGCGGCCTTCGACGCGGCAACGCCCATCCAGCCTGGTGAAGCGTCGGTATCGGTTGTAGTCACCGCTCAGTTCGCAATCGAGGGATAAGCGGTGTCTGCCGAGTAGCTGCCGGGTTGAACCCGGCAGCTACTGCTGTGGGCGTGAGGGCAACAACGACCGGTAACCTCCAGGGTCATGGGCTATCTGCTCTTGACTAACGACGACGGGGTCGACTCGCCGGCCCTGCTCCCTTTTGCGAGGGCTCTCTATGAGATCGCTCCGGTCAAGGTCGTTGTACCGGCCCAGGAACGTAGTTGGGTCGGCAAAGCCATCACCCGTTTCGACGAAGTGAGGGTCGAGCGGATCGTTCGGGAAGGGATCGAGATGTTCGTTGCCGACGGGTACCCGGCCGATTGCACCCAACTGGGGGTCCACTCACTCTTCGGCGCAAAACCGGACATGGTCCTGTCGGGAATCAACGTCGGGCTGAACCAAGGACTCGGTTTCCTGCTCTCGAGTGGCACCGTGGGAGCGGCCGCCGAGGGTTGGATTGCCGGTCTCCCGGCAGTTGCCTTCTCGACGGGATCGCCCTTTGACCACAGGGGCTGGGCCAAGCGGGCCTGGTCGGGTGAGGCAGGTGCCTTCTGGGAGGCTGCCGCAGCCTTGGCAATTGACGTATTGGCCGACATCCTGCGGGCCGGCTTCCCGGCAGGAATCGACGTGCTTTCGGTCAACTTCCCCGACGACGCCGGCCTCGTTTCCCCCCGGCGGATCACCAGCTTGGCCAAGGTCGGGTACGACAACATCTTTCGCGAACACGAGCTGGGTCGGTTCATCCACGACTTCAATACCGGTTTACGGATGATCGGAGATCTGAAGGGATCCGACGTGGAGACACTGCGGTCGGGTGGCGTAGCGATCACTCCCATTCAGCTGGCGCACACGGGTAACGTTTCCGAGGCGTTCCGGTCGGCCGTCGAGCGCGAGTAGGTACGGAAGCCTCTCCCGCCGGCGGGAGGGGAGACGGTTGCCTACTCGAAGTCCTGATACACGCGGCTCGGTGTCGGTCCCCGCTGGCCCTGGTACTTGCTGCTCGCCCCTTCGCTTCCGTACGGGTGGTCCGCCGGTGTAGTGAGCCGGTAGAACGAGATCTGACCGATCTTCATCCCGGGATAGATGGCAATGGGTAGGTTGGCCACGTTCGACAGCTCCAGGGTCAGGTACCCGTCGAACCCGGGATCGACGAAACCGGCGGTCGAATGGATCAGGAGGCCGATGCGACCCAGGCTGGACTTGCCCTCCAGCCGGGCGACGAGGTCATCGCCGAGCTGCACTCTCTCGAGCGTGGATCCCAGAACGAACTCACCTGGATGCAGCATGAACGGCTCTTCGTCGCCGACCTCGACCAGCGTCGTCAAGGCGTCCTGCGGTGCTTTGGGATCGATGTACGGATAGAGGTGGTTCTCGAATACCCGGAAGAAACGATCCACCCGCAGATCGATGCTGGATGGCTGGACAAACGATTCGTCGTACGGATCGATAACGATACGTCCCGTCGCCATCGACTCCTTGATGGTGCGGTCCGACAGGATCATGATGGCCCCCGTTCGTGGCGCTGATGGTAGGTCGCCGCGAGCACGGCCGCCCGACCGGCTCTCTGCGCGCTTACGGCAAACCGCCGTAGGTTGCCGTGAGAGCGGGTGAGGGGAATTGAACCCCCGTTCCAAGCTTGGGAAGCTCGTGTTCTACCACTGAACTACACCCGCAGGATTGGCATTCTACCTGGTAAAGGCCTATTTCGGTTGTCTCGCCTCGTCTCCTGCTATCTCAGAAATTCCTGGCTATTTCCTGGCATTCCTGGCATCCTGTAGTCGGTACCGATCCACACCAACTGCATCCATTCTTGGCAACGAATCACCTGAGAAAGCGTCCGAGGAGGGCCCCGTGGCGAGACCCAGAGACCCGGCGAACTCCCTTTATGAAGCTGGACCAGTTCGGGTTGTCAATCGCAAGCCGAGAGGATACCGGATCCTATGGACGGAGGGAAAGCGCCAGCGGGAACGGGGCGCCAACACCTTGGAAGTGGCGAAGCAGATTGCCCATGACGAGGCGGCGCGGCTATGGACGGAGGGCGGGCAACTCGCTACCGCCGACACAACTTTCGCAGCGCTCGTTTCGGCAGCGATAGATCCCCGTCACCGAGACTGGACCGAGAACTGGGCCAACCGAGTGGAGCGGATCGCTCGTATCCACATCATTCCTCGGCTTGGCGACCTCCCTGCCCGGCAGATTACCCGCCAACACCTCTCTGCGGTTCTCCAGGATATGGCCCTGGAGGGCTACTCCCACGACTTCATGAAACACACCCGCAATGTCATCAAGCTTGCCGTCGACGAAGGCATCCAGCGGGAGGTTTGGGATGGATCCCGTCACCCACTTGTCGGGGTCACTGTGCCCCGCTCACGGACGAGGGTTGAGGATGGTCGACCCGATCTGACGATGGTTCCTACGGACAACCAGGTCGAAGAATTGGTCGCCCGAATGGCCTCTGACCGACCCGTATATGGAGTCATGGCGACGGTAGCTGCCTACACGGGAGTTCGGTGGGGTGAACTCTCGGCTCTGACGGTCGGCTCGGTCGACCTCGGAAAACAGCGGCTGCATGTCACTCGCACGTGTGTCGAGTCGGATGAAGGACGGTTTCAATTCCAGGCACCTGGTAAGCGAAACGCCCGAGCACGGGAGGTGGTTTTGGAATCGCCCGTCTCGGACGTGTTTCGTGCATGGATCGCCGACCTCGACGACGACTGGGAAATCGGTCCCCATGTCGATGAAGGCTTGCCTGAGCGACTCTTGCTGTCCACGCGAAACGGTAACCCATTCCGTCGCTCAGCCAGAGGCAAAGTGTTCTGGCGTCACGCCAGCCTGATAGCTGGGTGGCCCACGGACGCCACGTGGCACTATCTGCGCCACTATTGCGCAACCCGCTGGATTCGTCTCGGGGTTGAGGTACCCACTGTCTCCATGATGCTGGGTCACAGGCAAGTATCGACCACCTACAACTGGTACGTCAACGTCGATTCACAGGCGCTGGAGCGGGCAGCAAAGACCCTGGAGGGAGATTTCTGACCCGAGTGACAAAGAGGCGCTCTTGGCCCGAGGAGCCGCAAACGTAACGAGCCCATTCGTGAGGATCCCGAGCACTCCTCGAAATGCGTGTTATTGCGCCTGATCTGGCGATCGGTGCGGTTGTTCTCACTTTGCCTACACCGGACGCCCTCTTTGTTGCGGTCTGGAAGAGGCTGTGGATCTGGCACAGCATCCTCTACCGCCGCAGGCGCTTTCCCGGAACGCCAACGCATCGCTCGTGGTGGGGTAGCACCCCCACATTGACCTACCATCAGCTGGGATGGAAAACCAGGGACGCGTTCGCCTCTTCGTGAAGACCCAAACCGATGATGGTCAGCCGCTGCTGCTTGGGGTCTGCGGTGAGAACGGCGACTGGTCTGCCGAGGAGTTCGCCGTGGTCGAGAAGGATCTGGCGCTCGTGCTGAACTTCGGATCGAACGAGCCCTTCAGCGTGCTCCAGGCGGCCTTCAAAGGTTTTCTCGGGCGCACTGAGAAGCTTGAGCAGGCCGTGCGAACCGGCGAACGACCCGAGGGGTCGGCATACGGTGCGGTGCAGGTGTATCTATACGCCTTCCTTACCGCGATGCGATCGTTTCTCGATCAGTCCGATAGGAGGGTGAAGCGAGAGTTCGGAGCCGACTCAGAACAACGAAAGGCGTTCAAGTCTGCTACCTCTCGCGAGTTCGACGCGCACGCTGCGTACCGATTCCTCTATCACTTGCGGAATCATGTTCAGCACCATTCGGTTCCGCTCGGGCCCGCAGCGGGTACGAGCACACTCGTTGCATCCGGCACCGATAGGGAGTCGGTCGAGCATGCCTTCTCGGTGAGCTGTGATCGGGACCTGCTCTTGAGCGAGGGGCGGTTCCCGCAGATAGTGACTCATTGGCTGAAGCAACAGGACGAGCAATTCGAGATCACTCCACTCTTGCGGTCGTGCATGAAATCGCTGCGAGACATCCGCGCGGACCTCGATCGGCAACGCGCGCCAGTCGTCCTGGCCGCCGCCGAACGACTCGAGGCAGTACTGTCTCTCTTCGAGGGGCAGGTCGGTGAGCCGGGCTACGGGCATATCGATACGCCAGGGGCCGATCCGCAGCTCCTTGACTTCATCTCGATTCCAATGGAGAGGTATTCCCTGATGATCGCTTCAGCCCGGATGGCCGTGGACAAGATCAGCATGGAATCGGGCGAGTTCCTCCTCATAGACGCGCCCGAGTACCAACGGCTCAGATTGACCTTCGCCCCGACCGATCGGTAATAACCGCTCGAGTGCCCCAACTTCCGTAGACATGGGAGCAATCGATGCCGTGTCCCGGGCGGGTGGGTGACGCGCTCGCTATGGCGCGGATTCAGTTGATCTGGGCGGGCGTGAGTCGGATCGGAGACCGGTCAGCCTCGATCGGAGTCTCGCTCCTCTCGTACTCTGGAGTTGGGGTTCATGTGATCTGGATCTAAGCGCGAGAATTGAGCCACCTCGGACGATTGGGCAGGCAATGGACGACGGAAGAATGACCTGGGAGCAGGTCGACGATCTGGTGACATGGATGGTAGGACAGCTCGGTGATGGGCTTGTGGCCGCCATTAATGACGCTGAGGTTATGTTCGGGCCGCTCAGTGATTACGAGCGTCATCGAGTTCGTTCTCGCCACAAGGAACTTCCGCGGGCTCTTGCGAGCCTAAGGCGTCGTGACCGGCAGCAAGCCATGGGACTGTTGCCGGCAGAGGAACGACGTGCAATAACTCTCGGTTTGTTCGCACGCATCTGTGCTGATCGCAACGTGGGAGGGTGGCAAGAGCGCCTGACACAGGTCATCAATGCGGATGACGCCCAGTACCGGTCAGCGCACTTCGAGTTTGAATGCGCAAGTCTGCTCACTTGGCAGGGCGTCCGGAAGGTGGACTTCGTCTCAGAGGATGAGCCCGGCAAGACATGTGAGATGAGAATCGATGGTCTGGTTGACGTCGAGTGCAAGCGTCTTCAGGGAAGATCACAGCTGGATCGACAAACGGACGATCTCTGGCGAAGACTGGAACAGAGGCTGTGGAAGGTGGCTGCCCTTGGATACGAATACACGTTCGTTGTTGATATCACTGATCGGCCTACTGAGGCAGACGTAGCATGGATTGTCGAGAGCGCTCGGGAGTTGCTGGTCGAGGATGGTGCGCTCACTGTCCAGGATGACGATGGCCACGTGCGATGCTTCTTTCGGCGATCGCCGCTGGTCATTGTCGGCGACGGCATCAAGTGGGAGGGTTTGCCTACTGAGGTTCTGGAGCAGTACCACGTGCAGCATGTGGACGCCCGCGCCAAGGTCGAGGACAATACGGTTCTGGATGGTGTGGCCTGCACATTCGCATTTCGTACCGGTCAAGAATCGGACATGGAAGTCAGGGCGAGACGGGTTCTGAGCAAAGCGCGCAAGCAGTTGCCGAAAGACAGACCATCGATTGCCTTCATTGATGCGTACGAGCCGCTACGCGACCTCACACCGTCTGATCGGGAACCACAACGAAGACTGATCTACGCAGCCCTGAAGCGGGAGCTTGAAAAGCGAAGCCATCCGACGGGCGTCGTGCTGGCAGCTCCGGAACCCGATGATGACCCCGTTCGACGGACGTTCATATACACAGGCAACGGAGACCCGTCCGCTCCGTTCCCGACCTCATTTGAATTGTTCTCCGGCTGGGCCCCGGCTGTTTCGAAGACGGTAGAAGACGGCGACGAGGCCAAGTAGAGCCCAGACCGCCGCCGAGACAACAAGGCGCGCTCTTGGAACCTGGCCCCGACTCAGAATCGTCAAAGGCCGAGGGAACGCCCGTCGTCGCCCTACAGAATCCCGCTCAATAGGTGACCTCTGCTCGTTTGGCGAGGCTGTGCGTTATCGCTCAGATCAGGCGAATCTGTTCCTACCAGCACTCTCGAGAACCAACAGCTGGACGGCAGTGCCGGGTTGCCTCCGTACGAACTAGCGTTTGCTCATGGCCCTGGGTGTTTCCATCCCGCGAATCCTTCTAGACTCCAACGTCCTCCTGATTGGAGCACTCTCCCCCCTGTCCAATGCATCAGAATTACGCAAGCTGACCCCCCAGGCTCGGTTCATTGTGACTTCCTCGATTGTCGAGGAGAGTCGAAGGGTGATTGCGAGAGACTCCTCCAACAGGATGGTCACCGCTGCGGCGAACGATCGGCTGGATGCATTCCTACATGACATGCAAGCCTTGGTGCTGCCGACGCAAGGGACCGACACACGAGGTCACGACGACCATGTCTCCTCGCCAGCGAACCTCTACCAATGTGACTTCATCTGCACCTATAACGTCAGGGACTTCGAGAACCACGGTATAGAGGCGCTACCGCCGCTTGCTATTCACTTTGATTTCCCTGGGACTGCTATCGAATACCCAATTCTCGGAGAGGACGGAACGCTCCTCGTAGGAACCCGGTATTACGGCAACCGGACGATGGGGAGAATCCTCAGGGCCAAGAACGGGACAGAGGTGAGAAGCTGCAGCCCAGGAAGAATCGAGGTCGTTGGCCCGGACGTTGGCTGTCAGCTATACGGCCAGATCCCGGAAGGTTACGCGGCTACTTTCGTGTTTCGGTACAAGAAGAATGGGCATTTCGAGGCTGCCGCTTGGGTCTCGGATCCAGTCACCGGAGATTCGTCGGGGAAGCTGCTGCTGGCCCAGGGCACTGCCTGCTTCGAGCCACCCGTTCGGCCGCTGATGTTCTTTGGCCAAAACTACGGTTTTGCAGGGGAGCTGTTTGGCGTCTCAGGTATTCCTCAATACGTCAGAGACGGGAGAATGCGCCCGGTTCTGGCCAGCGGGACCCTTGAGGTCGTCGAGAAGAGTGAAGATATTTCTGCGCTCCTTGCCGACATCGACGTTCTCATCGACCCGGCAGGGTTCAGCGTGATCGTGTTGAACGTCCAAGATCGGCGGACAAGAACCGCTGCCCCGCCCAACCGCTCGCGGTCAGATGGGTAGACGCCAGCCCGGAGACTCGTGTGAGAGTTCAGCGGCATCGTGATAGGGGCTTCCGGATGCCTTTGAATCCGAGAGATACCCGGCAACCACGTCATCGCCTGACCTCCTCAAGGCTCGAACTCATCCCCCCACGATGATCGCGAAAGCCCAAGTGGATTACAGGCATATCTAGCAATCCCGAGCGGCCCGATTTCGCTATGCGGCCACCTCGATCGTGAATCTGACAGCGGGAAGGTTTGTGGAGGGGCGCTGTGGCTGTTCATTTGCGAGACCTTCTTCAGGTCGACGACCTTCGACGTACCGGTCCGCGTTTATCGCCGCCGCCGAGGAGAGAAGGACGGACCTCGGTGTTGCGGGACTCGCGGCGGGACTCCACCCAAGCGTCCAGATCGCGAGCCGGCCACCGAGGCCCTCGATTAGTCACGTAGATCGGATTGGGGAAAGATGGATCGTCATCGCGAAGGCGGTAGACGGTGGCACGACTGATCGACAACACCTCGCAGACGTCGGCAACGGTCAGCAGCCTCTCCATATACGGAGTGAATCGCCAACGCTCAAGGGTCCCTTGTCGAGGTCTAGGATCACCCTGCTCAGCTGGACCTGAGCTGCGCGGCTGCTCCTTCGAGCGACTGGTTGAAAGCGCCTTGGCCGCTTCGCTTGGGGTGAGGAGTAGCTTCTCCACGGCTGCTCACTCAGCCTTGTCTCTCCGCCAGACGTGCTTCCCGGGCTAACTTCCGGGTTTCGGCTGCTGCGGTGGCTGCTGTTCGGGCAAGCCACTCGTCGCCGGGGTTGTCCCATCCCCGTCCCAGGTACCGCCATTCCTTGACCGCCTCTGAATCTGGTACCTCTGGTGTCGGATCTCGCCGGTTCGCCGACCACTCCGCGCGGGCCGTTCGGAGTGCCCCGAGCGTGGTGGAGTAGCGCCGGCTCTTGGTGAGCCAATGGCCCCGGAACCCGAGGGTGTGTGCCCAGTGTCGGAGCTTGAGGTGCTCGAGCTCGGGCTGACCGCCGAGATCCCATGCTGTGGTGACGAGGCGTTTGAGATGGGGACGCACATCGAGCGAGACCAGGTCCGTCTCGCGCAGTTGATGGTCGAGCCGGCCGAATGCGTCGGTCGACTTGGTGGCGTACTTGGCGATGTACGCCGCCACCGCGCCGGGTGCCACCGAGTCGAGAGCGACTTGGCGGACGTCGATCTGCTTGCCCCATCGGATCTCTCCGGTGACGCCTTCGAGCGTGGGATATGAGAAGTGAGTGCGCTGGCAGGCGCTGACCACTGCCGTCTCGAACCGCTCGGGTGTGAGGCCTGCCGGTGGCGGATCCGCTGGGCCGGTCGGTCCGTCGAGCCGGATGACGACATGGAGATGGACCAGGCCTCGGTCTTGATACTCGACCACCTTGGCGTACGAGACCCGCGCATGATCGGCGAAGCGCGAGCTGCCCACACCCATCACCTTCGCTAGCTCTCGTCGGATTCCAATGGTGGTGCGACGCCACAGCTCGGTGGCGTGAGCGTTCCACAGGACGGCCCGGGTGTAGTCGAAGCAGTCGTGGCAGAGCGGTTCACCCAGGAGTGCGTCGTCTGGCTGATGCGTTTGCCGGCAATGGGCGGGCCTGCCATGCCAGCATGGTGGAGTTCTGCGCGGGCGACACATCTGCCCGGAGCCGCTCTCCTCTCGCTGGGAGTGGACCGGGCCGAAGCTGGGAGCCGTCAGGGTCACGAACAGGGTGGGATGGGTAGCGGTGTCCTCGGGCACTCCCTTCCCGCCTCGTAGCCCGGCGGCGATCAGGTGCCAGGCGTCGGCCCGGTACGTCGCCGAGCATGGTTCACAGACGGTTGCTCTTCGGGTTCCGCAGGCTTTGAGCAGATGACCGTCCGGTTCAGCGGCCGTGGTGTAGCTGTAGAGGATCTCACCGGTGCCGGGATCGATCTGGTGAGTAGTACCGGCGAGTCTGACCGGGCGCTCGCACCAGCCGGTGGAGCGGGCCAGGTCGAGCCATCGCTCGAACTCTGTCGGGTCGGACGCCCGATTGAGCAGTAAGTCGAGGTCGGTCATGGCCGTCGGCACCTCACACCGCCGGGAGCTTGGGGCGATGCCCTCGGAGTGCCTCGGCTCGTGCCGAGATGGACGCCAGCGCCGAGTCGTCGAGGTAGTAGGACCGGAGGCGCTGAGGGATACCTCCCTCGTGGAGCAGATATCCGACGCCGCGAGAGGCGGGGTCTACGTCTGCTGCTGAGTACCCCGCCGATGCCCAGCCTGACCCGAGGATCGTGTCGGAGGCTTGTGGCGTTGAGCACCGCATCGCCCAGCGGAACCCGAACAGGTCCCGGATCGATGTTGGAACAACGTCAGCGGAGGGCTTTTGGGTGGCCGCCAGGACAATGATCCCTGCGGCTCGCCCTCGGGAGACAAGATCGCGGAGCAGGTCTGCGAACTCGGTTCTGTCCTTCCGATCCGACGTGGTGAGGTAGTGGGCCAGCTCATCGACGACGACGATGTGGAGAGGGAGCCCGTCGCCCTGCGCTACTTTGCGCTTGCCGCCACGCAGCAGCTGGGTGTAGCGGTGGTCCATCTCCTCCTGCAAGCTGCCGAGCACCTCGATCGCCTCTGAGACCCTGACACCGGCGCTCCCTTCAGCGCAGCGGGTCCACGTGGCGAGCTCCACGAGCTTCCCGTCAAGCAGCCAGAGCTTGCACTCCGGATCGAGCGCGGCAGTTGCGACCAGCAACGAGAGCGCCACCGACTTGCCGGCTCCCGGCTCCCCACCGAGCAGGAGATTCCGTTCCGGCAGCAACACCGTCACCGCTTGGCCGTCCTCGCCAACTGCGACCGGGATCGGTTGCCACAGGCTCGCCCGGCTTGCGTCGATTCCGGGCCATGGGAGGGGCGGGCCGACGGCCAGTGGGTCGCGGCGGGCGATCACGATCTCGGCTCGGGATGCGTTGTCGGCGGCGCGCCGCACCCGCAACTCTCGGACGCGGAGGGCGGCGGCGATCACCTCTGACGCATGCTCCAGATCGGGCACGCTGCTCCCCGGTGGGACTCGCACCTCGAATCGCTCACCGGCCGGGATGTCCTTCATCCTGTGCACACTCGGCACGCGATCCTCGAGAGAGGGGATGCGCGCAAATCGCACCGCCCGCGCCCATTGCCGCCGAACTCGGGCGTGCCGGAGTCGACGTCCCACCAACCTGCGGATCGGCGGAACAAGCAGCACCAGCGCAACGACTGCCGCTTGTACCATCCATGCGCCTCTTTCGCCCAGCAGGTGGTTGGCCATCAGTCCGAGACTCCCGTAGGTGCCGGCGAGAGTCAGCTCCAGGCGGAACGCCCACAGCGCGCGAAGGATGGCCTCGATGATTGCCTCAGCAACGTCTTCTTCGTGGCTACGCATGGTCGCCACTCCTCAGAGTCGAGGTTGAGACGGACGTGTGGATCATCGAGGCCACCTCCACCTACGACGCAGATCGGCTGGCCGACGTGGGCTCGATCTGCTCGGCCCGGTACGCCACGCCACTTCGGTCGCCCATGGTCCACGGCGTCGCCACCAACCCGGTGATCTTCACCGTGCTGCCCTGGCTGACACCCTTCGGCTGGCCGGCCACCTTGACGGAGATCACCTCGGCGCCTCCATCGTTCAGCGCCACCACCTGCACCGAGTGCAATGGCGCGCCGTTCTCGTCCACCTTCGGGGCCTTCGACTCGAAGTCGAGGACCGGCTCGGGTGGGCCGGCTGCGAGGAACGTCATCCCCGTGGTGTCGATTGGGAGTTTCACCTCCACCTTCCTTTCCGGCGCACGTTCGGCGCCTCCCCTAGAGATACGTCACAGGCGACGGACGCCACAACCGCGAACGCAAGACGTCTGTGAGCGCGAAGTCGCGTCGCGATCGCGTCTTCCAGGCGCCCCTTATGTCCTGGGAGAATCGAATGGCCCGCAACGACCGACTACGCAAGGCAATGGATCAAGCCGGTGTTTCTGCCGATCGGCTGGCCGAGGCCGTCGAGGTCGACCCGAAGTCCGTATGGCGCTGGACGAACAAGGGTGTGATCCCTCGGCGGGTCGGCCTGAAGGTGCGAGTCGCGGACATTCTCGGTGTCGACGAGTCCGATATATGGCCGGCACCGCCTCGCGCTCCCCGGGAGCATGAGGACCGGGAGGTGACGGAGGAGGTTGTCACGGTGTGGGCTCACCGGGCCGACGCTCCCAAGGCCCGCTGGTGGGCCATGCTCAGTGCTGCGGAGCACAACATCGATCTGCTCGGCTATGCCATGCAGTTCCTGCCCGAAGACCACTCACGGCTAGACCGCCTCCTCATCGACAAGGCGGCCGCCGGATGCCACGTCCGGATTACGCTGGCCAACCCCGATTCGCCTTACGTTGCCGAGCGTGATGTTGAGGAGGGCCTCGGCGGGACACTTCCCGATCGGATCCGCACCACCGTTGACCACTTCGAGCCGCTCTTCGGTGTGGAAGGCATCGACCTGCGGTTTCACCAGACCAGGATGTACAACTCAGTCTTCCGAGGAGATGACCAGATGTTCGTGACACCCCACCTATACGGCCTGAAGGGATACCGAGCACCTCTGCTCCACATCCGCCGATCCACCGACGACGGCATGTTCGACGGCTTTGTGGCTCACTTCGAACGAATCTGGGCCGTCTCTCGACCGATTCCGGCACCATGAGCCGCATCGACCACTTCAACGACCCCGACGCTCCCCGGGCGACCTGTCTCGTTCCCGCTGCCTCGGCAGTCGTGACCGACGAAGACGGCCGTCTGCTCCTTGGCAAGCGGACCGACAACAGTCTGTGGACAATCCCCGGTGGCACGATGAAGCCCGGTGAGACGATTACAGATGCGGCGGTTCGGGAAATCAAGGAAGAGACCGGCATCGACGTCGAGGTGGTGTCGTTGATAGGGATCTACTCGAACCCGCACCACGTCGTGGAGTACTCCGACGGCGAGGTCCGCCAGCAATTCTCGGTCTGTTTCGTCTGCCGCTGCATCGGCGGTGAGCTGGCGACCGGTGACGAGACCAGCGAGGTGGGCTACTACAGCCCCGACGAGCTCGAGGGCATGGAGATCCACCCATCGATTCGGCTTCGGATCCAACACTTCCTGGAGCAGCGATCTGAGCCCTACCTCGGCTGAGCGACCACTGATCTTGTGGGTTGTCTCAGAAGTTCCTCTACCTGCCGGATGGCGTCCATCAACTCGGACCACGCCGCTCGCAGACCGTTCGTCACCGGGTTGTCCTCGCCGTAACGGGCTTCGACATCAAGTAGTCGCTGCTCTGGCGTCATCCGCTCGCCACTCGGCCCGGTGGTCAAATCACAATACGCCAAGGCTCCTGATACGAGGCTGCCCTCGTCATCGAATTCAGCCAAAGCCTTCTCCAGGCCTCGGAGCCGGGCTTCGTGGAGCGCCCGGGTGTGATGAGCGACCAGTCCAGCGACCCGATCGTGTCCGAGCAAGCGCAAGAGCCGAGCACCGTCCAGCGGGTGAAACCCTGTGATCGCTAACTCTGGGGCGTAGCCGATGTCGTGCAGATAGGCAGCGGCGATGAGAATCTCGCGCTCATGACGTGGTAGCAGCGAAGACACTCTTCGCGCCTGCTCCGCAACCGCGGCAATGTGGGTCCACCGGGCACCCAATGGGGAGACCATGCGCGATGAGTAGTGCTCGGCCCAACAAGCGATGTTCATTGGCGTTCACACTACGTCCACCGAGACTGCCAGGTGGATCATCCTTCGCAGAACGCAAGGATTGCTCCAATCGATGCCTCGTCGTCGCCTGCCAACTCGCTCAGTAGCTCACACGAAACAGCGAACTCCTCAGGATCGCTAGACAGCAAGCCGGTCACGGCGTCGAGAAAGACATCGATCGAGGCCTCGTCGAGCGAGACGAAGGCATGTCCGGTGTCTGGGCCGGCGATACTCCGAATGGCCTCGGTGAGAGCTGGATCACCTCCGAGCACTCCTGTGATGCCGAGGAAGCTCCCACGAGCCACCCACGCGTCGAGGGACGCCCCGGTCACAGCTCGGCGGAGCGCGGCCGCTAGATCGCCGTTGCAGGTGTCGGGTCCCGCTGCAACTACCGCCAGGATTGCCTCATCGAGTGCGTGTTCTGCGATCCGCACTGTTCCGAGCTCTCCGACACCTTCATCTACGGCCTCAGCGAGGTCGACCAACGGAACCCCGTCCGTGGGCGGTGCTCCGGGGACAATCGCCGCAAGCGTCCGGTCCAGCTCGCTCGGGTGGACCGCGGTAAGCCGTAGAGGGACGTGGGCCACACGAACCCTGAAAGGAAGAGTCTCCGGTAACAACCAGTCCGAGAAAAGCCCCGCGGGGCGAGTCGGTCTCATGACGACTGTGTACGTCGGCAGCCCGCCACGAGATCGCATTCGTGACCCTGTCCCACTCCGGCGCCACCCGAGGGGATGCATCGAGTACGAACTCCAAGTAGCGGCGAGGCCGCCTGACCTCGAGGATCGTCGTCGCCTCATCCTGCAGAGTTTGGCCGGCTCCGACATCTGCAAACAACGCGACCGTAAGGCGGTGCTCCGCGGGGTCGTCGGCCGCTTGTACCGCCTCGTATTCCGCGCGGCAGCCATCGGCTGAGGATGGCCTTGGCGCAGCAAGAATCCGCTCAGGGTCACCAATCAGCTCTGCTCGCCATTCGCATCGATACGGGTGATCGATGCCGCGAACCTCTGCCACAACGGGGATACGCTCGCTTGCTCCGTACGTCCCGAGATATCGCGGGAGGACAATCAGGTCTCCGACTGCGACTGAGACGACATCATGGCCCACGTCGCGGCCGTCTTCCGCCTTGACTACTAGGCGCACTGCGACTGTGTACGGCGGCGTCCGAGGGATGGTCAACGGTGCGACCTGAGAGCATTCCTCCGACCGCGAAGTCCGGTAGTCGGATGCGGCGACTTCAAATGCACATGTGTGGTCATGCGCGTCCTCCGGCAGCAAGGAGACCGCCATGTGGAGCACCGCGTCCGACGCACGAGTTTCGGTTCGGATGGTGAGTCGTACCTCGTGGTCCCGACAGTGACCCGAACTGCAATCTCTGTAGGCAATGATCCCGGCTGCGATGGCCGCCGTTATCAGCACGCCTCCGCCCGCCATCGCTAGCAAACGTGGCCACGGCCATTTCGCCTCATCCAACGGCGGAGGTTCGTTTTCGGGCGCTCGACCCTGCCGGACCACCCAGAATGTGCGCACCTCAGCTAGCTGCTTGCGAACCCCTTTCCATATTGCGCCAACGACGATGAGGCCAAGGCCAAGGGGCAGGCAAACAGCCAGCGTAAGTCGGACTCCGTCGTTGAGGAACGACAGGGCAGCCCAGGCGGCTATCACCCCTGCCGCGGCAGCAATCACGCCGAGCGCTAGGCCCCGGGTCTTAGACGACCCCACACCTCCATTCTGCGATGGAGAACCCATATACGTCGTCCTCGATGTCCACGCCTGACCCTACCTCACCGATGCAGCGCTCGGCGGACGACGGCCGAATACGGTGAGTCTTGCTCACGGATGGGTGTCCGCCAGTCACGAGCTGAATCGAGTCTCCCTGCTACGGGGTGCGTGCGCGGTTCCGCGAAGATACTTGGCCCCTATGAGTGGACTGCCCTACACGCCGTCGGAGACGTCGGCTCTAGGACGACCGTGCTGTGAGGATTTTCTCTACAGGATCAAGAGAGGCCGGCCTGCGA
>Ga0209751_10003639_pt1 | contig 14923 bp, 7 predicted proteins | sample RifCSP13_1_FD_184019 | JGI IMG/M metagenome (GOLD analysis project Ga0209751, IMG submission 184019) | Soil microbial communities from Rifle, Colorado - Rifle CSP2_sed 13_1 (SPAdes) (version 2) | ecosystem: Environmental > Terrestrial > Deep subsurface > Rock core/Sediment | place: Rifle... | reverse complement strand
AAGAAGACAGGGAGCTATATCCGATGGTGGATCATCTCTTGTAATAAAACCTTTTGCCGCCTAAACTTTGAAGTACTCGACATTTTTCTTCAATAAGGAATCCTGGATATTGAGGTTACTGACCATTTTATCAAGTTCCCCGGTGAGGGAGACATTTTTCTGGGTTTCTTCTTTCATGATTGTAATCGCTGTTATAATATTCTTAAAGGCCTTTTCCTGTTCAGCAGTAGCTATCGATACCGAGTACATCTTTTGAGCCACGTCCAGTATGATCTCATTGATATCTCTGCCTCTATTCGATTGTTCAGCCATCAAATTCGTAATCTTCCATACGATACACCTTATCTCCTCACTTGAACGAGATATCTCCTCTGCTGCACTGTCCTGTTCCGCTGTTGACTTCTGGATATCTTCTACCATCAAGTTGATCCGCTGGACAGCTTCCGCTGCCTGAGTCACACCCTTTGTTTGTACCTCCGTGGCCTTCTCTATTTCCTTTGCCATGTCAAGGGATAATCCTGCACTTTTCACAATCTCTGTTAATGCCTGTTCAGCATTCCTTGACAGATGAACACCTTCTTCAACCTTAACTAAACTGAGTTCCATAGACCCTGCAGTAGCCTCTACCTCCCCCTGTACCTTCCTTATAAGCCCTTCAATCTCTCTCGTTGAGGATTTAGTCCTCTCGGCAAGGTTTTTTATTTCTTCGGCCACAACGGCAAAACCTTTTCCTTGTTCCCCTGCACGGGCTGCCAGGATAGAGGCATTGAGGGCAAGCAGGTTCGAAGTATCCGCCACCTCAGCGATAACATCTATTATCCTCCCTATCTCTTTTGATCTTTTGCCAAGCCCTTCTATAACACGGGCTGTGGCAGAAACCTCATCCCTTATCTCTTCCATTCCATCTCTCGTCCTTTTAACACTCTCCATTCCTGAGGCTACTGCCTCATCTTTAACCTTTCCTGCCACAACAGCCTGTTCTCTGGAGAGCAAACTGACCTCCTTGATACTATAGCTCATCTCGTCAGTCGCTGACACAATATCCTTTGTCTCCTTAAAGAGGGTATTGACATGCAGGGCAACCTGCTGCAGGGCTGCTGCGATCTGGTTTATGGATGATGCCATGCCATCCACTGATATGGCGACTTTTCCCGTATCCTCTGCAATCTCACTAATCACTACGAATATTTCGTTTGTTGAAACAGATGCACTCTCAGTGGACAATGTAAGCGTTTCTGCATCTCCTGCTACCCCCTTGATTAAAGCATCCATCTCCTCCACAGAGGATGAGACTTCCCCTATCGCCTGAAACTGTGTTTGTGCAGATCTCTGGATACTCTCGGAGGAGTTTTCAATACCATGAGCAGTAGTGGAGACCTGATTTGATATCCCCAAGGTCTGAGAAACCATTGTTTTAAGCCTCGTAACCATGTTCCGCATGGAAGATAGCAGAAGGCCTGTCTCGTCCGCACCCGGGACCTTTACCTCTATTGTCAGGTCACCATTGCCCAAGCGGTCAGCCACATCCACCGCCTCACCAAGGGATCGAGTGATACCACAGGTAATCAGGTAACCCAATGCAGAGCAACTGAGGACTACAATGCTTAGCAAGAGGATTAATAATATCATCCCGGATTGGGCGCTCCTTTTAAGACGGCCTGTCACTACTTCTAAATCACCTGTTAGTTTGTCCTCTACATCTTTTAATAAATTGATTTTGCTCGTCATTATTTCGTACCAGTGGGAAGGCTCTATGCCAAATTTGCCCTCTTTGCTCTTCTCAAAGGCAATCCTCCTCATTCTGGCTACTTCATCTATAACCTTTCCGCTCATTTTACTCCTGTAAAAATCCTTCTGGTCGGCGATAGCATAGGATAAAAATATCCCCAGGTAGGTCTCCTGTGCCGCTATTGCTGAGACCAGTCTTTCAAACATCCCTGATTCGAACCTGTCTTCGGCAAAGACATCACTCAGAATCGCTCGTTCTATCCCCGTCTTCTCTTTTCCAGACAGGAAATTAACATAAGCGGTTGTCCTGGCAGATATCTCAGCATTGGTACTCAGTCTTGAGATATGGGCAATCAGATTCAGGAAGGAGGCGTTTGTACGGTTATAATAGCCTATAATGGCATCCCCTGTAATCCGTAGTGCACTGGCAGACTCCCTTTTTTCCCGGATCATGCCGAGGTTTTTGAGTGCAGAATCAATATCAGCGCTGAACTCAGCCCCGAATCTTTCAATGTCGTAAGCCCTTAGAAAAGTCTGTAATTCGGCTATCTTTTTGTCCGTAGTAGGCCTCTGGGACAAAAGTTCAGATTTAAATTTTAACCCTTTACCCCCAACAAATATGGCAGTCGCAGCCCTTTCTTTTTGTAATTCATGTACCAGAGAACTTATCTTCACGGCGAGTGTTGACAACCGCTCCAATGAATTCATCTCGGTCAATATCCTGTATCTTTCATACAATTCATAGGATGAGAGTAAAAGCACGGCTGTTACCAGAGGAGAAAGCATAAGGATCAGCTTATTTCTGACCTTGATATTCGATAGATAATTCATCGAATTATTTATCGGCATCTTTTGTTATATATAAGATGAGCATCTCTAACTTACTGTACAGAACGTACAGGCAATGCGTAGCCAAAGACGTTGAAGTCCTCGCTTTTATCAGCCGTGCCAATATAGCCATCGGTTATGCCAATATACCATGCCCGGCTTAGAACGAGTGCGTAGGTAGTAGACGTCCAGTAGTCAAAGGTATCCACAGTGAAGCCTTGTCCGTTCAGCCAACTAACGGTGTCAGATACTCCAGCATGGACGAGGCTTTCCAATTCATTTATATTGGGCAGACGCCAATCGATATGGCCACAGAGGTCTAAATCATTCGCATAAGCCAGCGCATCATCCCATAGCATGTCGCCACTGCCAGAACTTTTTGCCCACATAAGTCCGGTCAGGTTATCCGTTATGCAATCAGCCTCGGCGCCTGAGCCCGCAGTAAACCTTGGGTCGGGCCATGCACCCCCCTTTTCCAGATCTCCGTCATCCCCGGCCGCAAGGCTCTCTGTTTGGCCAGTCTGGTGGAGCTCTACTACCCCACTTTGCCCAGACCGTACAGCCCACACATAGTAGGTCCCGCCCTTATCCGGGGCACCTACGCTGCCATCCTCCAAATTGAAACTCCATGCCAAGTCTGTAACGCTGGCATATGTGGAAGAAGACCAGTAGGAGTCGGCCTTCACGTTCCTGAAACCCGCTTCTCCCAGCCATATGACAGAGCTGAGTTGTGCATAATTAATCAGGCTTCTGAGTTCCTCTTTATTCGGTAAACGCCAATCGGTATGGCCACAGGGGTCTAAATCATTCGCATAAGCCAGCGCATCCGCCCATGTCCTCTTTATGCTGTCAGGCGACTTGGCCCACATAAGTCCGGTCAGGTTATCCGTTATGCAATCTGCCTCGGCGCCTGAGCCCGCGGTAAACCTTGGGTCGGGCCATGCAACACCCTTTATCAGTTCTCCATCGTCACCCACCCCATAGGGCGAAGTCTGACCTGTTCTGGGGAGGAGTGATATAACTGTCATTGCAGTCTCCCCTGAGATATCCCCTAAGGTTGCCTCTATAGTAGTTGAACCTGCTCTCATAGCTGTGGCCAGGCCCTTTGAGCCTGTTGCATTGCTGATAGTTGCCACTCCTGTATCTGAAGAGCGCCAGGTTACCGATGTCGTTATTTTCTTAGTGGTAGCATCTGAATAGGTTCCGGTGGCTGTGAACTGGGGATTAGCTCCAACGGAGATGCTGGGATTAGGGGGTGTTACCGTAATAGAAACCAGTGTAGCGGAGTCATTGCTACCATCACCTTCACCACCTATGCTTCCAAAGTTTCCACACCCTATTAAAAATAGTATGGCAAATATACCCAATACCCTTAAGCTGCACGAAACCTTCTTCATACGTTGCTCCTTCTCTTCTTGTTGAAGTATTGCCTGAATGCTCAATATTTGATCCGATACAATACAACTGCGAGATACTGAGGATTTCCTCTATGCCTCATATGATATACTCTTTCCATTTCCGGAACAGCTCCGTTAGATCTCAAAAGAAAGGATAGTTGTGGACGAAGGGGGGCCATTCCCCTTTCCATGTAGAGAAAGTCCACGTGTCTTGCTCTGGCAAACTTTATGATCTCAGGATATTCGCCATAAGGCATCATCACCCAGGAAGCGCCTGCATAGTAGGACAAAAAGGGTGCTCTTGCCATAATAACCATATTGTTCATACCATAACCACGGAGCCTTGTGCCTAACAGTTTATAAAGCTCCACCCACTTTATTTCTTCATAATTACTTTGCCTTATCTGTCTGATACCAGGGAGACTGCTTATAAAAATAATCCCAATAAAAAGAAGGATTATCAATTTCCCAAGATGTTTTACATTAAATCTTTCCATATACTTACCCAGCAGAAATATACCGGAAGCTGCCCAGATTCCCCATATGGGGATTAAGGGGACTAAATATCTCTCAGGTCCAACGGCTCCTGTAAATCCGCCTGCCAAGGCATAAAACAGGAGATAGGATAAGACACAGGAACCGAGAAATAATAAACCACCTGGAAATCCTTCTGGTCCCTGCCTATCAAGGTCCTTTCCCCGCAAGATCCCAACAAGAACTGCCAACAAGACCAATCCCAGTACCTCCCAAACCGACTTTACAATCTCATAGAAATTATGCCCTAACCTCCGGACAATATGATCCCAATGCTTCAAAAGGTCCACCAGTTTCGGGGGATTTTTCTGAGCCTCAATAAAGGCATATCCAGTCCCATCAGCGGTCAACCCTCCCAAGTAAATCTCCCGTTTCATAGAGTCTCTCAGGTCAGGCATCATCATCTGAAATGCGATACTATTATCAGGAGGAGGGTCAGGAATACCTTTGTGATCCATTGTCATCACAACTTTAAGCGGGACATAAACCAATACAATGCCTAAGACTAAGGCAACTCCATTTCTAACGATCTTCGAAAATAGATATTCATTCTTCCAGATGCTGATAGCAAACCATAAGAAGGAGAGGAACGGAAGGATAATGCCAGCATCACGGCTCATCCATGCTGCTCCACTCGCTACCCCAACCGTAAGCCACAGTTTTGATGAATTCTTAGTCACTGCGCAGAGGATCAAATAAAGTCCCGCAACAAAGAGAAAGGTAAACAACGCCTCGGTTAAGGGAAGGATCATATACTCCAGATACCATGGATTCAGGATAGTCAGTGGAACTGCCAGATAGGCCACTTTCTCATTATAAAAGTGCCTTGCAAGAAAGAATAAAGGAGTAACAGATGCAGATGCTGCGAAGATAGAAACTATTGTCCCGGCAGTCTCAAACCCAGGAATAACCCATTCCACAAGTGCCACAAGCATCGGATATAATGGAGGTCCGGAGTATACCCCCCTTATCCACTGATCAATATGCCAGTATCCCTTCTGTATCTCCTCGGCCATACGAAGGTATGTGGCAGAGTCGGGCATTGTCACTGCCCAAGGACTGAGGTAAGAACATAGGATAGCAGTTCCAACCATCCCGAGGACTATGGGTAAAACTATGGTGTATCTTTGGCGCATCTGATCCCGAACATTCTGTGAGGATAGGCCGGATATGCGAGGGAGCGTGCGGCAGGCCTGCCATAAGATCTTCCAGGTAATAGGAATGAACCCCCTTTTAATACATAAACATTCTTAGAGTATCTCCCATCATCATACTTGTTTCCCGGATATGGCAAATAATAAGAACTTGTCCACTCGGATAGATTGCCTGCCATGTCATACACGCCGTATGGACTTCTGTCTTCAGGGTGATTGCCGACAGGCGCTGCCCACTCCGCCTGGTTTTCTTCTACATGCGTCTTTGCAGGATCAAATTCATTACCCCAGGGCCACCTTCTCCCATCTGCACCGCGGGCAGCCTTTTCCCACTCCTCCTCAGAAGGCAAGCGTTTCCCCTTCCACTTACAATACTCAGCAGCGTCAGACCATGACATATAATTTACCGGATAATTATCACGGTCAGGAGGATTAAAAAAGACTTCTGGCGGATACTCATCAAGAAATGTCTTGTCCCCGACCCACTCTTCGTTCTTTGTTGCAAGATATTTTTTATACTCTCCTATCGTCACCTCATACCTATCAATATAGAAAGCGTCTACATAGACTTTATGCCTCGGTTCTTCATCCACTCCATAGTCATAGCCAGGACGTCCGTCTTCCGGCCCTGAACCCATGATAAATTCCCCGGCAGGTATTAATACCATCTCAGTATCCCGCCCGGCACTAAACGCACTTTTCTTCCCCAAAAAAAGAATAAGGACCAGGGAAATACCTATGTTAACCTTTTTCATTGACCCCCATAGAGACATGATGTATTTGCCATACATGTAGGAGAGATTGATGACCCTGGCGGGGCTGCATAAGTACATCCGGCCATATTTACATTATGGCATTGAAGATCGCACCGAATTCTGGTCCCGTCAAAATGCCATCGAGCCTTTGGAAAGCTCTTCCCGGTCACAAGACCAGGGGCAAAATTTATAAGGTGTGTCCCTGAAATGTTATCAACTATCCCATCCTCGGAATCATAAGGAAGTTCCCCCCCTGCTCCATTTCCATACATCGTATTGGTCGCCTCTACGTTACTATGTACATTATAATGGCACTCATAACAGTATGCCCCTGAATAGGTCAGGTGGAACTTGTGCAGGTTGCCGGCCCAGTGATTTTTGGTAATGAAAACTGGATCCTTTACACCTATAAAATTTGTCCAACTCATCTCGTTAGGACCGCGGGTGCTATCCCCCACAAATGGATCAAAGGCCCTCCGGTCATGACACTGGAAACATAAAGCGAAATTATTCCAATGATTACTATTCCTGCCATCACTTTGCGTACAACCTGAACCTGTAGGATTGTCATAGCCGAAACAGCGCCCTGGATTCTCTATATCTGTGTTAAAGAAGTCTCTCAATATGCGGATGTTTTTTGAGCCATGCGGCCCCTGTGGTTTTGCGGAATCATCGCTGATTGCCTGAGTAAAGTACAGGTTGTTGGGGGGGGAATCGGTTGCCCTGCGGTAAGATGTCCCGTCAGGGAGCCCTGTAATCGGGCCTTTAACTGTTGTGCTAAACACATCGTTATTGTGGCAGTCAGTGCATGTGATTGTTAACTTTCTTAGCGTACCGGCAGGGTCATTGTCGCAATCTCCTATTGCACCAGACGGATTAGCCAGGGAACTTCTTAAATTAAAGGCTACAGCTAATTGACTACATATCTGAGAGGTACCATTCCTTCCAGGTGCAGCAACAGGGTGATAGGCAGGGTTCGCCGCCTGCTGCGTATGGTCAGGTGCAATATCAGGAGTGGCCGGATCAAACTCTTTACGCTTGTTGCTGTATCCTTTCATGCTGAGGTTGTCATTCCCCACAGATTTATACTCCGGTTTCGGGTTCGACCTCCTGTCAGTATCGTCTGGATACCTATTTCCAAAAAATAGATTCGTATAACTATTCCCATGACATCTGAGACAGACTTCATGCACATAAGGTTCCCTGCTGTTACCGGGTATCTTTGCACCTACCACATTCCCGTTGATATCAATCCCCTTCATCCCCTTAAGTCTGTTTGTTTTTGCAACCTGGTGTGGATTATGACAGTCTACACACTCAATATGCGCCGTATCCTGAATAGTAGAACCAGGGGTATATTCATTAAATAGAGGAGGAAGATTCGTGTAAAGCTCAATACCCTCCTGGGGCCTGCTGACAAAGACAGGCTCATGCCCCTGAGCCATGGTGAGATTCATTGCACTCCCTGTACCCCCCTTGCCAAGATTTACATCTTTATAGAATTCGCTCCTTACATCCGGTGGCGGATTGAGTGGATTCCCCATCTCAGAAGCTGGCTTGTGACAGAGAAAACATGTATTTTCGATTGCAAAATTATTATTCAGATCTACCCCCTCTCGCAGTATCCTCTTTGCCCCCTGGGCAGTATGAGGGTCGTGGCAGGCACGGCATGCATACTGACCGACTGTGTGGATACCATCATAGTTATAGGGTTTGGTTGATGTCGGATTCGCCGGGGGCACAAATGTATCTGTATCGTGTGAACTACCTGACCAGCCAGGTTTATCATGACAGTAGAGGCATAATATTTTGGATGCACTGGGATAGTTCGGATCCGCAGGGTCATTGTTATAATAACTTGCCCGGAGGAACTTCGGGTATGTGGCCGCATGCGGGTTATGACATGATGTGCACTGGACTGAGTCAAATCTATTTAAATCCGCACCGGGATATCTTCGCAGGGGCGATATAGGGGTTGTATCACTAACTTTAGCAGTAGGTCCGAAAAGGGCCGGGCCTGGGTCTACAAGCTCTTCATCACGTACGGCAAGAGAGGAGTCATATACAAAGGATATCGGGTGGTCATTCTGGAGGTTGGTCCCTATCACCCTCGTATCTCCTGTTGTAACTCCTGAACCTACAGGCATTGTCCCTGAACCACCGGCAGCGGACTGTCCTGTAGGATAGATCATCTCCATCGGCTGGTAGGAAATTCCTGATCCGGGTGGATTAATAACCGTCCCGAGGGCTATGGTGCCATCATGGCAGGAGAGACATAGTCTTGAATATCCTGTAGGGGCATTCGGTTTTGGAGGATTCACCTCATATCCCTCAAAACTTGTGCTCCAGATCTGATCATAAAGGACATAACGGGCAGTGGACAGGTTTCTGTTCCATATAGGGGCATTTATCCCTGTGGCCTCTGTGCTTGCCCCATGAGGGGTATGACAGAAGATACAGATCTCGGTTGTCTGTTCTGTATATACAGCCCGTTCTATCTCCACTGGAGGAATAGAGGAGAGATTATGTTTTGTGTTTCTTATGTCTTCAAGTACAGAAGGGACTAACGGAATTGGAACCGGAGGTGGAGAGGGAGGCTGCTGGGAATGGATGCTCTCCTGGGGCCAAAGAAGAATGGACATAACAAGCAAAAACAAAATTAGAAGAGATGGGATTAAATATTTCTTTAGACCCAGTAATTTCTTCATAATAAGCGTAAGTGATTATACAGATAATACCTTAAATATGTCAACGCTTGAGATTGCTAAGATTGCGGCTACACCTGAGACTGAGAGACAACCGAAGCAATCTCAAAATAAGCAATGGTAAAAACAACACAATAACACCTACGGCAGACGCGCCACCATCCGAAGGCCCATTCCCCTGAAATTTCACTGTGCCGCATCCAAATCCGCTGCCGCCTCCTGAATGTGAGGTGCTTGAAGATTCCCTTGATAATACTAAGGCCAATGACCTGGGCCCCTCACCATCAGATACAAACACATAGTTTGATGCCTGAGTCACATCTGTCAGGACTGGCTGACCGCCCGCGTCTACACTGTCGTTGTCCTTCAGCGCAAGACGCTCACCGGCCTTTAACATTCCATCCGGAGTATCCCAACTTAAAACTACCATTTTCCCGGGCGGGACAGAGTCTATAGTGATATTCCATGTGGTGTTTCCCTTTACAGCGCCGCGTGTATCCTTCCAGAGATACTGATCCACGCCCCCACCCTTACTCCCTCCCCCATCAAGGGGGAGGGAAATTGCGGGGATGAAATATGCCCTTAGCATTGGCTGATCTTCCGGGTCAGGTGAAGTAAGAAGCGCCTGTGTGTCCCAGAGGTTGTCAAAGCCATCTGTAGCTCCGGATTCCATCCCTGCTACGAGTTTATTGTAAACCTTGTCGCCCTTGTCAGTATATGTGGCAACTTCGATCGGCAGTTGCCAGGCATAGATAGGATGGCTAAAGATTAGCTGACAAAGTAAGATAAATCCGTATATCGTGATGTTACGCATTATATAAACTCCACTTCATGGTCTCCTGAATATTACCTCCACTCCTTCTTCAGCTCCGACATAGATCCAGTACCCAACCCACGGCTCCAGTGCTGCTGGTGACTCATCATTGAACGAGGCAAAGTCATAATTCCCACTACTGAGCCGGTATATTGTATTGCCGATCCAGCTGGTCTTCACAGAATCAAGATAAGACTTGATCTCATGTGTGGCGCTATTTTTTACCTCTATATTCCGCAATAGGATTGTCTTATCATACGGTGTGCCGATCATATTCCACCCATGCTGCAATGATATACGATACTCCGGGTCTGTAAGTCTTAAGCCATCAATATCTATGCTGATATTGTCATCAGTTGAATAGAGAAAATATCCTAACCCTGGCATAAGAGTATCCTCCAGATAATACTGAGGAGGGGTTAGATCAGGATATGCAGAATACCACCTGTAAAGGGCGATAGATTCTCCAAGTATAGGGCCAAGCAGGGCATCTCTCCCATTGGGCAGAGGTATCAGCGGGAAGGATATTAGATTGTATCCTTTTCGCAAGGTTATTGGGGACAGATTTGAAATCTGTCCCCAATCCTCACCCGATGATCCGGATAATAAGGGGAATCTTACTATATTAGATATTGGCGATACATGCCCCAGTGAATCCATGCTCTTAATGGCAATGCAGTATAGCTTTCCTGCTTTAAGACCTGTTAGTGTATATGTCTGAAGCGCCCCTGTCTGGGGTCTTGTTTCACCACTAACCTCTGTAGCCTTACCCCATGTGCTTTCGTCTAATGCCACAACAGCAGGACAGTCTTCTATGTAACGGAGATCATAGATGGCAGAGGTACCGGTCATGCTGTCATCTGGGGGTGCAGTCCAGATAAGGAGCACAGAGGTGTCATTAATATACCTCCCGCGAAGGTCTCTGATGGCTTCCGGCGGATTCTTATCATCCGGTTCGATAACAGTGATTCTGAAGTCTTTTGAATCAACTGCACCATTTGCATCTTTAATAGTCGCGGTGAACTCGTATATTCCCGGGACAACGAGTCTCCCCGAAATCATCCCCGTATTGTTGTCGAGTGTGACCCCTTCTGGAAGGTTCCCTCTAATACTCCATCTAAGCGGTTCACTCCCCCCTGATGCAGTAATCTGACCATTGTAATCCCTCCCCACAATACCATCCGGCAGGATTGAAGCGCCAATTTGAGGAGTGGCATTTATAGTTACTGTATATTCCTTTGAACTACTATAGCCGCTGAGTGGGTCATCCCCCCTTATGGTAAATCTATAGGACCCCAATGCGGTTGGCGTACCTGTGATCTCACCTGTAACTGAATTTATAGACATGCCCGGCGGGATATCTCCCTCTTCAAGGCTCCATACTGGCACACCCCCTACTGCTGATAACCTGTTATTATAGGGAGTCTCTATTGTGGCATCCGGCAGGGCAGGCGGGGTAATAAAAAGGCCTCTTGTCTCCATCCGTATTTCAAAATAACGAAGCCCGTATTTTTTTCCTCCTTCAAAGTTATTTGTGAAGGAGTACACCGATGTCTCTACCATATCAATACTATTTGCTGGATTGGAGAGGTCCACAAGGAGGATACTTATGTTTTCTGGCTTCTCCTCGAAAGACCATGTGAGTGTAACAGTCCCCCCATTTAGAGTAGAAAGTACTAAAAAGGGCCATGTCCTGGCTGCATCAAATGCCCTGATATCCCTCCAGAGCGAACAGTTATAATTATCATAACCTTGTTCAGGCATGCTGCATGACCAGTTGTCTATCATACCGTCATTATTTTTGTCTTCTGGTAAGGTGCCGTGAATAAACATTGCCTGCACAGGGTCGTCTACTTCAACCATAGAGAGGGTATCCCATACGCTGTCATATCCCTCTGTTGCCCCTTTCTGCACCCCGGCGATCAGGTGGTTCCATACAGTACCATCCGCCGTCCTTGAATCAGGCACAGATACCTTGATGTGCACAGCCCAGTCGTCGCTGGCAGCATAGGCCGTTGCAATTAAACTGACCATTGCTATTATGGTTATTAGCAAACGTTTAAACATATTTGCATCATTGCTGTAGCCGCCCGGCTGTAGTCGCAGGCTTTAGCCTGCGTACCCGTGCGTCCTGCATACGCAGGCTAAAGCCTGCGGCTACAGCCGGCGCATATAGCCGGCGCATATAGCCGGCGTACCATGACAACGCAGGCTAAAGCCTGCGGCTACACTCCTCCTAATTAGGTATCAGCAACTCAAATGTCGCCCCTCCACCTCCATGAACCCTTATCCAGTAGGCCTTCCATGGCTGAATCACAATGGGACAGCCTGAACCTACCGGAGTTGTCCTATCCTGATCACAGATCTCATAGGTGTAATTTACGCCATTGTATGTAAAGATATCATTGTCCATCCAGTTCCTTGCCGTGACAGCAGTCTGAAGTGTCGCCACCTCCACATTATTTGTCGTTGTCTTCCTGACATATATGCCTCTTTCATTACCCTCTATCGTACCATTCCCATTAACATCTCTGTTGCTCAAATTGATCTCCCTGTCAAAGGGTATCCCTATCATGTTCCATCCGTCCTGAAGGGGTAATTCATAGCATGTAAATAATAGATTATTCACTACGTCATATACACAACTATTTGCAGGTGACTCTGTTGATCCAGAGGGGACATCAAGGATGACATTCTTAGCCGGTACCCAGAGGAAATATCCAAGGCCCTCTTTAATCGAGGACAAAACGTTACACACCTCTCCCGTATTACTGTACGGCCCTGGTACGCCATCATAACAGCCATTCGCTATGTTCGGCCCCCTTGAATCCCAGTGATATACATAGAGCGGCGTCCCCACGTCATCACCCAATACATCTGCAGGGGTATTTGGACTGGGGACATACGGGACAGAGACCATGTTGTAGGCATAAGATACAAGTGGTGTCAGGCCGCTCGCTATATTTGAGAGCAGTGATTTATTCCGCGCCTCATCAAGCGCCTTTATGGCAAAATAGAACCTTGCGTTACGGGTTCTGTCATCTTTTATTCCACCGCCTGTATCGATTTCATTTTTTACAGAAATTACATAGCACTCCTTCTCCCCTGGAGACTTAGGCAGTGATAGGCCCTGTGCAAGTGTCGCAGAAGAAAATGCAACCTGTCCGGCTCCCGGGGAAATCCCATCATCAACGATGTACCGTGTCGAATACCGCAGCTCATATCCTGTAGCAGGACCCGATGATGAGGTTGTCCCATCGTCTGCAGGGGCAGTCCAGCATACAGTCACTGTATCCTTTGTGGCATTCGTTACAACCAAGTCTGTGATGGAGCCAGGCCTTGTGGTATCGTTTGATGTCAGTGTCCGGGCAGGACATCCTGAACAAGTTGAGATAGCGGATGTATTACCGGCATCATCTGTTGTCTTCAGGGCAAAATAATAGTCAGTGTTCGCAAAGAGCCGTGAAACCGTGCACGACTCTGCCCCCCCTGCCGCCCTGGGCCGCCTGATGTCACTCTCTCCTATCTTACAACTGCTGACCTTACTCGCCAGCGCAAAGTTGGCATCTGTAATAGGCGAGGTGGAATACCTGAGGTCATAGGATACAGCCGTCCCGCTCGTCCCGTCATCCCCCGGCGCTGTCCAGGAGACCCTGACAGAGACAGCGGTTATACTGCCGGTACTCAGGACTGCAGCAGCGGGAGGCGTTGTATCACCACTGTTTATAATTGCCTTGACAGAATCCACTTTCGTACTGTCCCCTGCTGACTGGATATCAAATACAATTGTCTGGGAGCCGGATGTGAAACTCAAAGGGGTGGTAATCTTGAATGTAAATGGTGGAACCTCCCCAGGATTGTATTTATCTGGACTGCTATACTTAGGCCACGTTCCAAGGAAGACCTTCGGCACCTCGCATGGAGAGGTGCATGTGAGGGGTGAACCATCAAGTAAGGTATCAGCCAGAACTACTGACCAACCTAAGGGAGTATTCCAGGAAATAACGAAGCTATCAGCGACATTCCCCTCATTCTGGATGCCTACTACCACACTATCCGTAGTCCCTGCTAAAATATCCTTTGAGGTAAACCCACCATCACCTGAACCTGCAGCGCCTCGTATATTGTCTCCATGACCATTCATGATCCCATCAACCCCAATAACAGGATTTACGACCACTGTCGCCGTAAGGGAGTCTACATACTTTACCCCACCATTTGAATAGATATTCAGGATAACATTCTGAGTCGTTGGACTACCAATAGGGATAACCTTTAGTGTGTACAATTTAGTTGAACCAGCATCAGGGGGGGATGGCATACTTGGGGTTGTAAATCCTTTAGATGGATCTGCAATATCATAGTCTTTGCTTCCATCATTAATAAAGACCTTCCACCCTGTAAGAGGTGTATTACTTAGGGATAATGTATAGGTATCCGATACATTCCCTTCGTTCTGGAGCATGATGTCATAAGATAGGGTATTGCCGGGATCGGCCTGTCTCGTAGAGGTTCCCCCTCCACCCGTGCGATTTGTATCATAGCTATTATCCCCATTTCCATCAATTATCCCATCCGTTTTATAGAAAATATTGACAGTTACTGTAGCCTTGACAGAATCTACCTTACTGTAGTCACTCCCGGAATGGATATCAATGATTGCATCCTTATTCCCAGGCGGGGCATTAGGGGAGGGGGTAACTTTTACTGCATAATTCTTCGATCCATTGACAGGGATTCTCTCTGTCCTCACCGGCATCATGGCAGAGGTAAAATCCTGAACTCCGTCATTAAGTACAACACTCCAGATCCCGGAGACATCAGAAGGCGAGGTCCATGTAATCTCGTAAACATCATCTATGCTATCTACATTTCCATCATTCTGGACAGTGAGGTTGTAACCAACCTGGACTGCTGGATTCGTACTCTTTGGAGAAGATGCCCCACCCGCTCCACTCCCTGCCGCTCCATAGATATTGTCACCATTGGAGTCTATTATGCCGTCAGG
>Ga0209751_10003637_pt1 | contig 14926 bp, 16 predicted proteins | sample RifCSP13_1_FD_184019 | JGI IMG/M metagenome (GOLD analysis project Ga0209751, IMG submission 184019) | Soil microbial communities from Rifle, Colorado - Rifle CSP2_sed 13_1 (SPAdes) (version 2) | ecosystem: Environmental > Terrestrial > Deep subsurface > Rock core/Sediment | place: Rifle... | reverse complement strand
ACGAAGGCAGCCCTCCGTCCGGCACAAAGGATGTTTCTTTCTATTGCGACGATATCGAAGCCACGGTTAAAGAATTGAAAGCCAAGGGCGTGATCTTTACTGGCGGCGTTGAAGACCGGGGCTATGGCTTGGTTACCCACTTTGAAATGCCCGGCGGCTTTGCGGCGGAGCTATACCAGCCAAGCTACGCTAAGAACAAAGACTAGCTTGTTTGCCCATGAGTCGCTTACACACCATTACGCGTTCTTTGTTCCTTATCGCTGCTATCCTGGCAGTAGTGGCTTCCCTGTTCATTTTCTTCTTTGCGGGAGGGATGGAGGTCAGCGCCTCAAGTGACGGCCCTACGGTTGAGCGCCAATTATCATGGTTTGAATCACAAGGTTGGTGGGGTGTTGCGATCCTATTCATTTTTTCTGCGCTTTACTACGCACCTCACAGGTTTTTGAACCTCGGCCAAAACAGCATGGTTTATCTCTTCGGCCTTGCAGCCATTGCGCTCACCATACTCGCTATGTTCTCTGTCGGAGGCATTTTTATATACAGCGGGTTCTTCGTCTTACTAGGCCTGACCTTGCTATCGGTGGAACTTCTCACCAAAATAAATAGAGCGCCCTAATCGGCGCTCTATTTTATTACCCCGTTTTTCGCTCTATTCTTCCCCAATGATCACGTTGCTCACCCCCGAGCCCTCATCGAATGCAACCACCACGCTCACGGTGCGGTCTGCCATGCTGAAACTCAGTGTGGCATAGTTGGCGATCACGCTTTCATCCAGCAGGCCCCACCCTGCAGCGGCCATTTCCGCCTTGTAGAAGTCGACTACGGCCGGCAGGTCGGAGTTGGTGTTGTAGCTTAGAAAACCGGCGAAAGAAGCCGTGTTGCTGGCGTCCGGCAGCATGGGGAATTCGCTTTCAACGGCCCCCGCGCAGCCTTCCGGCGAGGTGATTTTCCCAACCGACGGGGTTGGGGTGAAATCCAGTTGGTAGAAAATATCGCCTTCCAGGGATCCGTCTCCCGCCAACAGGCTGCTCACCCCGCGGCCTTCCAGCACCAGCCGCACCACATAGCCGCCGTCCTTGGCGACATAGATAGCGCCGTTGGTCAGCTCAGAGACATCCAGGCTCGTCGGGTCAGCCAGGTCCAGGTTGTCTTCGGTGATCTCGTAGTGATAGACCGCCACTCCATTGATAGTATCGTCGGGCAGCACCCGCCGGGCCTCGTTACCCAGCATGCCTCCCGTATCGACCATGGTGTCGAAGGGGCTTGAAGCAGCATCCAGGGTCATGTTGATGCATCCCATTTCGGCGGCAAAAAAGTACGCCTGGTCTCCGATCGTGGTGATCTCGAAAACCCCGCTTCCCTCAAGGCTCGCCGCCCCAGTGCCCGTAAAGGTGTACCGGCTGGCAGGCGGTTCTACTTGATTCACCCCATCCAACCTCCAGGCGCTGGTTACCGGTGTCCCATCCTCTTCCACGGATTCAAAACGAAAATCCATGCTGATTTCGTAATTATTCGGCATTCCGCTGAAATTGGCTGCATTGCTCAGGTCCAGCGTGTCGGCGCCAGAGCCATCTGCCACCCCGTCACCCCCGCTGCCCGCAGCCGGCGTTCCTACTTGCTCGGCCGAGGCTGCTGCCCCGGCGCAAGCCTGCAAGGCCAGGCTAAGCGCAATAAAGACTACACCTGCAAAACTTTGCCTTTTCATCCACCATCTCCTCACTGCTAATGCGGCGGCTAATATTTTAGCAGGGGTAAGGGGGTCCCGGCCTATCTCATTGAGCATTAACCTAGCTCCTCCAAGTTGCTCCCTTATAATGAGTTCCAGATATATTCGCCTTGACAAACAAAAACCCGTCGGACACCCGTTTCTTTATCCTTATTGGCGCCTTCTTGGGCGCCCTGAGCGGCCTGGCCTTGATCGGTGTGCTCTCGTTGGGGGATAGCCTGTTTGGATTTCCCTTTGTGCCGTTCGATATCTTCGATTGGATGGCTCGCTCCCTGCCGGGCTGGCTGATCGGCACCGTGATTAGCACGATGGTCGCGGTTATCCGCTTCCTACAGGGTTTTCTTCCCATTGGGGATATCTCCACCACCGCCAAGCTCGCCGAACAAGCCATCGCGCTCTTGCAACTCGTCGCTGGAGGTGCGCTCTTTGGCGCTCTGCTCGCTTGGCAAGCTGGCAAGCCAAACCGCAATCTGATCAAGTTTGGACAGATCGGCGGCCTCGTGCTCCTCGGGGTCAGCGTGCTTATTGAGATCTTGCTGGCAAATCCCCAGCTGTCGGGCCCCTCTTTCATGTGGCTGGGTTTTGTGTTCCTTGGCTGGGGTTGGGGGTTGGCCTGGTTAATCGAGCGCGTTCCGCCAAAAGACGTTGTAGAGAAAGACTCCCGCGTCATATCCAGGCGCCAATTTCTGGCGGTTAGCGGCGCCGGGCTGGCCGCCGCGGCCGTAGGCGCCTGGGGCCTCGGCAAGCTCTTTGGCGGCAACGGGCTGCCCGCTGCGGCGGGTGAACCCACCCCACAGCCGGTCAGCGAGGAAGACCCCTTTGGGGCTGCCCTCACCTCCGGGCCGGCGGCTTCGCCCTCGCCCCAACAATTGGCCGCCCGCCAGGCCCCCGTGAATGGCACTCGGCCGGAATTGACCTCCAACGAAGAGTTTTATCGCATTGACATCAATACCCGGCCCCCCCAGTTGGATGGGGCTGTCTGGCGCCTGCACGTGAACGGCTTGGTCGACTCTCAACTGGAATTGAGCCTGGACGACTTGCGCAGCATGCCCGCCCAGACCCAGATCCTCACCATGCAATGTATCTCCAATCCCATCGGTGGAGACCTGAGTTCCTCCAGCCGTTGGACGGGCGTGCGCTTTATGGATGTGCTTGCGAGCGCCGGGATACAGGCAAGTGCGGCGGGGGCCTACATCACCTCTGCGGATGGCTTCTATGAATTTGTCACTATGGAAGACATGCAGGACGAGCGCTGCCTGCTGGTATATGAAATGAACGGGGTGGCCCTGCCAGTCGAGCATGGCTTCCCTCTGCGGGTCTATATTCCCAACCGCTATGGCATGAAACAGCCCAAGTGGATCGAGAACATTGAACTGGTGGCCGATCGCATGCCCGGGTATTGGGTAGACCGCGGTTGGGACCGCGAAGCCTACGTAAACACGGTTTCAGTGGTGGACACCGTAATGGTCGACCCCGACCAGGGCGAAGCCGGCATGGCGCTGTGTGGAGGCATTGCCTGGGCCAGCGCCAAGGGTATCAGCAAGGTGGAAGTGCAGGTGGACAGTGAGGATTGGGCGGATGCTGAACTAATCAGCCCGCCCTTAAGCCCGCTCAACTGGATGCTGTGGCGCTATGCCTTCCCTTACGAACCCGGGAGGCACACCGTCAGCGTGCGCGCCTACGATGGCAGCGGCCAGCTGCAGGTTACTGAACGCCGCCCAACCCAGCCCAGCGGAGCAACCGGCATCCATTCGGCAGACGTAGATCTATAAACACTCTCCCCACCCCAAGTTTTGTCATTTCGAGCGGCCTGTCCCTTCTGTCATTCTCAGCCCCCCCGTCCCATCGTCATTCTGAGCGTCTTCCGCCATCCTTCGGATTTTTCAAGCGTGGCCTGAGCTGTCGCTATACCCTAATGGAGCGAAGCGAGAAGTCCTCTGACCGAACCCGTCAAAGAGATACCGAACTGCTTTAAAGCATTACTGAGGGGAGTTTAAAGCGAAATCGGGCTTAGTTGTTCGGCAACCCGCCTCACTTGTTCGTAACCCACCGGCTTCACCAGCGTCGCATCGCTGTCGGCGGCATAGCGCGCCGCCAGGTTACTATCCCCCGTGATCAGCACCACCCGGGTATGCACTAGTCGGGTCTGTTTGCGGATCTGGCGGATGAGGATGCCCCCATCCAGGCTGGGCAGGTGCAGGTCGAGCAGCACCAGGTCGGGGCTGGTGAACATCAGGTTGGCCTGGGCCTTATGCCCGTTGTCCATGATCTCCGTGCGATAACCGGCATCCTGCAAGGCTTTTTGAAAAAGCCCGGCAACCTGCTCGTCATCCTCGACCACAATTGCGTAAGGAATTCCCATGAATCGCCTCGCGAAATCTTCGCTGTTATGCGACCAACTGTAAGAAACAACACAAAAATGGCCCTTTAGGTGCGCCGCGGCTCGGGCCGCTCGACACTGGTTGACGGCCAAAACGGGGATATGGTATGATGCGGCCCGCCCTTGTAATAGAATATTCGCGCAAGTGGCAGAGGAGAACCACAGATAAGTACATCTGATTATCGGGTAAATAGAGCCATACGCGCAAAGCAAGTTCGCCTGATCGATGGTGACGGCGAAAACCGCGGGGTCGTTACAATTGAGGAAGCCTTCAAGATCGCCCAGGAAGCCAATATGGACCTGGTCGAAGTGGCGCCAAATTCGAACCCTCCCGTTTGCCGGGTAGTCAATTACGGCAAGTTCACTTACGAACGGACCAAGAAAGAACGCGAAGCGCGCCGGGCGCAGAAGAAGATCGAGGTCAAGGAGATCCGCCTGCGTCCCAAGACAACCTCGCATCACCGCGGCTTCAAAACCAGGGCGGCGCGCGGTTGGCTGCTGGATGGTAAGAAAGTAAGAGTGCGCATTCGTTTCCGCGGCCGCGAACGGGACTACCCCGAGATCGCCCTGCAGGATCTCAAAGAGATCGCCGCGGAGCTAAAAGACGTTTCGATCATCGAGCAGCCGCCGGCCTTCGAAGGGCGCACGTTGCTGATGGTCCTGGCCCCTAACGACGGCAGCGAAGCTGCCGCCAAGGTGACCCCCAAGAAGGAAGCCGAACCCGCCGAGGAATAGGCGGGCGAAGATTAGGAGAGACACGTGGCAGTTAAGAAGTTTCGTATGAAGACCCATAAGGCCACCGCCAAGCGCTTCCGCTTGACCGGTTCCGGCATGCTGGTGCGCACCAAAGGCGGCAAGAGCCATTTCCGCCGCCGCACCTCGGCGCGCACCAAGGCGCTCTTCACCGAGATGATCCCGGTGCAAGGCAAGAGCTACATTAAGCGCATCCGCCGTCTGGCCCCTTATATGAGTAAGTACAAGACCAATCCAAATACCCGCACGGCGAAATAACGAGGAAGTATGTCACGCGTAAAAACAGGCTCCACCCGCCGCTCTCGGCATAAAGCAGTCCTTAAAGTCACCAAAGGCCAGTTTGGCACGCGCTCCAAGCTCTACAAGCGCGCCAACGAAGCCAAGCTGAAGAGCTTGTTCTATGCCTATCGCGATCGCCGCAACAAAAAGCGCGACCTGCGCAGCTTGTGGATCACGCGCATCAACGCCGCCGCCCGCCAAAACGGAGTTTCCTATAGCCAGTTGATGAATGCCTTCAAAAAGAACAGCATTGACGTCAACCGCAAGATGCTGGCCGAGATCGCCGTAACCGATCCAAATGCCTTCAAGGCCTTGGTTGAGCAGTCCAAAGCCAGCTAGACGATAACCGTACAAAATAAAAGGATGGCTCACCCCATCCTTTTTGTTCGCAGACTCCTCTTCTACACCTGAAACTGCCCGTCCTTATAGAACAAGTCCCCGTCCACCCGGATCTCGCTATCTGTGCGCATGTCGCAGATCATGTCCCAATGCAGGGCGGATTGGTTCTTGCCGCCCACCTCCGGGTAGCCGGCGCCCACCGCGGTATGGATGGTGCCGCCGATCTTCTCGTCATACAGGATGCTCTTGGTGAAGCGATCGATGCTGTAATTCGTGCCAATACCCAGTTCGCCGATCGTCCGGGCGCCGGCATCCTGGTCCAGCATTTTGATCAAAAACTCTTCATTTTTCTTGGCGGTAGCTTTTATCACCCGGCCGGTCTGAAATTCCAAATGGATGCCATCCACCTCGCGGCCCAGGCGGATGGCAGGGTACGTGTAATTCACCCAGCCGTTAATCGAGTCTTCCACCGGGCTGGTAAAGATCTCCGAGCCGGGCATATTGTGCGTGGCGGTCGAATTTTTGAAAGGGCGCCCTTCGATCGATAAAGTAAGATCGATGTTGGGGCTGAGCAGGTGCATCTTCTTTCTGCCTTTAAGCCACACCACCAGCTTCTCCTGGTTGGCTTCCACTTCTTTCCACAATTTCACCGGGTCTGCCTGGTCTGCGAAGGTGGCGCGGTACACGAAGTCCTCGAAATCGCTCAGGCTCATATCTGCTTCCTGTGCATAGGCCGGGCAGGGGTACTGCGTCAGGGTCCAGCGCAATTCGCCCGAAGCCCCCCGGCGCATATAAACATCCATGATGTCCTTGCGCGCCGCGGAACGCATTTGCATCTTGCTGGTATCCGCCGCAGTCAGCACCCGCGTGTTTTCGGTGGCCTGGATGAAGATTGACACATCCGCATCCTCAAAGGGCATATGCTCGAAAGGAGACAGCCACTTGAGTTGGTCCTCATTGGCTTCTTCGTAAAGCACCTCGCCCAGCGAATCCAGCCCCAGGAGCACGCTGGGCCGCCCGCCTGCCCGCAATATGTAACGGTAGACTTCCCGCACCAGCGGCTCGGCGATCGGCTGGCTGGAAATGACCACCCAGTCGCCGGGTTTCACCTGGACTGAATATTCCACCAAGGTCTTGGCTAGCTTTTCCACGCGCGGATCCGGCATCGTTCCTCCTGGGGGGCGCATTCTAACATCTATTTTCTTTGTCATTCCGAGCGGTATTCATAATTCACTACCAGTTAAGCAACGAGGAGCAGGCGCCGTCCTGAGCGAAGCGAAGGAAAACCCTCTAATCATGTCTTCCGAATAACCTTGTTCTGCGTTTAACCCCTTCCTTGACAACTCTATCACTTACTAAGCCCCACCCGTTTTTTATGCTATGTAGTATGTCCTATGACCGGTTGCCTGAGGAGGTCTCAACCGCTCCCTTCTTGTCAAGTTGATAGAAGGCTGTGTAGGGCTCTTTCAACTATCAACTTGTCAAGTTGTCATAGTGCTGTGTGTCGACATGACAACCTGACAAGTTGACTACTTGACAAGGGGGTGAATTAGAATACTTGCGATGATCACCTCTGCCCGCAACCCCAAGGTGCAGCGTATCCGCGCCCTGCAGCGCCTGACCAAGCGCCGCACCGCGGCCGGCGCCTTCGTGGTGGAAGGTGTGCGCCTGGCCGAGGAGGCGCTCAGGTCCAGTTGGCCGGTGCGCCTGGCCCTCTACACCGCCGAGCTGGCCGCCCGCCACGAGGGGTTAGTGCGCGCCCTGCACGCCCGCGGCGTGGCCGAACAGGTTTCTGCCGCCGTGATGCAGGTCGCCAGCGACACCAAGTCGCCCCAAGGTGTCTTGCTGGAAGTGGAACTGCGCAGGCTCCCTCTGCCCAAGGCGCTCAACTTTATGCTCATCCTGGACGGGGTCGCAGACCCCGGCAATCTGGGTACGCTGCTGCGCAGCGCCGCCGCCGCGGATTGCGATGCGGTCCTCCTTGCGCCCGGTTGCGCCGACCCCCTTAGCCCCAAAGTTTTGCGCAGTGCCATGGGAGCCCACTTTCACCAACCGGTCCTCAGCCAGACCTGGACGGAAATTCACAGCTTGGTCCGCCAACGCAATTTGCAAACCTTTTTGGCGGAAGCCTGGCAGGGAGACCCTTATGACCAGCAGGACCTCACCCGGCCGCTGGCTCTCATCCTGGGTGGCGAGGCCCGCGGCGCCGGGGAAGAAGCCGCTAAACTGAAGCCGAAACCCCTACAGATCCCCATGCCGGGCCGGATCGAATCGTTGAACGTGGCCGCTGCCGGCAGCATCCTCCTTTTTGAAATAGTGCGCCAGCGCCGGCCGCGAGCAGCGCAGCTATGAAGATCCGTTCGCTCACCGTATTTTTCGCCCCGCGCTATCCGCCCAGGGCCAGCCAGCTCGCCCCTTTGGGGAGCTTCGCCGCGGCCGCTAAAGCGGCTTTTGAGGCCGCCGGTTACGAAGTGCAAACCCTGCGCCTGGCCACCACACCTTTCCCGCGCTGGGTCAAGCCGCTCACCCAGAGCCGGGCCGTTGAGGCCGCGGTGGCTCTGGAAGCGCTGGCGACGGAGGCGGGCTTTGGCTACGTATCACTCGGCCCGGCCCTGCCCGAGATCCTGGAAAGCTATTCCTTCGTTCCCGATATGCTGGCGGCCACAGAAAATGCCTTCCTGTCCGGCGTGATCGCCGAAAAGAAAGCCGGGATCCACATGCAGGCGCTAACCGCCTGCGCGGACATCATCCAAAAGGCTGCGCTGCTGGAAGCCGACGGTTTTGCCAATTTGCGTTTCGCCGCCCTGGCGAATGTTCCCGCTGGCTCCCCGTTCCTGCCGGCGGCTTACCACGCCGGCGGCCCGTCCGCCTTCGCTATCGGCACCCAGGCGGCGGATCTCGCGGTGGCTGCCTTCGAGGGTGCTGGCAGCGTCGCGCAGGGAAGCCGCATCCTGACGGAAAGCATCCAGCAACATGCCCAGGCCCTATCCAAGGTCTCCCGGCGCGTCGCCAAACCTAGCAAGCTTTCCTTTGGCGGCATCGATTTTTCCCTGGCGCCCTTCCCTGAAGAAAGCGAATCACTTGGCACAGCCTTCGAGCGCATGGGTGTGTCCGCCGTCGGCATGCACGGTTCCCTGGCCGCCGCAGCCATACTCACACAGGCTATCGATGCAGCTAAGTTCCCGCGCGCCGGCTTCAACGGCCTCTTGCTGCCTGTCTTGGAAGACGCCACCCTGGCCAGGCGCGCCGCACAAGGCGTGCTGACCATCTCGGACCTGCTGATGTATTCCGCGTTGTGCGGCGCCGGCCTGGACACATTGCCCTTGGCGGGCTCCACCCGCCCGGAGGAGCTGTCCGCCTTGTTATTGGATCTGGCCGCGCTGGCGCTGCGCCTGGACAAGCCGTTGACCGCCCGGCTGATGCCCATTCCAGGCAAAGCGGCCGGCGACCAAACTAGTTTCGACTTCCCCTTCTTTGCCAACAGTCGCCTAATGGAATTAAAGAGCGAGCCGTTGAAAAACGCGCTCGCCTCCAGCCAGACCGTTTTTCTTGATAGGAAACGCTCGAAAAAGTAGGGGTTAGTCAGCCGTCAAAGTCATGCTGTCGATCAGCTCCCCCTGGATATTAACAAAGTTGAAACTCAACCAATCACTGGTTGCCTCCACCAGCATGGCGCCCTGCATCTCGTTGTAGCGCACAAGGCTTTCCGGTAACACCAACGAGAAATCATATACCGAAGGGGATCCGCCCAAGCCATTAGTCAAGTACGGGGTCCCATCCACTTCCAGGCGCTCGTAAAGATGGTCATGCCCGGCCAACACGGCGTCCGCTCCCCACTCGGCAAAGGGCCATTGCATCCACTCGGTGGAGGTATGCAGCCCTGACGAATAAGCGGGATGGTGCATCACCACCATCTGCCAGGCCGCGGACGAGTCCACCAGGCCCGCCTGCAGCCACTCGGCCTGCACCGACGAACGGCCGACGCCATCCGGTTCATTGGTATCGCTGTTGATCACGAAGAAGTGCACCGCTCCCTGCTCAAAGTCATAGTAGCGCTCGTTGCCAGGCAAAGAAAAGTACGCTAAGTACGGTTCGTACCCTCCCTGCGCGTTCCAGTCGTGGTTTCCTATGCTGGGGAAGAACCGATTCTCCGGGCTGCCGCTCCCGAACTGGCCCCAATAGTTGCCGATATAGGCGTAGTAATACTGGCCTATATTTTCATCGATCGTTTCAGCCTCGCCGCTCGGATAGTTGTTATCCCCGGTAGTCACGATGAAATCCACCTGCCAGCTTTCGATTAGAGCGGCAACCGCCAGCTCATCGGGGCCGCTGAAGCCATAATCCCCAATGACCCCAAAGCGAATGGGTTCTGCGGGGGTGGCAGTCGCCTTTATCGGCGTTGCGGCCGGCAGCGCCAGCGTATCCGGTGCCGCCGTCGGCGACCCGGCAGCGGGCTGCGGCGTCCCGCAAGCGCCCACCGCCAGCGCTGCGAGGAGCAACAAGTTTATGAAATGAATTCTTGGGGTTCTCGACATTGCCATCGGGTTAATTAGCAGCCGGTGGGACGACGACCTTTAGTGCCCGCGGTTCCAGACGCACCTCGATAGGGGTTGCACCAATCAAATCGCCGTCACCTTGCACCGGCAAGCCCTCGGGGGTTCTGATCCATACGCTTTTGTATACTGGAATATGGTCCAGTCGCTTGGAGCGAATGTGGTTGCGCGCCAGGAAATTGAACACTACCCACAGGTAAGCAAAGCCCGTCTTGGCCTCCAGATAACAAAGGTCCATATGCCCGTCGTCAGGCTGCACCGCCGGCCACCAGCGCAGCGTCCTGTAACCCAGGATGCCGCAATTGGCCGCCATCAGGTCACTGGCGCGGATTTGCAGCTGGCGGCCGTCGGCTTCCAGACCATAAGTCACCGGGTGCATGGCGAAGAAGTCCAAGAACAATGTCACTAGGTAGGAGCTCTTCCCAAAGGTTTTCTTGCGCGCCGGAGTGGTTTCGTGCATCGCCCGCGCACTGAGGCCCACGCTCACTGAGATCAGAAAGGCGCGTTCAGCCACCCGCAGCAGGTCCAAATAACGTACGGCGTGCCGGCCGGCCACCAGGGCGGCCGCCTTGTCCAGGTCGAGGGGGATGCCCAGCTCGCGCACCAGGACGTTGCCGGTGCCCATGGGCAGGATACCCACCGGCGGCCCATCCGTCGGCAGGGCGCTGGCAATATCCGCCACCGTGCCGTCCCCACCCGCCGCAACGACCAGATCCACTCCGCTCTGCAGCCAGGGCGTCAGGCGCGCCGCCATCTCTGTGCGGCTGCATTCGAGGTAGGCCACCCGGCGTCCGGCGAAATGCCTATCCATCAAGCCGCGCAATGGCTCCAATCCGTAAGCGGATGCCTGCGGATTATGCACAACCAGGATCTGCGCGGTTTTCTCTGGCGAAGTGGTGACCATGGTCCCCAGCTTGGTGGCTAAGCTTCGGTTATTGTGACTGCAATTGGTAGATGCCGCCGCCGCGATCGACGATGTAGAGTTCCCCGGCCTCATCCGCTCCAAACGAAGTGATCAGGAACGAAGGGTCATATAGCAGGCGAGATTCCCAGTTGCCATCCGCCCGGTGCATCAGGCCGAAGATCTCCCCCGAACAATAGTCGGCATAAGTGTAGACACCTTGCCAGGCGGGCAGCGCTGCCCCGCGATAGACAAAGCCTCCGGTCACAGAACAGCGGCTGGTGCCGTGGTCATACTCTGCGACCGGCGCGATCAGCGCCGCGCCAACCAGTGGGCTGCCTTCGTAGGCGTGCGTGCCTTCGAAATAATTCCAGCCAAAATTAAAGCCGCCAACTATTCCACCAGGCAGGAAGTCGATCTCCTCCCATTGATTCTGCCCCACATCACCAATGTAGAGGTCGCCTGTGGCACTGTCGAAATTAAAACGCCAGGGATTGCGCAAACCGTATGCCCAGATCTCGCCGAGGCCGCCCCCATTAGCGAAAGGATTATCTGCGGGGATGCCATAGGGCGAACCTGCATTCACATCGATGCGCAAGATCTTGCCCAGCAGTGTCTCTAAGGATTGGCCGTTTCCGTCCGGGTCGCCCTGGGAACCGCCGTCGCCCATGCCGATATACAAATAACCATCCGGGCCAAATTCAACGTTGCCGCCATTGTGATTCGCGTAGGGTTGGTCCACCCGTAGTATGATCTCCTCACTTCCCGCATCGGCTAAATTGGGATCAGCAGAAACTTGGAAACGCGAGACTACCGTATTTCCCGCTAAATCGGTGTAATCGACGTAGAAAAGACCATTCTGTTCGTAGTCTGGATGGAAAGCCAGACCGAGCAAGCCCTGTTCGTTTCCCTCGCTTCCGACCTGGAATTCGATATCCAGGAAAGGTTGCGCAGCCGCGGTTCCGTTTTCCAACACCATGATCTTGCCAGCTTGCTCCACCACAAACAGGCGCCCGCTGCCATCCGCGGCGTTTGTGAGCAACAGGGGTCGAACGAAACCAGCGCTCACCTGCACCCAGGCGTAACTCTCTGGGTTGGGCAGATCGGGCGCTGGGAGTGGTTCAGGGCTAGCAGTGGCGGTTTCGGTCGGGGATTCGGTAGGGGCGGCGCCTGCAGTGGGTTGCGTTGAATCGCCCCCCTTAACCCCGCTCTCGGGCAAGCTGGAGGATTGAACGCAGGCGACCGTGGCCAGCCATAGCACAATGCCTCCGCCCAGTATCCAGGTGAGAGGCTTCATTCGCGATCTTTGTCTCGGTAGCGCGCCTCGATCACGTCGCTTTCATCAACAGGGGGCGGCGGGCCTTCTTTTTTGGGTTGGGCCTCTTTTTCCAGGCGCAGGCGGTGTTCATCCACCAATTCTTGCGGGACAAGCTCCAAGAACAGGGTATTGGCAATCCACAGGATGAAGGCATCATCCACCAGCGGGATGACAATATCCAGGGGCGAGATCAGATAGATCAGCGAGAAAGCGGGTAGGGCCTTTAACCACAGACTGACCCGCGGGTCGGCCATCAGCCGGATGATCAGCTTGATTTGTTGACCAAAACCGCTAAAAAAATCTCCGCTCGATTTAGAAACAAGGCGTCGTTTGGGGTCCATAAGCGCTCCGCTGCAGAGACCTGGCTACATGCAACGAATTATACACGCCGAGCCAGATGGACTACGCGGTTACAATTTCCGCCGTGCGCGCCTCCCTCCAACGAACGAAAAAGACGAGCGCCCCGACCACCGCCCTGGATCCGATTGGCCTGCTCAATCTCTCTGTGGTCTATATTGTATGGAGCAGCACCTATTTTGCCATTCGCATTGCTGTGCGCGCAGGCGCTGGCTTTCCGCCGTTCACCCTCGGGTTTACCCGCGCCGCGCTGGCGGCCGCCGTGCTTTTCGCCTGGAGCCGTTGGCGCGGCCAGCGCCTGCAGCTCGGCCGCCCGGAGCTGCTCACCCTTGCGGCATCCGGTCTCCTGCTGTGGGTCGGCGGCAATGGCCTAGTCACCTTCGCCGAGACGCGGGCCGATTCGGGCCTGGCCGCCCTGATGGTGGCCGCCTCGCCGATCTGGGTGGCGATCATCGAGGCCGTGCTGGATCGCAAATTCCCCTCCAGTCAGCTGGCGCTCTCATTGCTCATCGGTTTTTTCGGCATCGCCGTGCTCACCGCCCCTGAACTCATGACTGGCGTGCAGGCCGACACCGTCGCCATTCTGGCGCTCATCGGCGCTTCCCTCACCTGGGCAGCCGGCTCGGTGACACAAGCCCGCCGGCCGGTAGCCCTCAGCCCGCGGGTCAGCTCCGCCTATCAAATGGCATTCGGTTCCGTGGGCTTCGCCGCTCTGGTGCTCTTGTTCCGCGAGCCGCTACCCACGCCGACCCCAGAGGCGTGGATCGCCTGGGCTTACCTGACCCTGTTTGGCTCCATCTTCGCTTTCACTGCCTATGTCACCGCCTTGCGCTTGCTGCCCACCCGCGTCGTAATGACCTACGCCTATGTCAACCCGGTGCTGGCCCTGCTGCTGGGCTCTCTGCTGAATGAACAGATCACAGGGTGGACCATCGTCGGCTCGCTGTTCGTCTTGCTGGGCGTGGCCGGCGTGTTCCGTGAACGGCTGAAACGCGGATCGAAGTGAAACCACAAGCCTGCCAAACCGTATAATTAGACAGTTGGAGGCGTGATGGATACGGAACGCAGGAGTAATATAGCCCTTGGGCTGGTTTTAGTCTTGGTCGGCGGCTGGTTCTTGGCTAGCCAGTTCTATCCACAACTGGCAGACCTGATCCCCCTGGAATACCAATGGCCCTGGTGGGTGATCGGCGTTGGCCTCCTTTTCCTTATCATGGCGTTGGTGCTGCGCGCTCCCGGCATGGCCGTGCCTGCTTCGATAATTGCCGGCATTGGCGCCATCCTTTATTACCAGAACTCCACTAGCGATTGGGATAGTTGGGCTTATGCTTGGGCTCTGATCCCCGGCTTTGCCGGGGTCGGCGTGGTCTTGATGGGTTTGTTTCAAGGCCGTTTCCTGCACGGGCTAAAGGAGGGCATCGGCGCCATTCTATTCAGCCTGTTTATGTTTGGGCTCTTCGGCGCCTTCCTGGGTGGCCCGGCCATCCTCTCCCAGCTTTGGCCTATCCTTCTCATCGGTGTCGGGGTATGGATCCTGCTGAGCGGCATGCGCAAGCCCCGTAGACAACCGGTGGAGGAACCAGCTAAAGAGATAGTCGACTCATAAGAAGCCTAGTAACGCACCAGACGCCGCGTTTTCTTTGCGCCAGACAAAACCGTCAAGATTTCCCTTTCTCTACAAATTTGTGCGCTAATAGGTTCGTGCTTACCGAAAGCGAGCCTGCCGAGTTGTCACCTAGCTGAGTAGCGACATGCCAACATGACAAGTTGACAACTTGTACCGAGGCCGTGTGTCGGTCGGGTACAAGGTCAACTCACGCTCTGTGAGCTCAGGGGGTGCCTTGGGTGGAACCAGACTTCAGCAAGATATAATTAACTTAGCACACACTGGCACAACAGGCTGCTCCTGCGCATTTTGGGCCAGTAGCTTTCACGAGACTCTTCGCCATGCAACCCACAGACACCCGAGGCCGGTTATTGCGCGATCTGCGCATCTCGGTCACCGATCGCTGCAACTTCCGCTGCACCTATTGCATGCCCAAGGAAGTGTTCGGCCGCGATTATGCTTTTCTGCCCCATAGCCAGTTGCTGTCCTTCGAGGAGCTCGAGCGGGTAACCCGCGCCTTTGTGAGCCTGGGCGTCAACAAGGTGCGCCTCACCGGCGGCGAGCCGCTGATGCGCCGCGAGTTGGAAGCCTTGGTTTCCAAGCTCGCAGCTATCCCTGGTGTGCAGGACCTGGCGCTCACCACCAACGGCTCCTTTCCGGTCAGCCGCGTGCAAAGCCTGAAAGACGCCGGGTTGACCCGCATGACCGTCAGCC
>Ga0209751_10003635_pt1 | contig 14926 bp, 12 predicted proteins | sample RifCSP13_1_FD_184019 | JGI IMG/M metagenome (GOLD analysis project Ga0209751, IMG submission 184019) | Soil microbial communities from Rifle, Colorado - Rifle CSP2_sed 13_1 (SPAdes) (version 2) | ecosystem: Environmental > Terrestrial > Deep subsurface > Rock core/Sediment | place: Rifle... | reverse complement strand
GGTGGTTCATCCGGGCCCAGCACCTTCACGATCAATAACCCCGTGCCTGTTTTGACCACCATCTCACCTACAACTGTGACCGCGTCGGGTAACGCCTTCACGCTCACGGTAAATGGCACGGGGTTCAATAGCAGCTCGGTAGTGAACTTCAATGGGCTGGCTCGCGAAACCATATTCGTTAGCAACACACAAATCACAGCGCAGATTCCGGCTGGGGACGTGACAAGCGCGGGCACATTCTCGATCACAGTCTTCAATCCTTTACCGGGTGGAGGCACATCTAACGCAACCGATCTCACCATCAATAATCCAGTGCCTGCCATTAGCAGCCTCTCACCCGCCGCCGCGATTGTCGGCTCGCCCAGCCTTGCAATCATCGTCAACGGCGCCGGCTTTGTTTCCGGTTCTCTAGTACGGTTTAACAACAGTGACCGGCCTACGACGTTTCTGAGCGCGACACAATTGAGCGCCCAAATCACAGCGACCGACATTCAGGCAACAGGGACATTTCCGATCACCGTCATCAATCCTGCTCCGGGTGGTGGAACTTCCAATTCAACCGATCTGGCGGTCATCAATCCAGTGCCGACCCTAAGCAGCATCAACCCGCCCACCAGGACTGTAGGAGACGGTGCCTTCACACTGATGGCTAGTGGCGCAAACTTTATTAACGGTGCTGTTGTCCGTTTCGATGGCAGTGAGCGAAGCACCACTTTTGTTAGCTCTTCGCAACTAAGTGCCGAAATTATGGCGTCAGACATTGCTGCGGTCGGAGTCCACTCCATCACAGTGAATAATCCGGTGCCCGGTGGTGGCCCTTCCAGCTCACTTACCTTCAGCGTAAACAATCCGGTCCCAGCAGTTACCAATTTGGCGCCTTCAACTACTATAGCTGGAGGCGGCCCCTTTACACTGATTGTCACCGGCGCGGGATTTATTCCCGCCTCTGTGGTTCAGTGGAATGGTCAAAGCCGCCCCACAATCTTCATAAGCAACACACAACTGACTGCCCAGATTTTGGGCACAGACATCGGCACACCGGGACCAGTCAGCGTTACTGTGGTAAATCCTGCTCCTGGAGGCGGTATTTCGGGATCCACGATCTTCGTGGTGGGTGATAACCCGCGCCGCGTCCAGTGCGCGAACCGGTCCGGTCCTCCTGGAACCGTGGTGGATATTCCGATTCAATTGGCGGCCCAAGGTGAAGAGAACTCGGCAAGCTTCAGTCTCAATTTTGATGCAGGGTTACTCCTCAACCCACAGGTTTCCCTTGGAAGTGACGCGACAAGCGCGACGCTGACCACCGATCTTACTCAGTTGGCGCAAGGTCGCTTGGGAATCGCGCTCTCAATGCCCTCTGGTCAGACTCTTGCAGCAGGGACTCGGGAGCTTGTGGTAGTAACGTTCACTCTCGCCAGTGTTGCCACGCAGAGCTCCACTCAGATCAGCTTTGAGGAGCAACCGATTGCGCGGGAAGTGCGGGACGTAAATGGCGCGCTTTTGCCATCGCTCTATCTGGCAGGCACCTTAACAATCTCTGTCGGATATGAAGCCGACATCGCTCCTCGTCCTGAGGGCAGCAACAATGGCACGGTTTCAATTGCAGATTGGGTGCAAGTCGGGCGTATTGTGTCAGGCCTGGACATCTTCAGTTGCGGCAGCGAGTTCCAGAAGATTGATTGTGCGCCCAGGGACAGTCTAGGAAATGGAAGCGTCACGATTTCAGATTGGGTACAAGCAGGACGCTATGCTGCCGGGCTAGATCCGGTGCAGGTGGCGGGAGGCCCAACCTGCTCTTCTGCATCAGCGACTGCGAAGTATTCTGAAACGGCAGCGTTATTTGAATCGGCTGCAAGGACCGATAGCCAGAGAGTTCGCACTGTAGAGCTCCGGACCCCGGCGAGCCGTGGAAACACTGGCGAAGTGACTGTTGTTCTGCAGGCGCAGGGTGATGAGAACGCAATTGGTCTGAGTTTCAGCTTCGATACCGCCCAGTTCAAACTTGTCTCAGTACGTAAGAGCAATGATCTTGAAGATGCTACACTTGTGGTCAATTCGCAGTTTGCTGCCGCTGGGAGGCTCGGGTTTGCTCTTGCCTTGCCACCGGGCCAGACTTTTGCTCCCGGCGCCCGTCAGGTTGCTGTCGTGAGCTTACGTTCATTAAGGCGCGGCACACAACCAGTGTTGGAAGTTGGAGATTATCCAGTGAAGAGAGAAGTGGTAGATGTCCAAGCGAAGCGATTAGAAGTTAGTATTGGTCCTGGCGCAACACCTGGAAACGGCGGCAAGACACGATTGAAACCTCCCGATTCCTACCGTATTCGCTTAATGCGATGACCCCACTCTGGAACTGTTAGGGGGGTTGTAGACCTCGCCTTGTCAGAGTAGATCACTTATCGGCGCTATTTGTAAGACATCATCGGCGGCTTCGTGGGTGACACCGGCACCATCACGTGCGCATACGGGGTTCCTTTCCACATCACCCAAGGGCCACCATTCTTCGGATCTGTAGAATAAGCATCAAGCATCTTCGGATCCTGATAAAGCACCATAATATGAGGTGGCGAGACGACCCACTGATTATCTGTAGTGGGACCCGTGGCATATGGGTCAGAGTTGCTCGCGCCATTGTCGCCACGAAGCATGTAGGCAATACCTGTCCCTTCAATTTTTGGCTCACTCTTATTCATCCATGCTTCAGCCCATTTCTGCCACTCCTTGTCTAGGCACATTGCCTCATTATTAGTGCCGAAGACCATGACATAGCATACCCATCCATTCGTTCCCGAGCGGAGTTGTTTCTGCTTCGACATGTCAGTCATATCCATAATTGTGGCATGCTTGGCGATTTCCAAGGGCGCCGCACTCATCGCGTACGCGATCTTTTGCGCGTTAGTCATCTTCGGAGCGGCGCGCCTTTGCTTCCTCTGCGCCTGAACCTCTTGCGCGCAAGCGACAACGAGAACGAACAAAGTGAAAATGGCGATAAACTGTCCTCTTTTCGGGAGCATCTCAAACCTCCTGGATTTAAGCTTATTTAGACGATCGCGGACACTATCTCGGTGAAAATCCGTTGTCAAGGACACGGGTAGCGAACTCTTCGTTTTATAGCCAAGCGAATTGTAGCCCCTGTGGTGCTAAAATAGACGTCGATTTAGTCACCATAATCGCTTGCGACTGATGGCGCAGCATGCGTTGAAGGTGCCTCTTGGGTGTCGAAGGTCGGTTACCTTCTGGTCGGCGCGTTGAAGCGCATCACCGTAAGTTGCCTTTGTGAGTTAGGAAGAGTGTCAAGAATGGAGGTGCCTCATGACTGATGTAACCCCAGAACCTATTCTCCAGATCGCGAGCGGCTTTCTTGCCGCTAAGCACTTGTTTGTAGCCTCCGAAATAGGACTGTTTGAAAAACTTGCTGAGGGACCATCGACCCTGGACGAGCTGACCAAGCGCGCCGGAATACCCCGCCGCACCTTGCGAATTACCGTTGATGCCATGACAGCTCTGGGCATCGTTGAGCGGCAAGGCGACCGATATAGCAATGGTTCCGCTGCGGCCACCTTCCTTTCCGGCGCTGGGGGACCGGATCTCCGCCCGTTCCTTCGCTTCTGGAACCGCCTCAGCTATCCACGCTGGATGCGGCTCGAGGATGCTATTCGGACCGACGAAATGATCTTTGGCAAGTCCAGCTTCAGCGACCAGGAGCAAAAGCTCTACTCGGAGGGGGTAGAAGCGGTCACAGCGGGAACAGCTCACGCCCTCGCTGAGACCTACAATTTTCGGCCTCATCAGCGACTCTTGGATTTGGGTGGCGGGACTGGCTCCTTCCTGATCCCTATTCTCAGCCGTTTCGGGAACCTGCAGGCGACGCTGTTCGATCTGCCGGCTGTTGCCTCTGCCGCCCGCCGCCACCTTGCGCAAACACCTCACGAAAGCCGTATTCGGATGGTGGAGGGCGACTTCTTTAGAGATCCGATTCCAAAAGGCCATGACGCCATTATCATTGCGAACATAATCCACTGCTTCCCGGCTGATCTCGCTCAGGAGCTTCTCCGGCGGGTTGCTAACTGTGTGTCAGTCGGAACACGAATCCTCCTGGTTGATTTTTGGACCAACGTTACTCACACCGAGCCTATCTTTGCTGCCTTGATGGCGGGCGAATTTCTTCTCACGCCGGGACGTGGAGACGTATACAGCGTTGAAGAGGCCGAGCGATGGTTCGGTCAGATCGGCTGGCGGCATGTCGAACATAGACCGCTTGCCGGACCGGCTAGCCTGCTCGTGGCGGAAGCCGAGTAGGGAAGAGCTGTCCACCGAATTAGCAGATCAATTGTTACTAATGGTGAGCCGTGCAGGGATCGAACCTGCGACAGGCTGATTAAGTGTGCGGTGAAAGCTGTCCAGCAGGTTATGGCTCTTACGATTTATTAACATTTGTTATAGGTTGCAGCCGACAGTGAGTCTATCCAGTACTAACTTTTCAGCCCAGTTTCCCTGTAGCCTTGTCAAAAGTTTCCAGCGTCACGAACCTCTGGTGGTCAGCGATACGGTTATCGGCGGAGGGCGGGTAATCCAGTTCGTCCCAAGCGTGTTGTAGTGTGTTGTTGCTCATAAGGCTTGCTCCTTTTAATCCAGACACAAAAGCCGCCGCTTCTTTGCGTCTATAGGACAGGGACGACCAACAACGCTCGGGCGCACCACCGGTGTTTTGTCGCGAGGGTGATTGCCGTCTACCGCAAACTGCAGCAGGAACCACCAAAAAAATATGGTGAACAGCATGGCTTCTCTTTTAATCGGGGATTAGATACTGCACCCGAAAGTCATCAGATTCATGACGCGGGCTTCAAGGTCTTTCCTCTCCTCTGTTTTGGCTCTCTTGCGCATAGTCTCTTTTTAGCTTGAAAGCCATGCCTGGCAACCATTCGCTGTCCTCACCAGCTAAAAGCCTGGCTCGGCTTAGACCAGTTCCCACCCGCGCCCTCGCTGCCTGTGTGAGAGCTTTAGGCCAGGGAGGATTTCAGGTGATGCAGCACCCTCAACATCGAGCGCGACAGAAAGAGCATCGCTGTCCGCTGTTGCCAGGAAGGACATCCATCTGACGACAGTGCAGCCGGGGGAAATCTTAAGTTTATGGGAAGATGGTTGGAGGCGGAGGCCCCAAGGGTCGCCGCCTGCCGCGTAGAAAGGCACAGAGTGCTCACTCAATGTAGCTCTACCTTATCGCGTATTACGGGCAGGGACCCCCATACGCCGATCCGGCCACAATGATCCTCGTGTATGATTGGTAGATGGGGTACTTGAGAATGAATTGGAGCGCGATCGCGTTAGCTGCATCGCTTCCCTGGCAGGTAAAGTCGGTGACTATCTGGCCATTGCTGTCGCCGTCTCCATTGAAATTGGGATCCGGACTGCCGTCCGCTTGATAACGCGCCAGCGCGAAATTAGTGGTGTTGCAACCAGCCCATCCCGCCACCAGGATTTTTCCCGCACTATCGATCACCATAGCTTTAGCCTCAGAAGGACACCAGCCAAAGCTGGTCAGGACCATGCCGTCGCCATCGAACGTAGTATCCAGGGTGCCATTTAGGTTGAGCCGGGCCAGCGCGAAATGGTTGATAACGCTTCCCCAGGCTTTTCCTGCCACCACGATCCTGCCGTTTTTATCGATGGCAACGGCGCTGGCTGCATCATCCTTATAAGGCGTCTGGAAAATTGGCGCAGCAATGCCTTCGCCATTGAAACTGGTATCCAAGCTCCCATTCGCCTGGTAACGCAATACGGCGAAGGTGCTAGATGACCAGCCAAAGCCAAGACGGCCCGCGAGCACAATCCTGCCCCAGGCGTCAATGGCGATCGCATTCGCCTCCTCCCAGTTGGTCCCCTGGTCCACCCCCACATAATTGGTGATGACTCTGCCATCTCCATCAAATGTAGTGTCGCGACTACCATCTTCCTGATTGTAACGCGCCAAGACGAACATGCGATCTGTACTCACATTGGCTGTCCCTGCCGCTACAATCCTGCCCGCAGAGTCAATGGTCACCGCATTCGCAATGCTATGAGAGCAGGGATTGCTGCCATAGCAGAATGGGAAGCTAGTTTGGACCTTGCCGTCGCCACTAAAGCTAGTATCGAGACTGCCATCCGGGTTGTAACGGGCCAAGGCGAACTTATAGTCTGCCTGTCCTGCCACCACGACCCTGCCATTTTTGTCGATGACAATGGCTCTGGCTTCCGCTTGAGATCCGAAGCTGGTGAGGACATAGCCTCCGTTCCCGAAGCTGCTGTCCGGGCTGCCGTCCGAGTAACGCGCCAGCGCGAACTGGTTGTTCACCGTGCCGGCTACAACAATCCTCCCCGAGGCGTCAATCGCCACGGCTGTTGCGAAATCGGCGATGACCTTACCATCGCCACCAAAGGTGGAATCCATGCTCCCATTCGGCTTGTAGCCCGCGATGCCAAACTTTTGCTGGGCAAGGGCCGGGCTGGTAAGAATCAGTGAAAAGAGAGACAAAGTCACCACCTTGAGAGTGAGTTTTGATGTGTTCATGATCTTTCTCCTTTTGATTGGTTTTCACGTAGGTTGATTCGGCTTCTGCGGACTCAATACTTGGATAACCTAAGCACCGCCTCCATCCCATATGGCGAGAACCGAGGAGAAATCCCTCCACACTGGCGAGAATATATTTTTAGAAGCGCTTCGCACCGGATCAGGCCTGTGCCGAAAGATGGTAAAATCCGGACATTCCTTCCCGACACTCTTGACCTTATCAACGGCCTAATATGACGAAACCTGCGCGAGAAGAAGTGAGCCAATTGCTTCGGGAGTGGAGCAACGGGTATCAAGCAGCACTGGACAAGGTAATGCCGATCGTCTACCAGGAACTGCACTGGCTGGCACATCACGACATGGCAGTCGTTTCCGAGGAGCGGTCGGCGGAGGTTGCGGTTAATGATGCGATGCGTTAACTGACCTTGAATCCTGGGCTCCGCGCAAAGGCAAGATCGTCGAGCTGCGTTTCTTCGGCGGGCTGAGCATTGAGGAGACCGCCGAGGTCATAAAAGTTTCGCCACCACTGTGCAACGCGAGTGGCGCGCGGCCAAAGCCTGGCTTCACCGCGCGATCAGCGAAGGCGGCCAGGCAAGTTGCTTCATCGAATTGCCCGCGCTGGAGATCGCGCCCGAGCCCAGAACTCCTGAGAAGATAGCAGCCGGCTCTGAAGCTGGCGATCGAAGCAGAACAGTCTGCCTTACCTTGCAAGCTTATGCAGATGCGACTTTACGGCAGCGCCTCAAGCTCTCACAGGTGTTGTACGCTAACTTCAGGTCGTTCTGACACTCTGCCATTCATCGAACATTCACGTGCGCCCCGAAACAGTGTGTGGTGGCTGAAAGTGAACGCCCTGGCTCTCTTACTGTATTTGGCGAGAACTGATGAGAAATCCCTCCACAGTTCTTCGAGGTCTTTTCGAGGGCTTCCGACAATGGCTGGCGTAATGGAAAGTGCTATGATTTAGGAGCTGTTCCCTAGTTAATTCTCTGCCTTATCCAATTTGTGCCATGACGACACCTCCGCCCGAGGAAGTGACCCAGATGCTCGTGGATTGGAGCAATGGGAATAAGGCGGCGCTCGATAAGTTGATCCCGGTGGTCCATCGGGAGTTGCGCCGGCTGGCTCATCACTACATGCGGCACGAACGGGCCGGTCACACGCTCCAGACCACGGCTTTGGTCAACGAGGCATACATGAGACTGGTTGCCTACCGAAGGATGCGTTGGCAAAACCGGGCGCACTTTTTCGCCGTGTCCGCACAGGTGATGCGCCGCATCCTTGTCGAACACGCCCGAAGTCGGAACGTTGCCAAACGTGGCGGCGGAGCGTGCAAGGTATCGCTGGATGAAGCAGCAGTTGTTTCCGAGAATCGCTCGGCCGAAGTGGTTGCGTTGGACCAAGCACTGCTAGACCTCGAGATCTGGGATCCGCGCAAGGCCAAGATTGTCGAGCTGCGTTTCTTTGGCGGGCTGAATATTGAAGAGACGGCCGAGGTGTTGAAAGTTTCACCGACGACGGTTCAGCGCGAGTGGAGGTCAGCAAAAGCCTGGCTATACAAGAAAGTAAACAAGTGATGAGTGATGAGTTAAGAGAGATGACCTGACTCGTGACTCACAAAAATCGTTGTTCAAGCTGGGAGTCCTCGGGGATGCTCCAAGAAACAAGCCTTCCATTAGTCTCTGTTGGATGAAGGAAACTGGGCACTTTTCACTGTCGCTAATTCACTGTATTAATGAAGCGAGAGCGCAACCAGCAAATAGATGCCGTGTTTCAGGCGGCCCTCGAGCGCGAGGCGGGTGAGCGTGCTGCTTTTCTCGAAGAAGCCTGCGCCGCCGACCCTGCACTGCGAAGAGAAGTGGAAGCATTGCTCTCCTCAGACGAGCGGGCGCAAGCCTTTATCGAGGCGCCGGCACTTGAGATCGTATCTAAATTGGGCACGGACGATTGGACCATATCTGTCGTAGGGAAAAACATCGGCCCATACCGGATTGAGGCAGAGCTCGGGTCAGGGGGGACGGGAGATGTCTATCTGGCCCACGACTCAAGGCTAGGTCGCAAGGTAGCCGTGAAACTCCTCGACCCCAGTTTGCTGGGCGACAGCAAGTCGCGCCTTCGCTTCTTGCGCGAGGCCCGCCTGGCCTCAGCACTCGACCATCCGAACATCTGCACGATCCACGAAGTCGGCGAAGCAGCGGGTCATCTGTTTATAGCCATGCAATACGTCGAGGGTCAGACCTTGAAGCGAGTGATTGATGGGCGGCCACTGGGCTTGGATTCTTTGCTTTCAATCTGTCTGCAAGTGGCGGATGCGCTGGCAACTGCTCACAGCCGAGGAATCATTCACCGTGACATCAAGACGGGCAATATCATCATCACGCCGCAAGGGCAGGCGAAGGTGCTGGACTTCGGTTTGGCCAAGTTGCTGGCGTCGGAGGAAGGCCGGGACATCGACTTAACCAAGACCGGGATGGTGATGGGCACGCCTTCTTCTATGTCGCCCGAGCAAGTGCGCGGTGAGCGGGCCGACCACCGCAGCGACATCTTCTCATTCGGTGTGGTGATTTATGAGATGGCCACTGGCCGCATGCCCTTCAAAGGGAAGACGCGGACGGAGGTGATGAATGCGGTTATCAGGCAGCCGCACACTCCTGTCGCGGACTTGAACAAGGACGTGCCGGCGCAGCTATCCGCGGTGCTTGATCGGGCGTTAGCAAAAGAGCCTTTAGCGCGCTATCAATCAATGCAAACAATGATCGCCGACTTGCGGCAAGCCATTGCTGCAGCCGGCGGATTCGACCATCTGTTTAGCTCGGCAGATATTCCCGGTGGAGTGATCCCCTATGTTCGACCTCGGCAACGGACCCTGCTTGGCGTGTTTGGCCGCCCCATTGAAAGGCCCTTCGCATTGGCTTCGCTCGCTGCTGGCGTGGCAGTGGCGATCTTTAGCCTGATAGCTGCCTACTTATGGTTAAAGCCATCCCAGCCATCACCGCCGCCACAGCAGCGCCTCATCTCCACGTTCCCGGGCTCGCACCGTGCGCCAAGTTTTTCACCGGACGGGCAGAAGATCGCTTTCATCAACGCGGGTGATGGCGTACCGCAAGTGTGGGTTAAAGACCTCACTCAAGGTGAGCCCGTGCAATTCACTTCTGGAGACGTCCCGGCAGACCGGCCGCGCTGGTCTCCATCAGGCGACCAGATCGTTTACGCGCGCCGGTCGCAGGGGACGGAGAGCATCTGGTCGGTCTCGGCCCAGGGGGGCGCGTCGCGCAAGCTGATCGAAGGTGGTCGCAACCCCAATTGGTCGTGGGATGGTAGGCGGCTGGTTTTTGAGCGCTCTTACGATGTTTGGACGGCGAATGCCGACGGCGGCGATCAAAGCAAGGTGGAAGGCGTCCCACCGACCGACCTTTTACTGGCCGATCGTCGCCCGGCGTTTTCTCCCGACGGCTCTCTCATCGCTTTTTTCCAAAAAGATAAGGGCCCGATAGGCGACATTTGGGTTATCGCCTCTTCAGGCGGTCTGGCCCGCCGTCTGACTTTCGATGCTATTCACGGCGGCGCTCCGGCCTGGACGCCAGACGGTCGGTTCGTCGTCTTTCCTTCCCAGCGCGCTGGGAGCCTGACACTCTGGAAAGTGCCCGCCGCAGGCGGACAGCCCGAACCTGTTCTGATAAGCGCGGGTGAGGATAGCGACCCGGAGATTTCACGCGACGGGCGTAAGCTTATCTACATCAATACCCGCAACAGCTATATCATCGCGCTCACCGACCCCGCCACCGGGAACACGCAGGACCTGCACGAGTCGCGCACAGACCTCGTCGATCCTTCGTTTTCGCCGCAGGGGGACAAAATCCTATTCTTCGGGTTCACCGAAGGAGGCGACCTACAACTCTTTACCATCGGCACGAGAGGCGGAAGCCTGACGCAGGTCACACGGGGGAAGGGAGAGCGGAATGTTCATCCGCACTGGTCAGCAGATGGCTCGGCGGTCTATTTCTACCAGATCCGCCCGACCATCTCCTTCCGCAAGATTTCAATCCGCGGCGGCGATAGCTCCGAGCTTGTTTCGGGCTGGGAATGGGGGACGCACCACGGGGCACGAGTGGACCCCGAGGGCAAGCACATTATTTACGAGAAACTGGATAAAGGTAACGCAGTGGCCACCATGATCCGTGATATAGAAACCGGAAGAGAAACAGCGTTCACTCTCCTTCTGCGCCAATCGCGATGGGCACACAATGGAAATTTCATAGTCGGCACCGACCTAGCTTCAGGCAAATGGTCGCTGGCTGACATTACACTGTGCCCGCTCGATGGCGGGTCCTGCCGTAAGCTGACGCGAGGATACTTTCCGCACTGGTCTACCGATGATTCACGCATTTACTTTCATCGTGTCAGTAACCTCAGAGACGGGGAAGAGCTTTGGTCTATTACACGCGACGGCAGGGATGAAAGGCACATCGCCGACCTGCGACCCCTGCACCCCATCGGTGAGTTTTTCGACGTCTCACCAACAGGGCATGTCGTCTGGGTGAAATTCAATAAAGGCAGGAGTGAGATGTGGCTCTCGGATTTCTCCAACCGTTGAAGAATCTGTCCTCGGCCCCAATAGTTTACTAAATGAGCTAATATAGGAGGAAAAAATGGCCGAAGCTAAATTAATTGTGATCTACCCTCGTCCTACCGATATTGATGCTTTCGAGAAGCTTTACCAGGAAGAGCACGTACCAATGGCCGTTGAAAAACTCGCGGGCAAGACCAAAATAGTGGCAACCAAGGTGATCCATTCTTTGGAGGGGAGTGCTCCTTATTATAGGATCGCTGAGATTCATTTCCCGTCGATGAAGGCTTTGAAGGCTTGTGCCTCATCCGAAAGTGCGAAAGAGACGCTTGGCCATGCGGTGGCTATTTCCACCGGCGGGGCTCCACTCTTTCTTGTTGGTGAAGAGGAGACCTTCAGCTTCGAGATTGATTACGACGACACGCTGATGGCTCAGTGACAGTCTGAGTCAGCCTTGACGAAGGGCGTTAACCTTTTCCCACAGTCAGAGAAATCCGCACGCGCGGCTCGATTGCCTCAGCATATTTTGGGCGAATTTTATACGGAGGAAATAGATGATTCCCCAGCATCGGTCGAGCCGGAGAATCACAACCGACCACTTGTTTTAGTAGTAGAAGATAACGTCGAGATGTGCCGGTTCATCGCCGAATCTCTGAATCCACACTATCGTGTGGTTACAGCTCGGAACGGCCGTGAGGGTATTGAGAAAGCGCGGTCGCTACGGCCGGATTTAATTCTGAGCGACATGATGATGCCGGTTATGAGCGGTGAGGATATGGTTCGTGAGATCCGACAACAATCCCGGGAACTAGACCACACGCCCATTGTTCTCCTCACCGCTAAGGCTGACGAGCACTCTCGAGTCGAGCTCCTTCGGCATGGCGCTCAGGACTACATCACAACAGGTGATCTCGAACCTGCTTTCGAATGCCATCAAATTTACGCCTTCTGGCGGACAGGTAAGCATCGACCTGCGCCGCGTAAACTCGCATGTGGAACTCAAGGTAAGCGATACAGGTAAGGGTATCGAACCAAGCTTTCTCCCCCACGTCTTCGACCGGTTCCGGCAGGCTGATGGTTCGATGACCAGGGCTCATGGCGGACTTGGACTCGGGTTTGTCATAGTTCGTGAGTTAGTGAACTTACACAGTGGAATCGTCGAGGCTCGGAGTGATGGTCCTAATAAGGGCGCTACATTCGTAGTTAAGCTGCCACTTATGGCCATACTGCTAGACTCTCAGCAGGGCTCGCTACCCGTACGGGCGATGGCAAGATCTCCTTCGACTTTCCTTCCGAACTGGAGGGGCTTCGTATCATGGTCGTTGACGACGATCCCGATTCGGTAGAGATCATAACTGCAGTGCTCAAGGCGTGCCGAACTGAGGTCAGAAGCTGTCTTTCCACCAGAGAAGCGCTGCAACTTCTGATTGAGTGGAAACCGGGTTTGTTGATTTCAGACATCGGAATGCCTGAAGAGGACGGCTATAAATTCATTCGCAAAGTGAGAGCCTTAAAAACGGAAGAGCGAGATATTCCCGCCGCAGCACTCACGGCGTATGCTGGCAGTGAAGCCAGGGCACTTGCGCTAGCTGCCGGCTTTCAGGTCCATATTCCCTTCCCAAACCTGTAGATCCATCAGATTTGGTCCGGGTGGTTGCCCAGCTCAAACGCCAGTCAAACCGGCAGCGACGCTAAAATTTCAAAAACCACTGCTGTCCCAACGTTAGTCGAACAGGAGCAGTAACTTGGGGAGTTAAAACACAGGCTTGCGGTGGCTGATCGTGTGACGTCGGTGACATTCTCACCAGATGGTAAAACCGTGGCGGCTTCAATCAGGCCGGGATGGATTTACTTCCATGATGCCGACACTTTAAATTAATTAACCATCTTCACTCCGTCAAGAGTGGGATGTTTATATGACCTTGCCCCCGTAACAGCGCCGTTCGAAGGAGCAGAAGTCAGACTAGAATGACAACACTCAAGAAGAATTCCGCTCCTTCGAACGGCGCTGGAGGAATTCTGGGGCGTCTGCGGGATATAAATATGCACCCTACGGGGTTCAAGACATGTGATGTAGCTAGTACAACCACACTAGTTGCCTTTTGTTGCCTTGCCATGGCTTACCAACTTGACTGACCCGTCGGACACTAACCCGATGCCGCTGGCGTAATACTTATACTTAACTCCTCGTTCTAGTGGCGATGTTTCTGCCACCTTGAGTACGTCTTTAAAGTTACCAGCAGAGGTTTGAACGGTTTCGCTTAAGCTGACAATTTCTGCTCGGTCCATCGCTACTCCCGGCGCAATCTCCTGGTAATAACGGGCGCCTAGCAGCGGCTGCCCGGGCATTATTAGGCCAAGCCGAGCGCCGGCCGCACCTGAGAGCCAACTTCCTTCGTGGCTGACCACCTTACCGTTCTTATAAATGTCAACCTCCTCGCCAAAGTAAAAGACGCTGTTGGTTCGTTTACTAATTGCGAAGTAGTTTCTCGAAACTTCAACAAGCCTGTCATTCATGGTTTCCCTTTCCTCGACTACCCGGGTTTCAACGTTGTCGACAAGCCTTGTTTCATTGAGAACGGTAATAACAAGACGTTCGGGGCCGCTTTCAAGCACACATCTGTAACCAGGTTCCAGAATAAAGTATGGATTGCGCCCGGTGGCCGTTAGCTCCTCCTTTTCCACGGCAAAGAAGTTAGTCCAGGACCGATCATTGGTCGCCTTTTGCACAACCGCCGCCTGTATCAAACCTCCCAAAATTATCGATATCGTTAAAATCTTACTCATGAATGCCTCCTGGGCACGATTAACCAAGTCACACGAATTTACGAGCCAACTCTGAGGTAAAGCACCGAATTTGCCGTTGATTCAGGTAGCTGTGGGTCATTACTAAAGACATTAGTTCGTGCCTCTTCGTGGCAATTAGTGGATCATTATTCTGCGTACCAGCGACGATCCACGAGGTGACACGAAGAAGTGACACGAACCCGCACGAAATATTTTCTTGATCCGAGAACTAGGCCAACACGCGCCCGCACCTCCAGTGGGAGCGAATCTTTTAGCATTTGGCAGCGTAGGGATCAAGTGCTCGAAAACTCTATGACTCATCCTGTGCGGGATGGGCGGTCGAATAATTTCTACTCCAACCTAAACCTCCACTTTCATCATGGCTGATAGGGGGTTTTGTAGACCACGCTTTGTTAGAGCAGATCACTTATCGGGGCTATTTGTAGGACATCATCGGCGGTTTCGTGGGTGACACTGGCACCATCACGTGCGCATACGGGGTTCCTTTCCACATCACCCAAGGGCCACCATTCTTCGGATCTGTAGAATAGGCATCGAGCATCTTCGGATCCTGATAAAGCACCATAATATGAGGTGGCGAGACGACCCACTGATTATCTGTAGTGGGACCCGTGGCAAATGGGTCAGTGTTGTTCGCGCCATTGTCGCCACGAAGCATGTAGGCAAATACCTGTGTTTCTGCTTCGACATGTCAGTCATATCCATAATTGTGGCATGCTTGGCGATTTCCAAGGGCGCCGCACTCATCGCGTACGAGATCTTTGTCATGGTCTTTGGCACTAATAATGAGGCAATGTGCCTAGACAAGGAGTGGCAGAAATGGGCTTTTTCGCCATTTTCACTTTGTTCGTTTCACGAAAGCCGTATTCGGATAGTGGAGGGCGACTTCTTTAGAGATCCGATTCCAAAGGGCCATGACGCCATTATCATTGCGAACATAATCCACTGCTTCCCGGCTGATCTCGCTCAGGAGCTTCTCCGGCGGGTTGCCGACTGTGTGTCCG
>Ga0209751_10003634_pt1 | contig 14928 bp, 17 predicted proteins | sample RifCSP13_1_FD_184019 | JGI IMG/M metagenome (GOLD analysis project Ga0209751, IMG submission 184019) | Soil microbial communities from Rifle, Colorado - Rifle CSP2_sed 13_1 (SPAdes) (version 2) | ecosystem: Environmental > Terrestrial > Deep subsurface > Rock core/Sediment | place: Rifle... | reverse complement strand
TATCGATCCGCCGCCGGCCACGAACCTAGTGCTCGGTGGTGCCGGTGAACGTCCAGGCGTCGATCCGGAGGGCCGGCACGACCGCGCTGCCGAGAAAGCCCCGGATCGTCCGCCGCTCGCGGCCGACGGCTGCGACGCCCGCGAGCGCGTCGAGGTACGACTGCGTGTAGCGCAGGTTCCGAACCGGAGCGACGATTCGCCCGCCCTCGACGAGGAACGTCCCGTCGCGGGTCATGCCCGTGACGATCGCCAGTTTTGGGTGGACGGGGTTCGTGTAGTGGAAGCGGGTCACGAGGAGGCCCCGCTCCAACCCGCCGATGAGCGACTCGCGGGGCGTCGTCCCGGCGTCGACGAGCATGTTGAGGGGAAACGGCCCGTAGGGGTTGGGTGCCGGCAGCCCGTGCCCCGTCGACGCCCGCCCGGCGCGTGCCGCCGTCTGGGTGTCGTAGACGACGCCCTGGCAGACGCCCCGCTCCACGAGGACCACGCGTTCCTTGGCGACGCCCTCGAAGTCGATCGTCATCGGGAGGCCGGCCGGGTCAGCCCCATCGTCGACGATCGTGATGAGCTCGGAACCGATCCGCCGGCCGGGCTCGGCGAAGGATCGCCCCTCCTGGACGGCCAGGGCGGAGAAGCCGAGGTAGCCGAGCATGTCGACGATGTCGAGGACGGCGTACTCCTCGAGGACGACGGGGTAGTCGCCGGCGGGCAACGAAACCGGATGCTCAGAGGCGCGCGCCTTCGCGGCCGCCTCCCGGCCGATGGCCGCGGCATCGATCGTCGTGGCATCGGTGGCCGCCGCCTCGGCGTAGCCGGTCCCGCCGTCAGCCGACATGTGGACGGTCAGGAGCTGCGAGGTCGTTCGCTCGTGCGCGGCCCGGATCCCCGCCGAGTTGGAGACGGCGATCCCCTCCCGCGTCGTCGCGAAGGACCCGAAGGCGAGGACGCCGGCCGCATCGGCGGCGGCGATGACGGCGCGGACGCCGTCGGCGCGGAACTCGGGCGACGCATCGGCGGTCGACGCCGCATAGCCGATGGCCGAGGGCCGGCTTGGACCCCCGCCGGCCGCGCCCGGGAGGCCGCCCCAGTCCTCGAGCTCCTCGACGCTGCGGGCCGTGGCCGCCGCCCGCTCCACGAGGGCAACGAGCCCGGCCTCATCGGTCCGTCCGGTCGCGGCCACGGCGACGCGACGCCCGACGCAGAAGCGGAGGTTGACCCCGATGTTCGCCTCGGCGACGTTCTGGTGGATCTCACTGTTGGCGAACCTGGTGAGCGCGGCATCCTCGGACGTGACCAGGGCCTCGGCCTCGGTCGCGCCGCTGGCCAGGGCCCGCGCCACGATGTCGTCGGCGAGGGCCAGGGCGGCCGCGGAGCGGGCGCCGGGATCGGTTCGATCGGCCGACCGGATCACCATTTCCCGACCCCGACCTGGACGTTCCTGAAACGGGCACCCGAGACCCCGTGGCCCACGTGGGCGCTCTGGTTCGGCTCGCCCTTCCCGCAGTTGGGCGTCCCGAGCATGACGTAGCTGCTGGCGTTCCCGACCGCGTCGCAGGCCCGCCAGAACTCGTAGGTAATCCCGGTATACGTGGGGTTCCGAAGGATCCGTCCGAGCTTGCCGCCCTTGATCTCGTAGGCGATCTCGGTGGCGAACTGGAAGTTCAGCCGCCGGTCGTCAATCGACCAGCTCCGGTTCGTGGTCAGGTAGAGGCCGTCGTCCGTGTCGGCGACGATGTCGTCGAGGCTCATCCCCTCGACCGGCAGGAGGTTGATGTTCGTCATCCGGATGAGCGGGATCCGGTTCCAGCCGTCGGCCCGCATCCCGCCCCCCGACGAGCGCCCGACCCGGGGCGCCGTCTCGCGCGACGACTGGTAGCCAACGAAGATGCCGTCCCGGACGAGGTCGACCGCCTGGGCCGCGACACCCTCGTCGTCCCAGCCGAACGTCCCCATCCCGCCCGGCGCCGTCGCGTCGGCCACGATCGTCACGAGGTCCGAGCCGTAGCGGAAACCCTCGGCCAGCTTGTCGGTCGTGAGGAAGCTCGTGCCGGCGTAGGACGCCTCGGTGCCGAACACGCGGTCGAGCTCGGTCGGGTGGCCGCAGCTCTCGTGGACCTGGTTGTAGAGCTGGCTGGGATCGAGGACGACGGTCGCGAGCCCGGAAGGGCACTGCGGCGCGGAGAGGAGGGCGACGGCCTCCTCGGCGTGATGCTCGGCGTTGCCGAGGAGGTCCAGGCGACGGATGAGCTCGTAGCCGCCGGCGCCCCAGCCGCCGCCGGCATCGGGGTAGCTCCGGCGCTGGTGCTCGTCACCCTCGATCGCGTTCGCCTCGACGGCCGCGCCGACGTGGGTGATCGCCTGCTCGGTGAAGCTCCCGTCGGTGGCGGCGAAGGTCTTCCACTCGCGCTGGGCGCCGTAGCTCGATTCGGTGAAGGCAATGCCCCCCACGGCACCGGCGGTGCGGTCCGCGGCGAGGAGATCGCCGATCTTGTGCTCGAGAGGAATCGCGAACGGGTCCTCGAGGACCGGGGTCTCGAACCGGCCGACGGCCGGTGGACGGTCGTCGAGCGTGACCCGATCCCGGAGGGCGGTCGCGGAGGCGCGCGCGATCCGCACCGCGAGCCCGGCAACGCGGTCGGCCGTGTCGAGGGACAGGCGATGCGAGGACGCGAACCCCCATGCGCCCTCGACGAGGACGCGCACGCCGAAGCCCTCCGATTCGCCGGACGCGACGCCCTCGACCCGGCCGGACTTGATCGAGACCGACTCCTCGAGGCGGCGGACGACGCGACAGTCGGCATAGGACGCGCCCAGGCTCGAGGCGGTGTCGAGGGCGCGGTCGGTGAGGTCTCGCATGACGGGTTCCGGAGCGTAGCAGGGCGATTCGACCGGCGTCGCTGCGTCGAACGCCGTATTCGGTGCCGGTCGCCCTACAGGACGGTGCCGCCGGCGATGGCCTGGGCGGTCAGCCAGAGCCCGATCCCGAGCACGGCGATCGAGGCGACGAGAGGGGCCTGCGCGGCGAGCGGGCCGAGGCGCGATGTCGAAGGCAGGCGCTCGAGGCGTTCCCTTGCCACGACCATGACCGCTCCCACGCCACCCAGCACGAGGGCCATCCCGAGCCCGAAGGCGATCACGAGGACGATCCCGAACGCCGCCCGGCCGGCCACGATCGTGCCGAGCAGGATGATGAGGGCGTTCGTCGAGGGGATGATTCCGCCCGCCAGCCCGAGTGCGAAGAGGCTCCGCCACGAGATCGTCCGGTCGTCGGCGGCGAAGTGGGAGTGGCGGACTCCGCCGTGGCTGTGCTCGTGCCCGTGTCCGTCGTCGGGCCCAGGCCCGGCATGGTTGTGCCCGTCGTCGTGCCCATGCCCGCCGTGGATGTGCCCGCGCCCCTGGTCGTGCTCGTGACCCTCGGCGGTCACGGCAGGCATCCGGGCGTGGTCGTCGTCATGGGCCTGCAGGAGGGCTGCGGCCAGCTGGACCCGGCGCCGGCGGCGTCGCAGCTCGGCCACGACCATCGTGGCGCCGATCGCCACGAACGCCGCCGCGGCCACGATCGGCACCGTCCGCACGACGACGTCCGCCGGGAGCGCGGATTCCGCACCCGTGACGAGGAGGGCGAGGAGGAGGATCCCGATCGTGTGCGAGACGGTCACCGCCAGCCCGAGGCCGGCGGCGTGGCGGACGGTGCCCCTCGTCCCCACGAGGTAGGCGGCCATGAGCGTCTTGCCATGGCCGGGCGTGAGGGCGTGTCCGGCGCCGAGGGCCATCGCCAGGAGGATCGAGCCAAGGGCCACGAGCGGCGTCAGGTCGGCGACGCGGAAGAGATCCGGGATCTCGCCACCGACGCCCCCGGGAACCGCGGCGCCGTCGGGCGCCGCGGGCGAAGGCGTCCCGACCGGGCCGCCGGCTGGCGCCGTGCCGTCTGGCGTCGAGGTCGGTGCCCCGGATGACGCGTCCCCCGAACCGGGCGGAGTACCCAGCGGGGCCGCATCGGGAGCCTTGAAGGGCTCGGTCGCGGGGCCGCCGGGGACGACGGTGAAGGCCACCGAGCGGACGTCGAGGGGCTGGGCCAGGAGCGATTCCGGGTAGCTCGTCAGGCGTGCGGAGACATCGGCCGCGGCGGGTGCCGGCGTGCCCGGGGCGGCGGCGATCGTCACGCCATCGCCGATGACGACGATCTCGCGCCAGCCGATCCGCTCGCCGTACGAGGTGTCACCGAACGCGATCGCCACCCCGGGCGGGAGCGGGTCAGACAGGGCTGCCGTGAGCTCGCAAACGAGTCGCATCGTGGGCACGCTGCCGGCGCCCGCGGGGAAGGTGAGTCCCGCGGCGTCGAGCCGGAGCTCGAGCCTGGCCTCGCCGACGCTGAGCTCGAGGCTGGGCAGGAGGGCGGTGCACTCGGGCCCGCGCGCCGCGTCCGCCTCGGCCTCGCTGACGTCGCCGTCTCCGTCGGCATCGATCCGGATCCGCTCCTGGAACGCCGGGATCTCGGCGAAGTCGACGACCACGTCGAGGGCGATCGCGTCCGCGCCGACCCTGAGAGCGGCGTAGTGGTTGATCGTGAAGTTGCCGAGCGGGTGCGCCGACGCCGCGGCCGGCACCGCGAGCGCGGCGAGTGACGCGAGAACCGCGAGGAGACGGCGCCGGACGGTGGGGGCTCGCATGGCGCCGAGGGTACGCGCGACGCCCTGGTTCGGATCACCGCCCCCGGCGCGGCCGGCGCGGACCCCGGGATACGGTCGGCTACACTCGCCAGCGTGAGCTCGATCGACCGGCGACGCGGCCGATTCCTGACGCTGGAGGGGCCGGAGGGCGCGGGCAAGACCGTCCTCGCGGAGCGCCTCGCCGACGCGCTCGCGACCGAGGGCGCCGATGTCCTGCTCACTCGCGAGCCGGGTGGAACGCACCTGGGCGAGCGTCTGCGGGACCTCCTCCTCGGCCGCGACTCGCCGTCGATCGACCCGCTCGTCGACGCCTTCCTGTTCAATGCGGCCCGCGCCCAGCTCGTCGCGGAGGTGATCCGTCCCGCGCTGGCGGCCGGCCGGGTCGTCGTGTGCGCCCGGTTCGCCGATTCGACCCTCGCCTACCAAGGCTTCGGCGCGGGCGTCGACATCGATGCCCTGCGCCAGCTCGCGGCCGTCGCCACCGGCGGGCTCATGCCGGACCGGACGATCCTCCTCGACCTGCCGGCCGAGGCCGGCCTGGGCCGCAAGGCGCCCGACGACCACACCCGCTTCGAGGCGGCCTTCGACCTCGAGTTCCATCGTCGTGTCCGGGCCGGGTTCCTCGAGATCGCCCGTCGCGAGCCGGGCCGCTTCGCCGTCGTCGATGCCGGGCGCCCGATCGACACCGTGTTCGCCGACGTCGTGGCCGAGGCCCGCGCGGCCCTGGGCAGGCCGGGCAGCGCCCAGCCGAGTGAACCGCTGACCCCCGCGGCGCGCATCCAGCGATGACCGACCAGACCGCGCCGGGGTCCCTCCGCGTGGCCTCGCCGGTGGATGATGCCGACCGGCGCATCCTCGCCGAGCTCGGCGCGGGACGCCTCGGGGCGCTGGAAGACCTGTACGACCGATATCGAGCCATGGCCTTTGCAATCGCCCTTCGAATCACCGCCGACAGCACCCTCGCCGAGGACGTCGTCCAGGACGCCTTCCTCGGCGTGTGGCGGCATGCCGACCGCTACGTGGAGGGACGCGGCAGCGTCAAGACCTGGCTCCTCTCGATCGTCCACCACCGGGCGATCGATGCCGTCCGTCGCCGCCGCCCGGCCGTCGAGCTGCCCGACCCGGAGGTCCCGCCTCCGCCCCAGCTGGTGGCCTCCGACGTCTGGCCGGAGGTGGCCGGCCGTCTCGATGCGGTCGAGGTCCGGGCTGCGCTGGCCACCCTCTCGGACGTCCAGCGCGAGGCGATCGAGCTCGCCTACTTCGGCGGTCTCAGCCAGACCGAGATCGCGGAGCGGACGGCGACGCCGCTCGGGACCGTGAAGAGCCGGATGCGGCTGGGCCTGCTCGCCATGCGGCGGGCGCTCGTCGGGGAGGGCCCCGACCCGATGTCCGAGGGCGTCGAGTCATGAACCAGACGCACGACGATGTCCTCGACCTCGCCGCCGGGTTCGTGCTGGGCGCGCTCGCGCCCGATGAGGAGGCTGCCGTCCGCGACCACCTCGCGACGTGCGCCGAGCCGCACCCGGAGATCGAGGAGTTCGGCGGCGTCGTGCCCTATCTGGCCGACGCGCTTGATCCGGTCGAGCCGCCGGCCAGCCTGCGCGACCGGATCCTCCATGCCGCCGCGATGGAGCGGCCGGCCGAGGGCGGCGCGCAGGTCGAGCTCAGCGCCGCACCGACGCGCGGACGGGCGCCGGCACCGACGCCGCCGGCGATCCCGTTCCCGACTGCCGAGGAGCGCGCCGCCCGGGCCGCGGCCCGGCCGTCGCGGCTGGGAACCTGGGCCATGGGCATCGCCGCGGTCCTATCGATCGCCGTCCTGGGGGCCTGGAACCTCCAGCTCCAGGCGCGGCTCTCGGACGTGGAGGGCACACTGGCGGCGGCCACGGCCTACCAGCAGGGTGTCGCGCGTGTCCTCGAGGTCGCCGCCGAGGACGGTGCCCAGACCGCGCTCCTCGTGCCGGCCGACCCGAGCACCTCGGCCGTCGGCCTTGCTGCCACCGGGGCCGACGGGACCGTGGTCATCTCCATGCGCGAGCTCGCACCGACGACCGGGACCCAGGTCTACGAAGCCTGGGTCATCGTCGGCGACGCCGGGCCGGTGCCGCTCGGCCACTTCACCGTCGGCGCCTCGGGGACCGGCGTCTTCAGCGGCACGACCGCGCTGGCCGGCCCCGGGGCGATCCTGGCGCTGACCCTCGAACCGGGTCCCGGAGCCACGATCCCGACGCAGCCCGTGCTGACGATCGGGACGCTCGCCGCGAGCACCTGACCGTCGGCGTCGCCGGCCGGCGGGTCCGACCGGCCGGCGGGTCCGACCGGCTGGCGGTGCCGGCGAATGGGCGTCGCGGAATTCTCTCGGGGTGGTCGTTATCGATGGCCGTCAGCCCGAGATCGAGGGCCGGGCGGGGGAACGGGTGCGGATCCGCCCTCAATGACCGCCACGCGGTCATTGACCTCGATAATCAAGCGCTCGCGGTCGCCACCGGGGGCCGGTCGGTGGATAACGCCCGCAGGGCGAGAATTCCGGAAGCTTGGCGGCCACGCCGGCCCGCCCCCGGCCCGCCACGGCCGTCGCCTCAGGCGGCGCCCGCCGCCGCGAGTGCGCCGGGACCCATGCCCTTCGCGTTCGCGAGCGCGGCGCCGGCGGCGGCGACGAGCTCGTCCGCGCTGGCGCCGTCGGCCGGAAAGCGGGCGACGCCCGCCGAGACGGAGTAGGCCCGTCCGGCGATCGCCGGACGGCCGGCCACGGCGTCGAGGACCCGCTGGGCGACGATCATCCCGGCCGCTCCCGGGGCAACGAGGAGGAACTCGTCGCCGCCCCAGCGAGCGACGGTGTCGACGAGGCGGACCGCCTCGGCGAGGACCGCGGCGACCTCGCGGAGGATGTCATCGCCGGCCGCCGGGCCGGCGGCCTCGTTGGCGGCCGCGAGGCCGTCGACGTCGAAGAGGACGACGGAGAGGTCGGTGCCCTGCCGGCTCGCTCGGGCCACCTCGAGCTCGAGGACCCGCGACAGCGTCCGGGCGTTGGCCAGCCCGGTCAGGGCATCGGTGTGCGAGACGCGCTCCGCCCATTCGGCCCGCTCGCTCGCCGCGTCGGTCAGCCGGGCGCGGTCGACCGTGATCGCGATGAGGTCGGCGAACGCGGCGAGGAGCGTCGCGTCGGCCTCGCCGACGGCCCAGCGGCCGGCCCGGCCGATCGCGAGCGCCCCGATCGGCTCCTCGACGCCGTCATGGGCGACCCGGAGCGGCCACGTGGCCACGGTCATCGGGGTCCCATCCGGACCTGTGCTCTCGGCGCCGAGGATCGCCGTCTGGCCGTGGGCCGTCCGGGCGATGGGGTGGTCGGCGCTGGCCGCGACGGCGGCCTCGTAGGCGGCCGCAGTCCCGTCCGGGAAGCCCGTCGCCGCGGCGAGCGCGAGGCTACCTCGCTCGGCGTCCCACAGGAAGACGGACCCGAGCCCGCTGGCCACCGCACCGGTGGCCAGGCCGAGGAGCCGGGCGAGGTCCTCCTCCGCGCTTCGACCTCTTGCGACGACGGCCACGGCCGAGGCGAGGACGAATTCCGGGCTGCTGTCTGGCGAGGTGCGATCGGTCACGGATCGGGGCTCCTGCACGTGGGCCGGCGGCTGAACCCGGGCGTGCAAGGGTCGCCGGCGCGCTCGGGGAGCGGGCCGCATCGTACACCGCGGCATCGGCCGGTCAACGGTTCAAGCGGGTGGATCCCGTGCGTGACGACGACCCTATACTCGCGCCGTGAAGCTGATCGTCGCGATCGTCCACAACGAGGACGCCGGTGCCCTCGTCGACGCCCTCCTCGAGGGCGAGCACCGGGCGACCCGCCTTCACTCGTCGGGTGGCTTCCTCAAGCAGTCGAACGCGACGATCATCGTCGGCGCCGACGACGGGGTGGTCGACGCGGTCCTCGAGATCATCCGGGTCAACTGCACGTCGCGGACGCAGGTCGTGAACCCGATGCCACCGATCATGGAGCCGGGCGAGTTCTTCATGCCCTACCCGCTCGAGGTCGAGGTCGGCGGGGCCACGGTCTTCGTCCTCCCGGTCGAACGCTTCGAGCGGCTGTAGCCATGGGAACGGGCCCGGCGAGGCTCGGCAGCTCGCGCTCCTCTTGACCTGGCTCGATGACCTTGAACCGCGCGCACCTGATGCCGTTGCGGCGTTCCGCGGCATCGAGGCCGGCCGTTTCATCGCCGTCCGGCGAGAGGTCCGGCGGCGGGCCGGCCCGGGTCGCACCGAGGCCATCCTGCCGCAGCTCGGCGCGATCGCAGAGGCCCTGACCGCAGTCGTCGAGCGGCTGCCCGACCGGGCGTTCGATGCCCCGGGCGGGGAAGGCGACTGGACCGTCGCCGAGGCCATCGGCCACGCCGCCGACTCCCGGGCCGGCCTTGCGATGGCCGGCGCCCTCGCGGCGACCGGGCGGTTCCCGACGGACGCGCCGCGAGTGGTCCCGGGCATCCCCGGTGAGCGAAGCCTCGGACGTGACGCGCTCGTCCGGCGACTCGCGACGAGCCAGCGGATCGTCGAGCGGGCGGCCCGCTCGATCGCCGGCCACGAGGAGGACCCTTGCCCCCTGGAGCACCCGCTCGTCGGCAGGCTGCGGTGCGGCGAGTGGCTCCTTTTCGCCGGCGTGCACGACCTCCAGCACCTCGAGCAGCTCCACCGGATCGCGGCCGACTTCGGTCGAGGCGGCGGCCCTGTCGGCGGCCGCTGATGAGCACCCGCCCCGATCTCGTCGCCTGCTGGCTCTTCCGCCTCGACGCCGTCGGCCGGCCGGAGATCCTCCTCCTCCACCGCGCGCCGGGCCGGATGTACGCGGGCCTCTGGCAGTGCGTCACCGGCCGGCTCGAGCCGAGCGAGCGGATCGTCGACGCGGCCCTTCGTGAGGTCGCCGAGGAGACCGGCCTCGGCCCGTCCGATCTCGAAGCCTTCTACGAGACCGACCTCGTCAACTGGTTCCACGAGGCCTCGCTCGATGCGATCCTCGGCGAGGCCGTCTTCGCCGCCCAGGTCCGCCCGGAGGCATTGGTGGCCCTGTCCTCGGAGCACGACGACGCCCGCTGGGTCGACGTTCAGGAGGCCACGAAGCTCGTGACCTGGCCGGCCTACGAGCGGGCGATCGAGACGGTCGTCTGGCTCATCGAGAACCCGGCCAAGGGGACGGCGTTCCGTCTCCCGGGTCCGGTCTGATCGACGCACCCGGCACTGGCCGTCGCCCGCGGCGCGTCAGCGTCCGGGGTCCGGTCCGGGGAGGCCCGCGGCGATCCGCTCGGCGATCTGATCCGGCACGACCGAGTCGGGATCTCGGAGCGCGCCGAGGCCGGCCTTGACGCCGACCAGCGCGGCGTAGAGGGGCGGGCAGGTCGGGCAGATCGCGAGGTGCTCCTCGACGGCCCGGCGACGGTCGGGCTCGAGCTCGCCATCGAGGTAGCCGGATACGTGTCGACGAGCCTGCCAGCAGCGCATCGGCTGACCGAGGCTGATGGACCGCTTCGGGTCGCCTTCGCCAAGGGCGCTCACGAGCATCATCCTGGCCCGGCGCAGCCGCTGCTTCGCAGCCGGCAGGCCGATTGCAAGGCTGTCGGCGATCGCTGCCACCGTCCAGCCCAGAGCATCGTGGAGGACAACCACCGTTCGATACCCCGCCGGCAACCGAACGAGGGCATCTTCGAGCTCGTCCCTGAGCTCGGCGCGGGCGACGACCCGGTCCGGGTCCACGGTGTAGTCGTCGTCATGCCAGCGCTCCTCGACATCGGAGATCGTCAGTTCGTCGCGCCGCGACCGGGATCGGTCGATGACGAGGTTGACGAGGATTCGGTTGAGCCACGGGCCGATGGGTGCCCCGTCGCGGAGCTGAGTCCGGCGCGACCATGCTCGGAGCGCGGCTTCCTGGGCCACGTCCTCGGCGGCGACCGGGTCGTGGACCAGATGGATCGCCAGGCGGCTGATGCGCGGGAGCTCGGCAGCCAGCTCGGCGTCGAACTCCCGCGGCATCGCGGTCACGGTCAGCGCCGGGCGCAGGCGCGGATTTCGGCACCGGCGAGCGGGCCGCCGAAGATCGGGCTGAAGACGCACACGTCGAAGGTGCCGGCGAGGAGCGGCACGAGCCCGATCGCGGCGACGATGACACCGGGCGTGCCGCCCACCGCGACGAGCCCGAAGGCGATCAGGGCGAATCCGGCGACGACACGTGCCCGGCGACCCAGGCCGGATGTCATGAACTGGGCGAACCAGCCGGCGGCGAACCAGTTCGGTCGTTCGTGGTGCTGCATGATGAGGTTCCCTTCGACCGCTTCCGGTCCTGCCAGGTGCCCGATGGTGGACATCCGTGTCTCGCCCTGAATGACGAGACCGCCGCGCGGAGGGATACATCCCGCCGCTCGACCGGCAATGGCCGGTGGCGGCCGTCGAGGCCGCGGGCCCGCGCGCCAGCGGCGCGCGCCGACCGTCAGTAGACCTCGGGCACGAACGTCTGGTCGCTCAGGGGCGGCCGGATGTAGCCCTGATCGGGCTGGCGCGGTGGCAGGACGATGGGTGCCGGGGTCAGGTCCTGATACGGGATCAGGCCGAGGAGGTGCCGGATGACGTTGAGACGGGCGCGCTTCTTGTCGTCGGCGTTGACGACGTACCAGGGCGACTGCTTCGTGTCGGTGTGGGCGAACATCTCGTCCTTGGCCTTCGAATACTCGACCCAGCGAGCCCGGGACTCGAGGTCCATCGGGCTGAGCTTCCAGCGCTTGGTCGGGTCCTCGATGCGGGCCTGGAAGCGGCGCTCCTGCTCGGCGTCGCTGACCGAGAACCAGTACTTCACGAGGGTGGTGCCCGAGCGGATGAGCATCCGCTCGAACTCGGGCACCGAGCGGAGGAAGTCGCGGTACTCGTCCTCGGTGCAGAAGCCCATCACCCGCTCGACGCCGGCGCGGTTGTACCAGCTTCGGTCGAACAGGACCATCTCGCCGGCCGCGGGCAGGTGGGCCACGTAGCGCTGGAAGTACCACTGCGTCGCCTCGCGCGGCGTGGGCGCCGGGAGCGCCGCGACCCGGGCGTAGCGGGGGTTGAGCGACAGCGTGATCGTCTTGATCGTGCCACCCTTCCCGGCCGCGTCGCGCCCCTCGAACAGGATGACGAGCTTCGCGCCGGTCGAGCGGATCCACTCCTGGAGCTTCACCAGCTCGATCTGGAGGCGGGCTAGCTCCTCGCGATAGAACTTGCCGGTGATCGTCCGGACTTCCTGGCCGACGGTCTCGACCGGCGGATCCGGCCAGACCGGGGCCAGCGCGACATCCTGGCGTTCCTGGTGCGACTTCGACTTGGGCATGGCCACCGGACCTCGAGATGGCGAGAGACGCTCGCTCCTCCGGGTGCCGCCAGTATGCGCCCCAGGTTCGAGGCCCCGGCGCCGCTGGTATCCTTCCCGGAACCCAGCCGGCGAGCGTTAGGAGGTGCCCCGATCATGATCGACCAGCGCGGCGCACCGACCTCCGGGCCGCTGCCCGCGTTCCGCTCGAAGCTCGACGCGATCCGGCCGACCTACGGCTTCGAGGACGTGTCGCTGGCGCCCGGCACCGAGACGATCGAGCCGAACGATGTCGAGCTCGGCCAGTCGTTCTGCGGCATCGACCTCGCCGTCCCGGTCCTCGCTGCGGCGATGGACGCCGTCGTCGATCCGGCGTTCGCCGGCGCCCTGGCCCGCCTCGGCGGACTCGCGGTCCTGAACCTCGAAGGCGTCCAGGCCCGCTACGACGACCCCGGCGCCGTCCTCGAGCGGATCGCCACCGCCCCCGACGACGAGGTCCAGCACCTCCTGTCCGAGGCCTACGCCGCCCCGATCCGCGACGAGCTCGTCGCCCGCCGGCTGGCGGAGATCCGTGCCGCCGGCTCGAAGGCCGCCGTGGCCGCGACCCCCGGCGCCGCCCGGAAATGGGGCCCCTTCTGCGCCGAGCACGGCGCCGACCTCTTTCTCGTCCAGTCGCAGGTCAGCAGCGCCCGCCACCTCGCCTCGGGCTACGATCCGCTCTCGCTCGCCGAGTTCACCCGGTTCATGCCGATCCCGGTCGCGGTCGGCAACACCACCAACGCGGCGGCGGCGTACCTCCTGATGGAGCAGGGCGCTGCCGCGGTTTTCGTGGGCGTCGGGCCGGGCGCCGCGTGCACGACCCGCGAGGTCCTCGGGATCGGCGTCCCGCAGGTGACTGCGATCGCCGACGTCGCCGGCGCGCGCGACGCCTATCTCGAGCGGACCGGCCGCTACGTTCCGGTCGTCGCCGACGGCGGGATGCGCCGGGGCGGCGAGGTCGCCAAGGCGATCGCCGTGGGCGCGGACGCCGTGATGCTCGGCACGCCGCTGGCTCGCGCCGCCGAGGCGCCGGGGCGCGGCGTGAACTGGGGCATGGCCGCTCCCTCGCCGGTCCTGCCGCGGGGGACGCGGATCAAGGTCGGGACGATCGGTTCGCTGGAGCAGATCCTCTCTGGTCCGGCGACGGTCGCCGACGGCTCGCAGAACCTGATGGGCGCCCTCCGCCAGTCGATGGCGGCGCTCGGCGCCCGGACGCTCCGCGAGATGCAGGCGGTCGAGATCGTCTACGCGCCCGCGGTCGTGACCGAGGGCAAGTCCTGGCAGCAGAAGGGCCGCTGACGGACGAGATCGGCGAACAGCTCGCCGGCTGGGGGAAGGTCGTCCGGCTCGCGACTCGGGGTCGGGTCACCGGGCGCGAGGTCGCCGTCGCGGTCGGGTTCGTCGAGGAGCCGGACGGCAGCCTGCTCGTCGCGGCCGGCGACCCCGATGCCGACTGGGCCCGCAATCTGGAGGTGGATCCGGCATGCCATCTCACCGTCGGCGATCGGGCCTGGGACGCCGTGGCCGAGCCGCTGGATCACGACGAGGCCGCCCGGGTCGTGACGGCGCTCATCCTCCGCTACGGGGCGCCTGCCGAGCGGCTCGGACGGGGGCCGGCGTTTCGGCTCCGCCGGGTGGGTTGACTCGGGCGCCCCCACCCCGGTCCGCGAGTCATCGGCCTGTTCGGCGCTACCATCGAGCCGTAATGTCCGAGAGCCTTCCGGTCCGCCCCGCGCGCGACGACGAAACGGTCGCGACGTCCGTCAGCGTCAATGTGTTCGAGCTGGCTGGCGGCCAGCCGTTCTTCGATGCCCTCGTGAATCGGTTCTACGAGGGCGTCGAATCAGACCCGGCGCTCCTGGCGATCTACCCGGATCACGGCGACCTCAAGGGCGCTCGTCGCCGCCTGGCGTTGTTCCTCGGCCAGTACTGGGGCGGCCCGACGACGTACTCCGACGAGCGCGGCCACCCGCGGCTGTTCATGCGCCACAAGGGCTTCCCGATCGACCCCGCCGCCCGGGACCTGTGGCTCGGTCACATGCGCGAGGCGGTCGCCTTCATGGACCCGCCGCCGGCGATCGCCGCCCGCCTCCTCGCCTACTTCGACATGGCCGCGGAGGCGATGCGGAACCGCGACTGAGGTCGGTTCGGATCAGCGGCGCCTGGCGTCCTCGCCCGGTACCCCGAGTGCCGCCAGGGCCGCCGCGAAGGCATCGAGATCATCCGCGCCGACCCAGACCGCCGGGACGCTGAACGGGCCCAGCCGCACCCGCCGCCGAAGATCGATGCGAACGCCGCCGTGAGGGCTCCCCGCGAACGACACGTCGCCGTGACGGATGCTCCGCCTGATCCCGATCGCCGTGATCCAGTGGAACGGTCCCTCGATCCGCCAGCTATCGAGGTTCGCCAGCTCTGTCACGAAGGTCGCCCGCCCGAATCGGATGACGAGCCGTCCGTCGCCGACCTCCGCCCAGGCGTTCTCGGACCCCGCGCCGAAGGCAAGCCGGAGCGCGGCGGCCGAGCGTCGGCCGATCCGGATCGGGAATCGCTGCGTGGTCATCGCGAAGCAGGGTAGCCGCCGGCCGACGCCAGGGGCAGGCTCATCGACCGGCCCCGATCACGAGGTCGGGACTGGCCCGCCCCCACACCGATTCGGAAACGAGGGCCTGCACGGTGGCCGAAGGCTCCTGGCGCGAACAGCCTGTCCTGAGAGCCCGCGGCAAGCGGGTCGCGAAAAGGAGGGTGCGATGCACCGGATAACGGCTTCCGGCGTCCGCCGACTCAGCGTTGCCGTCGGGGCGGGCCTGCTCGCTCTGGCGGCCGCGCTGCCTGCGTCGGCCGTCATGTACTCACGCGAGATGTACGAGGGCACGGCCACCTGGTCGTATGACGGCTGCGGCCCCG
>Ga0209751_10003633_pt1 | contig 14928 bp, 7 predicted proteins | sample RifCSP13_1_FD_184019 | JGI IMG/M metagenome (GOLD analysis project Ga0209751, IMG submission 184019) | Soil microbial communities from Rifle, Colorado - Rifle CSP2_sed 13_1 (SPAdes) (version 2) | ecosystem: Environmental > Terrestrial > Deep subsurface > Rock core/Sediment | place: Rifle... | reverse complement strand
GGAGGGCCCCGAGCTCGAGGTCGTCCGCACCAGCGCCCGCCTCGGCTGGGCGGCGGCCCTCAACGTCGGGCTGCGGCGAGCCGCCGGCGAGATCGTCGTCGTCATGGACACGAGCGTCGAGCCGACGGGCGATGTCGTCACGCCGCTTGCGGCGGTGCTGGCCGCGGGCGAGGACGTCGCCGTTGCCGGTCCGCTCGGCCTGCGATCGGCGGACCTGCGCCGCTTCGAGGAGGTCGAGGACGGCGAGGCGGCCGCGATCGAGGGCTACCTCCTCGCGGTGCGGCGGGTCGATGCCGCCGCCGCGGGTCCGCTCGACGAGGGCTTCCGCTTCTACCGCAACCTCGACATCTGGTGGAGCCTGGTCCTCCGCGACCGGGGGACTGGGGCGCCCACGCGGCGGGCCGCGGTCGTTCCGGGGCTGCCCCTCATCCGCCACGAGCACCGTGGCTGGGCGTCGCTGCCCGAGGCGGAGCGGGACCGGCTCTCGAAGCGGAACTTCTACCGGGTCCTGGACCGCTTCCGGGACCGCCGCGACCTCGCGGTCCCGTAGCGCTTGGGCAGCTTCGAGTCGACTGGTTCAGCGGGGTGGCTGAGGATGAGGCCGAGCGCGACGAGGACCCGTCAGTAGGAGATAGGCGGTCAGGCCCGACGCCCGGGCGGCGAGCAGATCGGCGTCCGGGCGTGGTACTCGCTGGCGGCCGGCGCGACCTGGTCGGTCGCAATGATGACGATGATGCCGAGCAGCCCCGAGGACGACGACCGTCGGTCCGCGCAGCCGCATCTGACCATCCCAGGCACGGCGCGAGGGCGCGCAGGCAGGCCGGGTTGAGTGGTCTCAAGTTAGCTCCCCAGGCCTGGTCCGGGGGCACCGACGTAGGCTGACTTGGCACCCTGGATCGCGGAACCAGGGCGCGGCCGCGCCGGGGCCAATGGTCCACCTCACCGGTGCGACGATGGTCCGGGCGGGCGCTGGCGACCGGGGGCCGACGCCCTTCACGCGCCGGCGCTTGCTCGGAAGGTGCGCCAGGCACCGTCATCAGGTGTTCATCCCCGCCCGACTCAGGTCCCCCACCCAACCGCGGTCGGGGCCCCCGACTCGGTGTTTCGGGTCCCGATCCCCGACCAAGGTCCTACCGACCCGATGGTGCCCCCGGTGGCCGACGGATGACGATACCGGGGGGCCGGGTACCCGACGCCTACAGGGCTGAAGTTGGAGGCACCGACCGAGGCCATTCGACGGTTATCGGATCGCCCGGCCGGAGTCGACAGCGTCCCTGGGCGCGCGCCGGGCACGAGCCCGGAACAGGAGGGAAGCGGCTCGCATGGATCGGGATTCCTCTGGCCCCGCTGCGGTTCTCCGACGGTACGGCCACACCCTCCGCATGCCGCGACCGTTCGTCTTCTTCGCTGTCCTTCCGCTCGCGGTAGGCTTGAGCCTCCCCGTGGCGCCGGTTCGGATCCCGGTGACCGAGGTCCTGGCCGGGCCGGGCACGATCAACATCATCGTGCGCGATGCCACGGATCCCTCCGTCACGATTGACCACTTCGAGTGGCTCATCAACCTCGACAACAGCCACGACGCCCCGTCGCTGGCGCCGCCGGCCAGCTACAGCCCTGTTGTCGCGTCGGGCGACGCGACGAACGCCACGGGCATCGACCTGCCGAACACCTCCGCTCCGAACCGGGGTTATCTCGTCTCGGTCCTTGCCAACGACGGCGTCGGCGACCTCAACGATCCTGAGTACAAGATCGGAGGAACGCACTTCCGGATGCCCCAGGACGCGGGCGATGTGTACGTCGATCTCCAGCCCAACCCGCTGCCGCTGGCCACCGTCCGGGTTCGCGTCTTCCACGACAACCAGCTCACCAACAGCGAGGACGACATCCCACTCGAGGATGGCCTCGGTGGCTTCCATGTCACGCTCGCCGACCGCGTCGGGGAGGTCACGACCGACTGGTTCGGCAACGCGATCTGCACCCAGTACGCGGACATCAACCCGCCCGCGGGTTTCGGCCCCGAGGATATCGGGCCCGCTGGCCCGACTCCCGTTCCAGGGACTGGTGGCTTCTGCGTTTCAGACTCGGACGGCACTGACGCCGATGGGGACGGTCATTCCGACCCGGGCACCGAGTCCGACGGCAACGGCATCCCAAAGGGCTACGCCGTCATCCCCAACATTGGGCCGGACAAGTACGAGGTCCAGGTCATCCCGCCCGACGGTGAGGGCTGGATTCAGACGACCACGATCGAAGGGACCCTCAGCGAGGACGCCTGGGTCGAGGAGGGCCACGACGGCTTCTCCACCGAGGAGGGCTTCACCCAGGCCGTCGTCTGGTTCGGCTTCGTCAAGGAGTGCAGCTTCGGGCCCGACCCCGACGACTGCCCCACCAACGACACCGCGGGCGCCGGCACGATCACCGGAACTGTCCGGTCGATCGCCCTCGACGACGAGTCGGGGATCATCCTGCTCGGAAACCCGGTCGCGTACCCGTGGATTGCCCTCAACAGCATCGGCGGGAACGACGAGCAGGTGTACACGGGTCGGGGCAACGCCGACGGGTCGTTCGAGATCCCCGACGTCCCGGTCGGCCTCTATCAGCTGGCGATGTGGGACGCACCACTCGACCACATCATCAACTTCCTGACGGTGCGGGTCACCGAGGAGGACCAGGTCGTCGAGCTCCACGACATCGGCATCCCGCGCTGGTTCGGAACGATCCGTGGCTATGCCTACTGGGATACGGGCGTCGCCGCGGACGGCCACGTGTTCGCCGGTGGCGAGGAGAACGGTATCCGCGACTGCTACGACGACGGCGACGGAATCCAGTTCGACGACCTCAACTCTTGCGAGGCGGGCGTGTTCAACCAGGACCTCGACACCCGCTTCAAGGACGGCACGATCCAGTACGCGACGTTCTCGGGGGGCACCGGCTACTACGAGTTCGCCGAGGTCTTCGAGCTCGAGCACTTCGCCATCGCCGAGGTCGGCTACAAGAACGTCAAGCAGACTGGCGCGACCGGCTACGAGACCGATCAGTACGGCAACCCGATGGGCTACCCGAGCGGCAATTACCCGGACGGTTGGGTCAACCAGGACCTCGGCCTAGCCTCACTCCTGCAGGCCGAGGCCACCTGGGCCGGCACGACGAACTACATCGACTGGGGCAAGAAGGCCCTCGACACGAGCGGCTGCGGCACCGCCGATCCGAGCGATCCCTGTGAAAACGGCGGCCTCGTCGGCATCGTCTTCTACGCCATGACTCGCAACGAGCTCGATGCGCGTCTACAGGCGAACGAGGACTACGAGCCCGGCGTTCCCAGCGTCGTCGTGAACCTCTACGCGCCGGGTCTCAACCCCGACGGCACGCCGATGTACGAGGCCGATGGCTCGGTCAAGAAGGACCACATCGTCGCCACGTACGGCGGAGCCGACAGTTGGTTCGACTCGCTGCCGGAGGACTGCATCGCCCGCGGTAGCGTCGGCCGCGACCCAAGCCAGATCGAGCCGAACGGCGTCGGCGAGCCTGAGAGCATCTTCCCCGACTGCATCGAGCTGCCGGCCCTCCTCAACCAGATCAAGCCCGGCGTGTTCGACGGCGGCTATGCCTTCGAGGAGGACTGCTCGAACCCGGGCGCGGTTGATCCGCTCGATCCGGCCGAGTTGAGCGAGTCCTGCTCACCGATCGGGGCGGGCAAGTGGATCGTCGAGATTGTCCCACCCATCGGCTACCGATCGGTGATGGAGGAGGACATCAACGTCTTCGGCGGCGACCAGTTCGTGCCCGCCGTGCCACCCTTCGAGTGCGCCGGTCGGACGCACCTCGTCGACGTGGTCGACGTGCCGGGGGACGCGGACTTCGACCCGACCAACCCGCATGGAACCCACGGCGTCTACAACCCCGACTTCCTGGCCACGACCTCGGCCCTCGCGCCGGCCGGAGGCAGCCCGTACGAGGGCCAATGGCGGCCCTTGTGTGACAGCCGCCTCACCACCCTCCCCAATGGCGGCTTCGTCAACGCCGACTTCTTCATCCATACCGACGCTATCGACATGAACCCCGCGAGCGCTGACGGGTCCATCGCGACCGGCGCCGGCATCCCGATGCCCGGCCGCATCCGCGGCGTCCTCCTCGATGACTTGGTCGTCGAGCTCGACCCGGAGTCACCGATGTACGCCGAGAAGCGGGGCATCCCTAACGCCCCGGTCGGCATCCGCGACTTCACCGGCCGGCTGATCACGACCGTCTACTCCGACGCGAACGGCTACTGGGAGGTCCTCCTGCCGTCGACCGGGACGTACAACTGCGCCCTTCCGGCCGGCCCCTGTCCCGGCATGTACCAGGTGATCGGCAACGATCCGGGGACGCCGGACAACCCGAGCGAAGGCTGGGATCCGAACTACGGCTCGCTCAAGCTGTCGTTCGACGTCTGGCCAGCGCTGACGACCTACGCCGACGTCGCGATCCTGCCGATCACCGGTTTCGTCCAGGATCCGAACAACCAGTTCGAGGTGCCGCCGCAGTGCGACATCGCGAGCGGCACGCCCGACCTACAGCAGGTCTCGCACGTCCTCCGCAACCCCGGTCAGAGCCTGACGATGACGGGCTCCGGCTTCACCGGCGCGACGGCGATCCTCGACGGGACCTCGATCGACACGGTCTTCATCTCCGACACCGAGATCACCGCCACGATCCCGGCGTCTGCGACTCCCGGGCCGCACCAGCTGCTCGTGCGCGAGAACGGCACGAACAGCCCGATCGGCATCACGATCCACGTCGAAGGCGACGGCTACAGCTTCACGGCCGGCCAGGAGCGTCATGTCGGCGCCGGCGAGGAGTACGCGACGATCCAGGACGCCCTCGATGCCGCTGCCGACGGCGACATCGTCATCGTCCATCCGGGCACCTACTACGAGAGCATCCTCGTCAGCCGGAAGGTAAAGCTCCAGGGCTACGGCCCTGGCGCCACGATCATCGACGGTCGCTTCTTCAATTTCGGCGGCATCAGTGCCGGCCAGTTCGCCGACATGATCGATGCCATCCCCGGTGGCCATGTTGGGCCCGAGGTCGTGCCGATGGGCCAGGTCGTGACCGTCCTGGCCCGGACGACCGCGCAGTTCACGAGCGCCTTCAACGCCCAGATCGATGGATTCAAGCTAACCGGTGGGACGCGCGTCCGGGGCAACCGAACCGCTCCGTCGCAGGGCGGCGGGGTCTACGCCCACGGCTATGCCCGCTACCTCGAGGTCTCGAACAACCTCATCCAGAGCAACGCGGGCAGCTTCGGCGGCGGGGTCGTCTCCGGCCGGCTGAGCAATCTGAACAGTGAGAACGACAACGTCCGCATCCACCACAACCGGCTGCTGAACAACGGCGGCATCTCCCTTGCCGGGGCGATCGGGCTCTTCAACGGGACCGAGAGCTACGAGATTGACAACAACGTCATTTGCGGCAACTACTCGGCCGAGTACGGCGGCGGCATCTCGAACTACGGGTACAGCTCGGGCTCGATCCACGACAACGCGGTCCTCTTCAACTACGCCTTCGACGAGGGCGGCGGGATCATGCTGGCCGGCGTGCAGCCGGCGAACGTCTCGGAGGTCTCTCCTGGGACGGGCGACATCGAGATCGAGGGCAACGAGATCCGGGGCAACGTCTCGAACGACGACGGCGGCGGCGTGCGCATGCTGCAGCCGGTCGACGGCCGGATCCGGATCGTCAACAACATGATTGTCAATAACCTGGCTACCGACCTCGGCGGCGGTATCTCGCTCGACGACGCGTTGGACGTTGAGATCGTCAACAACACGATCGCCCGCAACGTGTCGACGTCGACCGCCGAGGACGCCCCGATCGACGACGACGTGGCGCCGCCGCCGCCAGTGCCCGGCCCGGGTCGGGTGACCCTCGCCCAGGGCGCCGGCATCGTTGCCGAGCAGCACAGCCAGGCGCTCCTCGACGCCAAGGATCCGCCGACGGCGTTCAGCGACCCGGTGATCCTGAACAACATTATCTGGCAGAACCAGTCCTGCTACCTGGACGGGAACCTGACCCTCTTGGGCACGGACGGCTGCGAGGATCCGGGGCTGCCGTCGGCGGGCTACATCGATCTCGAGATCCAGGGCGGCGGGGCGTTCACGCAGGTCATGAACAACCTGTGCACCGCCACCGGCCCGAATTGCCCGGTCGCTGGCGGGAACATCGCGGGCGACCCCGACTTCGACGACCCGATCGAGACGAGCTTCAAGGCCCTGGCGTTCGGTGGCGACCCGACGTTCGTGACGGTCATCCTGACCGGCAGCCCGGGCGATCCACCCGGCAACTACCACGTCGACGCCGGCTCACCGGCCGTGGACGCGGGAATCGTTGCCGCCTACGGGGTCGATGCTCCGTGCGACGACTTCGACGGCGACGGGAGGCCGAACGGCAGCGGAATCGACATCGGCGCCGACGAGCAGCCCGGGTCAGAGGCAGGCTGCCCGGAGCATCCGATCCTGCTCTACTTCTCGACGGCGGGCGACTTCGCGGTTCCGGGTACGGGCGGGCCATGGGACAACGCGGACATCTACAGCTGGAACGAGGTGAGCTTCGCGCGAGTCTTCGACGGCTCGGCCTCCGGCCTGGGTGGCGCCGCCAATATCGACGCGCTCGTGGTGGTCGACAGCGACACCTTCTACATGTCGTTCACGGGCAATGTCACGCTGCCGGTGGTCGGCACCGTCGCTGACGAGGACATCGTTCTGTACGACGCCTCGACCTGGAGCCTCTTCTTCGATGGCTCCGATACAGGCGTCGACCTGACCGGGGCAGGTGAGAACGTCGATGCATTCGAGATCCTCGACGGGTCAAGCATCGCCATCTCGACGAGTGGCAACGTCGACGTCCCCGGCATCACCGGCGAGACGCGCCAGGACCTCCTCAAGTGCACCGGGACCTTTGGCCCCGCAACGACCTGCACCTGGACGTACTACTTCGATGGCAGCGACGTCGGGGTGAGCGCAGGCGGCGAGAACGTCGATGGCGCGGCCCTGCACGGGGCCGACCTGTACCTGAGCACGACCGGCGGATTCGCCGTCGCGGGACCCGTTTCCGGCGGCGCCGAGGACGTCTTCCGCTGCAACGCGGTGGGCACAGGACCGAGCACAACGTGCAGCGGCTTTGGCCTGTTCTTCGACGGCAGCGCCAACGGCATCACCGGCACCGGCAGCAACCTCGACGCGATCGATCGGCCATGAGCAAGGACAGGGACGCGATGAGCAGCATCTGGATCCCGCGGGGTCTGAGCAGGCGTGACTTCCTTCGCGTTGGTGGCCTGGGAGCGCTCGCCGTGGCCGGCAGCGCGATTGTGCCTGCGACCCTGGCCCGCTCACCGCAGGTCACCCGGAGGGCGGCGACCCAGACGGTCATCCCGTCCTCACCGAGCGCGGAGGTCTTCGCCCACCTGGCCGCGACCGACGGCCACATCCTCCTGCCCGGCCGCGGCAGCCCCAACCCTCCTGGCAACGGCGCCGGCGACCCGATCTACATGTTCGGTTTCGTCCGGGTGCCCCCCATTCCTCCCGACACCACCCCCGTGACGCTCAATGAACTGGACGTCTACAAGGGCGCGGTCCAGTTCCCGGGACCAATCATCGCCGTCGACCAGGACTCGGACGTCTACCTGACGCTGACCAATATCGGGCTCGTTGTGCGGCCCGATCTTGACGACTCCCACACGATCCACTGGCACGGCTTCTCGAACGCGACCTCCATCTTCGATGGCGTCCCGGAGGTTTCCATCGCGGTCCCTGTGGGGCGGGACTTCCCGTACTACTACGTCCCCCATCGGGCCGGGACGTTCATGTACCACTGCCACTTCGAGGACGTCGAGCATATTCAGATGGGCATGACCGGCATCGTCTACGTCCGGCCGGCTCAGAACGAGACGTCGCTGGGCGGCTTCGACAAGTTCGCTTACAACGATGGCGACGGGTCGACCGGATTCGTCCGCGAGTTCGCTCTCCTGCTCAACGAGATCTGGACGACCCCGCACGACAACCTCGAGGCGATCCAGGAGACCGTCTGGCCCGACTATTCCGCCAACTACTGGACGATCAACGGGCGCTCCTACCCGGACACGTTGCTGCCCAACAACGACGGCTCGCTGCCGGCCCAGCCGGTGTCGTCGCTGATCCAGGTCAACGGCGGCGATCGGGTCCTTCTCCGCTTCGCGAACCTCGGTTATGAGCAGCAGGCGATGCAGCTGCCGGGCATCCGGATGACCGTCGCCGGAGAGGACGCTGCGCTTCTGCGCGGCCCGGGCGGGGCTGATCTCTCGTATGACACGAGCACCGTGTACATCGGCCCGGGCGAGGCGCGCGACGTCCTGTTCACCGCGCCGCCGTTCGATGGCACGCTGCCGTACGCGACCGACGCCTACGGCAACTACAACGTCTATCGCCTCAAGAACCGCAACCTGCACCGGCTGACGAACGGCGGAATGTCGGACCTGGGGGGCCAGGTGACAGAGATCTGGGTCTACAACGACTCCGGCATCAGCGGCCTCGATCCGCAGATGCACCCCAACGAGACATACCCGGAGTACGCGCCGGCGGCGCCGTACTTCGACCCTTGGATTGCGTAGGGCCGGCGGTGATTGCGATGAACGCACGAAATCTGGTCCGCCCGGTGGCCCTCCGCACGCGGGGGCGCACGGCGCTGATCCTCCTCGCCTCGGCGGCGCTCATGCTCGCCCCAGTGTGGGCCAGTCCGGCCGCCGCAACGCCACCCGCGATCGGGATCGTGTGCACGGAGCAACCCCTCGACGATTCCCCGACGTTCGACCTCGAGACGGCCACCGGGTACATCTCCCAGCCCGACGGCAACAGCGTCTTTTCCTGGGGCTACGAGGTGGAGGGTGGCTCGTACCAACTACCCGGCCCGATCCTCTGCGTGACCGAGGGCGACCACGTCACGGTCAACCTGACAAACACCGCCCTGCCCGAGGCCGCCTCGCTGAGCTTCCCGGGTCAGGTCGGGGTCGCAGCAACCGGCGGATGCACCGGGCTCTTCACCCAGGAGGCGAGCTCGGGCTGCGGGTCGGTGAGCTACGAGTTCGACGCCAACGAGCCGGGAACGTACCTCTACGAGAGCGGCACGAACCCCGGCAAGCAGGTCCAGATGGGCCTCTATGGCGCCCTGGTGGTGCGACCGACGATGGGGCCCGAGTACGCCTACGACGATGCGGCCACCCGCTTCGACGGCGAGTTCATCATCGTCATCGGCGAGGTCGATCCCGACCTGCACCGGGCGGTCGAGCTCGGACAGCCCTACGACGTCACCGCCTTCCACCCCAGGTACTGGCACATCAACGGGCGCAGCTTCCCGGACGTCATCGCCCCGAACTACGCCCCGTGGCTGCCGAGCCAGCCGTACGGCGGAGTCGTCCTGGTCGAGCCGTACAACGCCAGCACGAATCCGTACCCAGCCCTCATCCGCTACATCAATGCGGGGATGGTCAACCATCCCTTCCACCCCCACGGCGACCACCTCCGGGTCATCGCCCGGGACGGGCGCCTGCTCCGCGGCGCGGGCGGCCAGGACACCTCGTTCGAGAACTTCACGCGGACGGTCGGTTCGGGCCAGACCTACGACCTGCTGTTCGACTGGACGGTCGCCGACCCTTGGATCGACCCGGGCGGCGATCCCGTGCCGGTGACGATCCCGGGGCTCCAGAACCTCGTCTTCAAGGACGACTTCACCTTCTACAGCGGCGACGCAGAGCTCGGCGAGCAGGGTCCGCTCCCGGTCGGCGTCACAAGCTTCAACTCGTGCGGTGAGTACTACTTCCCGTGGCACAGTCACGCGGTCTTCGAGTTCACCAACTTCGACGAGGGGTTCGGTGGCCTGGCCACCGTCGTGCGGGTCGATCCTCCGGGAGGCTGTCCATGAAGCGCTCGGCTGTCGCCACGATGCTCGGCACCGCCGTGCTGCTGACGGTGCTGGCCGCCACCTCCCTCGCCGCACCGGGCACGTCGGTCACGAACGTCACCGCGACCCCGTCCACCAACCTTGCCAACCACCTGGCGCACTACACGATCTCGTTCACCACGAGCGGCAGCGGCGCGCTGAGCACGGGCGACACCATCACCCTGAAGTTCCCCTCGGGCACCCTCCTCGGTTCATCCTGCGGTGACGTCGGCGCATTTGCCGGGAACGTCACCGTCGAGGGTGTGGCGACGTCGGCCTCGTCGATCGTCAAGTGCCTCGAGCTCCGAGTCACGGTCCCGATCGTGCCGGGCGGGATCGGAAACAACGACAGCGTAACAGTGGTGGTCGGGCCAGGCACTGACGTCGTGCGCAATCCAGGGTCCGGCAGCAACTACCGCATCAGGGTCCGCACGACCCGAGACGCGCGGGACGCCAACTCGGGCAAATACACGATCGTGGCCCAGCACGCGCCGGTCGCCATCGCCCAAGCCACCGCGACCAATGAAGATGTGGCGAAACCCATCACGCTCATGGGTAGCGATCTGGATGGCGACGCCCTGTCGTTCTCGATCTCCAGCATCCCGGCCCACGGCAGCCTGTCCGTGGTCACGCTCACAGGGCCGACCTCGGCAGATGTCACGTATACGCCGACCGGGAACTACAACGGCCCGGACAGCTTCGACTTCCGCGTCTATGACGGCGTTGTCTCGAGTGCCGCAGCCACGGTGTCGATCACCGTCGATCCGCTCAACGACGCGCCGGTCGCGATCAACGACGACGCCACGGTCGACGAGGCCAGCGTCGGCAACGTCATCGACGTCCTGGCCAACGATGGCGATGTCGACGGCGACGCGCTGACGATCACGGCCAACACCGCGGCCTCCGACGGGACCGCTTCATGCGGCGCGTCGAGCTGCACCTATACCCCCAACGGCGGCTTCTCGGGCGACGACTCCTTCACCTACGACATCAGCGACGGACACAGCGGCACCGACACGGCGATCGTCCATGTCGAGGTCCTGCCCGAACCGCCGGGAGGAGGCGGCGGTAGCGTCACGATCGACCTCTGCGCCAAGGCCAACGGGTCCTGGGACCTCGGCCCGGCGAACGTGCCGATCTGGGGCTTCGCGCTCATGACCGGGCCGGACTGCTTGGACGAGGTCGCGGGCCTGCCCGGCCCCACGCTCGACGTCGACGTCGGTGACACGGTCACGATCAACCTGCATAACGAGGTCGCCGGCCAGAGTGTGGCTCTCGAGCTGGTCGCCATGGACCTGTTCCCCGACCCGAGCGGCGCACCGAACGGCGGGATGGTCTCGTACACGTTCACCGCCAGCGAGCCCGGGACGTTCATCTACGGGGCCGCCGACAACCGCCAGACGCTGATGGGTCTGTATGGCGCACTGATCGTCCGGCCCACCACCGCCGGCCGGGCCTACGAGACGTCGGCCAGCGAGTTCAACGTCGAGGCGGTCCTCGTCCTGTCCGAGGTCGACCCTGATTTCAACGCCGCACCGACGACCTTCGACCTGCTCGACTACGCCCCGACGTATTGGCTCATCAACGGCGAGGCGTACCCCGACACGGATGCCATCGCCGCCTCCGCCGGCGACGAGGTGCTGCTCCGCTACGTCAACGCCGGCGCCATCCACCATACGATGAGCCTGCTGGGGACCCATCAGAAGGTCGTTGGCCGCGACGCCGACCCGGTCCGCTATCCCTTCGAGGTCATCGCTGAGACGATGCCGGCCGGCGCGACGCTCGACGCCATCGCCACGCCGGCGACTGCGGGCACGTATTGGCTCTACAACAGCCAGTTCCACCTCGACAACGCCGGCACCTTCCCCGGCGGCATGCTGACGCGAATCGTGGCTTCATGACATGGCGAGCGAGGTGGCGGCCCTCCCGGGCGACTCGGGCCTCCGGCCAGGTCGTATCGCCGTGTTGGGAGGCCTCGCCCTCGTCGCTGTCATGAGCTGGCTGCTCGTCCCGAGCCTGATTTCGGGCCCCGGCTCCGGGTCGGTTCAGGCGAGCCGGGCAATCTTCGAAGCCAAGACCGGACTCCGTGTTGTGCTCGTCGCGCTCACAGGCGCTGACGGGCTGATAGACCTTCGCTACCAGGTGATCGACCCGGACCTGGCTCGCATCGTCCACGAGTCCCCACCTCAGTTACTCGACGAGGACTCAGGTGTCCTCATCGCCACGTTGTTCATGGGGCATGCTCACTCCGGCGACCCAAAGGCCGGCTACACGTACCCCATGATCTTTGTCAATGAGCATGGCCTTGTCCAGCGCGGTGCAGCGGTCGCAGTCGTCATAGGCGATTTCGTCCTCGAGCACGTCCCGGTTCAGTGAGCGCTCGACCATGTCCTGGTCATTTCTGTGGCCGCGGCGTCGCCCGTGCCTGGCGACTCTCGTCCTTCCCACCGCCGGGGCCGCTGCGCTAATCCTGGCCCTGGCCCCGGCGGCACTCGGGCACGCCGTCCTCGAGGCTTCCGATCCAGACGACGGCACAACGCTCGACAAGCCACCCGCTCTGATCTCGCTGCATTTCAGCGAGCCGGTCAGCACGGCCAGCGGATCGTTCGAGCTCGTTTCGATCGATGGCCAGCGGATCCCGCTCCAGGCCCGATCATCCACCGAGGCGGACGCCACGACCGTGATCCTGGACGTCCCACTCCTGGAGCAGGACCTGTACCGGCTCCGCTGGAGCGTCCTGTCCAGCGACGATCTCCACGTGACCCGCGGCACGCTCGTGTTCGGCATCGGGGTCCCTGCCCAAGTATCCACCGCCGAGGACGCGATAACCTCGCCCGCCGAGGTGGCCGTCCGCTGGCTCGACCTCCTCGCCTTCACGATGCTCGTGGGGGCGATGTCGCTCCTTCTGGCAGGACTGCCCCGGGCGTGGGGAATGGCGGGCGACGGCGGGGTCGGAGACGCCGAGGCTGGGGCAGTCGCGCGGGCTCGCGGGCGACTCCTCCGCCTCGCCGTGGTGTCGGCGATCGCGGCGCTCACGTTCGGCGCCGCACGGCTGGCGGTCCTGGCGGCCGGCGCGGGGGCGGCGAACCCGGCGGGTATCGGCGCGATCGTCACGGGTTCGACTTTCGGGGGGCTGTGGCTCGCCCGCGAGGCCGCACTCATCACGGCCCTGGTCGGACTCATCGCGGCGTTTCGCGGCCAGCACCCGGGTCAAGGTGCGGCACTCGCGGCGGGTGTCTGCGTCTTCGCTGCGGCGACCTTCCAGGCGGCCACCGGCCACCTCGTCGCACGGATCGGAGCGCCCCTGGCGGTTCCCGTCGGAGTGGTCCATCTCGTGGCGGCTGGCGTGTGGGTCGGCGGGGTCCTGGCTCTCGCCGTCGCCGTGGTGCCCGCCGTGAGGGAGGGCGACGTGGGGCGCCGGTACGCGCGGCGGGTGCTCGCCCGGTTCGGCCGGCTCGCAGCGGTCGCCCTGGTCGGCCTCGTCATCAGCGGAACCTTCCTGGCGGGCCAGCTGGTGGCCACCCCGGACGCCCTCGTTGGCAGCGCCTACGGGGCCGCGCTCCTCGCCAAGGCGATCTTGGTCGCCGGTGTCGCCGTCCTTGGGCTGCTGAACGCGGCCGCCGTCCATCCATCCATCGGCCGTCTCATCGGGCGTGGAGTCCCGCTCGGCACTGGGGCCCGGTTCGGCGGCCATGATCTGCGTCACTCGGTGCGGGCCGAGGCGCTTGGCGGGCTCGCGATCCTGGGACTCGCGGCCTTCATCGCCTCCACGCCGCCGGCCCGCGGACCGGCCTGGGACCCGATCCGCCCGGATGCCGTCACGTCCGCCGTCGCCGGCGTTGCTGCCGATCTGCTCGTGACCGTGGACGTCCGGCCGAATCGGCCGGGTCGGAACTTCGTGTCGATCGGCGTCATCGACACGCGCCGTCCAGCGCTCGCCCCGGTGGAGCGGGTCACGGTGCGCCTGACCGATCCCGACGGTTCGGCAGTGGAACCCTCCGTCGCGGCGTTGGGCGCGGGCCGGTTCGAGGCGACTCCACGCCTCGCCGGCACCGGCGATTGGCGCGTCCAGGTCACCATCGTTCGCCCCGGCCTCGCCGACGCGGTCTTCGAGACGCCCTGGACGCTCGTCGCGGCCGGAGCCCCGCGGAGTGGCCGCCAGGTGGTCATCTCCGATGCGACGCTGGAGCCCATCCTCACGTCGCTGGCGGCGGCGATCGGGGTGCTGGGACTCGCGGTGGCTGCGGCGCTGGTCATATATGCGCGGCGCCGCCGGGCGAGGGCGACGGCCAGGCGACATGACGGCCTCGTCCCGCTCGGTCGCGCGGAGACGACGACATGAGATCGACCCGTCACCTCGCCGTTCTCGGCCTCGCTCTCGCCCTTTGCCTGACGCTCTCGGCCGGCATCGTCTCCGGGAAGGGCGCGCTTCGGACGAGCGACTCGAACGGTGCGGGCAAGATCGATCCCGCCCTCGCCGCCATCCTTGCTGCCGTCCCGCCCGGCGAATCAGTGTCCGCGATTGTCATCCTCACTGCCCAGGTCGACCTGGGCACCATCGGCGGTCCGAGCGGGCACGATCGCGGCTCGCGGGTCGTCGACGCCAAGAAGAAGCTGGCCGAGCAGACGCTCGGGCCACTCCGAGCCGTCCTCGTCGCCGGCGAGCGGGGCGGTACGGTCGAGTCGTTCACGCCTCTCTGGATCATCAACGCGATCGCGGTGACGGCGCGGCCGGCCATCATCCGGGAGATGGCCGCCTCGCCGCTTGTGTCGCGGGTCGTTCCTGACTACGTCCTCGCATCGGCGGACCTCGGTGGGGGCGGTGCGGCGGGGTCGGCCGTCGAGCCCAATCTCGACCAGGTCAATGCTCCCGACGTATGGGCCCTCGGATACCGCGGAGCGGGCATCGTTGTGGCCAGCGTCGACAGCGGCGTGGAGGCCAGCCACCCGGATCTGACCGCCCAGTGGCGAGGCGGCGCG
>Ga0209751_10003632_pt1 | contig 14928 bp, 13 predicted proteins | sample RifCSP13_1_FD_184019 | JGI IMG/M metagenome (GOLD analysis project Ga0209751, IMG submission 184019) | Soil microbial communities from Rifle, Colorado - Rifle CSP2_sed 13_1 (SPAdes) (version 2) | ecosystem: Environmental > Terrestrial > Deep subsurface > Rock core/Sediment | place: Rifle... | reverse complement strand
ATTACACAAGAAAGCACTTCGACGCAATCGAGATCAACCTCTGGGGTGACCGTTCGGTGAAGGACTTCTCCGGCGAGACGCTGAGCGAGAAGGCGTTCGGAACGAAACTCAAGGTTTGGTTTACCCCTACGATTCTATTTTTCAATGGAGACGGCAGGCTATTGCTGAGGATCAATGGCTATTATGCGCCGCGGCAGTTCTTCGCGGCTTTGCGATACGTAGCTGAGCGGCGCGAGAAATCGGAGCCATTCCAAAATTATCTAGCTCGGGTCGCGTCACAGCCGGCGACCGGCGGCCTGTATACGGAGAATTTCTATGAGAAGGCGCCCTTCGACCTACGTATGTCAGTACCCGCAAAGCCGCTCGCGGTGTTCTTTGAGCAGGCGGACTGCGCGGGTTGTGAGGATCTCCACCGGATCGTGTTTAGACAGCCTGCGACCTTAGAACAACTAAAGCGCCTGCGGGTTGTACAGATTGACCGCTGGAGCAACACGCCAGTGGTGACGCCGAACGGTGCGCGCGTGACGGCGCGAGCCTGGGCGGACCAGCTGAATGTTTCATATGTCCCAACCGCCGTCTTTTTCGATAGGGGCAAGGAAGTGATACGCATCGAGGCGATGCTGAAAAGCTTTCATGTCCAGTCGGTCATGGACTACGTTGCATCTGGCGCCTACCAGCGCCAGCCAAGTTTCCAACGCTTCATCCGCTCCCGCGCCGATCGCTTGCGGCAAGGCGGAGTACCAGTTGACCTTTGGAGGTAGTGCGACCCAGCTCGCGCTTCGCGAATACTCTGCTGGCAAGCAAGCGGATTGCACCGGGCCGCGTGTGGGGAAGGGGACACGCCGTAGAAGCCCTTCTTATCGCTCGATCGATAACAATGATGCAGTTGATTAACGTACTTCGATAGCGTAGCGCGATTCATGGAGCGGCTACTCATGAACAGAACTGAGAGCCTATTGTCCTTATGGAGCCCGAGCATGAGCTTTTCCCGGCGTGAATTTATACATATGCTCGCGATCGGTGCGGCAAGCCTAGGAGCACCGCTGGGCAGCAGCGCGGCGTCCCGTCGCGTGGCCGACCCTTACGCAATTCCGGCATTCGGAAATTTCACAATTCTGCACTTCACAGATACCCATGCTCAACTCCTGCCCACGTATTTCCGTGAGCCGAGCGCCAACATCGGGGTGGGATCGGCTGCAGGGCAAGCCCCGCACCTTGTCGGCGAAGCTTTTTTGAGAAAGTTTGGTATTCCAGCCGGGAGCGCCGAGGCGTACGCGCTTACCTGTCTGGACTTCGAGGAAGCCGCACATCGCTATGGCAAGATTGGCGGTTTCGCGCATTTGGCTGCTTTGGTGAAGCGCTTCCGCGCAGAGCGGCCAAACCGAAGCCTATTGCTCGATGGCGGCGATTCTTGGCAGGGCTCAGCTACATCGCTTTGGACCAGAGGGCAAGACATGGTGGACGCGCAAAAGCTCCTCGGCGTCGATATGACGACCGGGCATTGGGAATTTACGCTCGGCGCCGAGCGTGTGAAGGAAATCGTGGGGACAGAGCTTAGCGGGCACATCGAGTTCCTCGCCCAGAATGTGACTGACGCGACTTGGGGCGACCGTATTTTCAAGCCTTATGCAATGCGCGAGGTCAACGGAATTCCGGTCGCCGTGATTGGTCAGGCGTTTCCGTACACCCCCATCGCCCATCCTCACCACCTGATTCCCGACTGGAGCTTCGGCATAAACGACGACGCGATGCAGAAGTTGGTGGATGAGGTCCGCGGAAAAGGTGCGCAGGTCGTGGTAGTACTGTCGCACAACGGCATGGATGTGGATCTAAAGATGGCCTCACGCGTTACCGGCATCGACGCAATTCTTGGAGGACACACTCACGACGGAATGCCGGCGCCGTCAATCATTGCCAACGAATCGGGCAAGACATTGGTGATCAACTCCGGCTGCTATACCAAATTTCTCGCAGTTCTTGATCTCGATGTGAAGGGAGGTAGGGTTGCCGATTTCCGATTCAATCTGCTCCCCGTGTTTAGCAATCTCATCGATCCGGACAGAGAAATGGCAACTTACATCGAGAAGGCGCGGGAGCCGTACCGGGCGCGGCTCGAGGAGAAGTTGGCCATCACGGAGTCCCTTCTTTTCCGTCGCGGTAATTTCGGGGGCACCTTTGATCAGTTGATTGTCGACGGCCTACTCGCACTGCAGGACGCGGAGATCGCTCTTTCCCCGGGGTTTCGCTGGGGCACCACGCTGCTCCCCGGCGACCTGATCACGATGGAAGACCTAATGACCCAGACCGCAATTACCTACCCAACCGTCACGCTCAACTACATCGACGGTGCGCAGATCAAGGCGATCCTTGAAGATATCGCGGACAATCTCTACAACCCGGATCCTTACTACCAGCAGGGCGGAGATATGGTACGTGTTGGGGGCCTGACGTATTCGATGGACGTCAACGCTTCCATTGGCAAGCGCATCGACGATCTCCGGGTACGCGGCAAGCCGCTTGATCCATACAAGAAGTACAAGGTCGCTGGCTGGGCAAGCGTGCAGGAGCATCCGGCGGGCACCCGCCCGATCTGGGACCTCATGGCCGAATACCTCCGATCCATGAAGAGCGTGGCCGCACAACAGGCCTACATGCCTCGCTTGAAAGGGGTTACGGGCAATTCTGGTTTGGCAGCGTAGTTCCGGAAGGGAAGCCCACCTGCTTCGGCCAACCGAGACGCGAAGGTGCGTACGAACCAAGCGCATGTCGTCGTTCGCCGAACCGGGTCGATTGATCCGTGCCATGAAAGTGGCTGCGTCCCCGATTTGGCGCGCCTACGTCAGGACATCCTGATAGGCTCCGTCGATCTTCCGGGAGGTTCGCGCCGCTGCGATGGCGAGGTGGTGGCGACGTGTCCAGAAGTCCTGTCGGCGCGCGGCCGCGGAGTAGCCTTCATTGGACTTAAGGAGCTTGCAAAGTATAGCACGCAGTGCTATAAGTAGCTACGGAGGAGCGGATGGCGGTCTACAAGACTAGATAGTTCGACCGGTGGACCAGGAAGCACGATCTGAGCACGCTTGCTCTGTGCCAAGCCGTGCGCGAAATGCAGGCTGGCCCCTATGAGGCCGACCTCCGCGGCGGGTTGCTGATGAAGCGCATTGCCCTTTCCGGACAGGGCAAGAGCGGCGGTTTTCGTACGCTGGTGGCGACGAACAAAGGCAGCAAGTGGTTTTTCATATTTGGCTTTCCAAAGGATGTCCGGAGCAATATCGACAAGAACGGGGAAGAAGCCCTGAAGAAAATGGCCTCGCACCTGTTGTCGCTGTCGCCGCCGGGTCTGAGTACCGCACAACGTGCAGGCGAATTGATGGAGGTAAATTACGATGCGCAAAGCTAAGTCGGCAATTCTTGAGGCCGTGCACGAAACGGCCAAGGGGCTTCATGCTGCGGGAGTGATGAATCAGGTCACGCTGCGAGAATTCGACCGTCTGTGTCTGCTACCGGTCGAACCGCTGTCACCCAGCAAGATCAAGAATATCCGGGAACAGTCTCGTGTCAGCCAGGCGGTATTCGCGGCGCTGCTGAATACCAGCGTCTCGACCGTACAGAAATGGGAGATCGGTCAGAAGCGCCCCACTGGAACCGCGCTGAAGCTGCTAAATCTCGTGCAGAAGCGTGGTCTCGAAGTGGTCGCGTAGGGTGCTTTTCTGCCGCTGGATTTGCGCTGCCGATAGTCCTCGATTGATACTGAAAGCAAACATGGCGAGAAAAGTACTGCTAGCGATTGATCCCGATAGATACCGAACGATCCCGAAGGGTGCACGTACCAAGGCGTCGATTGTCCTCAATACATCTCGATAGATGCTGAAAGCTATTTTTGGGCATCAGATAAAGTTGACGGTAAATCTGACGGTAAAAATGCTACTCGCCGAAAAAAGTTTTATACGCGACAACGGTTTGCAAGCGCCGTTGATGATTGAGTGGGAGTAGGGGTCTTTCGAGATCTATCGCGGACTATCGCCTCCGCTTGGAGGCGCACGTCAAATCGGCGGGCAGTTGCTTTTCATGACGACGCCGACCGCTAGTGGCTGCGAGCGACAAAGGACACGCCCAAGCGCGCCGCCAAGGCGCCGAGTTTCTTGTCTAGCGGCCAGAGTAAGGCGTCCGGACTGAGCAGAACGGAGGCGAGTAATGCCATATCAATGGCGCCGCAGCCCGAGTCATGGAATTGCTCCTTTGCGATCAGCGCAACTGTCTGGTCGGTTGTCGCAATTACGGCCTGCTGCAATCCGTCTAGCCTTTACCACCGCGCGAAATACCTTCAGGTCACGCTGATGGTAATCGGCCTCTTGATCGGCCTGCTCGGGCCGGCATCCGTTGATGTCCGTTGGATAGGCCTGCCATTGACGGCTATCTTGGGAATCCTCGCCCGGTTGCAATGGACGTACTACAAGAAGCATCTCTAAGCTTCACCACGAAGACCGAACTAAGTCGTCGCTTTGGTGCCTTCCGGGCGCGCCTGCGGCTGCACCTTTCTTCTTCGTTCATTCATCGCACCTCTATCAGGAATTGCCAGAACTACAGTATCCAGGGCTAGTAGCCCTAGTTCGACTGCTCGTGCCAATGCCAATCAGTTGAACATCTGCGCGCGGTAGCGGCGACGCAAGGTGTTCAGGCTTTCCGATAACTCGGTCTGATTATCGAGGGCGTAGGAAAGAAAGTAGGCGTATGGGGCGCCTAGCTCTCCGAGCTTACCCACAAAGGCTGGATAATCTTTGAGAACGGTTTGCATCTCGTCGCAGACGTCGTTTGGGTTACCAATTTTCGGGTCGAATGGTTCGCCATCATCCGAGGCCATCAGCTTGTGGTACTTGGCGATGGCAGCGTAAATACGAGAGTTGAAATCGCAATATGGAACTTGAAATGCTTCAGGTAGTTCATCCCAATTCGGCAGCTTGTCCAAGTCGGGCCCGGGAACAAAGAAGTCGACTTGCACAGGATCCTCCAAGCGCTGACCAAAGAGCAAGAACATTATCCCGACGGAAAACTCGGCCAGACCGTTGAACCATTCATCGCTGTAATCTGTGACAAACCACCTTGCGTTGCTCCCGTTCTGGTAGGGACGACCAAAACCGCAAGCGGGGATCAGATCCATACCGAAGTTCTCGGTCAGTCCTTTCTCGATCTCTCGGATCAGCTGCCCAGATGAAACCTCTGAAAATAGTCGATGACTGTCGTTGTCATCTACCACATCGGTGAATCCGATAAACCCCGCTTCTGTTCGAAGTTCGACCCAAGCCACGGTACCCTCTCCGTAGTTGCTGGTCGTCTTCCCAGCCATCAAACGTAAGACGGCAGCTACCCGCTCTACCTCTGCCGCGAATCTTGGTTGCGCCCCAGCCTGACGGACTAATTCCAACCCTCTTGTGCAGTCGTGAATTGGCTCATAGTCGAAATCGGCCGTCAGTAGCCCGACTTCCATCTGGGGTTGGAGTTGGTAAAAATTCGTGACTATGAGGGTGCCAAGGTCAGCGATGCCATGACCTTCTACACGGAGATAGTTCACCCCATTCATTTCCCTTTCGACAACTTCGTACCCTTGATCCATCATGAATTCGGCGAGAGCTTGCTTGTCGGCAATGTTTCTTGGGCCAATCAATATCCAGTCCAGGCCGATTGAGTCGTTCTCAACTGAATATTGCAGATTGGTTGAGCCTATGGACCCTGGCAGAGAACTTGGCGGGTCGAACATAAGCACCGCAAAGGCAGCGTTCTTACCTTTTGCACGCAACTGCTGGACTACGTCGGCAATATGCGCGATGGGAATCGAGTATTCGAGCATTGGAGTCATGGCGATATTCCACATCAGGGGAGCGAGCGGCCATTGTGATTCAGGAAAGGCTCGTTAGATGAGCCAGCCTAGGCAATCGAGCAAGGCTATTAGTGCGGGTTTTTGCGCTCTGGCGCGAATGTTTTGCGATTTTCGTGATTGGTATTCGCTTAACATAGGAAAAGTCAGCAGCACAGCGGCCGGTCTTGCCGTCGGAGATACGCATTCCAGTGAGTTTGTGGCCGAGCAGGCTGGGCTCACCCTCTGAGCCACACGGCTGGTAGGCTTTCCACTCGTCGGTAATAGGGAGCGAAACTTGGATACTCGGAATTTGGCGGTTGGCAGCCGCGTAAGACATGCACTGCATGGGTCGGGTACAGTCAGTTTTGTTGGCAAGGACTATCTCGGCATTGCGTTGGATGGCGGGGGCGAGGCACTGATCCGCCGCGACGTCCTGGAAAAGGAAGCGCCGGCTGCCGATGATGACGAAGGTTCCCTGCGCGCTATGCTGCCTTGGCCGGCATCGACCTTCGTATTCGAGGACGACAAGGCCGCGCACTACTGCGGGTCGCATTGGGATCCGTTCTTTGAGGACGCCAAGGATCTGATGGTGCGCCTGCCGGAGATCCTTCCGAATGCTGGGGCGCAAACGGGGTATGGGTACGACAACAAACCGACGAGGGAGGTGCCCGCTGACTGGCCAAAGGGATTTGAACTGGTTTGGCCGCAACCTGAGTACGGGCTGGCCATCATCCTCCGTGCCGAGAAGGATGCAAATATGTTGGTCAGCCTGTTCCCCGTTACATCGGTGGGAAATTGTCACCCCATGACCCTGCGCGCGGTCCGCGTCTGGGATAGTGGCCTGGAAGCGCAGATCACGGCCAGTTGGCGCGAAGCGGAGGTGTCATTCTTTGACACCCGTTATCCGGTCAACCGCGGTTGCTACGAGGCCGGCAGGGAGTATGACTTCCAGTGTGCCGGCGTGGCTTACAGCGCCGGTCCGGCCGCGAAGAAGGAATTGCAGGTAAAGCGTAATCCGGACGAGGTAGCCTGGATGAACCAGCGATTGAAGGAGGGTGAGGAGCCGCATTCAACGGATTGCACGTTGGTCCTCGATGGCACCGCCATGTTTCTGCCAATCGGCGAGTGGGACGTCGACGACTACAGCTTTCGCGGACCGGTAACGTCGGTGGAGGCCTTTGATGATTGGCTGGGGCAAAGCGGATGGCGAGTGCGGGCGACGGTCATGCGTTTCGGTGATGAAGACGCCGACCTCGACATCATGATCACCCGACGCGCCTGGTCTGCCGCCGATCCACCGCAAGTGGGGAAGAATATCGAGGGGCAGCTGTGGCTGCAGGGCTATCTGCACAGTCCTCTCTAATTAAGATGAATTCAAAATGTATGAGCCATTGATCACCAACCCGACCTCCTTGATATCCGATATCGACCAATGAGTGACGAGTCAGTTCTTCCATTTCTTAGTAGTTTCGATCCGCCACAGCAATCCGAAGGAAGCCTGGATCCCTTGGGCCTTTACTCGATTGCCGATGCGCTGGGTGTCCGGCTGGCACCTGGAATTCGGGAACGTCAGACCACACCCAGATTCCTGACCTTGGCTCTGGTTGGTATGGTCGCATGTGGCGAATCGTATGCCTCAGATAGCGAGGGAATCCCATCCTGGTTGGTTTATGAATGGTTGATAGTTGAAGCGCTCGTTCGGCAACTGCGAGGTACCCCGGAGCTACAAGGCGTTCCTGGCCGAGAGAAGGTTCTGGCAACAATTGATGCAAATGACGTCGTCTGTGCTCGGAATTATCTAAAGACGCCGTCCGTGTTCGGATTCCATGGTATCTACCGGGTACTGGGTGTGAAGGCCGGACTCTTCGATGCAGAAGGTCATCCCCTTGATTTTGGTTATCGAATCTTGTCTGCTTGGCAAGCCGAACAGGGATTGGCGGGCTTTCTCGATGGTAACGGTCCTGGTCGGGATCTGCGCCGTTCATTCGAGAAGGCTATTCGTAAGGGACTCGAGGTAGGGCATGGCGCCGATCTTGGCTCTGAAGCTCGTCGGATAATTGCCGAGCACCTTCAACCAAGGGCGCCAGGGCCTAAGGAAAGCGACGCCTTATGGGCGGCTCTCACGCACAACGATGTGATGAGGGGGGAATACGCTCTCAAGCTGATCTCCATGGATGGCCAGAAAGCGTGGCATCAGGCGTCAGGGAGTGAGGCCGACTACCACGCGTGGCTGATCGAGCATGTGAGCCCGGGCATGACGCAATTGCTCACGACAATTCGTTCTTACGAGCGTTTGGCCAGGCTTCTGACGGATGCATTCGATGAGATTCGCTGGACCATGACGGAAGAGCGACAACCGGTCAGCGTTGCAAAACTGGGGCTAGGCCTAGCCGTTAATCATGCTAGCAAGGAATTCTTGACTGCGTATGGCGAAGCGGTGATTCAGTTGGGCGAAATTGATCCAGGTCTGCGCATGCGCGCTGAACGTTCATTCGTGCGTCTCGGCGAAGCGAATTCGCCGACCTCATTTGCGGCGAGACTCCTCGACCACCACGCCAGCATCCAGAAGGCAAAGCCGCCTAATGGCAAGAGGGCCTGGTTCGACCTGTTTGGCGATGAACGAGTCGCCATCCGGCCTGCCTACACAGTCAGCGGATTTGCTCCCGCCCCTGAAGCTTACGTACACACATACCGGTGTCAGCCCCTGACAAGTTTTGCCAGACAACTTGGACGGGTTTCTCTTGGGGAGGGAAGCAGCTGATGGCGCGCGTCAAGAAAGGCGATCCGGCTCAGTGCCAACTGCTTTCACTTTGGCAACCTCCTCCGAAGGCAGGCGACCCAGTGGGCGTGCTTGCAACCAGCTTTACCCTGGATACCGCCCTTTTCGAAGAGGAGTGCCTGGCGCGCTTTGCCGACGTTCAAAGTGACCCATTGCGCGATGGGGCGCTTTATCGAATCGAGCGTGAAGAGAAGCTAGCCTCCCTCAAATGTGCTGCCGTCATTGCGGACATTCATCATTGCGTTGGCCGTCGTAGCTTACGCTGGGATCTCCTGGCCGCACGCCCCAGTTCCGGCGTAATGCATGCAAAGCTTAGCCTGGTCGCTTGGAGTGAGCATGTCCGGATCATTGTGGCATCAGCAAACCTGACGAACGACGGTTATCGTCGGAATCAGGAATGCGTTGCGGCAATCGACTTTGACGACGGGTTTTCTGATCGAGCGCTGTTGGACCCGCTGCTCGCCTATTTTCGGGATCTGCTTGCTATCACCACCGGTCCAGCTCGAGCACGCGCTGACGGTCTTCTGACTTGGGTCGATGGCCGCTTCTCCAGGGATCATGTTGCTCCAGCTAGAGGTCTTCAACGCCGAGTGATCCTCCTCGGTCCTAACCGCAAGAACTTCTTTGAGCAGCTTGCCGAGATACTTCCGGGGGAGCCACCGGAACAAGCTCACGTGGTGTCACCATTCTTTGATCCAGATCTACGAGAGAACGGGCCGGAAAACTCACTCTGGGGGCTGATGAAAAGGCGTGGGACCGCCGAAGTCCATCTCCATGTCGCAGGCGAGTCATCACCAGAAACCAATGGATGGCGGCTAGAAGTTCCTGAGCATGTATTGAATGCAACCCCCAAGGGACGGGGTGACGTGGCTACCCGGTTGCATCCAATCTTGGTTGCCGGGGTTCCCACAGATACAGGGCTGGAGAGACGGCCGCTACATGCCAAGACGCTGATGCTTTCGCACGAGAAATGGAGTGCATTGGTTATCGGATCGAGCAACTTTACATCCGCCGGGATGGGACTCAATGCCCACGCCCGGAACTATGAAGCGAACGTCGTATACTTTCTTCGAACGCCGGCAAGTGACAGCCTGCGCAAGGCGTTGGAGACACGAGCCCTTCAAGGCGGACCTGCCGTAGTTCGGACTCCTGCGACTATCTTTGCTCCGGCGTTTGACCCGGACAGTCCGGAAGGCGAGGCGCCGCCGCCCTTGCCGGCCTTTTTTGGGGAAGCTGCCCTCGATTCTTCGGGTGACACACATTACGAATTGACCCTTACCTTTGTGCTGCCATCACCGGAAGGTGAATGGGCGATTCGCCTCGACCAGTCTGTCATTCTGACGAGTTCAAGTTGGAGGTCACAGTCGCAACCCACCTCGATCCATCTGAGCTTGCCTCGTATAGGGCCTCCCCCATCGGTTTTGACGGTGGAGTGGGCAAATGGCGCCCATGTGGTTGATTGGCCAGTCAATGTCAGTACGGCTGACGCACTTCCCGCCCCGGATGAACTCAAAGGACTTTCGCTCGCGGCACTCCTTGAGCTCTTGAGCTCAGCTCGGCCGCTTCATGAAGCGTTACGCGCCTGGCTGCGGCGACTACCCGATGATGACGACAGCAATGTCGAATTGGCCATTGAACTGATCGATCCTCACGCCAAGGTGGATAACAGTGGGTTCATGGTGAAGCGGGTTCAACGGGCTTGTTGGGCTATGCAGTCTCTGCGTGCGCGACTCGAACAACCCGTCTTGTCGTCGTCGGCGATGGCATGGCGAATTAGAGGGCCCGTTGGGGCCTACGCCATGCTGGAGGCAATGCAACGACAGTGTGATCCCAAGCTTCCCGATGAATGGGCGTTTCTGCTTTGTGAACTCTGGCGTGAGCTTGCCGCTGTGTCTGTTAAAGGTGGGGGAGGGCGCGAACCCGAACCGGAGAGCTTGCAGATGATGGAAGGTCTGATCGGAGACCTGCACGAGCGACTGATGAATGCCCTGCCGCAATGCACGGACGCGATGCGAACCTATGTGGTGGACGCCATGAGCGAGGAAAATAATGCGGCTTCCTGAGTCATTGAACCTTCACGTTGAGGGGCATCTCTCCGCGTTCGATGCGGCACGCCAGAAGCGGTCAGCCCAAGCCATTCTTTCTCGCTTCGAACATCAACCTGGAATCATTCTGGGCGACGAGGTTGGCATGGGGAAAACCTTTGTGGCCCTTGCCGTGGCGTCTGCTAGCGTCGTACATGATCCGTCGCGTCCTGTGGTCATCATGGTCCCCCGAGGGGTTGTGGTGAAGTGGGGGCGGGATAGCGAGACATTTCGAGCGGCCTGCCTTCGCAGTGAGGCAGATCGTAAGCAATTCCGCGTTAAGACCGCCGAGACGGGCGTGAATTTTCTCAAGCTCCTCGATGACCCAGAGGAAACACGGGCTACCGTGATTATTCTGGCGCATGGGGCACTGAATCGTCGGCTTGCAGATCAATGGGTCAAGCTCGCTGTACTACAGGCGGCTATCAGGGGCCGACATGGCGCAGATGCATTGCGCGTTCGCCTGGCACGGTTTGCTCCTATGGTGCTTGAGCGGGCCAAAGTGGTCGATGAGAACTATGATCTCTTTCTCAACTTGCTTGAAACGCCCGCAAATCAATGGAAGCGGATCCTCGTTAAAGCTCAACGTCTTGAGGAACCCGATGACGATCCAGTTCCAGAGCATTTCCTGAATGCTCTAGAACATGTCGATCTGACCGAAGTGCTTGAGCGGGTCGTGAATGTGATTCCTGAACGGTCATCTGCCAACATCAAGGATCGCATCCGCGAAGCCCGCAATGCGCTAGATAGCTCCGATGGTGGCGTTTTGCCGGCCATTTGGAATACGACACTCAAGCGAATGAATCTTTCGCTTCCCTTGCTGGTGCTCGATGAGGCGCACCGAGTTCGCAATGCGGGCACCCAGTTGGCGCAACTGTTGGCCGAAACTCGTGAGGATCTGGACACTGCGGGTCAGCTCTCTGGGCGCTTTGACAGAATGCTCTTCCTTACCGCAACACCATTCCAGCTTGGGCATGCTGAATTGCGAAATGTACTAGCGCGCTTCGATGCGATCGCCTGGAACGGTTCGCGTGCCCCGCGTATGGCTCGCGGCGAATTCAAGGTGGCCCTCGATGCGTTGCATGCTCGTCTTGACACCATGCAACTCACGACTGATCGCCTCGAACGGGCTTGGAAACGGCTGGTTCCCTCTGACCTTAAGGATGCGGCCGATGACCACGGAGAACGATGGTGGGACAAGGTGGCGCAAGGCGACGACGGGGACTGCCTTGGCGTGGACAACGAACGCATTCGTTCGGTGATGCTGGCATTCAGCGGCTCTCTCATAGCGATTCAGACGGCACAGGAATGCCTGAAGCCATGGGTGCTACGTAATGCGAGGTCCCGTTTTCTTCCCGAGCCCTATCAGACCGTTCCACGGCGAGAACGATTGGAGGGAGCCAGCGTCCTGAACAACGGAAAAGCTGATGAGAAGAGTGGCGGCGGACTGCGTATTTCGCCAGAAAATGCTTTGCCCTTCTTGCTGGCGGCACGCATCACGACTTTGCCCGAGTGTCCCCGGGTCTTTGGTGAAGGTATCGCTTCCAGCTACGAAGCCCTACTGGACACCCATCGTGAGGAGACAATTGAACGGGCTCAAGCCGAAAACGCGAATGCGACGGCGACTGCGCGCGGACTTTGGTATGCAGAACGTCTTCGCTCGGCTGCGCGTGCCATGGGGATAATGGGGCATGACATGCATCCCAAGATCAAAGCAACCGTGGATCTAGCCATGTCCCTTTGGCAGCGTGGAGAAAAGGTACTCATCTTCTGCCACTATCGACAAACGGGCAGTGCCCTGCATCGGTATCTGTCGGAAGCGATGCTCTCCGAAATCGAGTTGCGTGCCAGCAAGCAGATAGGCTGCTCCCCAGAGGATGTCGCGGTGGAACTCAAACGCATTGCTGATGGTCTTGATCGCGATCGTCCGGCGGCACGCAAGGTACTGGAAATTCTCGATGCCGTGCTGGATCAGTACGATTCGCTCAAGGGCGAAGAGGTCCGGGATTCGCTGCAGGAAGTCATGTTGCGTTTTCTACGTACTCCCACATTCCTGGTTCGGTTTGCCGACTTGTCGGGCTCGCTGCGACCCGACGAGTGGGTCACGAATATGTTCCAGCGGAAAGACGCATCCGGTTTGAGTCTGGGTGACGTCGTTTGGCAGTTTCTGGATTTCTTGTCTAAGCGAGCAAGTGATGATGATAGAAAGCACTATCTCGAAGCACTAAAGCGGCTGCAAACTGGAACGCATGCTGGCCCAGAGGTTGAACAGTCGTTCGCTGAAGATGAAGCTACGGAGGGCGAACGGGCACGACTGGTGGCCAATGTGCGGCGAGTCTATGGGAGAACTTTGCAGGAAACGCGTGACCGGATCATGCTGACCTTCAATACGCCCTTCTACCCTGAAATTCTGATCGCCAGCAGCGTCATGGCGGAGGGGGTTGATCTCCATCTCAATTGTCGCCACGTCATTCATCATGACCTTGATTGGAATCCAAGTTCGCTGGAACAGCGCACTGGCCGAATCGATCGTCTTGGGGCAAAGGCGGAACGCAGTGGACATCCGATTCGGGTCTATTTGCCCTATCTTGAGGGATGCCAGGACGAGAAGCTATTTCGGGTGGTGATGGACCGAGAACGCTGGTTTGGGGTGGTGATGGGGGCAGAAGAGTCGATGGCTCGGGTGCTGAAATTTAGCGCCTGGGAGTTGGAACGTCTGGCCAATGAAGTGCCCATCCCAGTGGCGCTTGTCGAGAAATTGCAACTGCAACGTAAGCGTCCGGTCAGTGCCGTCTGGGCAAAGGCAGGCAGTCGTGTGAAGATCGCCCGACGCCGGGCATCCTGGAATTGTGCCCACGAAGGAGATCATGGGCACAAATTTGAGAATGGATGAATCCGTTCAAGGGCGGGGGAAGTACAAGCATCATCCAGTCAGCTTCAAGCGGGCGGTAGTCGAAGAAACGCTGAGGCCAGGTGCCTCGGTAGCGCGGATTGCACGGGCCCACGGCGTCAATGCCAATCAGGTGTTCGCGTGGCGCAAGCTTTTCCGGGAAGGCGCGTTGGGGGATGATGGTCCGACGCTTCTGCCGGTGACGGTCGAGCAAGGCGCGGGACCGGTCGTCGAATCCGTGGCGGGCGGGGCGATCATCATTGAGGCTGGGCGGCTCCTGGTTCGGGTCGAGGGACGGCCCGACAGTGAAGCGTTGCGGATTGTGCTCGCGGAATTGCGACGGACATGATCCCCTCGGGGACGAGGATCTGGCTTGCGGCCGGCATCACCGACATGCGCCGCGGCTTCGACGGGCTGGCTGGCCTAGTGCAGGAAACGCTAGGGGCCAACCCGTTCAGTGGTCACGTGTTCATCTTCCGTGGACGCCGCGGCGACCTAGTCAAGATGCTGTGGTGGGATGGTGACGGATTGTGCCTGTTCGCCAAGCGGTTGGAGCGCGGCCGCTTTGTTTGGCCGAAGGCCGAGAATGGCGCCGTGCATCTGACGGCAGCGCAGTTGTCGATGCTGCTGGAAGGCATTGATTGGCGCCATCTGCAGCGAAGCTGGGTGCCGGAGCGGGCTGCATAAGAATCTTGCCGAAGGGCTTCGATGTCGAAATCGTGATCCCCTATACTCGGACCATGATTTCGACATCGAAGCTGCCTGATGATCCGGCCTTGCTGAAGGCCATGGTCGTGGATCAGGTGGCCGAGATTGAGCGACTGAAATTCATCATTGCCAAGCTGCGGCGGATGCAATTCGGACGCCGCTCCGAGCAGGGACCGGGTGAGCAGACGGCACTGCCGCTGGAGGGCGAGGTCAATTTCCTCGGTACTGAAGGCGCCGATTCCCCGGTGGAAGAGGCCCCCTTGCTGGCAAAGGTCTCCAGGCGACGGCCACTGCCGGAACACTTGCCGCGCGAGACGATCGAGCATAAGCCGGCAGAGTGTCGCTGCCCCGATTGCGGCGGCGAACTCAAGCGATTGGGCGAAGCCGTCTCTGAGATGCTCGAGTACGTGCCGGCGCACTTCAAGGTACTGCGCCACGTAAGACCCAAAATTGCCTGCACCCGGTGCGATCGCATCGTGCAGGCGGAGGCACCGACACGGCCGATCGCGCGGGGTATAGCTGGCCCGCAGCTTCTGGCCCACGTGCTGGTCGGCAAGTTCTGCGACCATCTGCCGCTGTACCGGCAAAGCGCCATCTACGCCCGCTCCGGAGTCGA
>Ga0209751_10003630_pt1 | contig 14933 bp, 14 predicted proteins | sample RifCSP13_1_FD_184019 | JGI IMG/M metagenome (GOLD analysis project Ga0209751, IMG submission 184019) | Soil microbial communities from Rifle, Colorado - Rifle CSP2_sed 13_1 (SPAdes) (version 2) | ecosystem: Environmental > Terrestrial > Deep subsurface > Rock core/Sediment | place: Rifle... | reverse complement strand
CGACGCCGTAGTGCGCGAAGCGCGTCCCTCCCTCCCGGGACATCTCCGACACGAGGAAGGCCGTGGCTCCGAGATCGCGGAGCTCCTCGAAGAACTGGAAGACCTCGTTGCGGGGATTCTCGAACGGCGTGAGCGCGTACAGCGCATCGAGCGAGTCCACGACGAGGAGGTCGCAGCCGCTCTCCTCCTTGTAGCGGGCGAGCTGCCTGCGGAGCCCCAGAAGCCAGCGCGGCTGTTCGCGCAGCTCCTCGATCTCCCGCCGAAGCGCACGCACGTCGATGATGTGCACGCCCTTCGACGCGGAAGGCGGCATGCCTAGGGACGTCATCTGGGCCGCGAGGGAGGCCTGGCTCTGCTCCATGGACAGGTAGAGGCAGGAAGCGCCCCGGTCCCGCGCCTCGTGGAAGAGGATTCGGTAGGCGAAGGTGGACTTGAGGGACCCGGGCGGTCCCGCCACGAGGACGATGTGCCCGCGCGGGATGCCGCCGTCGAGGCGTTCGTCGAGCCCCGCGACGTGCGTCGGGATGCGGCTCTCCACGGAGACGATGTCGGACGTCGGAACCCCCGACCCCCAGAACCCTGTCTGGCCCTAGCACGGCGAACGGACACCGCTCATAAATAGGTTCCGCGCGCGGCGCGGAGGAGCACGCTAACAATTATATTCGAACGGGGGAATCGAAATGGTTCCGGACCCAGTTCTCGCCAGCGTCCGAGCGAAACCTCCTTATGCGGGAGGCGATGCTCCCCTCGGGACGCTCATGCCCGCCATCGTAGTTGTCGGCTGCCAATGGGGGGACGAAGGCAAGGGGAAGATCATCGACTTCCTCGCGGACGATGCGGACGTCGTGGTCCGCTTCCAGGGCGGAGCCAACGCGGGACACACGGTCCAAGTCGGTTCCGATCTGTACGCCTTCCACCTCTTGCCGTCGGGTATTCTCCGCCAACGCGTCCTGAACGTAATTGGAAACGGCGTCGTCGTCGAGCCCGCCCAGCTCCTGAAAGAGATCGAGGAGGTCCGCTCGCGCGGCCATCCGGCGGAGAATCTGCGGATCAGTGACCGCGCCCACGTGGTCATGCCCTACCACAAGATCATCGACGGGCTGGAGGAGAAGCTGAAGGGGAACCTCGGGGCAGGCACGACCTTGCGGGGGATCGGCCCGTGCTTCGAGGACAAGGTCGGGCGGTTCGGGATCCGGATGTGCGACCTCGTGGACCCGGAGGTCCTCCGTGCGAAGCTCGAGAAGACGGTGCCGATCAAGCAAAAGGTCATCCACGCGCTGGACGGGGCGGACGTGCTCGACTTCGAGGAGATCGTCCGCGAGCACGCGGAGTATGGCCAACGGCTCGCGGCCTACGTCGCGGACACCTCGGTGCTCCTCGAAGCGCAACTCCGGCGGCGGAAGCGCGTCCTCTTCGAGGGCGCGCAGGGAACGCACATCTGCATCGACCACGGGATCTATCCGTTCGGCACGTCGAGCGACTGTGTCGCAGGGGCGGCCTCCGTCGGCGCGGGCGTGGGCCCGAAGTACCTCGCGGACATCCTCGGCGTGGTGAAGGCCTTCACCTCCCGCGTGGGCACGGGCCCGTTCCCTACAGAGCAGGAAGGGGAGGTGGCGACGCATCTGCGGGAGACGGGAGGCGGGGAATACGGCACCACGACGCGCCGCCCTCGGCGCGTGGGCTGGATCGACCTCGTCATGTTGCGGATGTCCGTCCGCGTGAACGGCCTCACGGGCATCGCGGTGACGAAGCTCGACGTGCTCGGCGGGCTCGACCGCGTAAAGGCCTGCGTCTCCTACCGCGATCAGGGGGAGACGGTGCGCGAGTTCCCCGCGAGCATGAAGGTCCTCTCCGCGTGCGAGCCCGTGTACAAGGCGTTCCGGGGCTGGCCGGAGATGACCGAAGCAGACTGGATCCGGATCGCGCAGAAAGGGAAGCGAGCCCTCCCGGAACCTGTGCGGAAGTATCTCGCGTTCCTGGAGGCGAGCCTCCACGTGCCGGTGAAGATCGCCTCGGTTGGTCGTTCCAGGGCGGCCACGATGCGACTCGCCCGGTAGGCGTCGCGCTCACGCGTCCGGAACGGCAGGGGTCGTCTTGCCGGACGACACCACGGCCAGGGATGCGTCCACCGAACCACCTGCAAGCGTCCGGAGTCGCTCCTTCAAGTCGCACGCCTTGCAGATCTCGTGGACTGTCGGCTCGCCGCAGCGCGCACACGCGTTGAGGGTCGCGGCCGGCCATGCGGCCTGGAGGACGCTCCGCAGCTCGTCGTAACCGCTCACGATCGCATGGCGCGTCCCCGGGCTGTCCTCCTCGAGACGGTGGAGGATCTCCTTGAACCGCCCGCGTTGGGCGCGCTCCGCATACGGGCAGTTTGCGTCATGGAACCGGAGGCCCTTGAGGAAGGCGTAGAGGTAGACCTCCAGTTCCGGGATCATCCGGAGCGGCTGGAGTCGCGGCACGAGTCCGGGCCGGACGTGCTCGTGGGGTCCGAGGCGGGCGAGCCGCTCGACGTCTCCCCGGGCCACGTTCATGAGGATGGACTCCGCGGTGTCGTCGAGGTTCAGGCCCGTGGCGAGGTAGTCCGCGCCAATCTCGACTGCCGTCTTGTTGAGCGCGTGCCGGCGGAAGACGCCGCAATAGCTGCAGGGGATCGCCTCGGGATCGAGGCGGACGACCCGGTCCATCTCGAAGCCGATGAGGTCGCGGTAGGAGACCACGTGGTGCCTGACCCCGAGGTCCGAACAGAGGGCCCTCGCAATCTCGAGGCTCGGCGGTCGATAGCCCTCGATGCCCTCGTCCACGGTGACGGCCTCCAGGGTCACGTCGCGGCGGTTACCCAGAAAGCGACGCAGGAGCACGAGGGCCGTCGAGCTGTCCTTCCCGCCGCTCAGGCCCACCACGATCTTCGTCGGGCGGCCGGTGAGCTCCAGCTCCCGCCGGATCTCCTGCTTCACCCGCTTCTCCACATACTCCGTGAAGTGGCCCGCGCACAGGCGGGGCCCCGCTGTATCGCAGGTAGGTTACGGAGGACGCGGGGCATCGATCGCACGTCACGGGGCCCTCCGATGCGGTCGGGTGTATTTAGCCTTCAGCGGACAGGGCCCGCGGCCTCTCGAAGACGGACTCTTCACGGGCCTGCGGTGCGACACGCCTGCGCCCACGGCCTGCGCGATCAGGATCCAGGAGGTCTCACGCGACGGCTCGATGCAAGCGATCCGATAACCACGATCACGGGGTTGGAGTTCGGCGCACGAGGGAGGCTCACGATCAGGGTGAGCGGAAGCCGGATCAGCACGAGGGCGAGGATCGTGCCGAAGAGGGACAAGCGATCGCCCTTCGCGAACTCCCAGCGGCGACGATCGGGTCGTCTGGCCCTTTCCCACCGACCCCGGCGATTGGCGACCCGGGCCGAAAGGGACGACGCCGTCCGGCTAGACGCCACCCGGCGGGGCCGACGGCGGTGCTGGCGGGGCCGGGGGAGCCGGGGGCGAAGGCGGGGACGCAGGAACAGGCGCCGGGTACCACGCGCCGTATCCGGGTCCCGTGATGATGAGTTGGTACGCCACCGCCGTCAGGATGAGGATCCAGGAGCCCGTGATCGCCGTCGCAAGGACGCTCCCGATGGCAGCGAAGTACAGGTTGTCCGTGAGTCCGAAGGGAAACGAGAGTGCCGCGCCCACGATGGCCGCGATGATCGCGATCGCGAACCCCGCGCCGAAGATGCTCAGGCGGTGCCCGCGCGTCAGCTCCCAGCTCCGGCTCAGGCTGCGCAGCGCGGTCTGTCCTTCGATCATGATCACGGGCGCGTACAAGCACCAGGCGAGGACGAGGTACAGGACCAGGGTCCCGAAGACGAGGAGCAGGAGGACTCCGATCCCGATGAGGCCGAGGTTCAGCGTGACGGCACCCGCGAGCAAGACGCCGAGGGGTACGAGGATCAGTCCCACGACGATGAGGCCGATGACGATTCCGGCTCCAAGGATGCTCAAGAACCGCTTGATCCCCTGGTCCAAGGCCTGCCTCAGCGTCACCGCCATTCCGCGGTACCGTTGCACCGCGACATACGCAATCGTCCCGACGACGACCGCCTCGACGATCGCGTTGATGATCGCGACCCCGACGGACAGGCCGATAAACGCGAGGATCACGTCCGTCCCGAAGGCCGAGAAGTCGAACCCCGTCGGAGCGACCGTGGGCGAGGGAAAGCGGAGGAAGAGGGCCGTAAGCCCGAAGGTAATCCCCACGGAAATCGCCGCGTAGACGAGGAAGATCCCAACGTAGAGGGGGAAGTCCTTTCCAAAGACGCCGAAGGTGTCGCCGATCATCGTTCCCGCGGTCGCGCGCTTCATCGGTGGCGGCGCGTAGTACGGAGGTGGGTAGCCGGGCGGCGGACCCCCGTACGGATACGCGGGCGGCGGAGACGGGGGCGCCGGCGGCGAGCCGACGAGGATCAAGCCGTTCCCGCAGTTCGGACAGAACCGCTGGCCTTGGACGTTGGCAAAGCCGCAACGGGGACAAGCGGCGGCGATGGACAACTGTATACCCTCCCGGCCCGGCATGCCATGGAGCGGTTATGGTTCTTTGCTCCCCCGGCACATTCGTAGAGTGTTCCGGGTGCACGACAACAAACGAAGACGTTCTCACTCGCGAGAACCGCGGCGTTCCCTTTATCCCGGCGGGGCCGATGGCCTCCGCTCCGGAGGGATTCGCATCGACGTGAACCAAGTCGGAATCCTGCTCATGGGCGTCGTGCTGGGATGGTTCCTGCTCTTCGCCGTTCGGCGGTACAAGGTGCAGTGGGGCGCCTTTGCCGCCTTCTTCACGATCGGGTTCGGCGTGAGCGTGATGTCCTTCCTGTACGCGAGGGATCTCCTCGCGTACTACGGCATCGGGATCTTCGTGGGCTTCGTCGCGAACATGGTCACGCGCGTGGTCGGCGTGACGGCGGGCGGCAAGCTGGGCGAGGGACTCCTCGAGATCAGCGCCTTCCGCGAGAGGAAGTGACGATGCCCTGGGACGGCGTACGGGCCGCGAAAGCCCTGCACGAGGCGGACCTGCTCGCCCGCGAGAACGTCGTCGGGGTCGCTGTGGGCCACAAGGTCGTCCGCGGCCAGGAGACGGACGAGAAGTGCATCGTCGTCTTTGTGGACCGCAAGCTGGCCGTCGAGGATCTCAGGAAACGGGACCTCGTGCCGCCCGCCCTCGAAGGCGTGCACACGGATGTCGTGGAGACGGGACGCTTCACCGCCCTTGCGGCGACCACGGCGCTGGGGCTCTCCCGGACGACGCGGATCCGACCCGCCCTGGGCGGGGTCAGCATCGCCCACTTCAAGGTCACCGCGGGCACCCTCGGGGTCCTGGCGGTCCGTCGAGGGCTCGGGCCCGTGATCCTCTCGAACAACCACGTCCTCGCGAACAGCAACGAGGCGTCGGCGGGAGACCTGATCCTCCAGCCCGGCCCGGTCGACGGGGGTCGCCTCGAGGACGCAATCGCGAAGCTCATCGATTTCGTGCCCATCGCATTCACGGAACGGCAACTCGGGCTCTTCGGGCGGTTCGTGGAATGGCTGCTCGCCCCGATCCTCGCCCGGGTGGGCCTGCGTCTGCAGCGGCTTCCTTCGGACAAGTCGAACCTCGTGGACTGCGCGATCGCGCGGCCCCTGAACGAGGCCGACGTCTCCTCGGAGATCCTGGAGGTGGGCCGGGTGGCAGGGACCGTCGAACCGGAGCTCGGCATGCGCGTGAAGAAGAGCGGGCGGACCACGGGCCTCACGGAAGGCCGCATCACCGCGATGGACGCCGTCGTCGAGGTGGACTACGGCGGCAGGACCGCGATGTTCCGCCAACAGATCGTCGCGGACGCGATGTCCAAGGGAGGCGACAGCGGCTCCCTCGTCCTCGACGAGTCGAACCGCGCGGTCGGGCTGCTCTTCGCGGGCAGCACGAAGACCACCCTGCTGAACCCGATCGACGCGGTCCTGAAGCTCCTGGACCTTAGCCTGTAACGACAGGGTCTCCTTTCGCGCTCCTCCCCGGCAAAAGGTTATTACAGCGCCGCCGGATTCGGCGCGGTCGTTGGGGCGAGGATGAAGGAGATCTGGCTCGAGAAGTACCGGCCGAAGACCCTCTCCGATGTCGTGGGACAGGAGGACATCGTCGAGCGGCTCCAATCCTACGTGAAGGCGGGGAACCTGCCCCACCTGCTCTTCGCCGGTCCCGCGGGCGTTGGCAAGACGACCTGCGCTCTCGCCCTCGCGCGGGACATGTTCAAGGAAGACTGGCAGCAGAACTACAACGAGCTCAACTCGAGCGACGAGCGCGGAATCGACGTCGTCCGGCAGAAGATCAAGGACATCGCGCGCCTCGCCCCGTTCGGCGGTACGCCCTTCAAGATCATCTTCCTCGACGAGGCGGACAACCTGACCGCGGACGCGCAGGCCGCGTTGCGGCGGACGATGGAGACGTATACGAAGACGTCGCGGTTCATCCTGTCCGCGAACTACTCCTCGCGCTTGATCGAGCCGATCCAGTCCCGCTGCGCGGTCTTCCGTTTCCGGCCGCTGAGGCCCGAGGCGATCCAGGAGTACGTCACCCGGATCGCGAAGGCGGAGAAGCTCAAGATCACGGACGAGGGCATGGAGGCCCTCGTGTACGTCGCGCAGGGGGACATGCGCCGCGCGGTGAACGCGCTGCAGGTCGCCGCGTCCTTGAGCACCACGATCGACGGGGACACCCTGTACAAGGCCGCCTCCACGGTACGCCCGGAGGAGATCAAGAAGCTGATCGAGAAGGCCCTCTCGGGGGAGTTCCTCCCGGCGCGCGAGGCCCTCGACAAGCTGCTCATCGAGTACGGCCTCTCCGGGGAGGACGTCGTGCGCCAGTTGCACCGCGCGATCTTCGACCTGAACGTGCCCGACACGCTGAAGGTGCGCCTGCTGGACCGCATCGGGGAGACGGACTACCGCCTCGTCGAGGGAAGCAACGAGCGCATCCAGATCGAGGCCCTGATCGCGCACTTCGTCCTCGTCGGGCAGGAACTGAAGAAGAAGTGATCACAATCCCAGGCGGGCGGACCATGCCGTCGCCGCGGCATCGTCCCGGGGCGATGCGGCCAGCAGCTTCGCGAGGGCCATGAGCAGCTCGGGGGCGTTCGTGGCCGCGTACGCGGACGCGCACGCCTCCGCCAGGGCGAGTGGATGGCCCTCGTTCGCGAGCGAGGAGTCCATCACCGCGAGGCCGGCAAGGGTTTCGACGAGGCGCTTCGGCGAGAAGCCCCGTGAAAGGTACCCCCGCGTGTGGGCTACGGCCCCCGCGGGCCTCTGCGCCTCAACTTCCTCCTGGATCGTGCGCAGCGTCGCTTCTTCCGTGTCCGTCTCGCTCACGCGGACGATCGGGAGGCGCGGCGCGGGCGATCGGCAACGGAGGGCCGCGAGGAAGACCGCGTACCCGCGCTCGCCTGTGCGGCTGAAGGTGAGCACGAAGCGGGCCGCGTGCGCGAACAGAAGACCGTGCGCCGGCTCGAGGCTGGCTCCTTCGGCCACGAGCGCGCGCTTCGCCGTCTCCACGACGATCCCATCCGCGAGGGAGGTGGGCGCGATGCCGTCGCGAAGGAGGGAAAGCATCCCTTCGACGCACGCCTCCGGCGAGACGGCTGCGAGGACGGCTGCGAGCGTCTCCCGGTCTCCGTCGCCCAGCGGCCGGGCATTGCCCGCGAGCGCCTCGAGGTCCACCCACTCCCGGCCAAGGACCGCGAGCATCGACTCGCTGTGACCACGGTCCCGCTCTCCGCGGACGAGGTACCGGACCGCAGGTCGTAGCAGGAGGCGGGCGTCCCGGAAGCGGAGGGCCTCCGCGAGCCGCCACGCCTGGACGACCACGGTGAGCTTGTGCCCGGAATCACCGAGGTCCTCGAGCGCGGCCCGGAAGAGCATGTCCCCTGCCTGCCGGCGTTCCGCGCCCTCCTTGACGATCCCGAGGAAAAGGGACTCCGCCTCGGCAAGGTCCCCGCGTCGCGCAGCGAGGAGTGCGGAGCGGCCGAGGTGGGACACGTCGCCTCGCACCAGGATGGGCGGCGGGATGGCGTCCGGGTTCTTCGGGCCGGAGGCCGCCAGGGCGACGGCTTGGAGTACTGCCAGCGCGCGGTTCCGGTCGCCGAGGATGGGCTGGAGCCCCGCAGCCGACGCGAGCGCGGCGAGATCGTGGGGCGGCTCGCGCGAACCTGGGACGAGGCGGGAGGATGTGCCGCGCGCGGCCGCATGTAGCACATCGAAGGGCGAACCGTGGGCGGTGAGGATCGTGAGCGCGGCTTCGCACGCGCGATCCGGATGGCCCGCGCCGACCTCGGCCTCGAGTTCCACCAGGAGTGCCGGGTCCGCCTCCGCCATCGCGCGCAGGAACGAGCGTGGCTTAGAAATACCTTGCCGAAATCGTCCGAGGGACCGGCTCTCGGGAGGCCGCAGGGTCGCGACGGGCGGGTAAGAACGCAATGCCTAAATCGGACAACTCCCTAACGCGCACGGGGTGCCCCGATGGCGACCCGATTCGCATTCTGGCGGAAGGAGGAGGAGGACTTGGCTCCCCAGGAGCACGCGCAACCGGGTCTGCTGTCCGACTTCATCCTGGGGAGCCAAGACGGCCTCGTGAACGTCCTCGGGGTCCTGCTCGGCGTGGCGATCGCGGCGACGAACAGCACGGCGGTCGACCCGTTCAGGATCATCCTGGCGGGCGGACTCGCTGCGACCTTCGCGGAGTCGATCTCCATGGGCGCCGTCGCGTACACGTCGACCCTCGCACGCCGGGACCACTACCTCTCCGAGCTCGCCCGCGAGGAGCGGGAGATGCGCGAGCTCCCGGACATCGAGCGGAAGGAGGTGCGGGACGTCTTTGAGCGTTGGGGCTTCGAGGGCCAGGATCTCGAGGAGGTCGTGGACCGGATCATCTCCAAGCCCAAGGCCTGGCTCGAGTTCATGATGGCCCACGAGCTCAACCTCGCGCCCGTGGACAAGGGGCAGGCCCGCAAGAGCGCGATCCTCGTCGGGACGGCGGCGATCGTGGGGTCCTTCATCCCTCTCATCCCCTTTGTGCTCTTCCCGACGGCGATCTTCACGGGGATGGCCGCCTCCCTCATTGTCGCGGCGGTCGCCCTCTTCGTCATCGGTTGGTACAAGGCGAAGACGACCGTGGGCCGGCCGGGTCGGAGCGGGCTCCAGATGCTCGTCATCGGGATCACGTCCGCGATCGCGGGCTTCCTCATCGCCTACCTCGTGGGTGCGGCGCCCGGAGTGTGAGGGGGCGCGTGGAGCGAGAAGAGTGCGGTGGGCGGGATTTGGACCCGCGTTATAAGCTTGGCAAGCTTATGTCCTAACCAGCTAGACTACCACCGCGCGAAGGGGACGAACGCGGGGGGGTTTGAAAAGGTTGCGGAAGGGAGGCGCGGGACCTCACCGCGTACGCGGCCGCGGGGCCTTCGGACGGGGGAAGGTACCGGAGGAGCGGGCCTTGAGCGCCGCGTATTTCTCCACGTAGAGACGCTCGCAGGAGCGGCAACAGAAGTAGACCTCACGGCCGTCGAGGCGGGCCTTCACAGGCTCGCCCTTGATCGGGCCTCGGCATTCGAAGCACGCGAGGTTCGCGGAGGCGCGCTCCGCGAGCAGGGCGAGGGGATCCTCCTTCACCCCCCGCACGAGGACGTAGTGCTCCGCGTCCGAGACGCCGGGGATCGAGGCGACCGTCTCGAGGATCATGTCGACCTCGTGGGGGTCCGCGACGGTCGCGTCGACGAGGATCCGACCGCCCCGGGCCACGTTCACCCGGCGCGCCCACGTGCGCCTCGCGAGCTCCTTCGCGACAGCCTCCGCGGCAGGGAGCTTTGCCCGGACGACGAGGAAGACGGACGTCTCGTTCAGCCGCTCGGGGTCCACGAGGGCCCGGTACCCTCGGATGATCCCGAGGTCCTCGAGGGTGGCGAGGCGCGCGCTGACCGTCGGGGTGCTCACGCCGATACGCTTCGCAATCGCACGAAGCGAGAGGCGGGCGTCCCCCTGCAGGCAGCGAAGGATCGCCAGGTCCGTCGCGCCGAGCTCCATCGCATCCGGCTACCGGCCCGCGGCGGATAAAGATTCAGGCCTCCGAGGCGACCCGAAGTCATTCTCGGGGCCGACATTTGATGCGAAACCTTGAAATGTCCCCGTCAGGCGTGGCGGGCTACCTGCGATCTCGCACAGGACGAGGCAACCCCCGATGAAGCGTATCGTCCGCGCGGACCCGGAGGCCGTGTCCCCCGTCATCGCGGAGATTCTCCTCGTGGCGATCACGGTCGTGCTCGTGTCCGTGGTGTACATCATGGCCACGGGGCTGCTCAGCGGGCCAGCGACAGGCCAGAAGCCGCTGGTCAGCTTCAGCCCGCTGCAGACCTTCACGGGCGGCAACTACAACGCGTCCTTCACAATCGCGGCCGCCTCCCAGTCGTACTCCCCGAACTACTACCGGTTCAACCTCGAGGTGGGAGGGATCGTCGGAACCGCGATGGCGCTGCCCACGAGCGGCGTCCCGGCTTCCATCACGATCTCGGGCACGACCTACCAGGTCATTTGGATCGACACGGGCGGAGAGGCCTCGCTCAACGGCGGAGACACGATCAAGGTCACGGGCCAGGGCATCTCCCTGCCGCGCGCCACACACTTCGTCTTCTTCCTCCTGTGGACGGACGGGAGCGCGGTGCAGCAGCAGTCCTGGACCACGCCGTGAACCGCCTGCATCCAGCGTGCCCCGGAGGGCCAGCGATAGTCGTTAGTAGGCCCGCCTCCATGCCTTCGCGGTTATGGCGAAGCTCTCGGACGTGGGCGAACGCGCGGCGATCCAGATCCTTGCGAACATCTTCGATCGCGGGCATCCCATCGGGCTAGGGCACGACTGCGGCGTGGTCGACTGGGGCGAAGACTTCCTCGTCATCACGACGGACGTGGTGAACCCGCGCACCCACATCCCCGCCGGCGCGACGCCCCAGCAGGTGGGCTGGTACGTGACGGCCGTGAACCTGAGCGACATCGCCGCGGCCGGGGCCCGTGCCCTCGGCTTCGTCGCGGCCCTCTCCCTCCCGCCGGACACGGAGACGGAGTTCCTGAAGGGACTGGGGCAGGGGATGGAGGAGTGTGCGCGGGAGTTCGGGGTCGCGGTCCTGGGAGGCGACACGAAGGAGTCGGACGTGATGTCCCTCGCCGGCACGGCGATCGGACGCGTGCCGAAGAATCGCATCCTCCTGCGAACCGGCGCGCGGCCGGGGGATGCGATCGTGGTCACGGGGGACCTCGGCCGTGCCGGTCTCGCCTTCCAGCAGCTGTCGAACGCGACCGTGCGCGCGCTCGCCCTCCAGTCGCTCATGCGTCCCTATCCACGCCTCTACGAAGGGCGGGAGTTCTCCGAGTCCGGCGCAGTCACGAGTTGCATGGACATCTCGGACGGCCTGGGCGCGAGCCTCGCGCAGATGGCTGGGATGACCGGGCTGTCGTATGTCGTGGAATGGGAGAAGGTGCCCGTCTACCGAGACGCCGCCGGGCTGGCCCTCCCTCTCCGGAAGGACCTCGCCCTCTACTCCGGCGGCGACTACGAGCTCGTGGCCACCGTCAAGCCCGAGGCCGTGGAAACCCTCGAGGCTGAGTTGAAGAGCCCGAACCGCCAGCATCGGTCCGCGCTCACGGTCATCGGCCACGTGGAGAAGGGCGCGGGCGGGAACGTCCTCGTGGCGCGCGAGGGGCGCGAGCCCCTCCTGGCCAAGGGCTGGGAACACTTCCGTCCGTCCCATGCGGGATAGCGGGGACGAAAGACGTTTAAGTGAACGGCGGCCTACTAAGGACGAACGATGATTCCTTCGGAGGAAGTCCTGGACGTTCGCGAACCCCCCGGGAAGGCCATGGGGAAGATCGCGGAACTCTGGAGGCCCGTCGAGGGCACCGACAAGATCATGTGCACTGCGTGCGCCCGCTACTGCAAGATCTCGGAGGGCCAAGTGGGTCTCTGTGGAATCCGAGGGGTCCACCAGGGCAAGTTGTGGCTCTACGTGTACGGGCGGGTCATCACGGGACACGTCGATCCAATCGAGAAAAAGCCCGTATCGCATTATCGTCCTGGCTCAAAAATCTTCAGTATTGCAACAACTGGATGTAATTGGCTATGCCGTTACTGCCAAAATGCTGACATCTCCCAGAGGCGCAAGGTCGAGGGAATCGAAGTCGAACCGCAGGACGTCGTGCGCATGACCGTCGAGCAGGGTTGCCAAGGGCTCGCCTACACCTACAACCAGCCGACAATCTTCATCGAGTTCGCCCGGGACATCGGCCTGCTCGCCCGCGAGGCGGGCCTGATCAACATCTTCGTCTCGAACGGATTCGACACGCCCGAGACCGTCCACGAGATGGGCAAGTTCCTGGACTGCGTGACCGTGGATTTCAAGGGATCGGGCGAGACGAGTTTCGTTCGCAAGTACATCAACATCCCCAACGCCGAGCCGATCTTCCAGACCCTCCTCGAGACGCGGGACAAGACCAAGATCCACACGGAGATCACGGACCTCATCGTCCCGCAGGTGGGCGACAACCTCGACGCGGCCCGCCACCTCTCCACGTGGGTGTACGATAACCTCGGCCCCGACACCCCGATCCACTTCCTCCGCTTCCATCCGGACTACAAGATGATGGAGTTCCCCTGGACCCCCGTGGAGACCCTCGAGAAGCACTGCGCGGTCGCGAAGGAGGCGGGCCTGAAGTACGTCTACATCGGAAACGTCCCGGGCCATCCGCTGGAGAACACATACTGCCCGGGATGCGGGGCCGTCGCCGTGAAGCGGTACGGCTTCGACATCACCGGGTGGTACCTCGACAAGGACAACCAGTGCAAGAAGTGCGGCTACAAGCTCGCGATCGTGGGGCGGCTCGAGAAGACCGCGAAGGAGAACCGCTTCTACAGCGTCCTGTACCACCGCTGATTCATTCGACGAGATGGCCCTTCTCGACGATGGACCTGCCGTCCACCTGGATGCCGACCTCGGAGATCGTCGTCTCGACGCGCACGCCGCAGTGGATCTTCCCGCCGATGACGAGGTTGTCCCCGAAGCCCGGGCTCGCGCAGCCGAGCGCCTTCTCGGCCTCGGGGTGTGGTCCGTTGATCCGCGCGTGCCGGTTCAGCCCGAAGCCGAAGCGGCCCAGGGTGCGTGCGTCCCGACCGCCCAGGTTCATCTCGTGCACGGCCTTCGCGGCGCCGACGATCCGGGTCGCGTGGCCCTGGGACAGGACCGCGGTCGCGGGCTCCAGGAGCGGCTCCCCGAAGTACAGGTCGGCCACGAGGCGGCCCTCCGCGCTGTCCTCCACGGGAGCGATGAAGAGCTCGCCCGCCGGGAGCGTCGTGAAGGCGCCTTTGCGCGCGCACAGACCCGTATCCTCCGTGATCCAGTCGCGGGCCGCGACGCTGAAGGTGAGGTCCGTGCCCGAAGCGGACGTCAGTCGCACGTCCCGGGCTCCTCGCAGGCGACGAGCCGTGCGCCGGAGGGTCTCATGCACCTCGGACCAGTCCGCGGCGAGGCCGCCCGCCCGGAGCATGTCTTCCGTGACCCCGGGGACGGAGACCACGCGGGCGCCCGCGCGGTTCGCCTGCCGCCGCGCGTGCGTGTGGGTGAGGGAGCGGCTCGTGACCAGGACCACGACGTCCGCGTTCTCCATCGCCACGCTCACGGGGTCGGGGGGCTCGTCCCCGTCCCGTTTCCGTGGAGCGATGCACGCGAGGACCGGGTCCGTCCCCAGGCGCCGGGCGGCCCCGACGAAGGCCTCGCCAACGGTCCGAGTCGTCTCGTCGGCGAGGATCAGGACCTTCTCGCCGACCTTCAGGGCTGCGCTCGTCCTGAGGACAAGCCGTGCCCCTTCCTCCATCGGGGTTCGGATGCCGAGGGCGGCGGATATAGTTTCCTCCCGGCCGCTCCGGAGGGTAGGTGCGCGCACCCTCAGAATCTATAAATAACGCTCGATGCATCGGCGCGTTCTCGGAGGGAGTCGCCCTGCCCATCGCCGTCGACGAGCTGAGAGTGCTGCTCAAGGGATTCAACGCGCGCACGGGGGCGCGCGTCTCCGCCGTCGTCACGCGTTCCGGCGTGCCGATCGCGTGGGCGCTTCCGGACGAGGCCCAGGTGGACAACTTCGCGACGATGGCCGCGACCCTGCTCGGGGCCCTCGAGGTGATCTACTCCTCGATGAAGGAGCCGACCCCGGAGAAGGCCTTCGTCGAGACGGACGGCGACACCCTCGCCGTGCGCACGATCACCTCCCGCATGTTCCTCGTGGCCCTGTCGAAGGGCAAGAGCTCGGACCTCGCGGCCGCCGTGGAAGAGACCGCGACCCGCGCGCGGGGCTTCCTCTCGAAGGACTCCTAGGCCTTCGTCCGCCGCGGCACGAAGCGGGCGACCGCCCCCACGACCCGGGCGCGGAGCTTCTGGTACGACCGCAGCCTGCGGGCCAGACCGACGAGAGCGAGGGCCAGCGCGACACCGAGGACCGCGCCCCCGAGGACATCGCTCGGCCAGTGAACGCCCAGATAGATCCGGCTCATGCCTGTCAGGATGGCGACGGCGAAGGAGCCGACCCGCACGCTCCACTTGAACGCCAGCGACAGCAACGCCGCCACCGCGAAGATCCTTGAGGCGTGCCCGCTCGGGAACGCAGGGTCCACCTCCGCCGCGCAATCCGCGGGCGCAAGGAGCTTCACGCCGGGAAGCACGTCGCATGGACGCGGGCGGTCGATCGCGTACTTCAAGGCCTCCGTCACGACGATGACGACGACCAGGAGGACGAGGAGGTCGAAGGCAAGCTCCCGTCGGCCTTTCCACCAGAGGGGGAGGGCGAGGAACGGGAGAACGTACGGGAGCGCGATGGCGGAGAAGAACGCCATGA
>Ga0209751_10003629_pt1 | contig 14934 bp, 19 predicted proteins | sample RifCSP13_1_FD_184019 | JGI IMG/M metagenome (GOLD analysis project Ga0209751, IMG submission 184019) | Soil microbial communities from Rifle, Colorado - Rifle CSP2_sed 13_1 (SPAdes) (version 2) | ecosystem: Environmental > Terrestrial > Deep subsurface > Rock core/Sediment | place: Rifle... | reverse complement strand
GGTGTTGAGATGGTCGAGGGCAAGGAGAGGAAGCTCTTTGAGCAGGAGTATGTCCCTGTCGGCGGCGGCGGGTCGCAAGTTTCAGCCGACGACGATTCTGAAATTCCATTTTGATGTATGAAGACTTGCTTTAAGTGTAATCACCAGAAGCCGCTCGATGTAGTTTGGCTTTGCTCTAAACATCATGCCGAACGACATCGGCAAGACTAGGTAACTTCTGGATACCACCCCTCTCCCGTTTTCTTGCTTCACGGGGGGGGGTGGGTGTCCCTTCGAGGATTCATGGAACTGATTAAACTCCTCATCGCCTGCTATTTCATGGTGGGAATATCATTCGGGCTATTCATAGTCGGCATGTGCATGGTCCGTGGAGTGAGGGAGCTTGGCATCATCGGCTTTACGGTGACGCTCGTGTTCTGCGTGTGCGCCTGGCCCTATGCGCTGCCGGAGATTCTCGATCTTAGATTGAATAAATAATGTTTTGGCTGCGCGTGCGACGTTTCGCTTAGCGACTGACGTTGATGTCCGGGGAAACCCGGCCACGCGCGGCCATCTTTGGAGGATATGAAATGAGAATCGACTTAAGAGAAAAACAAAATCTAAGAAAAGTTCCAACCGGAACCATTGTGATTTCCGAAAAGGGATTCGAGTTTGAGCTTATGTCACGAGACGGAGACGGAAGAGAATCCTGGAAAGACACGACTTCGGGCCTGGTTTGGCATGACCGCGAGAGCGAAGATTATAACCACCGCCAGGCCGTCGAGAAATTTGGCGACAAACTCCCGACAATCGAGGAGTTTACGGAGGGGGAAAAACATGGGTTCCGGGATGTTTTACCGAACATCAAATACTGGTTTTGGTCCGCTTCGCTTTCTTCCGACAGTACGGGTTACGCGCGCGTATTCTTTGGCGGCTATGGCTGTAGCGTCAGCTACTTCTGGGGCGGCCACGAGTCGGTGCGTTGCGTAGGTCGCTAGGCGCTGTCGCCGGGCGCGGCGGTTTAGTTTGATGATTTGAATATTACGAGCGCGTATGCGCGAGGGATGAAGAAATGACCCAACCAACGGGCGAGAGGGATGAATGAATCTTAAAGACGCACTCAATGATTTGTATGTGGTTCTCCTCGACTATGAGGAAATGGGTTTTCCGAAGGCATGCTATACGTTGAAGGACCAGGAAAATATTATTCATATCGAAGACGCCAAAAATCTCGCACGCCAACTTAATGAACGCGAACCAAGCCATAAATATACCGTTCACAAAATTACTTTTGGACCGGCGCTGGAGTTTCCCAAATGACCCACCCGACGACCAAGCGCGATGAGGAGGATGAATCCGAAGGATGGAAAGCTTATCGGCAAGCGCAAAAGGAACGTCGCGCCGCTAGACTTCCGAAGCGCCAGGCAACAATCGAGCGGCTTGCGAGCGAAGGATTCAAGGTGGACAAAAAGACCGAGTATCACTACCGGATAAATGGGCGCCTCGACATATACCCAATCCATCACCGCTACCACGATATCGTCACAAATAAGCGCGGGACGTTTCAGGCAATCGGCTCATTCGTGCATGGATTTTTCCCGAAGGAAACCAAATGACCGCGAAGAGTTTCGAGGAACTAGATCATCCCTGCAAAACAACCTGCTCCGGCTGGCAGCAGGGCTACGAAAAAGGGCGCGAATTCACACTGAAGGAATCCACGGACTGGAAAGACGAATACGATAACCTCTGTAAATTCGCCACGGACTTCGAGCAGCAGCGAGACGCCCTCACCGCCCAGCTTAAGGAAGCGCGCGAGTGTTTGGAGTTTTATGCGAGCGCCAATTTACTCATGATCGAATTCGAAAAGGATGGCCCATTTGTCCACGAGAACGGCAAGCGAGCCCGCGCATTCCTGAAGAAACTTGAGAAGGGGGAAGGATGAAAGAAGACAAGATGGAAGACCTCCCGACGCTGTCGGACGAAGACCTTCGTAATATTCACAAAGACCTTGTTCAGCTAGAGGTAAAGGCCGCGAATCTAATCGTAGATGGGCAGCGCCTTACGAACCAGTGTCGAGAAATGAAGCGACGGGTAATTGGCGAAACAGAATCACGCTACCTCCGGCAGGTCGCTAAAGAGGAATCCCCATGAGCCAACTGCAAAAGATAATAGACGAAGTCAGGGCGACGATGAGGGCGCGTATTGCACGGACGAAGCGGCGGATAAGCGCGGGTTCGATTCACTTCTGATCGAGAACCACTACCGAGGCGTCGAATGCGCGGCTCAGGCAATTAAACGGTGTATGGAGGTAAACGAATGAGATTTGACTTCGATAAAATATACGCCCTTTATCCCCGCAAGGGAGAGGGAAAGAAGCGCGGCATGGATATATGCGCCCGCAAGATCCTGAGTATCACCACGTACAGACGGTTCTCTCGGGCAGTCGAGAATTATGCCGAGCTTTGCCGAATCACGAAGCGGGAGCGGAAGTACACGCTGATGTTCTCTACCTTCGTCGGAAGGTGGGAAGACTACGAAGATCTCACCGAAGAGATGAAGTCGAATGGCATGAGCGGGAACCTGGGCCTTGCCCAGAGGATTATTACCGGAGAAGTCTATGGTAAAAAAGAAGAAGAAGAGGAATGAGCCAACGCGGGAAGAGACCATGGGTCTTCTCCTCACAGCCATTGCTGAATACTACCAATGCACCATCTCGATCGAGCAGCTCCGCATGTACACGCGAGACCTCGATGACCTGGGTCCGGAAGGGATCGAGCGCGCCTTCTCGGCCATGCGCGGGACCAACCAGGTCTTCCCCGGCAAGTTCCCCCTCCCCGGCAAGATCCGGGAGTTTCTCTATGCGACCGATGAAGAGAAGGCGCTTGGGGTTGTCCGCTCTATCCAGACGGCAATGCGGAGATATGGGCGCTATGATCCGAAGGGCGCCGCCGAGTTCATGGGTCCGGTCGCATGGTATATAGTTGAGTCGTATGGTTGGGAGATGCTATGCAACATGAGCGCGGACGACATGAGCTACCGCATCGGCGACATCCAGAGGGCGGCGCGCATGCTCGTATCTGCCCGGAGCCGCACGATCTCCACCCTCCGGGTAGACGAGATCGAACCGGATACCAAACGTCGCCTGGCGGGGCTAATAGGAGGAATCGCAAGTGAGTGTACTAACCGACATGATAGCGAAGCGGCGGCACCTACTGGCCAAGATACCAGTGATCGAAAAGAAGATGATCGAAGTCTGGTATAACGAGGCCGCGAAGTTCGAGTTCCGGCTGAAGAAGGAACGCATCCTCGGGGGGATCGACGCCCTAGATTTCGTGATCGAATCACTCAATGATGTGGCTGATGGGGAACTCTTCCTCGTCAAATAGGAGGCGGCATGTTCGTAGGGATTGATGTTGGTTTGGCTGGTGGGATTGCTGCCCTCGATGATGGGGGCACGATAAGGTCAACGCATCAGATGCCACTGATTGGTGGCGAGCGGAAGGCCGTAGGGTATGCCGAGCTGGCTTCGCTGCTCGACAAGATTGGCTCGTGTGCAGTCTTCATCGAGAAGGCGGTGCCGATGGCGATGGGATCAAAGGCTGCCTTCTGGTATGGATACGACTTCAATACCGTCATCATGGCGGTGAATAAGCTGGGCCTCCGGCACTACCTGATCGAGCCACAGAAGTGGGCGAAGGTGATGCACCAGGGGATCTCGAATGACTTAAAGCCGAAGTCCAAGTCTATCATTGCGATCGATAGATTATTCCCCGCACCCATTCGAGATAAATGGATTCCGAAGGGGCCTAAGTCCGGCAAGTATCACGATGGGATCGTTGATGCTCTGCTCATCGCAGAGTATGGCAGGTCCTATTTCGGCAAGGGCTGAACACAGCCCGGACCATCATCGACCGGAGGCGGAGGCGGAGGTGGAGGGGGCGGAGGACTTACAGCCGGTGGGGCGTACCAGCAGAGCGGTCGCCTGCCTTCAACATCGCCCTGCACTAGAGAGCACACAGACCCGCGCTCCGGATCATTCCGGTCGGGGTCGATCTGCCAATCCTTCCGGCATGACGCACCTGCCAGATAGGTATCGGCTCGGCATTGAGCGCCCGGATGGCTGTCGTATGTTTGCGATACGACGCGAGAGTCTCGGCCCGCAGGGTTCGGATCTCCGGTCCCGCCAAGGGCTCCCATGAGTCGGCCCATGGATAGGCCAGCAGACCGTGCACGCTGGCAGATGGCGAAGTCTCTTTGGTTCTTGTGCCTGGCAAGGCAGAACTCGTTGACGCCAGCCTCGGCATTCGACAGCGGCTGCGTGTCCTTATCGAACACACGCTCGAAGCATTTGAGTATGGCATAGTAATCGGACTGCCCCTCATTGGAGGCCCAGCCGCCATCGTTGGGATAGCGCGGAGCGCCGCCAGCATGGTGCCCGATCTCATGACAGAGGACACCCTGGAATCCCCACTCGGTAGTCTTCGGGTGCCGCGCCAGGCCGCCGTACATATTCACAAAGCAGGTGTTACCTTGACGCTGAGCATATGCATTGACCGTCCCATCGAACCAGGCCCTGTTGACCACCAGGCTGCATCCAAACTTATCGCGCATGTGCTGGGCGTAGGCCGGTATCGTTCTGTCGATCACGCGGTTGAATGTGCCTTCATCAGGCACACCAGATGCGGCGAATCCCACGGGGTACTTCTCGTGGTTACATGGCACGCACTCAGCGGGCCGTCCCTGTAGCATGCCCTCCGCCTTGTTCACCAGGCAGTATTGATATTCTGCGCCGGTCAGGGCGGCTGCTATCGCGATTGCCGCTATCTTCTTCTTGTGCCTCATGGGCTGCTTCTTCTTTTTCTTCACGACTCTTCCCGCATGTTCGTCTGGGCAAACTTCCGCTCAAGAGCCGAGACTTCCGGGAACATTTTGGGGCTCGCAAGTTCCTTCAGGATAAGGATCGCGATCTGGACTAGGAGGGCGGGGAGATCGATACTGAGATTCTTCTTGCTCATTGTTACCTCAAAAGTAAGGGAGGTTAAGCATCCATGCTGCCCCCCCCCAATCCACCGTCAGGGAATCTGTTTCAATGCGTTCTTCAGGATCTCCAGAAGAACATCGTCGACTTCTCCAGGGATCACTTTCTTCAAAGCATCCAGGATAGCTCCGCCATCGATCTCGATATCAAGATCATTCTTGACAGACAAGATACCGTTGCCGACTTGAGCGCCGATGCTTGCCTTCGCGACAAGTTTACCGGCCTTGAATACAACTTCGTACTCGCCGATCTGGCCGATAGGCCCTTTTGCGATATCACCCATTTTTACCCCCCTTGAAATTGTACCGACTTACTGATTTCAGCATCTTTTTCAACTCGCGGTCGAAGTTGAAGTTCTATGATTCTATCCAGTTTACCATCAATTATCTCGAATTTTTTCTCGAACCGTTGCTCGATCCTTACAACGTGCGCCTGAGTATCGCTAATTCGGCTGTCCATCTGGTCGATATTTCGCCTCTCAAAGAAAGATGGCTCGGGTGCGCCCTGAATCTGCCCCATAATGGCACCTTGATTCGAGCCGCCCACCCAACCAATAGCAAGAGTGGCGACACCCCCCATGACTTTAAAAATTTTCCACCAGTCAATTCGCATATTCACCGCTAATTAAATACCCCGCAGATCAAATGATAAACTCCGTCATCCCCGCCGTTGGCCGTATTCCTGCTGTTTACTACAATGTTAGTCGTAGACGTTGGGTTCGGCTGCGTAATTCTACTCAGTGTCGTTGAGGTACCCGCGTTGGCCGCGACACACCAAGGAGTCGAGGCGAAGATTCCGCCCGCAACAGTAATGGTGCATTCCCCCCCATTTGTATTCGCAATAGAGGAAATCCAGTTCGAAGAGTCTTGTGTCGTGACCGCGCAAGCAGTGCTTGATGACATAGTTATTTTCGCGGAAAAGAAAGCACGCCCGCTGCCAGCACCCGCAGCCGCCCATTTTACCCCGGCGGCCTGAGTAGAATCAGCCTCAAGAATTTGTCCATTGGTCCCGACAGGAAGTCGAATTGAATCCGTTCCATTGTGGACGACCAAATCTCCCTTGGTTGTAAGCGGATCAAGTCCATTAAATGCAGAGGTTTGTGTGGTCTGACCGGTGCCGCCATTCCCGATTGGGAGAGTGCCAGTGACCTCTGTGGCCAGATTTACGCTCGCTGTCGAGTAGACGCCAGATGTCGCATGGACGACCCCCGTACCCGTCGCTCGCTTGATGATCTTCCCGCCCGTTCCTGAGAAGAGAGCGATCTCGCTGTCTACCGAGGAAGCCTGTCCATCCACCTTGCTGGCGATCGTGGTGTCGAGAAGCTGTGCATTGGTCGAATCGAAGATCTTCGAGGTATTGAGAAGCTGACTCGTAACACCGCCCGCCCCTGTGATCTGGGCGGCGGTAGCGAAGTCAGAGTTCTGGAGTTTAGGGGCGGCGAATGCACTGGATGCCAGCCCGACCGAAAGTAGCAATAGAGATTTAAACATTCATTCCCCCTGAATTAAAACACATAGCTAGCATACAACGACTGAAAGAAGTTTGGTGCGGTCGTCATCGTAATGTTGACGCCGCTGATAGTGTAATCCACGCCCTGAACCAGAATCAATCCGTCCTGATAAAGATGGACCGCCGCGTTCGCCGTTGGGGTGCTCGCCAATGTGAAGGCTGTATTGGAATTGTTGATGGTTCCACCCGGAACCTCCTGCTTCCAAGTGAACGGCAGATCGGCATTCGTGATCGCGGCATAAGTCCATGAACCTGCCGTTATCTTCGCGAAGCCGGTAGAACCGGAACTATCCGTCTGAGTTCCTCCGCTCCGGCTCCTGACCGGATTGCCAACATATGTGGCAATCGCGGTCTGAGAGCACATGAGCGCCAGGAAGGCAGCGATCAAATGACTTTTAAATACTTTCATGGCTGCCCCCCCATTCAGATTAGTAGATATCCCAGCTTCCATTGGCACCGAAGACGCCGCAGACAACATTCGCAGCATCTCCGGGGGCCAGCACATAAGTCGCCGCGCCATCGATATCATCGCTGCCAGCAGCCGTTAGCGTGATGTTGAATGTCTGGACTGGGGTATTTTTCACCACATGGCGCTCGCCGATATTACCTGCCGCGCAGAGTGGGAGAGTATAGGCTCGGCCAGCGGTGAGCGTCGTACTCGTGCGGACATGGCGATGGGCTGCGAGGATAGCAAATGCAGCATCGCCACCATTCACTACCGTTACGTTCGCGGAATCGACAGACGTACAGGACATGACGCCAGCTCCGTTATCCGACCAAACCTGCCCAGAGGCGCAGACCGTTGCCGGAAGCGTAACGGTATGGACGGTTGGAGTTGCGCCAGCCGCGAGATTGATTGATCCGCTCGTGGAGCCATTCAGCTTCAGTTGAAGAACCGCAACAGCCGTCGTGGAATAATCGAGTGCTGTCGATCCGGACGAAGCCACAAGTAGCCGGTTGATCGGGTCAACCGAGATCACGTTCGAGGCATCCTTGATCGAGGTAATGAACACATCTCGGAAGAGAAGCGTCGTGCTACCGAGATCAATCGTGCCCGATCCGCCAGGAAGGAGTGCCGTATTGATCGCGACCGACGCCAGGTTGCTCAGAGCCGTGCTCGCCTTGGCGTTGAGCTGCGTCTGCACCGCACTCGTCAGGCCATTGATGAACCCGATCTCTGCGGCTGTCGTTGCCGATGTCGAGATGATATTCCCGCTACCATCGGTTGTTACCGCCCGGCTGGCCGTTTGAGCGGCTGATCCTGTGCCGCCCTTAGTGATCGGATATGGAGTTTGGACATAAGATGCCATCGCCGTGCTCGTAAAGAGCAGGGCCGTGAGTAATGCTGTTACTTTGATTTTCATAGATCCCCCTTAATAAATAAACCAGTTGCCACCGTTCGCGCAGTATAGATGAGACTCATTCTGAACCGATAACATATCACTCGCAAGCCCATCGATAGTCTGGGCAAGCGGAGCCGTGACGGTCACGGCATTCGTGTTTAGATTCTTCACGTAGGCGCAGTATCCGGCGGAGAGGACAGCGTTCGGTAGTGTTATCGCTATCCCCCCACCGGATGTATCCACATTCAGAACATAATCGGCAGTTATCGTCAGCGGAATTGCGAAGTTGATCGCCACCGTGTTCGTCGTCTTCTGCCCTGAAATAACCGAGACCGTCGTAGATAGCTGCTGGAGATTCACATCATCCCAGATCTTACTGATATTCAACATGTGTGTCGCATTAGATCCGGCGGCGATCAGCTCGGCGGCGCTCTTGAAATCCTCATTTTGTAAACTACCAGCCATCGTGGGTGATGAAATGCCGAATAGAAGGCATGTGCAGATTAAATATTTCATCGACCTATACATCATGCCTTCCTCCCATTAGATCCAAAACTTCTGTGATGCAATCTGAGCGATCACGCTATTTCTGTTCGCTGAACCGGCAGCGCCAAGATCACTTTTCTTGAATGCGAAAACCTTATGAAGCATGCCGGGGATACAGTTCGCCGCGAAGGCGAAATTGAGATTCCCGTTATTGTACTGCGAGAGCGACCACGCATCCGTCCGGATCGTCTTCACGTTCGTAGCGGCCCCAACCTTTTGGAATTCGATATCGAAGACCGTGCCCGCCGGGCCAACGCTCGCGTCGATGACGGACGTGATCGTCTTGACCTTGACATTGCCGATGATCGTCTGGAAATTTGCCGTGCTCTGATCCCCAAGAGCGGCAAGATATTCGGCGGTACCCGGCAATATTTCACCAGCCAGGATTGCGCTCATTCGGATAGAGGCGAGGAGATGGTCGTCGGGGACTTGAGAAGTATTGATTGGAGACTCAAGGAAGACACCTGTCCCGACGATCAGGGTGAGATTGCCCGGCTGCGGCGGAACTTGATCATCCATCCATGATATCTTCAATGCCTCGTCAACGTCTCCGATGTTCTCAAAAGCTCCAGTGAATGCTGACTTGTATCTTGGTAAAGCGGTCATGAATTCCCCTTATCTGGTCAATCCGGTTTGTCGATAGAACCAATAATCTATGTCAACATCTGCGCCCGCGCCAGCGACGATCCCATCAACCTTATATATCCATTGTAATGCGACGGTTGGGATATTCGTAACGATCGCGGCACCGACAGATACGCCATCGATGAACGCCTGGATTGATGTCCCGGCGGCGTTCCCAACATATTTCAAATTATAGAATTGATTCGCGACTACTGGTATTCCGGTATCTGCTCTGGTGCGCACACCAGCATTAGCGGCGACCAAAAACCAATTGGTATCTCCGATCACCTTATCGAAGCTGAAGTAAACACCATTTGTATGGTCCGCGACAGAGTTATTGATGTCTCCAAGACCGGCCACAAGACGCGAGAATAATGTCGTCGCCGAGATCCTGAGCGATGTCTGAAATGTCAGACCATTAACCCCAAGATGTGGGTTCAGCGCGCCATCCCCGAGGTGAATTGCGCTTCTGGAACCTGCGGCTGTGCCCGAAGATATACGGATTAAACCTGGACGCCCAGAGAGACCAGAAATAGTCGCGGGAACTGTTCCGACTCCGTTATTTGTGACGCGCCAGCCCTGACTACCAAGCTCATCCGTATCTGAATTGTTCAGGAATTCATCCCGCTCAAGAGATTCTGTGGCCAGATCGAATCCCGCAACTGTCGGGAGAGCCCATGTGCCATCGGCACGCAGGAAGTTCGCTGTGCCGCCGCCAGAGGCCGGGGCAAGTCCCTGAAGCGCGCTTGTGAACGCATCGAGGATCGCCGTCGCCTGGGCGCTCGTGAGGTCCGTCGGGTCCCCCGTGCCCGCGCCTACCGCGCGGCCCTTGATGGTCGACTGGGCCATGTTGGCGGCCTTAGCATTCGTCACCGCATCTGCCGCGATCGTAGCCGCGAAGGAGCCCACCCCAGAACCGGTCACGTCGCTGGTAAGCGTTATCGTCTGGTCGCCCGTGTTTGTTCCGGCGAGGTTCAGCAGTACCTTGGCCTCGGCTACAGTCAGATCTTTCGGGTCAGCAGGCGCTCCAGTGTCGTTACCCTTGATCGTGCTCGCTGGCATGTTCGCGGCTTTGGCATTCGTGATCGCGTCATTCGCCACCGTAGCTGCGAAGGAGCCGGTACCAGAACCAGTCACATCATCCGTAAGTGTGATCGTCTGATCTCCGGTATTCGTGCCGGAAAGGTTTGATGCAGAGATCGCTCCGCTGAATGTTTTCGCCCCCGCGATTGTCTGCGCCCCGGTAGTGACGACACCAGGGAAGGCCGCGCTCGCTGGCTGGAGGTTCAGGACTTGCCCGGCGAGTGATGCCGCATTGGCGTTCGGAGCAGCCCCTACAGCCGCGAGTGTCACATCTCCAGTGTTCGATCCGCTGAGCGGAAGTCCGGCGATCGTGCCGGTGTAGACCGCGTAGAGTGACTGGAAGAAGTTCGGAGCGACCACCATCGTGATGGTGACACCGGCTACGGAATAATCGGTGACCGGCGTGAGGAGAAGCCCGTCCTGGTAGAGACTAAATGCGTCCGGTGAAGCGGGTGCCGTAGATAGTGTGAAGGCTGTGTTCACGTTGTTGATTGCGCCCGCCGGGATCTCCTGGAAGGCATCCGAGGCTATCACAGCATTCGCGACAGTGAAGACGCCGTAGAGGGATTGGCCGAGGGCCGGAGGTACAGCCACCGTTATAGTCGTCCCGACAACGGTGTACTCGGTCTCCTGAAGGAGAATGCCGTCCTTGAAAAGCTCGAACGCTTCCGCGTTGGATGGGGCAACCGTGACGGTGAAGACGGTATTCGCCCCGTTCACTACACCACCGAGTACCTCCTGAAATGGAGCGCCGATGAGCGCCGCGCTGGCTGCCGCAGATGCGGCACTAACGGCTGCTGCGGCTTCGCTTACGGCTGCTGCGGCAGCGCTTAAGGAGGCTGCGGTTGCTGCGGCGGTGGCGGCTGCGGCAGATGCGGCAGCGCTCGCTGCCGATACCGCTGCTGCTGCTGCGGCTGCGATAGCAGCTTCGATGGTCGCGATGGTCGGGCCATTAACGATACCGTTCGCGCTCCAGGCCAGGACGGAGTCTGTGACCGGGTCTTCCGCGAGGAAGTTGTCGCCGCTGAGGCCGGATGTGTTCGCGAACTTGAGCGAGCGCGAGGCGGATTCGGCGATCTGCTGGACCATCATGCAGAGACGATCGAGATTCAATTCATGTGCTTCTTGCGGGAAGACGCCGCCCAGAATGTAATCAAATAGCTGGGTAAGCGGGTGGATGCGCCGGATGAGTAGTTCCTCATCGGCTGCCGGAGCCACCACCATCACTACGTTCGTCCCGACGATCGAATAATCGGGGCCGGAGAACTTCTGCGCTTCCGTTATGGCGGTCGGATCGGTCTCATCCCGAAGCCAAACCTCAATGAGAGATGGCTCGCTGTTGAACGAGAAGGGGATGGCGAAGATCGTTGTCGATCCGTTGCCAGCATAGATAATCTTTTGCTGCGCTGATGCTATGGTCATGGACTTACTATCCCCCCAGGCAGTGTAACGCCTTTGCGTTTACTTTTCTCTATCTCCCTTGATATGACTATCTTGTTCTCAATATCAGGGTCTTCTTTTACCAACCTGTTATTCGCGTAATTCCTGTAGAATCTGATCGTTTTTTGAATGAAAACGTATCTGTTGTGGTCAAGTTTTTTCTCTTCAAAGTCAATCCCTTCATTGGGGAAGTTGTGCTTTAGCTGGAAGTTGAGTTCGTCCTCAAGCGTTCTTACGCCGCCCGGAGCCCCGATCCCGGCAGCGTACTGAACCAGCTTATCGTACTGGGCGTTACTTAGCGGAATGCCCTCTGAACGCATCTTCGACGGGATCATCTTTATCGGCATGTCGAACTTGTACTTTTCAGGATCAGATTCAATCAGGTGAGCAATATAGAGCCGAATGGGGGATTTCGATTCGACGCTCGTGTAGATTGGGCTGGCGATGTCAGGCCCGAGGCCAGGATCATAAGTTATCGCGTCGCCAAACATATTCCTGTATGGGGTCATGCCCTCACCGAGTCCTGGGATCTTGGACCTAATTTTGTTCAGCGTCTGCTGGAAGAATGACTCATCCTTCGTGATGAGCTTCTCGCTGCCGCCGCTCTTTGATATTACAGTGAATAGGTTTGGAACAGCACTGGCGGCCTTGCTGGACATATATGCATTGAACTTCTCCTTGTTCGTGACCGCTTCACTGAAATCAACAAGGCTCTCAATAAGCATCTCGGGGAGAATATTCTTTGTCGAAGCCTCCATTGCGGATAGGGCTAACCCTTGAGCATCCATGTCATCGATGTGTGCCACAACGTCAGCGAAGTCTGCGGACATGCCGAGAAGGTTCCCGAATGGATCAAGCCTGGAGAACGAGTAGTAGACGTCATCAACCTTTACTGAATACGCCCGCTTTCCGCTCATTTCCCATGCTCTCTTCGATTCCGGATCTTTGGGTCCAGACCCGGTGATGATGCCACTGAAAGCAAGAAGCCCTCCAAGGCTCATCATTGTGCCGCCGAATGCCATCTTCGCATTGGCTATATCGGCCCTTGCGCCGCCAGCAGCAAGCTCTGTCTTGAGCCTGGAAGACAGGTAGCCAGCTCCGGGGGTGTGCTGCAAGGCATAGTCCATCATGTTCAAGGACGACCGTGGGAACGGGGCGATGATCTTGAATAGGGTGTACTGCTGAAGACCAGAAACAACCCTAGCCACACTTTCTGGAAGCTCCCTTGCGAACGTGGCCTCACGAGCATCAGCCGCCGTTCGCATCTTGACTTCTGTTCTTTGGTTGTAGACGAAGTCTTTTACAAAATCGTCCTTCACAGAACCACTGAGGCCACGGTGCCACGCCTCTCTCGCTGCCTCGGCGTGCACATCCATGCGCTGGTTGACCATCTGGAAGAACTTGTCTATCACGCCAAGAGCTTTGCCTGGCGAGCGAATCCCGTTCCCCATCATGTCGATTGTCTTGCCGAACATGCCTACCTGCCCATACGATGCCGCTGAAATCGCTGGTAATCGAGCTGTTTCCGCCTGCGTGTATTGACCGAGCGGCTTTCCCTTCCGCATATCATGAACAATTACCCTCATGGCATCCATGGTCCCGCCAAGTAGCGATCCCATCATCACGAGCGGTTCATGTGGTGCGACCATTGACTCTCTTGGTACATCTCGAATAACGCCCCTGCCGAAACTGATTCCGGCAGCAGCAGCTCGCGTGGCAATCTTGCCGAATACTGCTGCTGTGTTGGTTATGGTCGCTGCCGCAAGGGTGACTGGGTTGGACAAAAGGCTGTTGGTGTAGAACTCAAGTAGAGAGTCGACCATCGTCTGATACCCGGTCTTCGCCATCGCCTTATTAATCTGCCTTGTACTGTCCATCTTGGAAACCAGATCCGCCATGGCATTGATCTCGGATTCTCCACCGAAACTACGAATCAGCTCTGCCATCTGGTCCAGCATCTCTCGATCTGACTTCTTGAGGAGCTGAATCGAGTGGAGCGTGCGACCGGCCTCAGATTCAGCCCCGATCATGGCTTGGTAGGACCCAAGGTGCGCAACAGTCCCTTGGGCGAACGCGGCCTTGTCAGCGATAGTTGCATTTGGGCTCATGGCCTGAATGGCTTTTGCTTTGAGGTTCTTCGCCGACCCCACGTTCCATATCTGAGAGGCAACCATTTTCCTTGCGTTAAAGGCTTCACCGCCGAGACGGGTATACAGATCAACGGGGTCGATCCCGGCGTCGATAGCCATCTCCCTAAGATGCTTATCTGCTATGGTTGCTACCTTTGCCTTATTGAGCGTCGGCTCAATGAGGTCGCCGATCTGCTTCATCGCAGCGTTATAATCTTCTATGCTCGTGATGTTCGTGAGGTTCACGTTGAACAGGTCGCCGGTCGGAAGCTCAACCGAATATGCGTCGATTGGTCGACCCGGCACTCGCTTCGTTATTTGAAACGACCCAGGACCGCCGAGATCCCAGTTCCGCATGTCGATCGTGGGCTCGATAGGGGGAACGGGTGCCCCGGCGGCTTTCGCGGCTCCTGGTGCCTCCTGGGCAGCCTGGACGGGGGCCGGAGGCGGCATGTCCGGCCTAACTGAAATGGGAGACCCAGGCGCTTCTCGACCAGCCAACCCTCCGCCCTTGCGGCTGCGTAGCATGGCATCTGCTGCGGCTGCCTCAGACTCTTTCGACACCATTCGCGGGCGACCAATCCCAAGGTCCGGATTCCACTCCTTGCCGCCTGAAATCGTCTTCACGGCGTCTTCGTAAAGCTCTTGCGCTTTTGGGTGCGGAGAAAATTTAGCCGTAGTAAATGGCGGATTACCAGACTCGGCCTTTACTTTATTGAGTTCAATAAATGAATCAGCTCTTTCTCGGATGAAATCTTTTGCCTGGTTTGGGTAGCGCTCTAGCCAAATCTTCCAAGCATCCTTGGATGTATCGCCGGAGGGCCGGATGTTCCCCTTGTTTGCGTCTAGGAATTCCTGATAAAGAGCCGCTCCGACACCCTCGCCGCGAACAGCGGTGTCTGTGTAAACAACTCCCGGAACACCCTCACCAGGAACCGGGGAAAGCCTGCCGATCTTATCGCCATTCGCATTCTCAGCGATGAATCCAAGCTCATCTCTTTTGACGGAGAAGTTGGCACCGCTTTTCTGCTTGTAGGATCGGCTGCCACCAACAACAAGGGGGTCGGCATCCGGAAGAGGAATGTCGGTGCCTGCGGGCGGCATCTCGATCTGAAGCTCGCCCGCTGCCTTCTGCTCAGCAGCAGCGGTTTCGGCGATCACTGTCTTCGGGTCTGCGGTGATCTGTGGCTTCTGGGCGGCACGGGATGCTTTATATGCTTTGAACGAGAGGAAAAGCCCCTCG
>Ga0209751_10003628_pt1 | contig 14936 bp, 16 predicted proteins | sample RifCSP13_1_FD_184019 | JGI IMG/M metagenome (GOLD analysis project Ga0209751, IMG submission 184019) | Soil microbial communities from Rifle, Colorado - Rifle CSP2_sed 13_1 (SPAdes) (version 2) | ecosystem: Environmental > Terrestrial > Deep subsurface > Rock core/Sediment | place: Rifle... | reverse complement strand
AGCTTCCGATTCTTTTAAGTGGCGTCCGCGGGGACCCATTAAGTAGGCGCGCCCGCATCGGCGCGACGCGGATGCCCTCGCGGCCGTACAAAGACCTCGTCATCTACGGCTGCTTCGTCCTCAACCGCCTCGTCTCGGAGATGGGCATCCACCTTGAGCAGGAAGGCCTCGAGGCGAAGCTCGACGAGCTTTTGGCGGCGCGTCCCGCGTTCCTCACGAAGGAGCAGATCAAACGCGAGATCCGCTCGAACCACTACATGACGACGAAGGTCATCGAGGGGCTCGCGTCCCAGGGGCTGATCCGCGTCGAGGCCGCGGAGGGCCGGTACCGCATCCATCCGACGAGGGAGGGCGTCCTCCACATCCGGAAGTACAACGAGTTCTACCGCCGCGTCTACCAGGAGCAGATCCGCGACCACTACCGGTACCGACCGCCGCCGGGGCCGCTGCGCGAGTGATCACGCGGGGCGCGGCGAGGCGCCGACCGCAGGCATCGCGGGGAGCGCCTCGACGATCAGCGGGATGAAGTCGTACGTGCCGTCGGGCATCTCCGTGACGAGCTCCATGGAGCACGCGACCTTGCGCCCGCGGACGACGGCGCCGACGACCTCCGTGGTCAGGAACGTGTACGTCTCCTCCGGCACGTCGTGCGTCCCGTCGGACTTCCACAAGGCGATCACGCGCGTCGGCGGCATGCGGAGCGCGAGGCTCACGTCCTCGACCGCCCGGCGGAGCGCCTCGAGGTCCGCACGCGTCGGCGCGTGGGGGAAGGCTTTCACGTACACCGCGGCGCCCCGGGGGCCAATCCCGAACGGCGCGAGCGTCCCCGCGGGCCACGTCACGAACGCGTCGAACTCGTACGCGACGCCGGACTTGCCCGTGAGGATCGCCGGCATCCGGAGCGCCTGGGGATGCGCGACCATCTCCGCGATCGTCGCGTTGCGCTCCTTTAGGCTCGCGAGGAGGCGGGCGACGGGCGTTGCACCCTGCGGCACGTGCACGATCGGGTCCGCGTCGCGCACCGCGCGGATCACGCGGTACCGGAGGGCGTGGTACGTGAAGAGGGCCCTCGCATCCTCCACGAGGTCGAGGATCGTCATCCCGAGGAAGAAGAGCGCCACGAGGACGATGCCGAGGAAAAAGGCCGCGCCGAACGTCAGGATCACGAGCACGCCGACGAGGATCGCCGCCGCGAGGACGAGGCCCTCCCCGGTCGTGGACCGGACCTGGCCCCGCAGCATGAGGAGGCCGAAGAGGAGGACCGTGAAGAGGAACGCGAACAGGGGCATCGCGCTCACGATGACGATGAGGAGGAACCCGAGGAGGAGCCACCCCGAGACGAACCAGACCGTGTATCGCAGGAGGCGCTGGATCTTCGGCGTCTGCGCCTCGACCTCCTCCGCGAGGTCGAAGATCGCCGTGAGGGGGTTCTCGATCGCACGGACGTCCCGCGCCTGCATCGCACTACGTTTGCGCCGCCATGGTACTTAAAATGGGCGGAAACACGCACGCGCAATGACTGTGGATGACGGCCCTCGAAAGGGCGCTACGCGCGCGCGGGCGCGCCCAGGATCTCCACGGCCAACCCCCGTTCCCCGAGGACCCGGAGGTCCCGGTCGTTCGTGATCAACCGCCGGCAGCCGGTCGAGAGCGCCGTCGCGCCGACCACCGCGTCCCCGAGGCGCAAGGAGTGGGCCGCCCGAAGTTCCGCCGCCAGGGAGGCGATGTCAACCTCGGGCGCCTTCACCGTGAGATTCGGGAAGTGCTCGAACCACGTCCGGTACTGAAGTGCGAGGGAGCGGTCCCCGAGGCTGAAGGGCCGGACGAGCACCTCGGCGACGCACAGCGAGCTCGTCACGGCCTCGTACGTGCCGCGTTCGACCGCGGCGAGGATCCTCCTGCAGGCCAGTCCATGCTTCCGGTGCCTCTCGAAGTAGTACACGAACACCGGAGTGTCTATCGCGATCCTCTCTCCCATGCCTTCCGCTCCCGCTTCACGTACGCCTCCGTGTCGACCCCCCGCCAGACGCGTTCCCCGAGACCATACCCCCATTCGACCCAGGAACGTGGTGGCTTGCGAAGGACGATCGATCCATCCTTCACCTCGACCACGAGTTCGTCGCCGGAGCGCAACCCGGCGGAGGCTCGCGCCTCGCGGGGGATGACGACCTGCCCCTTCGTGCTGACGCGCGTCCGCAGGACCATGGTAAGATGACAACGTCTTACCACTTAAGCGTGCCGGATGCATGTAGCGCGGGAGTTATTTAGGCGAGGACCCATGGCCGCCCCGTGCGGCGCAAGACCCGCCTCATCCTCGCCCTCGACGTCCCCGAGGAGGCGCGAGCGCTCAGGCTCGCGCACGACACGCGCGACCACGTCGACGCGTTCAAGGTGAACTACCCGCTCGTCCTCGCGCGCGGCCTCCAGGTCGTCGACAAGCTCGCGAAGCTCGGCGACGTGATCTGCGACTTCAAGGTCGCGGACATCCCGAACACGAACCGCCTCATCGTCGACCAGGTGTTCCGGCACCATGCGAAGGCGATCATTGTCCACGGGTTCGTGGGCCCCGACTCCGTGAAGGCGTGCGTGTCCGCCGCCAAGGGCGACGTGTTCGTCGTTGCGGAGATGTCCCACCCGGGAGCGGAGAAGTGGAACGCACCGATCGCGGACGACATCGCGCGCATGGCAGTGGAGGTCGGCGCCGCAGGCATCATCGCCCCCGCCACGCGCCCGGACCGCGTGCGGACGCTCCGCGCGATCCTCGGCAAGCGGCTCATCCTCTCGCCGGGCGTCGGCGCCCAGGGGGGCACGGTCGCGGACCCGATCGCCGCGGGCGCGGACTACATCATCGTGGGGCGCGCGATCTATGACGCCGCGAACCCCCGCCAGGAAGCGGAGAAGATCGTCAAGGAGATCGCGGGAGCTGCGCTCGGAGCGTCTCCGGGCTGAGCTCCTGCGTCAGCTCGCCGAGCCGCATCGGCGTCCGCAGGTAGAGCTTCACGGCCGATCCGTCCGGAGCGGACGACGTCAGGACGTTCGCGACGTACCCGCGCTTCTCCAAGAACGCGAGGATCGCGTTGCAGAGGCCGATCGGGACGTTGTACGTCCGCGAGAGCTCCTCCGCGGACTTTGGGCCGAGGGCCGTCCCGAGCAGGATGCGGAGGAAATACCGTTCGTCCACGGCGCTTCCAAACCTCCACCACTACCTCCTCGTTGAAGGTTGCGGCATGCGAATCGCACCTGATTCTCAATCGGGCCGGAGGCGGTTCTGTGACATTCACGGGTGGTGGCCGTCAGGCCGCCTCCGCGAGACACTCCACCCCGCTCGGCTCCTCCCGTGCGCCTTCCCTCGCGGGAAGGTCGTAGAGGGGAATCACCACGTCACGGCGGAGGGCACCGGGCCGGAACCGTACGGCCCTCGCCAGGGCCTCGTCCGAGGCCAAGGCACGCTTCAGGATGTTCAGGCCCGCGTTGTGCTGGCGGTCCATCTCCCAATCGCACACGAGGCATACGAAGTCCTGGCCTACCCTGTCTCGGCGCCGAGCGCCACACGCTGGGCAGGTCTTGGAGGTCCATGCTGGATTGACCCTGATGATCGGGACGCCGGCCGCGAGAGCTTTGTACGCGATCTGGCGGTGGAGTTCGCCCTGCGGCCACGAGGAAAGGCGTCGTCGCATCCTCGGACCCTGCCCGCCCCCCTGCGGCATCTGGAGGTCCTCGAGGACGATCGCGGCGCGTCGTTCCGCGGCCGAGGCGACAAGTTCCTTGCTCACGCGGTGGAGCCGCTGGCGGATCCGGTTCCGCTCGCGTCGTCCCTCTCGATGGAGCAGGCGGCGCATTACGCGTCGATCGTTCGCCTTCTTCCGGGCGAGGCGTCGGCGTCGACGGAAGTGCGTTGCCTGCACAACGCGGACCTCTGGGAATGGGACGGTCACGAGGCGGGCCTCCCCGTCCCCGACCGCCACGCCGTCGAGGGAGGCCTCGTTCGTGTCGAGGGCGATTGCCGCGTCAGGCGCGTAAGGGTCGGGTGCCGCCTTCCGGACCACGACGACGATCCGATCGGGGGTCACGGTCAGGGACCCGAGCCCCCACGTGGGGTCCCGGAGGATGGACCGGTGCCACGCGGAGAGCGGGAGGATGAGCTGCACGCCCTCCGTCCCGCGGATCGGGATTCGCAACCGCCCCGTCTCCCGGTCGAGGCGGTACGATTGATTCTCCGCCTTCAGCATCAGGCGTCGCAGGTACGGGACGTTCGTCCTCCTCCCCCGCCGTGCACGCCTCCGGTGGGACTTCAGCACCGCGAGGGCGATCTCGAATGCGCTCGTAATGTACTGCTTGTACACGTCGTGCTCCGCGGACAGGGTGCGGTATGCGACTTTCGTCAGGCGAGACCGGGAACGGAGGTCCTCCCGGAGCGCGATTCGGATCGAGCGGTTCACGAGCAGACGGAACTCTCCGAGGAGCCACCGCAAGGGCGAGGGCGCTTCGTCGAGGGGGAACAAGAGGCTTCGGACCAGGCGCGCCGTGGGCATCCGCCTTTCTTTGGTTTCCGCGGGGATGAACGTTCCTTCGGGGATGGTGAAAGTGCGTCGCCTCCCCCATCGCGCGATGGAGGAAATCGAGGAACTCCCGAGAAAGTCACTCAACCTCGGAGGCGAAAGGCTTTACGCCGAACACCGCTCCCCGCGACTGGGTTCGGATGGGCGGCGAGTTGTTGGCGATCCACCTGCCTCCGGACGAGGCGCCGGACCGCTGGTACAACGTCGTCGCGGACCTGCCCGAGCCGCTCTCGCCGCCGAGGGACGACGAGCCGGGACAGCCACGCCTCAAGATGTTGTCGGAGGTCCTCCTCAAGGAGTGCCTGCGGCAGGAGGCCTCGGACGAGCGCTGGGTCTCGATTCCCCAGGAGATTCAAGACCTGTACCGCCAGGCCGGCCGCCCGCGTCCCCTCTTCCGCGCACGGCGCCTCGAGAAGCGCCTCGGGACCCCCGCGAGGATGTATTACAAGTCCGAGTTCTACTCCCCGACGGGGAGTCACAAGGTCAACACGGCCCTCGCGCAGGCGTGGTACGCCGCGGCCGCAGGGTACGAGCGCGTCGCGACGGAGACGGGCGCGGGGCAGTGGGGGACCGCGCTCGCGTACGCGGCGAGCCTCGTCGGGCTGAAGACGACGGTCTACTGGGTCCGCGCCGTGCACGACTGGAAGGCCGACCGACGAAACTTCATGCGTCTCTTCGGCGCGGAGGTCCACGCGTCCCCGAGCCCGAAGACGAAGACGGGGCGCGCGCTTCTCGAGGAAGACCCGAACCATCCGGGATCCCTCGGCATCGCGGTGAGCGAGGGCCTCGAGGACGCGCGCGGCGACCCGAAGGCCGTGTACTGCCTCGGCTCCGTGCTGAACCACGTGCTTCTCCATCAAACCGTCATCGGCCTCGAGACGAAGAAGCAGTTCGAAATCGCGGGCGAGTTCCCCGACGTCGTCATCTCGTGCCTCGGCGGCGGATCGAACTTCGGCGGATTCGCGATCCCGTTTATGCCGGAGGCGTTTGGCGGCGCGGACATTCGGTTCGTGGCGGCGCAGAGCGAGGCGGCGCCGAACCTTCAGGGCGAGTACCGTTACGACTTCGCGGACCATGCGGAGCTCACGCCCCAGCTCAAGATGTACACGCTCGGCCACCGCACGAGGATGAAGCCGATCCGCGGGGACGGCCTGCGATATCACGCGGCGGCGCCGATCATCTCCCTCCTCCGGCACCTTGGCTACATCGATACGGTCGCGTATCCTGCGGACGAGCGGCACGTGTTCGAGCGCGCGCGCATGTTCGTACAGTCGGAAGGATTCCTGCCCGCGCCGGAGAGCGCGTACAGCGTCGCGTGTGCGATCGACGAGGCGCTCCGATGCAAGGAGACGGGGGAGCGGAGCGTGATCGCGTTCAACATCTCCGGGCACGGATTCATGGACATGGAGGCGTACAAGGGCGTCATCGAGAGTCCAGGGACGTCCTTGGATCGCTGGCGCTGACGCTTCTCAGAGGCAAAATGAAGATTGGCGGCGGTCACCCGCCGCCCCGCGCGCGAGGCGCTAAGTGTGTTTTCAGAACCTGCGCCGGCCCCGGTCGCGACCACCGCGGTCGTCGTCCCGTCGGCCGCCGCCGCCACCGCCACCGCCGCTGCCGCCGCTGCCGCCGCCGCCCCGGCCACCGCCACCAAAGTCGCGGCCGCCGAAGCCGTAGCTGCGTCGCTCGTAGCGCTGGGGGCGCTCGAACTCCTGGGCGCTCACGTCCACGGAGGTGTTGACCTCCGGGATGTCCTGTTCCGTCGCCGCGAAGGATCCGTACTTCCCCACGTTGAGGCGCATGTGGCCTCGCACGAGGGAGACGTACCCGTTGTCGACGAGCACGACTTGCCCGGGCTGCACCTGGTCGATCTGGCTCTCCCAGAGCGACAACAGGATGGTCCCGGTCTCGTCGCCGACGGTGGCCTCCGCCAATTGGCGGGAGCCGCCGAACTTGCTGTCGATGGTCCTTCGCTCTCCGATGTTGACGACCTTCACGAGCACATTCGTCTGCTTCGCGTCGGGCGTCAGTTCCTTGACCTTCGTCAAGGGCTTGTCGTCTGCCATGGTCTTTCCTTCCTTTGTCCACCTGTCTCGGGCTAAAAGACGAGTCTGCTGGGGGCCCCGCCCCCATCGGCCGTCTGAGCCTAAGTCCGGTGTCTGAGCCGCTCAAGATGGCCCGTTGTATATGAACCTATCGAGTCAGGTTAGGAGAGGCGCGAGTCGGGCGTCCAGAGTCGGGAGCTAACCTATCTGGATGCATGCGTATCGGGGGAACATGTGGGTGGCTCGGACCGGTCGGCAGGTACTCGCGGCAAGCGTGGGGCACCTGATCGGGGTTGGGGTTACTGCAGGCTTCGCGTTCGCGTACGGGCTCGATGCAATCGGTGGATTCCGTTATCCTGAGGGAAGAGGTAGGCTCGTAGTGATCTTCACCGTACTCCTCCCGCTCCTCGCGATGACGCTTGCGATCCAGCTGACAGGCCTTTCCGGAAGCAGGGCCCCGAACACACAGCGGGCTTCCCTGATCGTTGTCTTGTTCGGATGGTTCGTTGTTGTGGTTCTTGCGGTTACAAGCGCGGCGCTTATCCTCACGCGTCAGAAGGAGGATTGCATCCTTTCAACTTGCGTAGTGTTCCCAGCTCCCTGGACGTCTTCCTTGTATTGGGCCGCACACCTCTTGATCGGCGCATGGTTCCTCACGCTCGGGCTCACCTGGGCGGTCGCCGGGAGAAGCCTCGGTCTGCACGGTTCGTTGACTGCCGGGGCTCTTCTCATCTTGGCGGCGGTGGGTTTGTTCATCCCAGTGCCGATCCTGCTCTCGATGGCATACGCCCTCGCAGCCGTCGCTAATCTAGTCCTAGGCCTAGGCTTCGCTCAGGTCGCAGAGTCGCTGCGCGGGGCCTCCTAATTGTTCGCGAGCCGCCCATCAAGGAAGTCCGCGTACCCCTGCATGTCCAGCAGTCCGTGGCCGCTGAAGTTGAACGCGATCACCTTCTCCTCGCCCGTCCGCTTCGCCTCGAGTGCGAGCTCAATCACGCCCTTGATCGCGTGGCACGTCTCCGGCGCGGGGATGACCCCCTCCGTCTCGGCGAACATCTTACCCGCCTCGAACGTGCTGAGCTGGTTGAACGATTGCGCCTCCACGATCCCCTCGTTCAGCAGCAACGAAAGGGTTGGGGCGGCCCCGTGGTAGCGGAGGCCGCCCGCGTGGATGCGAGGAGGGACGAACATGTGGCCCAACGTGTACATCTTGAGGAGCGGCGTCATCTCGCCGGTGTCCCCGAAGTCGTACTCGTACCGCCCCTTCGTGAGGGACGGGACGGACTCGGGCTCCACCGCCACGAAGCGCGTTTCGCTCTTCCCCTTCAGACGTTCGCCGATCGCCGGGTACGTGAACCCCGCGAAGTTCGAGCCGCCGCCGACGGAGCCGACCATCACGTCCGGCGTCTCGTCGACCATCGCGAACTGCTTCAGCGTCTCCTGGCCGATCACCGTCTGATGCATGAGGACGTGATTGAGCACGCTGCCGAGGGAGTACTTCGTGTTCTGTCCCGTGACCGCCGCCTCGAGCGCCTCGCTGATCGCGAGACCGAGGGACCCGGAGCTGTGCCCGTCGTTGTCGAGGAACTTCCGACCCACGTTCGTCCGGTCGCTCGGGGACGGGAACACCTCCGCGCCGAAGAGGCGCATCATGTGCTTCCGGTAGGGCTTTTGGTCGTACGAGGCGCGGACCATGAAGACCGTGCACTTCAGCCCGAAGTAGTTCGTCGCGTACGCGAGCGCACTCCCCCACTGGCCGGCGCCCGTCTCCGTCGTGAGTCGACCGACGCCCTCGCGCATCGCGTAGTACGCCTGCGCGATCGCCGTGTTCGGTTTGTGCGAGCCGACGGGGTTCAGGTCCTCGCGCTTGTAGTAGATCCGCGCGGGCGTGTTCAGCCGCTTCTCGAGCCGATGCGCGCGGTAGAGGGGGGTGGGTCGCCCGAGCCGGAGGTACGCTTCCTGGACCTCGGGCGGGATGGGTTCGAATCGATTCTGCGACACCTCTTGGCGGATGATCTCCATGGGAAAGAGCGGGGCGAGCGCCTCCGGGCCGATCGGCTCCTTCGTCACCGGGTGGATCGGCGGTGGGAGCGCGACCGGGAGGTCCGGCAGGATGTTGTAATACGCGCTCGGCATCTCTTCCGGGTCCAAGACGATCTTGATCGTGTGACTGTTGTTCATGAGGGCCACCTGTGGACGACGAATGAATCGGCGCACTATATAACACTTCTGCACTTTACAGTACACTAGTGTACTCTCTCAAGTCCGATCGAAGGCTCTGCTTAGGACAGGGCGATCTCGGCGGGTCCCGGGCGTTCACGGATGGCGGTGCCCCTCGACCGCGCGCAACCGCTCCTCAAGCCCGTCCACGCGCTTCTCCACGTCCCGCAGCTTCTGCTGGAGCTCCTCGAGGAGGCCCAGCCAGGAGGCCGCGGAGGGAGGTGTGGCGCGGATCGGGATCGGTCGCTCGGGGATCTCCGGGAGGTCCGGATGCTCGGGCGGTGACGGAATCATGCGTCTCCTCCGCCTCTGGAACGACAGCGTGACGGGTAAACGTTTCGACCGTACGGTTCGTACGCAACGATTTTGGCGGCAGTTCGCGTTCCCGCGCCCATGGCGAAAGGAGCGGCGGATGTGCTCGTGGTCGGCGGCGGGTGCATGGGGGCTAGCATCACCTGGCACCTCGCCCGCAAGGGTGCGGATGTCGTCCTCTTCGAGCGCGACCACGTCGGCGCTGGCGCCACGGGCCACTCCGGCGCTCTGATCCGCCGGCACTATGAGCATCCCGTCGGGATCCGCCTCGCGAGCGAGAGCCTCGCCTTCTTCGAATCGTTCGATCGCCGCACCGGGCGCGATGCCGGGTACGTGCGCGTCGGGTTCACAACGGGAGCGAGGGAGGGGGACGTCCCCGCCCTCAAGCGACTCCTCGCGGTCCAGCGCCGCCACGGAGTTACCGCCAAACTCGTGAGCGCCTCGGAGCTGCGCGCGATCGAACCGGGGATGGAGGTCTCCGACTTGGCGGTGGGCGTTCACGACGAGCGCGCCGGATACGCGGACCCCGTCGCGACCGCGCTCGGGTTCGCGAGGGCCGCCGTCGAGGAGGGCGCGGAACTCCAGGAGGGGGTGGAGGTCCTCGGGCTCCGCGTCGAGAAGAACCGCATCGTGGGCGTGCGGACGAAGACCTCGACGATCCTCGCGGACCGCGTCGTCGTCTCCGTGGGGAACTGGACCCCGTCTCTCCTCGCAACGGCGGGCGTGCGGGTCCCCGTACGGTTCGTCCGCGGCGAGATCGCGTTCCTCCGAAGACCGCCCGGCGTTCGCGCGCCCCGACTCCACTTCGACTATTACAACAACACGTACTCCCGGCCGGACGGGACCCGCGACACCCTCGTGGGATACATGGCGACGGACCTCCGGACCGCGCAGCCGCGGCCCGTGCCCTTCGACGAGACGCTTCGTGCATCCACCGCCAGAGACCTGCGGTCGCGGCTCGCGGCGCGGTTCCCCGCGTTCGCACGGTCGCAGATCCGCGGGGGATACGCGGGCCTCTACGACGTCACGCCGGACCGGTACCCGGTGCTCGGCCCGTTCGGACCCGCGGGCCTCTTTGTCGCCGTCGGGTTCAGCGGCCACGGGTTCAAGTTATCCCCCGCGATCGGGCGCATGATGTCCTTGGCGGTGCTCGGTGGGCGTCGGGATCCGGATTTGGCGGCGCTCGCGCCCTCGCGCTTTTCGAAAGGGCGACCTCTCCGGCCGGCGGCCCCGTTCCCCGCGCGCGGGCCGCGTCTCCCGTGAGCACAGGGTTCATGGCGGCGAGGCGCATGCTGCCTCCGTGGCGGACGAGGTCCGCGTGCGAAAGCAGGTCTACATCACGCCGCAGGACCTCACGGGTTTCATCGTCTCCCTCGGCGGGATCAAGTTCTGGGCCGTCGCGATCTTCCCCATGTACGTGGGATGGGTCCTCGCGCAGGAGCCCGTGTCCGCGCGCCACCTGTTCATCGACGAGCTCGGGATCGTCCTCGGCCTCGTCATCATCGGCCCGCTCCTCGGCACGTTCACGCTTTTGTTCAACACGTACTACGACATGGAGACGACGGACCTCGCGAACCCGCGAAAGCAGTACGTGACGGTCCTCGAGGACCTCGTCGACCGTGACACCGTGCGCTACGCGGCGTGGGGGTTCGCCTGCCTCGGCCTCCTTTTGGCGGCGTTTGTCGCGGCGAACCTCATTCGGTACGACGTGCCCGTCGTCGGTCTTTCGGCCGCGTTCGGCGGTGGCGTGTTCTTCCTCCTGATCGCGCTCGCGGCGCTCCTCTCCTTCGCCTACTCGCACCCTTCGATCCGGCTCAAGGGCGTCCCGGGGATGGATCTGTTCGTCAACATCCTGGGCTTCGGCGTCCTCTGCCCCCTCGCGGGCTGGGCCCTCCTTGCCCCCGTGGAGACGTTCCCCGCTTGGTATCTCATCGCGACCGCCCTGTTCGTCGGCGCAGCCTATGCGCCTACGACCGCGTCGGACTTCGAGGCGGACCGCAAGTACGGAATCCGGACACTGGCGGTCGCACTCGGGATGGTTCGCGCGATGCGCTTGGGCTTCGTTCAGCTCGTGGGCGCGGTCGTCCTCCTCTTCCTGGGCGCCTCGCAAGGCTGGTTCCCGTTCACGCCCCCCGCGGACCGGGCGCTCGACGCGCTGTGGCCCTTCGTGATTGCGCAGGTCGCCGTCTACGCCGTCTTCCTGAGGAGGCCGACGCAGCCGAAGACGTGGGCCCTCATCCTGCTCGAGACGATCTTGCAGGGGCTGACGACCCTCCTCTTCCTGTACTACTTCGTCGGGGGCCAGTCGTACGCTCCGTAGCTACTTCATAGCCATTTTATAGCCTGAGATGCGAAGGCTTTTACGGGGACGGCCCGTTCCACGGGCGATGGGGCTCTTCGACAACTTCCAGTTCGAGCCGCTGCCCGAGCACTGGCGGCTTGAAGCGGAAGCGTGGGTCGACCGCTACTTCCAGGAGATCGCGGAGGTCCAGGACCCCAAGAACTGGTCGAAGTTCTACCCCAGCCTTCCGCTCACGCGCCTCGAGTCGATCATGGCGAAACCCGACGGGTTCCGCTCGTACGCGTCGAAGGTCGTGGCGGCGGATTCGCGCACGGCCGACCTCTCGTGGAGGGTCACGAAAGCATCCCAGCTCCACGACGACCAGTTCATGACCGCGCTCAAGATCATCCGCGCGCAGGCGTCCACGGAGCTCGGGTCGATCCAGCAGCACCGCATGGTGTACGAGAAGCTCGACTCCGGAAGCCTCACGGGCACGGACAAGGAGATCGTCGAGGGCATCCACAACGTGTCCGAGCGGGGCACGGACCTCGCGTCGATCTCGTTCTCGAAGAAGCGCGTGTGCGTCGAGGAGCTGCGGCACCACTACCAGATGAGCGCGGTCCTCACCCTCGACCCCACGTGGGACGATCGTCGATGGGGGCGGAAGTGGGCGACGGAGACCCTCGACGAGTTGTTCGCGATGAAGCCGGGCGAACACGTGCTCGACGCCTTCAACATCGAGTTCAAGACCTTGCTCGACAGCGCGACGTTCCTCGCGTTCATCGACCGCGTCGGGAAGTATCAGCTCGAGATGCAGCACCACTTCTACTACGCGCCGATGGCCCTGTCGATGCCGTACATGCGGTGGCTCGAGGAGTCGTACCATTTGGCGGCGGGGGAGAAGCTCCTGCGCGCGATGGCGGCGGTGGCCGTGCTGGACGGATCGAACTTCACGATGCAACACATGCAGCAGCACCTGAACATGTGGTTCCCGCGAGGGCTCGAGATGTTCGGGTCCGAGCTCGGCGGCGCGCACGTGAAGGGCATGTTCAAAACGCTGGCGAACGACGAGGCGCAGCGCCTGTACATCGAGGAAGTGTCCGGGAAGGTGCGGGACATCAACCTGGCGGCGGTCGCGGCCAAGGTCGGCTGCTCGCGGGATGCCGCCGAGCCGTACCTCGAGCGGATTCTCGCGGGGGAGACGGTCGAGGGCCTCACGCGGGCGGATCTGATCAAGCTCCCGCACCGCCGATTCTTCCGGATCCGAGGGCTCACGGAGTTCGGGGACTTCCAGCTCCCTGGCCGCCTCGGGCAGGGCGTCGGCTACGTGTACCTCCCGTTCGACCTCGAGGGGAACCTCCTCACGCAGGGGGAAAACGGCAAGGGGAGACCCATCGAGAAGGAGGACTATATCGAGTATCTCAAGACGGTGCTGCCGGGGGCCTACATGGGAAGCCGCCACTGGGAGTTCGTGAAACGCGACTTCCTCTTCAACCCCGCATGGGGCGATCCCGTCCGCGCGACGGGCTCGTGGTGAAGTCGACCCGTCTGCGCGATCGTTTCGTTCGAGCGCCGCGTGTCCAAGTGTTCAGAATTGCGGTGGCGTCTGGGGCGGCTCCAACGGCGGGGGCTGCATCGGCGGGGGCACGAGCGGAGGCACCTGCGCCGCCTTGCGCCTCCTGCGCAGGACCACGAACGCGACGAACACAAGGACGAGGATCAAGATTACAATGATACCTAGTAGGAAACTCGTTTGCGATTGCCCGAAGAACATCTGGACCGTCACCGACCCGGATGGTTGCGCGCCGCTAAGCGTCACGTCGTCGTTGTCGACGATGATGTAGTACAGCCCTGAGGATGAGAGCGTCTTGTTGTACGAACGCGTGTTCTCCTGCGTTCCGCTGACGAGATACAGGAACTGCGCGGCGTTCGGGTTGATGTAGTCGTTGTAGCCTCCCTGTTGCGTCACGTACACGTCGATGTTCCCGCCGGTCGTCACGGTGATGCCCACGACGAGACTCCACGAGGCCGCGATGTTCACGGAGAACGCGGCGTAGTCGTTCAGCGATACGGTAGCGGTGCGCGCGTCGGGCGGCGAAACGGTCGCCAGGCTCCCCGCCTGCGCGCCCGGAAGAAATAAGATCAAAGCCAATGCCACGAGGACCCCCACAACCTTTCGCATGGCGGGCAGGAAAGATGGCAAGCTCAAGAGGTTTTCGGTCGCGGGCATAGGTATCTCCCATGACACCCTCGCAGGGACCTCCTCGCCCGCGGATCCGCGCGAGCCTGACGCGGGATGGCACGCAAACGTCTATATCGTCGGAGGACGCGTCCGACCCCATGGCCGCGGCGTCTTACCCTTGTCCCGTATGTCGCCAGCCCCTCACGTGGGTCGCGCAGTACAACGCTTGGTACTGCTACACGTGCCAGCAATACCGCCAACCCGGGCAGGCCGGCGGGGGACCCAACACCTCGGGCCCGCAGGTCGCGAATCTCTGGAACCAGAACGCCTACCGCATCCGGCGCAAGGTGCTCGCCCTCGCGCAGCAGTACTACATCGAGGATCCGCAGGGCCGGCAAATCGGCTACAGCAAGCAGGCCATGTTCAAGCTCAAGGAGGACATCCGCGTCTTCGCGAACGAGCAGATGGCGCTCGAGCTGTTCCGGATCCAGCAGACGAACTGGTCCGACGCATGGGGGCAGTTCGCGATCATCGACACCGCTTCGGGGCAAGCGGTCGGCCACGTCCGGCGCAAGGCGCTCGCCTCGATCGTCCGGTCCGAATGGGAGATGTTCAACGCTGCGAGCCAGCTCGTGGGAGGCATCTACGAGAAGACGGGGCGCGCGCTCGCGCGTCGCTTCGTGCCCATGGGCGCCCTCATCCCCGCGAAGATGGAGGTCACCCTTCAGGGCCAGACCGTCGCGACGATCGACCAGCAGTTCAAGATCATCGGGGACCTGTGGGACATCAAAGCAGACCGCTTCCCGCCCGGCGCCGACCGCCGGGTGCTCGTGTCGTGCGCGATCCTGATGGGCATGATCGAGCGCGGGCAGCAAGGCTGATCTGCTTGTCATCCGCAGGCCCAACCATGAAGGGGGAGTGCTCCCGGCGGGATTTGGACCCGCGCCAGGGGCTCGAGAGGCCCCTATCCTTGACCGGACTAGACTACGGGAGCGCAGGCGACGCTAGACCCGAACCGGAAATAAAGGTTGCTTCGGCGTCGCGCGGGGGACGCAGTCTTTAAGCCGGGCCGACCTCTCAATGGAGTCCGTGAAGTTCGTCTACTGCCCTTCGTGCGGCCAGGTGAGCATGCTCGCGCGCCTCGAGCACGACGTGTGCCAGAACTGCCGCAAGGACGCCAGGGTCGTGCGCGTGCCCTATCCGTGGCAGACGCTCGTGGGCATCGCGATTATCCTGGCGGGCACCGCGTTCCTCATCCTCGGGCAGACGCAGGACGTCGCCTGGCGGGACCTCACCGCGACGCTGCCGCTCCGGATCGGCTGGTTCGTCGTCTTCGTCGGCGC
>Ga0209751_10003627_pt1 | contig 14936 bp, 14 predicted proteins | sample RifCSP13_1_FD_184019 | JGI IMG/M metagenome (GOLD analysis project Ga0209751, IMG submission 184019) | Soil microbial communities from Rifle, Colorado - Rifle CSP2_sed 13_1 (SPAdes) (version 2) | ecosystem: Environmental > Terrestrial > Deep subsurface > Rock core/Sediment | place: Rifle... | reverse complement strand
AGGCCGGCAATGGGCTCCTTGACCGAATAGGAAGTGATGTTGACGATGCGGCCGCCGCCGACCTTGCGCATATGCGGCACCGCCTCGCGCGTCATACGCATCGTGCTCATGAAACTCAAGTTAAAAGCAGCGCTCCAATCTTCATCGGAAAATTTCATGAACTCACCGGGAGGAGGACCGCCTGCGTTGTTCACAATGATGTCGAGTCGTCCATAATACTCTGCGGTCTGGTTTACGAACCTCTGAATATCTTCCGCCTTGGTCATGTCGGCGACCATAGCCAACACTTCACCGCCACTCTCTCTGCGGATCATCTGCGCGGCTCCGTTGAGCGCCGCCTCGCCTCTCGCGCACATTCCGACCTTCGCGCCCTCGCGCGCGAAAAGCAAGGCCGTAGCACGCCCCATCCCTTGGCTCGCGCCGGCCACCAGTGCGACTTTACCTTTCAAACCAAGATCCATCTCTTCACCTTTGCTCTTTTAGTTTTTCGTTTTGGATTTTAGATTCAATCGGAAATCGGCAATCCAAAATCCAAAATGGAATCACTTCTGCTTCCAGTAGATATTATCGCGGAATTCGGGCTGAAGGCGTTTGATGTAGAGGCAGAGCATACCGTGCACGCCCAGTTGCCGCAACTTGCGCGGATCACCCGATTTGAGCGCGTCTCTTTCCTCCGTGGTGAGATCGTATTCGTTCATCACGGCTTCGAAGTCTTGAAGGGACTTCTCGAAACAAGCTTCGTCCATCTTAAGATTGAAAAGCAAACGGCTGAGATGATAGCAGCTCATACCCGCCTCGTTAAAATCGCCAACTGACAAAGCCCCAACCCGTGGCGACAAAATCCGGCATATAAGCCGTGTAAGTCGCCTTCGCGTCACCGACGGCCCCGATCACGACCATCCAATTGAGGAACTCCGTATCGCCGGCTTGCAGTAAGTCGTCCCCGGAATAGTCGACGAAGCTCTTGCCCTTGCCGTCGCGCATCACCGCGAGAAGCTCGTGATCGAAGGCCTCGTCGATCTCGCCGATGCGCGGCGAGCCGGGAAAGTGAGACAAACCGCCGGTGGCTAAGATAGCGATCCGCTCGCTTGAATTATCGGCGACTTCGCGAACCAGCTCACCCACTTGATAGCAGCGGCGTGGCGACGGCGACGGATCGACCCAGGTATTGACGTAGATCGGCAAGATCGGAATCTTCGGCTCGGGCAGGAGAAAGTAGAGCGGAACGGTTTGCGTGTGTTGCAACTCAATATGTTCGCCGTATGAAAAATCGATGCCCTTATGCATGCCGGCCCGCACGATAGTCTTACCGAGCTCTTTGTGATTGCGATAGCGAAATTTGTGGCGCGTGAATTGTCCGTTCACCTCATCGGCGATAGTAACGAAGAAAGTAGGGATATTGTTCCAAAAAAAATTTACGAACTGATCGTTGGCAACGACGATCAGTACGTCAGGCTTGGCTTGGTCCAGGTCGGCGCGTAGCACGCCTAACGCTGCCTCGGCATCCGCTCGAAGTTTTTTTTGTTGATTGAGGGTAGGTCTGTTCCCAGAGCCCCGCGGCGCCATGCTGTGGTGCAGGTTCATGAAATCTTCCCACTCGGCGCCGGGTTCGAGGAGAATGTTGGGCGCGTGGCTCGCCGCCAACGCAGCTACTAGGGGCATGGCTCAAGTTCCTTGATAAGCAGTGGCCGAATCCTAGTATCCGCTCTGCAAAAAAGCAACTCGATCGCATTCGTTACGCCGTGAGAAGCGGCGTCAAATGATTCAATTTCGTCGTGACGGGCGGAAAGAAAGAAAACGGCGTGTGAGCGAAGATTCCGGAAAACGCGGGGTCAGTGGAGATAGCGACGCGTCAAATCATTCGGTAGCCGCGAACCGACCAGTAGACGAGTCCCACCACGGCAACCACCGCGACAGCGGGGTGATCGATGACCCAGTTTAACCCGGGCTCAAAAACATAGCGCAGCGAAAGATCGAAAAGCTTCTCAAGGTGACGCATTGGCCAAGGCCCTCTCGCTCGAAACTAAATCATTTTATACCAACGGAAGCTGCGCCAAAAGGAATATTTTGAGCGGCTCGCTAATATCACTCAGGCAATAACCAGCACCGGTTACCAGGCTTCCCCAAATCGGTGACATAGATGACACGGCCGAAGCCCTTCGACCGTGCGCCAGTGAGACAAAGACAGTCGCTTTGTACAAACTTGGTCATGAAGAAACAAATTTGGCCCTTTCAGGTAGATGCACGTATTTCTTGGTCAATCAGACCTCACTGCGGATCTAATTGAAAAATAGCAACTATTTGTCATGCCGGCAGGGTTTGCGCAGTTGGCACCGCCGTTGCTCCTTCCTGGGAACATAAAAGCAATCGAAGGAGCAACTCATGAAGATATTAATCGCGACGATGTTCAAGAAGGTGCCGGTTCGTAGGACGCAGCAAAGGGCTTCCGTCTGCAAACGGTGCGGGGCACGAATATACTCGCTGAGTTTCTTGAAAGCCCATCTCGAGGCCCACGTGAAGAAAGGCCATTAACCATGCTGGTCAACGTAAGGGGTAACGCGATGCAGCTCTCCCTCATTCCGTGGCGGATGTTCCTCGATGCGCTCGAAAAGCAGAACCCAAGCACGCAGGAAACTTGGCTTCGTCGTTGGCTCTTCACCGACGAAGGCGTCATCGTCGCCGCGCCGGAGAAACACTCGGCGCCATCCCAATCGCAATCAGCCGTCATCGCTGCGGCTCGATAGCTTTGATCGCTCGCTGAAAAACAATTTCCCTTGGTAGGTCAATAAGCGAATATGGCCAGGCGCGGAATCAAACCGCCGACACGAGGCCAAAACCGCACCATCAAGAAGTGATACCGAAGTCCGCGCGGCGTCCGTTGCCTCGGCAGAGAGTTCGTTGAGATTTCCAGGATGCCGCCGCCAGCAGCCTCCCATGCGCTGGCAGAAATTATGCCCTGGGAATGCGCAGTGTCGATCCCACTCTGAGCAGGCTGGTTCTGCGCAGGCCGTTGGCCTGAAGAATACGTTCCAGAGAGGCGCCGTAGCGCTGTGCGATGTGGATAAGCGTCTCGCCGCGTTTCACCCGGTGGTGCACGACCCGGGGCTTAGTCTGCGCTTGCGGGCGATTCGGGGTCGCTGCTTGCGCGACGACGACCTCCGTTTTGCCGCCAGCGGGCAGCTTGATTCGATAGCCCGCGGGCACGGTAACACCGGCGTGGCTCAGCGCCGGGTTCCACTCCAGCAACTGCTGGCGTGTAAGCCCTCTCGAACTGGCCAGCGCGGCGACAGATGTGCTCTTTGTCACTTCGACCTCTTCGATCGCAAGCGGAGGATCAATCTCGAGCCCGGGATAGTACTGGGTGGGGTTCTTGCCGATCTCCACGGCCGCCAAAAACTCCGCGTAGAAGTTCTTCGGGGCAAAACCCCAATAACGGTGATTGTACTTCTGGATCAACGTTACCAGGTCGTTGGAGCCGATCTCAGAAACCGCGCGCGCCATACCTGCGGGGCCATAATTATACGAAGTGATTGCCAGCGGCCAGCTGCCCAAAGATTCATAGGCTTGCTTTAAATAAGCAGCGGCGGCGCGGGTCGATTCGATCGGGTCTTTCCGCTCATCGACGTTGCGGTCGACGCGCATGTTGAATTGTTTCCCGCTGGTGCGCATGAACTGCCACATGCCCAAAGCGCCGACGTTCGAGCGCGCGTTGATGTCATACGACGATTCTACAATCGGCAAATAAGCGATTTCGGCCGGCAATCCTTGCTCCCGGAAAATCTGTTGCATTTGCGCGATGTATTTTCCCGATCGCTTGATCCCCGCGGCGGTGCGTTCTTTGATGCCGCGTTGGGCTTTGACTCTGTCCGAATCGACGCCGTGAGCCGCGGCGATGCGGGCGATCTCCTCGCTGATATACTGCTTCGGACGGCTATCCTCGCCGACATCCTGAACTTCGTAGATCCGGCTCATGTCGAAAGGATCGAAAAAAATCAGCTGGGCCGAGCTGTACTCGGTAAAGACGCGCTTCCAAAACTCGACCGCGTTTTCCAAGCCCGGCAGAAGTGGGAGCTCGTTTTCACCGGCGGGTTTGCCCTGGGCATGCAAGTCAGCGGGCGAACAAAGCAGAAGACTTAGCAGGAAAACCCCTAACCATTGTACAGCTTGTTTCATCGCCACCACCGTTGAGCAAAGTTATCGAGCAACTAATGTGCCACGCCCGCGAGGTTCATAACGCCCCGATTCTATGTATTTTCATGGCCCAAATCAAACAAAAAATCGTCCGGCTTAGACAAAATTGACCAAATCCTGCCATCCACAGATCCGATATGCCCGTTGACGACCGTCCGTAGCCTGACTATATTCGCGTCAATTCTTTGATTGCGCCCCCCGGAGGATTGCGTTGGACTATCCCACTTGGCTGACGATCGCGGAGCTGTTATTCAGGACTATTCTCGGTTGGCGTTTCTTGATCAGCGGCCTGAGCAATATCCGCCGTTGGCCCAATCCGGTGAATACCGCGAGCATTCTGTTCCCCAAAGGGGCGAAGTTCTTCGGCTTCGGCGCAACCTTTCTGATGGTCGTGGGCGGTATCGGAGTGGCGGCGGGGTTCCAAACTCCCCTCTGCGCGGCCATGCTGATGATCTTCCTATTGCCGACTTTCCCTCTGCATTCCCACTGGCTCAAGGTCTTGCCGACGATGGCGCCGGTTGTGAAAAAGGCGATCAACGACGATCAAGCGCAAAACTATTTTCGCTTTTTTGACCGCCAGTCCTATCACGCTCACGAAGTCGGCATTCACGACAATCTCGTCTTTTTGGCCGCGGCGTTTTATTTCACGGTGCGCGGGAGCGGTGCTTTCGGTCTGGATAATCTGTTTACCGATTGGGTGGTCCGGCTCTTCTAACAGAAGTCGAGGATCGACGATGGAGGATCGAGGATCGCTATCTTCTATCTTGGTTCTTCGATCTTCGATTTTCTATCCTCCATCTTCGATCTTCCATCTTCGATTACTTCGGGAGCGCTGGCGCGCAGATTAGATGCCGGCTATAAACCGGCCTGGATTCAGCAGTCCCTTGGGGTCGAATTGATTTTTGATTTTGCGCATGAGCACGAGAGTGGGCGGCGCCGGCCCCCAAACGTCGATATTTTTTTTCGCGTCAGCCGGGGCGGCAAAGATAATGGCATGGCCGCCACAACGCTGCGCCAGCGAGAGCAAATCGGCAAACCGCTGCGGCGATGTCTGGCGCTCCGGTTCGGCAGCCCATAAAGTTCCCGTCAGCGCATCACTCACGACCGCCGGCTGAAACTCCGGCGTGTTCCAGTCCTCGATTGCCTGCGCGCATTCCGCGAGCGACGCCCGGGGCACGGTAACTCGATAAACCACTCGGCCCTTTTGTAGAGGAAAATCGCGCACACGGTCCCAGAGTTGGCCGTCGGTGTGATCGCGCAAAATCTCGTCGCCGAGGCCGACTTGCTGCACCAGCGCTTGGCTGTCAGCGAGATGACGTGTTACGGTTTCTGCGAACCCTTCACAGCGGATCGCTGCCCGCCAATCGTTTTGCCCAGCGCCGAGCGCGCCGGAATTCATCAGCGCAACCGCCGCCGGCAAGAGCGGCGAGCGCGACAATTCGTCGACGAACTGTAAGACCTTGGGCAGCGTGCCCGCTGCGACCACGGTCGCGGCTGTTTCCGGAATCGGCGCCATTCGCAATGTGACTTCCGTGAGGATTCCCAGCGTGCCCAGGGAGCCGACGAACAGTTTGCACATATCGTACCCGGCGACGTTCTTGACAACTTTGCCGCCGGCCTTGATCAGCTCGCCGGAGGCAAGCGCCACTTTCATGCCGATCACCAGATCGCGCACGCTGCCGTAACAGCTGTGCCGCGGGCCGTTCAGACTTGCGGCGACGATGCCGCCGATAGTCGCGCGCGCAGGAAAGGGAGGATCGAAGGGGAGAAATTGCTTTTGCCGCGCAAGAATCTCCTGCAGTGCCATCAGCGTAATGCCACTTTGCACGGTGGCGGTCAAGTTGGCGTCGTCATGTTCGATGGCGCGGTCGAGCCGACTCGTTTCAATGACGATATCGACGGCGCGCGGTCGGTTGCCGATTGGCATCGCCGTGCCCCCGCCCCAAGGAATCACCGCCGCCTCCACTTCGGCACAGACGCGTAGCGCGGCGGCGATCTGTTCGGCCGTGGCCGGAGAACAAACAAGCGCCGGCTGCATGCCGTCGACGACGTGGGATGCCAGCGCGCTTTGTTCAGTTACAACCGCAGCGACGCCGACTTCCGCCGCCAGCCTCTGCGCCAGTTGATCGACGGTTGATTTCATTTTGGCGATTCCGCTTCGGCGTAGGCGCGATCGAGCAGATCCATGAGGTGATAGACGTCAACCGCGGGACCGTAGCGCCGCGCCCCGTAGCTGAGCTGCAACATGCAGCCAGGGTTGGGCGCAACGATGGCCTCGGCTTGAGTCGCTGAGACCGACTCCATCTTCTCTTTAAGCAGATGCTGTGACATGACGGAATGCGTAAGGTTGTAGATGCCGGCGCTGCCGCAACAGCGGTCGGAAGCCTCCATTTCCACCAGTTTGAGTCCCGGGATCGATTCCAGCAATTTGCGCGGCTGAGCGCGCACGCGCTGGCCGTGGGCGAGGTGGCAGGGGTCCTGGTAGGTCACGGTCATTTCCAATCTGCCCAGTTTGCCGACGAGGCCGAGGCTAGCGAGGAATTCGCCGGCGTCTTTGACCATCGCGCTGAAGCGTGTCGCCTTTTCGGAATAGGCCGCATCGTCGCGCAGTAAATGGCCATATTCTTTCATCGCCGCGCCGCAGCCGGCGGCATTCACAATGACCGCGTCAACGCCGGCTTCGAGAAAGGCGTCGATGTTGCGCCGGGCCATCATCTTCGCCGCCACGCTTTCCCCGTTGTGAACATTCAATGCGCCGCAGCAGATCTGGTCTTTGGGAAAGATAACTTCGCAGCCGTTGCGGCGCAGCACCCGCACCGTCGCTTCATTCACGGCGCCGAATAAGAGCGGCATCACGCAACCGTTCAGCATCGCGACTCGGGCGCGGCGCGCGCCGATCGCCTGATTAGTGCTTGCCTGCGGCTGGAAGAAACGGCGCGGGATAACGGGCAGCTTCGCGTCCATTTCTTTTAGTTTGGCCGGTAGAAGAAGCCGCATGAATCGTTGCAGGCCCGTGCGCTGATAGAGGCGCAAGAACCCGGCGGCTGTTCTGAGACGTCTCGGATAGGGGAGCAACCGAGTAAAGACAAAGTTCAACACCGCGCGCGCGAGCTTCGACCCCGGCGGACCGATCATCTCCCGCGCCTTTTCGGCGATGTGACCATATTGTACGCCGGAAGGGCAGGCTGTCTCGCAGGCGCGGCAGAGCAGGCAAAGATAGAGATGCTCTTCAAAGCGCTCATTGAGCTCGATCCGCCCATCGGCGGCGGCTTTGACCAGATGGATTCTGCCGCGCGGCGATTCCGGTTCCAGACGCAGGACGCGGTACGTCGGACACTGATTTAGACAAAGACCGCAGTGAACGCAGCGGTAGAGATCGGGGAGATCAAGACTGGGGACCTTAGGGTTGGTGGCGCTTACAGTTGTGGTGTAGGTCGGTTCCAATCGTGACCTTTCATTGGTCTAGAGTCCAGAGTCTAGCGTCTAGAGTTAGGAAACTGTACCCTCGCAAACGCTGGACACTGGACGCTAGACTCTGGATAGCGCTCTTCAGATCCACAACCCCGCCGGAATATTCGCCGGTTGGCGGTGAATTTCGCCGCAACTGATCGGCGTCGGAAATAATTTCGCCGGATTGAAACGGCCATCGGGATCGAAGACCTTGCGGATGCGCGCCATCGCGTCGAGGTCGGCTTCATTGAACAGGAGTCCGATGTAAGCCTTCTTCTCGATCCCGATGCCGTGCTCGCCGGTGATGCTGCCGCCGAGCTCGATGCAGGCGCGCAGCGTCGCCGCGCCGGCCTCGATGACCCGATCAAGTTCGCCGGGCGTGCGCATATCAAAAAGAATATTCGGATGAAGATTGCCGTCGCCGGCATGAAACACGTTGGCGATGCGCAGGTTGAATTGCTTGCTGATCGCGGCGATGCGCCGCATTATCTCCGGCAGTTGGCTGCGCGGCACCACGCCGTCTTGCACGTAATAGTTCGGCGCCAGGGCGCCCATGGCGCCGAACGCTCCCTTGCGCCCTTTCCATAAGAGCTGGCGTTCGGTTTCGTCGCGCGCCACGCGGGCTTCGCGCGCGCCATTGCGTTGGCAAATTCCGCGCGCCATCGCGACCGCCCTCTCGGTCTGCTCGCGAACTCCTTCCACCTCGACGATGAGAACCGCCTCGGCATCGCGCGGCAATCCCACCGGCGCACCTCGTTCGATCGCTTCGATGGTGGTCCGGTCCATGATTTCCAGAGCGGCGGGAATGATTCCCGCGCCCGTGATGTCAACGACGGTCTGGGTCGCTGCGTCCATTTGGTCGAAGACCGCGAGCAAGGTGCGCACCGACTCGCGCTTTTGCATGAGTCTCACGGCGACTTTAGTGACGATCCCCATCGTACCCTCGGAGCCGACGAAGATGCCGCAGAGGTCATAGCCCGGTGTGTCTGGAACTTCGCCGCCCAACCAAATGATTTGGCCATCGTCTATAACGACTTCGATACCGAGAACGTGATTGGTCGTGACACCATAAGCGAGCGTGTGCGGCCCGCCGGAATTGTTCGCGACATTGCCGCCGACGGAGCAGGCCGCCTGGCTGCTGGGGTCCGGCGCGTAGAAGAAACCGTCTTTGGCCACCGCTTGGGTGACATCGAGGTTGATCACGCCGGGCTCGACGATGGCAATGCGATTTTGCAGATCGATCTTCAGAATGCGATCTAACCGCGCCAAGGAGAGAACGATACCGCCCTCAGCCGGCACGGACCCGCCGGCAAGTCCGGTCCCCGAACCGCGCGGGACGATGGGAACGCCGGCGCGTTGCGCCGCTTTCACCACCTCCGCCACCTCATCAACGTTTCCGGGCACGACGACGATCTCCGGCATGACTTGAAAAATCGAACTGTCCTGTTCGTAGACGATGACATCTTCTTTCTCGACGAGGACGTAATCGGCGCCGACGATAGCACGCAGCTCACGAATGAGAGTGTCCCGGTCCATCGCCAAGCAGACTATCCGAGGTGTGGATGGGGTGTCAAATAAGGTTTGACGTAAATCCATCAACTGTAATATAAGCAATGTCGCGAGGTTTTATATCAGCAGCTAAAAGGAGGCGAACCATGACGGATCAAAAGAACGTTCAGGAAAAAGGCGCACAGAAGGTTTCACGCCGAAATATTCTCAAGGCCGCGGTTGCCGCAGGCGGCGCAGCCGCGCTTGGGTTCCCAATGATCGCTAAGGGGCAAACGGGGCCGATCACCATGCGCTTTCAGAGCACCTGGCCGCAGAAGGACATCTTCCACGAGTACGCGCTCGACTTCGCCCATAAGGTCAACGACATGACCGGCGGCGACTTGAAGATCGACGTGCTGCCCGCGGGCGCGGTGGTGCCGGCGTTCGGCTTGCTTGACGCCGTGTCGAAAGGCACACTCGACGGCGGCCACGGCGTGCTCGTCTACCACTACGGCAAGCAAAACGCCCTGGCGATGTGGGGATCGAGTCCCGCCTTCGGCATGGATGCCAACACGATGCTCGCCTGGCACAAGTACGGCGGCGGCAAGGAGCTGCTCAACAGGATTTACGCTTCCATAGGCGCCAACGTCGTCTCCTTCCCCTACGGGCCGATGCCGACCCAGCCGTTCGGCTGGTTCAAGAAGCCGATCACCAAGCCCGACGACATGAAGGGTCTCAAGTTCCGCACCGTGGGGATCTCGATTGACCTCTACACGGGTATGGGGGCGGCGGTGAACGCGCTGCCCGGCGGCGAGATCGTGCCGGCGATGGACCGCGGGCTCCTCGATGCGGCCGAGTTCAACAACGCCAGCTCCGACCGCATCCTCGGCTTCGCCGACGTGTCGAAAGTGTGCATGCTGCAGAGCTACCATCAGAACGCCGAGCAGCTCGAGATCACGTTCAACAAGACCAAGTTCGACGGCCTGCCGGCGAAGATGAAGGCGCTGATCGAGTACGCCGTGGAGGCGGCTTCGGCCGACATGTCGTGGAAGGCGATCCACCGCTACTCCCAAGACTATATCGAGCTGCAGACCAAGGACAAGGTGAGGTTCTACAAGACCCCGGACTCGGTGCTGCAGAAGCAGCTCGACATTTTTGACGGGGTCCTGGCGAAGTATTCGGCGCAGAACCCGTTTTTCAAGGAGATCGCTGAGTCGCAGCGCAAGTTTGCCGGGCGAGCGGTGAAGTGGTATCTCGACACCCAGCTTAGTGGCCGCATGGCCTATAACCACTACTTTGCCAAGAAGCCGGCCGCTAAGCCCGCTGCGGCTGCTGCCAAGCCCGCCGCACCGACCGCCAAGCCTGTGACCCCAGCCGAAAAGAAGGGCTAGCTCTCCGTGACCGATCCCAGCCATCCCGCCAGCCACCGGGTACCGACTTGGTGGCTGGCCGCTTTTGTGTACCAACTTGTGGTGAGCCCTTCCACGGAGTTTATCCTGAGCGGAGTCGAAGGGCTTAGGACAGGCTGGTCGAACCCATGAACTTCCAGCGTCTACTCCACGCCATCGACGAGATCAGCTACTGGTCGGGCAAGGCCTTCGCCTGGCTGATCGTGGCCCTGACCTTCGTGGTCTCCATCGAGGTCTTCAAGCGCTACATCCTGAACGCGCCGACCGCCTGGATCTTCGACTTCAACAACATGCTCTACGGCACGCTCTTCATGATGTGCGGCGCCTACACACTGGCGCTGAGCGCGCATGTGCGCGCCGACTTCGTCTACATCTACCTGCGCCCGCGCGCGCAGGCGGCGCTCGACCTGGCGCTCTACTTCCTGTTTTTCATCCCGGGCATTCTGGGGATCATCTACGCGGGATACGGTTACGCCGCCGACTCCTGGCGCATCGGTGAGCACTCGACCATCACGGCGGAGGGCCCACCCGTCTACCACTTCAAGTCGGTGATCCCGATCGCGGGAGCGCTGGTGATGCTCCAGGGGTTGGCCGAGATCGTCCGCTGCATCGAGTGCCTGCGCACCGGCGCCTGGCCGGCGCGGCTCGAGGACGTCGAAGAGATCGACGTGATCGACACGCAGCTCTCTCACAGCGAGTACGTGGACGAAGAGTCGCGCCTTGCTGCGATGGAAACAGCGCACGCCATCGACGAAGCCGCGCGCCACCGCAGCGTCATGGAAGAAGGCGTGGTGCACGAGAGAGCAATCAAAAAGGACGAGCAGAAAAAGCCATGAGCGATCCGTCACTCGGCTTGACGATGCTCGGGCTCATCGTGATCGCGATCATGATGGGCTTCCCGACCGCCTTCACGCTCATGGGTCTGGGGATGATCTTCGGCTACGTCGCGTTCTGGCACCTGGACCAACTCTGGTACGATAACCGGATCTTCGACCTGATCGTGCAGCGGACCTACGGGGTGATGACCAACGACACCCTCTTGTCGGTCCCTCTGTTCGTCTTCATGGGCTACATCATGGAGCGGGCCGCGCTGGTTGACCGCATGTTTCACAGCGTCCAGCTCGCGTTCCGGCGCGTGCCCGCCTCGCTGGCCGTCACCACGCTCATGGTGTCCGCGTTTTGGGGGATCGCCTCCGGCATCGTGGGCGCCGTGGTGGTGCTGATGGGCGTCATCGCGCTGCGGCCGATGCTCAATGCCGGCTACGACGTGCGACTCGCCTCGGGCGTCATCACCGCAGGCGGCACGCTGGGCATCCTGATCCCGCCCTCTGTAATGATAATCGTCTATGCCGCGGTGGCCGGGCAGTCGATCGTCAAGCTCTACGCGGCGGCCATGCTGCCCGGTTTTTTTCTCACGTTTCTCTATCTCGTCTACATCCTCGGCTGGGCGATCATCAATCCGAAGATCGCGCCCAAGCTGCCGCCCGACAAGTACCGCGTCGCGGTGCCGGACTATCTTCAGCGACTCGAGCGGGGCCGCTCCCGGCGGGTTGTCGGCGGGCTGATTGCCACTGTGTTCCGGCCGAGCCTGCTGCAGGGAGCGACGGCGCCGGACGGTCGGCCGGTGAGTTATGGTCTCATCATCAACGATGTGCTAGCGCTGCTGGTACCGCTGGCGCTCACGCTTGGAACATTTGCCGCCACCTGGTGGTACGTCGTCATCTACAACGCGCCGGCGGCCGTAGTCTCGACGTCGCCCGGCGTTGCTACGCCATGGGCGGCGTCTTTCGGCACGGCGCCCGCTCCAGCCGAGCCGCAGATGGCGGCACCCTCTACCCCTGAGCCGGAGCAAGTGCAGGAGCTCGGAGAGGCGGAGACGGAGGTGAAAAGCAACGAACCTTGGCGGGCTGCGGACGCGCCACCCGAAGAGATGGGATCCATAACCGAGCCGGGCGCGGCTGGAGCGGGCAAGATTCCCGCGCACTTCTATCAATGGTTCTGGGGACTAGCCGCGTTCTCGGTGCTCCTTCTTGCCATCTACTACCGACGCATGGACGGCGAGCAGCTCGAGATCCTGAAGGAGCTATCGGCATCGGTGGTGCCCCTCGGGGTCCTCACGTTCGTGGTGCTCGCGGTGATCCTGTTCGGCATCTGCACCGCAACCGAGTCGGCGGCGGTGGGGGCGCTTGGCGCGCTGTACCTGGCGGTCATGGCGAAGTATCTGCGCCAGGTCTGCTGGTGGAGCCTGGTGGGGGCCATCATCGGTGTCGGCCTCGGATGGTGGGAGGGCGAGGCTTTCGCGTCGCTGATCGTGTCAGGCTCACTCGGCGGCACGTTCTTGGGCACGGTCGTGCCGGGGCTCTGGAATCTCAGAACCTCACCGGAGCTTCGGCAGAACATCAAGGAAGCGACGTTCCTGACGGCGAAGACCACCGCGATGGTCTGCTGGCTGTTTGTCGGCTCGGCGCTCTTCTCCGCCGTGTTCGCGCTCCACGGCGGCCAGGGGCTGATCGAGCGCTGGGTGCTGAGCATGAACCTGTCGCCGCTCGGATTCCAGTTCGTCGCGCAGGTGATCATCTTCCTGCTCGGCTGGCCGCTCGAATGGACCGAGATTATCGTCATCTTCTGCCCGATCTTCATCCCGCTGCTGAGCCATTTTCAAATCGACCCGATCCTCTTCGGCACCATGGTGGCAGTGAACCTGCAAGCGGCGTTCCTGTCGCCGCCGGTGGCGATGTCGGCGTTCTATCTAAAAGGCGTGGCGCCGAAACATGTCACACTCAATCAAATCTTCGCCGGCATGATGCCCTACATGGTCATTGTCTGCATATGCCTCGCCTGCATGTACATCTGGCCGGGCATGACGTTATGGCTGCCGGAGTTTTTATATGGAGGATGAAGATCAATCGCGTTCAAAACGTTCAAGCCGTTTAAGCGGTTCAAAACGTATGAAACTATTTTAACGACTTGAACCAAAAGCATGGCGAACGATGGAACTTACCAATCTCCATTCCCTCTCGGCATCTGAAGCCGCGCGCGTGATCCGCGACGGCCTCATCAGCTCGGAGCAACTGGTTGAGGCCTGCTTGACCCAAATCAGCAAGATTGACGGACAAGTTCAAGCCTGGACGTTCCTCGATCCCGATCATGCTCTGGCTCAGGCGCGCGCGGCTGACGAGTATCGCCTATCAGGGCAACCGACCGGAGCGCTACACGGCGTCCCCGTCGGCATCAAGGACATCTTCGACACCGCCGACATGCCGACTGAGAACGGTTCCGCGCTCTACGCGGGGCGCACGCCGTCGCGCGACTCGACGGTGGTTTCGATGCTGCGCGCCGCGGGCGCGGTGATCATGGGGAAAACGGTCACTACCGAATTCGCTTACTTTTCACCCGGAAAGACGCGCAATCCGCATAACCCGGAGCATACCCCCGGCGGTTCTTCCAGCGGATCCGCGGCGGCGGTGGGCGCCGAGATGGTGCCGCTGGCGCTCGGCAGCCAGACCAACGGATCGACGATTCGTCCGGCGGCGTTTTGTGGCGTGATCGGCTTCAAGCCGACGCACGGCCTGATCTCGCGCCACGGTGTGCTCGCGCTGTCGCGCACGCTCGATCATGTCGGCCTTTTCGCGCGCACCATCGATGATATCGCCCTGCTTGCCGAGCAGCTCGCAGGCTACGACGGCCAAGATCCCGACACCCGGCCACGTGCGCGCATCCCTTTTCTCAAGGTCGCAACAGAGGAGCCGCCGCTCGATCCGATGTTCGCATTCATAAAAACGCCGATGTGGGAGCGGGCCGACGCGGATACCAAAGAAGGATTCGCCGAGATTGTCGAGCAGTTGGGAAGCCAAGTCGAAGAAGTGGAACTGTTCCCCTCCGCTACCGAAGCATGGCAGTGGCACCAGACGATAATGGCGGTGGAGATGGCCGCGAACCTAGAGCGGGAGTGGAACGCGGGACGCGATCGTCTGTCCGAACAACTGCGCGCGCAGATCGAGCGCGGCCGCGAAGTGCGCGCGGTCGATTACCAGCGCGCACTTCGCCAGAGCGCGCCGATTCACGAAAGCTTCGTGGAACTCTTCGAGCAGCGCTACGATGCGATCCTGACGCCCGCCGCTCCAGGGCCGGCGCCCAAAGGTTTTGATTCAACCGGCGATCCTTCTTTCTGCACTCTCTGGACGCTTTGCGGCATGCCCTGTATTAGCCTGCCGCTCCTGCAAAGCACCACCGGTTTACCTATTGGCGTTCAACTCGTCGGCCCGCGCCACGGGGACGCGCGCCTTCTGCGCACGGCAAGATGGTTGGCGGCGAAGGTCGCCACCGGTTGACGCCACCCGGTGGGGCGCAAATTGCTGGTGGGCATGCTGCGCCATCTCTTCTATAGATCCCCAAAAG
>Ga0209751_10003625_pt1 | contig 14938 bp, 17 predicted proteins | sample RifCSP13_1_FD_184019 | JGI IMG/M metagenome (GOLD analysis project Ga0209751, IMG submission 184019) | Soil microbial communities from Rifle, Colorado - Rifle CSP2_sed 13_1 (SPAdes) (version 2) | ecosystem: Environmental > Terrestrial > Deep subsurface > Rock core/Sediment | place: Rifle... | reverse complement strand
CCGAGTGAGCGGTAGCAACACTCTTATACGAACCCGCGTTTCAAAGCCCCTCGAAGTCCATGACGGATGCGGAGGACCTCAAGGCTCTCGAGGCCCGTCTCAAGCGGTGGGAGGAGACGAGCCTCAAGGACTCCCTGAAGGCCCTCCCCGAGCGGCGCGCGACGTTCGTGACGACCTCGAGCCGCCCGGTGCGGCGACTGTACACGCCCCTTGATCTCGCAGGCAAGTCCGCCGCGGAGCGGCTCGGGGAGCCTGGCGAGTACCCCTTCACCCGCGGAATCCATCCGACGATGTACCGCGGCCGGCTCTGGACGATGCGGATGTTCGCCGGCTACGGGAGCGCGGAGGACACGAACCGGCGGTTCAAGTACCTCATCGATCACGGGGAAACGGGCCTCAGCGTCGCCTTCGACATGCCCACGCTCTACGGCTACGACACGGACGCGAAGGAGGCCAAGGGGGAGTTCGGCACCTGCGGCGTCGCGGTTTCGTCCCTCGAGGACATGGAGATCCTCTTCCGGGGGATCGACGTCGGCGAGGTGAGCACGTCGATGACGATCAACAGCCCCGCGTCCGTGACCTGGGCGATGTACCTCGCGATGGCGGAAAAGCGAGGCGTCCCCCTCACGAAGCTTCGAGGCACGATCCAGAACGACATCCTCAAGGAGTACGAGGCCCAGAAGGAGTGGATCTTTCCGCCGGAGGCGTCCATGCGCCTCGTCGTCGACACCTTCGAGTTCGGGGCGAAGCAGGTCCCCCAGTGGAACACGATCTCGATCAGCGGCTACCACATCCGCGAGGCCGGGGCGACCGCGGCCCAGGAGCTCGCCTTCACCCTCGCCAACGGCATGGAGTACGTCCGGTGGGGGATCGACCGCGGGCTCCGCGTGGACGACTTCGCCCCTCGTCTCTCCTTCTTCTTCAACGCCCACAACGATCTCTTCGAGGAGATCGCGAAGTACCGGGCCGCCCGGAGGATCTGGGCCCGCGAGATGCGGGACACGTTCGCCGCGAAGAGCCCCCGCTCATGGCTCCTCCGGACCCATGCCCAGACCGCGGGCGTCAGCCTCACGGCCCAGCAGCCGGAGGTGAACATCGTCCGCACGACGATCCAGGCCCTCGCGGCGGTCCTGGGCGGCACGCAGTCTCTCCACACGAACTCTTACGACGAAGCGTACCAGGTGCCGAACGAGAAGGCGGTCCGCGTCGCGCTCCGGACCCAGCAGATCCTCGCCCACGAGAGCGGCGTCGCGAACACGGTCGATCCCCTCGGCGGGTCCTACTACCTCGAGGCCCTCACGGACGAGCTCGAGGAGGAGGCCTACCGCACCTTCGACCGGATCCAGGAGCTGGGCGGAGTGATTCCCGCGATCCGCAAGGGGTACTTCCAGCAGGAGATCGCGAACTCCGCGTACCGCTACCAGCGAGAAATCGAGGACAAGGAGCGCACGATCGTCGGCGTCAACGACTTCGTCGTGGACGAGCAGCCGGAGGTCGAGCGCCTCAAGGTCTCCGAGGCCTCGTACCGGGCGCAGCTGGAGCGGCTCAAGCGGACTCGGAAGACGCGGGACGCGCAGAAGCATGCGCGGGCCCTCGACCGCCTTCGCAATGGGTGCGAGGGCGACGACAACACGATGCCCCTCATCCTCGATGCGGTGCGCGCCCGCGCGACCCTCGGCGAGACCTGCGACGTCATGCGGGAGGTCTTCGGGGTCTGGGAGGAGCCGCTGCTCTACTGAGGTGTTGCCATGCCGAAGAAGATCCGCGTGCTCATTGCGAAACCCGGCCTGGACGGCCACGACCGCGGGGCCAAGGTGATCGCCCGCGCGCTCCGCGATGCGGGGATGGAGGTCATCTACACGGGGCTGCGGCAGACGCCCGAGGACATCGTGGAGGCCGCGATCCAGGAGGACGTTGACGCGATTGGCCTGTCCTGCCTCAGTGGGGCCCACATGGTCCTCTTCCCCGACGTGGTCAAGCTCCTCAAGAAGCGGCGCGCGGGGGACATCCTCGTCGCGGGCGGCGGGATCATCCCCGAGGACGACGTCCCGAAGCTGAAGAAGGCGGGGATCAAGGCCGTCTTCGGCCCGGGAACGCCACTGAGCGACGTGGTTGCGTTCTTCCAGAAGGCCGGCAAAGCGAAGGGTGCGTGAGAGTGTGCCCGCACGCGGGAAGCGGGCTTCCTTGGACCGCCCCACTCCCGGTGTTTCGGGCCTCGTGGCGTCCCTCTTGGATGGGGACAAACGCGCGGCGGCGAAGCTCATCTCCCTTATCGAGGACGATGAGCCCGAGGCCGCGGAGGCTCTCGCGACGATCTACCCCCACACGGGCCGCGCCCACGTAATCGGCTTCACGGGCGCCCCCGGCGTCGGGAAGAGCTCCCTGATCAACCGCCTCGTGCGTCTCTTCCGGGCTCGCGGGAAGAAAGTCGGCGTCGTGGCGGTCGATCCGACGTCGCCCTATTCCGGCGGCGCCGTCCTAGGGGACCGCATTCGCATGGCCGACACGGGCGTGGATCCAGGTGTCTTCATCCGCTCCATGGCGACCCGCGGCCATGCCGGCGGACTCGCCCTGGCCACCTTCGACGCGGTGCGCGTGCTCGATGCGATGGGCATGGACGTCGTCCTCGTCGAGACGGTCGGCGCGGGGCAGAGCGAGGTGGAGATCGCCTCCCGGGCCCACACCACCGTCGTCGTGGAGATGCCGCTCGCCGGCGATGCGGTTCAGACGATGAAGGCGGGGATCCTCGAGATCGGCGACGTCTACGTGGTCAACAAGGTCGACCTGGCCGACGCCGACACCCTCGTCGCGAACCTGCGGTTCCAGATCGAGGCGAGGGACGGTTGGACACCGCCGATCGTGCGTACGTCCGCGCTCGAGGACGCGAGGATTGACGAACTCGCCGATGCGCTGGAGAAGCACGCTGCGTACCTGAGACGTTCCGGGAACTGGAAGAAGAGGGAGCTTGACCGAGCCCGCCAGGAGATCCTCGAGAACGCAAGGCGACTGCTTGCGCAACGAGTGCGTGATCCGGGAGCCGCAGGGAGTTCCTTCGAGACACTAGCCCAGCAGGTCGTCGCGCGGAAGCTGGATTCGCAGTCGGCTGCGGTTCGACTTCTGCAGGTGGCGACGAGGAAGGGTCCGAGGCAGAGAGCGAGACCCTGATCCGCCTCGCGTGACCGCAACCTCGACGCCTGTGGAGTCAACCTAGCCGCCGCTTTCGACGATGTAGCGGGTCTCGAGGGAATACGAATGGTGCGAGCAGTCCCGAAGGGGCGAGGAGACTTCACCCTGGGTTGTGGCGCCGGCCGGGACATGGAAGTCGTGAGCCGCGGCGAAGGAGCCGTCGACGGACAGAGACGCTGTAACGAACGCGCCCGCAGCCCCCCGGTTGACGAGGGCGAAGACAGCGGTGACCACAGGATCGTACGGGGGCGTGTCACAACCGCTAACGAAGTACTCTGCGCCGAGGATCCGGACATCGGGCCGAGGCGCCAGGATGAAGACGCCGATGGCGAGAGCCCCGGCGAGGAGTATCGCGAGCCCTGTGGTGGCATGGTGTGTGGCGGAACCCAGTCCGAGGATGGGTCGGGGCTGATACGGTCCCCTTGGCGGTAGAGGTCCCTCGCCGAGGGATGACACGCTGACTCCTCTCTTCCCCAGCTCCCCCCCGACCGTTAAGGCTTGCGAAAATTCTCTTAGAGTCGTCGGCCCGCTGCACGCCCGCGGGCTTATATCGTCCCGCTCTCTCGCCACAGACGGATGTCGGAGTCCCCGCGCACGTTCCATCCGAGAGCGTTCCTCCTCGCGACCTGGGCCGTCACCGTGTGCAGCAACGCGTTCTACATCTCGCCGGCCCCCGTGTTTCCGGACATGAGAAGCGACCTGGGCATCAGCAATGCCCAGGCGGGCGCGCTGATCTCCGTCTATCTCGTGGCGATCCTCCTCTTCCAGGTCCCCGCAGGCTACGTGATCGACCGACGAGACCCGCGGCGGATCATCGTGGGATCGTCCCTCCTCGTCCTGGGCTTGAGCCTGGTGATGTATCTCGTGCCCCGCTACGACGTCCTGCTCACGTTGCGTTTTCTGACAGGCATCCCCGTCGCCTTCCTCTTCGTGCCCTCGGCCTACCTGGTGTCGCGGGCGTTCGCCGAGACGCCGGGACGGGCCGTTGGCGTGTTCCTTTCGGGACCTCCCACGGGGGTCGCGCTCGGGAACCTGCTCGGGCCGAGCGTCGCGCAGGCGTTCGGCTGGCCGACCGTGTTCATCGCCTTCACCCTGCCCTGGCTGGCCCTCCTTCCTCTGTTCTACGTCTACGCCAGGGACCTGCCCCCTCGCCGGCAGGAGCCCTTCACCCTGTCCGACTACCTCGCGGCCTTCCGCAACCTCGAGCTCTGGAAGGTCGGTGCGGTCTTCGCCTGCAGCTACGCGGCCTACATCTTCTACTCCAGCTGGTCCCCGACGTACCTCGTGGACTCGGGCATCGCATCCGCCGCCCTCCTGGGCATCCTCTCCGCGGCCATCCCCGCGGCGGGGATCCTCTCCCGGCCCGTGGGCGGCTACCTCGCCGAGACGACGTTCCGTGCGGACAAGCGACGCGTGCCGATGATCGCGTTCCTCGCACTCGTGGGCGCGAGTGCGTTCGTCCCGTTCCTCGGGCTGGGAGCGATCCCGTTCCTCGTCGCGGCAGGGTTCCTCGCCCAGTTCCCTTTCAGCGTGTACTACATCCTCTCCGCCCAGATCATGCCGCAGAAGTTCACGGGAACGGCGTACGCGTTCATGAACACGATCAGCCTCATCGGAGGCGCGATTTCGCCGGGGCTCGCAGGGGTCCTCGTGGACATGACAGGCTCCTTCCTGTCCGCCTTCGCGATGATCGCGGCCACGGCCGCGCTGGGGTTCGTCCTGATCGCCGCGACCCGGGAACGCTGACGGGCTACGAGGCACGCGCGGGGCGGGATTTGAACCCGCGGCTTGCGGCTTAGGAGGCCGCTGCCCTATCCAACCTAGGCCACCCGCGCTCGGAGCTGCGAGGGTCTGGACCGCCATTAAGCCTTCGGCACCCGAAAGTCGAGGGGGTACAAGGCGGACGGCCGCTACAGTTCCTCAGGCGCTTTCTCTTCCTTGGGGAGCTCTTCTTCCACGGGGGCTTCCGGGGCCGGTACAGGCTTGGGCTTGGGCTGCCTCGCCTTTCGGCCACCCGCCTTCGGCGCGGGAGACGCCTTCTTCGGCTCCTCCGCCTTCGCCTCCGCGGGCTTCTCCTCTTCCTTCTTGGGCTCCTTCTTTTCGTATTCCTCGATGAAGCGCGTGAGCTTCGCGTCGGAGACCTCGCGTAGATCTGCCACGACGCGGAACTTGGAGACGAACCACTTCTCGTCCGTCTTGCAGACGTCGGGCAGCTGGATCTCGGCGACGTCGCCGGTGAGCTGGATCTTGAACTGCTCCGCGAGCCCGTAGTCCATGTCGAGGACGGCGCGGATGCGCTCCTCCGGGGTGGCGGCCTTCTTCGTCGGCTTGACGACGTACTTCAGGGTCTTGCCCGCCAGGGGGTTGTTGAAGTCCACGCGGACCCGCCCTGCGGCCACGTTCGTGATGATCCCCCGCCGCCCGCCGATGGCAACGTCGAGGCCGACCTCGGGATTGATCTCCTGGCGGAGGAACTCCCGCTCCGTCTTGAGCTCCACGAGCCGGGCGTCCCTCGCGCCCGCGCCCTTCTCCGGCGGGATCGTGACGTCCTTCGTCTCCCCGATCTTCGCGCCAACGATGGCCTCCTCGAGCCCCTTGAACAGCCGGTCCTTCCCGACGATCACGGGCTGCTCGACGTAGACCTTCTTCTCGTCGAACTTGTTCTCCTTCTTCGCCACTTCCTCGTGGGTCGTATCGAAGAGGGTCTGTGTCCCGTTCGGGTTCACCGTCCAGGCGTCGTACTCGAGCCAGACGATGTCGCCCTTCTGAACCGTTTCGTCCGAGGCCAAGCGCTCACCGTGAGAGGGCTTCGGAAGGGATGCTTTCCCTTAAACATTGCGCCTGGATAGCGGCCGGATGGCTCACTTGTTCATGCCGATGGCCACGGAGATCCGCTTGTAGCGGTTCCGGATCGTGACCTCCGTCACCCCGGCGACCTCGGCGACTTCCTTCTGCGTGCATGGCTTGCTGCAGAGGATCGCGGAGATGTAGATCGTCGCGGCGGCCACGCCGCTCGGTGCCACGCCGGACGCAAGCTCGTCCTTCTCGACCTTGTCCAGGATCTCCTTCGCCTTCCGCTGGACGTCCATGTCCAGATCGAGTCGGTTGCAGAACCGGGCGATGTAGTCCCGCGGGCTCTGCGGCAGGAGCTTGAGTCCGAGCTCGCGGACGAGGGTCCGGTACGTGCGGCCGATGGACTTGCGGTCCACGCTCGACTTGGACGCGATCTCGTCAAGGGTCCGCGGCACGCCGCACTGGCGGCAGGACGCGTAGAGCGTGGCGGACACGACCTCGTCGATGGACCGCCCGCGCACGAGGTTCTTCGTCGAGGCGCGTCGGTACAGCACCGCGGCGCTCTCCCGGACGTGTCGCGGGAGCCCCATCTTGGAGGCCATCGTGTTGATCTCCGTCAGCCCTTGCGCGAGGGACCGCTCCCCGCTCTTCGACGTCCGGATGCGATGCTGCCACTTGCGGAGGCGGTAGATCTGGGCCCGGGACTTGTGCGGGATCTGGCGCCCGTAGGCGTCCTTGTTCCGCCATCCGATCGACGTGGAAAGGCCCTTGTCGTGGGCCATGATCGTGCTCGGGGGCCCCGCCCGCTCCCGCGATTCCCGCTGCTCGGAGTCGAAGGCCCGCCACTCCGGCCCCTCGTCGATGATCATGTCGTCGAGGACGAGGCCGCAGTCGTTGCAGACGACCTCCGCGCGTTCGTAGTCCCGAACCAAATGGTCGCCCGAGCATTCCGGGCACTGGGTTACGACTTCTACTTCTCGCACTCTACCACGTCCTCCCCCAGAGGCAGAAACGACAGGAACGCTACGAAATTGGGCGTATTTAATACTTCTTCACGAACTTCGAGGGATTCACCCCGCGGGCGGATGAACTCCGACGCGCGCGGGCTGGTCGTCGTCTAGAGGCGGAGTTCCAGGAACTCGCCGTTCCGGAGCATGCGCCAGCGGCCCGGGAGCGCGGAAAGGACCTCGGAGCAGACGACGAGCATGTCCTCCGCCTTCGTCTCGTGGAGCGTGTAGTAGGGGACGCACGTGCGTGCGTCGCGGTGCGCGATCACGCGGTCCCCCTCGATCATCAGGAAGGTGTACGATTCGATCTTCCGCGGGTGCTCCCCGTCGAGGGACTCCTTCGCCTTCGCGATCGCCTGCTTGAACTCGGGGAGGGGCCGTACCTCGGGTCCCAGGGCGTCGACGAAGCGGTCGAAGATGACCTGGCTGTCGATCTTCCCGTTCAGGAGATGCAGGCCGTCGATCTCCCCGTTGTGTTCGAAGAAGATCGTGTGGCGGTCCACTTCGCGGCGGAACGGGTGGCAGTACTGCTCTTGGACCGTGTCCTTGTAGGACGCCCACCGCACGTGGGCCAGGAGGAGGATCGGCGGGCTGCATACCCGGCCCAGGCGCCGCACGGCGTCCTCGTACTTCGGATCCGCGGTGGCCTTGACCGGGCTCCGCGCATAGAACTCCCCTTCCGCGCCGATCGCCGCGATGCCCCAGCCGTCCGGGTGGCCCGTCTTGGGGTTCGGCTCCGGGCAGCCGAAGTCCCGGAACCCCTTCCCCGTCTCCGCGAGCTGCCGGAAGGACATCAGGATCTCCGGGTGGATCGGTCTCCGGCTGAGGACGGCGAGCATCCGGCACATGTCAGCCCAACTTGTATCCGATCTTCCGGAGGAACTCCCGCCGCTCCTTCCGGTCCGCCTCGCCTTCGATCCCCTTGGCCCGCTCCCCATCGATCACGCCGAGGACGCCGCGGCCGCGGGCATTCCTCGCGACGATGACGTCCACAGGGTTCGCGGTGGCGGCGAAGAGGTTCACGACCTCGGGGACCTCGCGCAGGGCGCGGAGCAGGTTGAGCGGGTAGGCGTCCTTGAGGACGACGATGAAGAAGTGCCCCGCCCCGACCGCAAGGGCGTTCCGGGCCGCGAGGTCCTTCAGGTGATCGTCGTTCCCCTCCACGCGGACGAGGCACGGCCCGCTCGCCTCGCAGAAGGCGACGCCGAACCGGATCCCCGGCACCGCGTTGACGAGGGCCTCGTGGACGTCCTCCGCCGTCTTGATGAAGTGCGTCTGGCCCAGGATGACGTTCAGGCCGTCTGGGTTCTCGATGGGGACGAGCTCGAGCTCCACGGGCATCAGGGATGTATCCAATCCCGCCGATAAAATGCTTCTCAGGCCGCCGGGGTACGTACGCTACATGCACGGACAAGGGTCAGGGCTCCCGTACGGCATGGCCCGGGCATGACGCGCCTCAAGGGACTGTGGGCGGTTCTCTCCGAGGTGGAGGACCCCGACCTCCGCTGCGACCTCACCCTGCTCGCGACCGCAATCCAGGTCCACTTCTCGGACCGAGGGGCGAAGGAACGCTCCCTCGTCGAGTTCATGGCGATCCGGTTCCAGTGGCCCGCGACGCGCACCCGTCGGCGGCTCGACTCCCTCGTGGACCTCGGCGTCCTCCGCTGCTCGCGGGACCTCGCGGATCACTGGACGAAGGCCTACGAGGTGCTGGACCGTCCGCACGTGCCTTCGGCCCTCGCTCTGGAGATGGGCGCCTGAGCCGGGCTACGGCCCCGGGCGCGTCGTGGCCTTCACGACCTTCTCCAGGAACCCGCCGACCCGCAGCGGTCCCTGGGAGATCATGAAGAAGTCCGAGCCCACGAGGACGAACAGCTCGGGCGGTAGGCGGGCGAGGGAGCGATGGCGGACCGCCGCGATCTCCGCCTCCGGGTGGAACTCGAAGGGGAAGCCCATGGCCTTGCCCTGCGCGACGAGGGCCCGCACGGGGCTCCCGCGACGTGTGACGAGCTCCCGGTGGAGGGCGGACCCCGCAGGCTCGACGAAGAGGTAGGCGAGGGCCTCGGGCGGCTCCTCGATCCCTGGGAGGAACCCTTCCTTCAGAGCGAACCCGAAGGCGAATCCCGCGACCGTGTCCCGCTTGACGCGGGAGAACCGGTAGCCGACGAACGACGGAGTCGTGATCCTCCGGCGACGGAAGTTCTGCATGGGCCACTGGAGCGGGCGGCGGATCCTTCGGAAGGTGGCCTCGACGTCCCTGAGGCGGTCCGTGTCCACGCGCTCCCGCAAGAACCGCGGCCGCATAAGGGCTCCGGCTTATGTAGCGCCGGGACGGTCCCGCCTCCGTGACCCCGCGGGCGGCGTCGACGATGGTCGCGGTGGGCCTCGTCTTCCTCGGCCTCACGGCCGCCACGTTCGTCGTGCCGATGGACCATGATGCGGCCCAGGCTTTCGGCCTCGTCGGGGCGGCCCTGACCCTCTTCTTCCTCGGCGACGGCGGACTGAGCCTCTGGCGCCTCCGAGGCCTGCGTCGGCTGGGCCTGCTCGACAAGCGCTAAGTACTGCCCCGCGTTACTCGAACGACCCACCGGGTTGGGGGCATCCTGTGACCGAGTCGTTGGAATCCTGTCGGGGCTATCGGATCGGCGGCGCCGAGCGGATCTTCGCGCCTCTGGACGCGCCGGAGCATCCGCCGCGGGACCGGACCTTCCAACTGCACCACGTGCGCCTGGACATCGTGATCGACGACGCCGCCCGGACGGTCTCCGGCACGGCGGCGCACCACCTCGCGCCGATCAACGACGGCCTCAAGGACGTCGTCTTCGACCAGCAGGGGCTCAACATCCGTCGGGTGACGGACGGCGACGGCAAAGCCCTCGACTTCGAGGTCCACGGCGAGGAGCTCACGGTCCACCTCGCGAGGACGAAGAAGGCGGGAGAGAGGTTCGAGCTCCGGATCCGGTACGAGTGCAAGCCCCAGAAGGGCCTGTTCTTCGTCGCGCCGGACAAGGCGTACCCCGCCCGCCCGCGGATCGTCTGGACCCAGGGGGAGGAGATGGACAACCGCAGCTGGTTCCCCTCCTACGACTTCCCCAACCAGAAGTTCACGTCCGAGGTCGTCGTCACGGTGGACGAGAAGTTCCGCGTCGTTTCGAACGGTCACCTGGCGAAGGAGAAGCACGATCCGAAGAAGCGCACGCGGACCTACGATTGGGTGCAGGACAAGCCCCACCCGAACTACCTGATCGCCCTCGTCGCGGGGGAGTGGGACTCCAAGGAGTGGTCCGCGGACGGCGTGCCCGTCCAGGCGTATGTGCCCAAGGGGATGGGCAAGTACATCGACCTGTGCTTCTCCCGCGTGCCGCACATGGTGAAGTACTTCGGCCGGGTCACGGGCCAGAAGTACCCCTGGGACAAGTACGCCCAGGCCTGCGTCCCCGAGTTCACCTTCGGGGGCATGGAGAACACCTCGATTACGATCCTGTTCGAGTACTGCCTCACGGACGAGAAGGCCTACCCCGACTACTCGTCCGACCCGCTCCTCTCCCATGAGCTCGCCCACCAGTGGTTCGGCGACTACGTGACGACGAAGTCCTGGGGCCACCTCTGGCTCAACGAGTCCTTCGCCGACTACTTCGAGTGCCTCTGGTGGGAGGACTACTTCGGGAAGGACGACTTCCTCCTGCACCTCCAGGAGATCCGCGAGGGCTACTACGAGGAGGCCGAGAAGCACTACCGGCGGCCGATCGTCACGCACCGGTACGTGGACTCGGAGGACATGCTCGACGCGCACACGTACAACAAGGGCTGCGGCGTCCTGCACATGATGCGGACCGTGCTCGGGGACGACCTGTGGTGGAAGTCGATCCGGCACTACGTGAAGAAGCACGCCCTCCAGAACGTCGAGACGAACGACCTGAAGGTCGCGATCGAGGAGGCCACGGGGAGGAACCTGGACTGGTTCTTCGACGAGTGGCTCTACAGGGCGGGCCACCCGGAGTTCGAGGTCTCGTGGTCGTGGGACGACAAGGCGAGGCAGGTCGAGGTGAAGCTGAAGCAGACCCACGAGGTCAAGGACCCCGTCCCCCTGTTCAAGATGCCCGTCGTCTTCGAGCTCGCCTCCGACGAGCGGGTCTGGCGGGAGAACGTGAAGGTCGAGAAGGCGGAGCACACGTTCCGGTTCGGGACCCCGAGGCGCCCGAAGACGGTCCTGTTCGACCCCGACGGAGCGCTCCTGAAGAAGCTCACGTTCAAGAAGGAGAAGGAGGAGCTCGTCTGGCAGGTCGCCCGCGCGAAGGGGATCTGGGGCCGGATCGAGGCCTGCGAGGGGCTCGGGAAGTTCCTGGCCGACGAAGGCGCGCTGCGCGCGCTCGAGAAGGCCCTCACGAAGGACAAGCACTGGGGCGTCCGCCGCGCGGCCGCGGCCGCCCTCGGGGAGATCGGCTCGCCGGAGGCCCGGGACACGCTCCTGCGGTCCCTCAAGGGCCAGGACAGCCGCGTTCGGCGGGGGATCTACCGCGCCCTGGGCAAGTTCCGCAAGGACGACGTCGCTTTCAAGGCCTTGACGAAGGCCTATATGGAGGACGGGATCTACGCGCCCATGGCGACGGCCGGGTTCGCGCTCGCGGAGACCCGCCACGACGATGCCTTCACGACGATCGTGAAGGGCATGGACCGGCCATCCCAGGCCGAGGTCATCTCCCGCGCCGCGGCGCGAGGGCTCGCGTACTTGAGGGACGAGCGGGGGGTCAAAGTCCTCATGGAACGGACGGCGTACGGCCTGCCGGAACTCCGCCGCTACGGTGCGGCGATCGCCCTGGGGCAACTCGGGTACTACCATGAGGAGCGACGCGAGGACGTCCTGGACCACCTGGTCGGCCTTACGAAGGATCCGAACTACCGCACGAAGCTCGGGGCGATCGACGGGCTGGCGGAGCTGGGCTACAAGAAAGCCACCGCGGAGCTGGAGAAGCTCCGTGAGACTGCGGTGCTCGGCAACGTGCGGAAGAACGCGCGCACGGCCGTCGACCAGATCCGGGAGAAGCACGCGGAAGGCGCGAAGCGACTCGAGCAGCAGGCGGAGCTCGACAAGCTCAAGGACGAGAACAAGGTCCTCAAGGCGCGCCTCGCGAGCGTCGAGTCGAAGGTGGACGCGCTCGCGAAACGGCGGAAGTGAGGCCGGCCTAAACCGACGCAAACCTTTTTCCGCCGCGAGGGATTCGAGGATTCCCAGATGGCGGACGTCCGCGTGAACCGCAAGGTCAGGCCGGGGAAGCACGCGATCCTCGAGGTCTTCCCGGGTCTCGACAAGACCCAGGCGTTCCGCGCCCTCTTCCACGACGGGCTCCGCGAGACGGTCCTGCGGGACTGCAAGATCGATGTCGTCCCGGAGGACATGTACATGTACATCGACGACGGCCCGGGCAACGTCGTCGCGGGCCTCTCCTACCTGAAGAAGGGCGAGCAGCATGTCCTGTACCTGGACATCCTCCACGAACTCACCCACATCCGGCAGTGGCACGGCGGGCAGGAGTTGTGGGACCGCCGGTACAGCTACGTCGACCGGCCCACGGAGATCGAGGCCTACGAGGTCGCCGTGCAGGAGGCGCGCCGGCTCGGGATGACGGACCGGGAGATCGCCGACTACCTGCGGGTGGAGTGGACGAGCCGCGAGGAACACGAGCGCCTGTGCGAGCGCCTCGGCGTGAAGAGCCCCGAATCCCGAGCGTACTGAGGGGCAAAGGCCTCAAATCGGAGGAGGACCTTCGGCGGCGCCGGAGACGCACGCGTGCCCACGATCACGCTCGAGGACTTCGCGAAGGTCGATATGCGGGTCGGGAAGGTCATCGACGTCCAAGACTTCCCGGAGGCGCGGAAGCCCTCCTACAAGCTCACCATCGATTTCGGGTCTTTCGGCGTGAGGCGGTCCTCGGCCGCGATCCGGCCCTGGTACACGAAGGAGGAGCTGCTCGGCCGGCACGTCGTCGCCGTCACGAACTTCCCGCCGCGGCAGGTGGGCCCTTTTCTGTCCGAGGTCCTCTGCCTCGGGGCCGTGCAGTCCGATGACCGGGTTGTCCTGCTCCGCCCGGACCTGGAGGGAGAGCCTGGCGCTCGCATCGCCTGATCCGCGGAAGGAGTTCCTCGTGCGGAGCGCGGCGATCCTCGTCCACGGGGACTCGGTCCTCTTTCAAGAGGCGGCCGACGGGAAGGGTGGGTGGCAATACGCCTTGCCCGGAGGCCATCTGGAGTTCGGGGAGACCTTGGCCACCTGCCTCACCCGCGAGGTCTACGAGGAGACGGGCCTGAACGTCGAGGCGGACAAGCTCGCGTACATCCACGAGAACTTCTACACGCTGAACGGCGTCGTCACCCATGAGATCGGGTTCTACTTCCTCGTGGACCTTTCCTCGGAGTTCCCTTCACCGGACGAGGACGGGTACATCCAGAGCCTCGAGTCCCACATCCGAATGCGGGTCCTGCCGCTCGCGGAGTTGCGAGAGTTTCGGGTGATGCCGGAGTTCCTTCGGGAGCACCTGCCTTCGGACGCTCGGCGGTTTTTCGCGGAACCCACACGCCACCTGGTCACCCGCGAGGCATGAACATGGCCGTCCGCATGCGCCCCCTCCGCCTCTCCGACTACGGGGCCATGATCCAGCTTTTCGACGTGTGCGGGCTGTCCCCCCGTGTCCATGGCCGTGACAGCCGCCCCGCGTTCGCCTACCAGCTCCGGTCGAACCGCGCGCTCTACCTGGGTGCGTTCGACACCGACAGGCTCGTCGGCACGGTGCTCGGGACCCACGACACCCGCAAGGCGTGGGTCAACCGCCTCGCGGTCCATCCCGACTATCGCCGGCGAGGCCTCGCGGCCCGGCTCGTCCGCGCGTGCGAGAAGGAGCTCCGGAAGCGGGGGTTCCGCATCTTCGCGGCGCTCGTGGACGGGGACAACGTCGCGTCCCAGGAGCTGTTCACGAGACTCGGCTACGCGAGCTCGGACATCCGCTACTACCGGAAGAAGCTCCGCGAGGACATCTAGGGGATGACCTTCAGGTCCTTCCCGATCTTCTCGTACGCTGCGAGGGCGAAATCCAGATCCTTCCTCGACAGCCCCGCGTTGACGATGTTCCGGATGCGGGCTTTGTCCTTCGCGACCATGGGGAACACGATGGGGAGGGCGAACACGCCTTCCTCGAACAGACGGTCGCTGAACGCCTTCGCCACGGACGACTCGCCGAGCATCACGGGCGTGATTGGGGTCTCGCTCCGTCCGATGTCGAAGCCGAGGGAGGCCAGGTGCTTCTTGAAGTACTTCGTGTTCCTCCAGAGCCGCTGGACCCACCTGGGCTCCGTCTCCAGGACGTCGATCGCGGCGATGCACGAGGCGATCGTCGCAGGTGGGTGGGACGCGGAGAGGAGCCACGTGCGCGACTTGTTCAGCGCGAAGAGGCGGAGGTCGGTCGACCCGGCCGCGTAGCCGCCGACGACGCCGAGGGCCTTCGAGAACGTCCCCATCTCCACATGGACCCGGTCCTCGACGTGGAAATGGTTCGCGACCCCTCGGCCGCCCTCGCCGAGCACGCCCTCCCCGTGGCTGTCGTCGATGTAGACCATGGCCCCGTAGGGCTCCGCGGCCTTGACGATCCCGTCCACGGGTGCCATGTCGCCGTCCATGGAGAACACGCCGTCGGAGATGATCAGGATGCGCCGGGCGGCCCGGTCCGCCTCCGCGAGGCACTTCTCCAGCTCGCCCACGTCGTTGTGGCGGTAGATGTAGCGCGTCGCCTTCGTCAGGCGCACGCCGTCGATGATGCTGCCGTGGTTGAGCTCATCCGTGATGATCGCGTCGCCCTCCGTGGCGAGCTGGGGGATCAGCCCCGTGTTCGTCGCGAAGCCGCTCATGTAGAACAATGACGCCTCCCGTCGCTTGAACCGAGCGATCCGGCGCTCGAGCTCTT